>Ga0209461_10000304_pt1 | contig 18999 bp, 18 predicted proteins | sample AgamicAsMarz_FD_187162 | JGI IMG/M metagenome (GOLD analysis project Ga0209461, IMG submission 187162) | Agave microbial communities from Guanajuato, Mexico - As.Ma.rz (SPAdes) (version 2) | ecosystem: Host-associated > Plants > Phyllosphere > Phylloplane/Leaf | place: Guanajuato, Mexico... | reverse complement strand
ACTAACGGGAGCAAGCTCCCATTAGTCCGCTCGACTTGCATGTATTAGGCACGCCGCCAGCGTTCGTCCTGAGCCAGGATCAAACTCTCCATAAAAGTTAAGTTTAAATCTTGTATTGCTCAAAAAAACTAATAATTGACGTTTACTTCATGTTTTGTTTAGTTTTCAAAGATCATCTTGTTTTTTAACAACTTAATCAGTTTATCACCTTCGACAAAATCTGTCAACAGTTGTTTTTTCTTTTTTTGTTATCGCCATCAGCGACGTATATAAATATAACATCCCCTCGATAAATGGTCAACAGTTTTTTAAAACTTTTTTATATATTTTTTATACGATATAAATACCAATTACACTTAATGCTACAATACCTGGAACACCTAATACACTTAAGAATGCACAAGTAACAGTATTAATTGGAATATGAAAATTATTCGAAGCTAAAGCATAGTTTAATATAAATACAATCATTACACATACAATGCCTCTTAGTACGTATCTGCTAATTAGTTTTAAAGCATTAACTGGTAGACCTACTAATAATAGAAATAAGATTACAAACAATACAACTGAAATCATAATAATACTATTCACCACAAAAAAACTCCCCTCATATAACTTGTACACCTTTTACTAAGATTGTATGAGAAAAGGAACTAATCAATGACAAAAAACATTAATAAAAAAAGAGCCTATTGCCTAAACAATAAACTCTTTTATCTATTTCATTTTTGTTATTAAAACATTTCTAGCCTTTGCTTCTTTTAATAAGAAGAAATATTTAGCTTGGTAAAGCTTAACATGGATTAATAGATCATCTGGTGGATCTACGCTTCTTTCCATTAACTCGACCTGACTTAAGTAAATATCTTTATAGTCATGTAGTCTATCAACTAACTTTTCATCAAATTCTTTACGAATCTTTCCTTTTTTTCGAAAAAAACCCATGGTCTCTCTCCATTAATCAGTTTCTAAAGTTCTCTTCTACCTTCCAGAGCCTTCGAGAGTGTAACCTCATCTGCATATTCTAAGTCTCCGCCTACTGGTAGACCATGTGCGATTCGAGTAATTTTTATACCCGTAGATTTTAATAGCCTGGAAATATACATAGCAGTTGCTTCACCCTCTATATTCGGGTTGGTAGCTAAAATAATTTCTTGAACTACATCATCTTTTAGTCTGCTCAATAATTCCATAATTTTAATGTCTTCAGGTCCAACTCCCTCCATAGGAGAAATTGCACCATGAAGTACATGATATAAACCTTGATATTCTCGCATTTTTTCCATAGCAATAACATCTTTCGTATCTTGCACTACACATATCGTAGATCGATCTCGATGTTGATCACTACAAATATAACAAGGGTCTTGGTCAGTTATATGGCCACATTCTGAACAGTAAAGTAGTTTTCTTTTCGCATCTATCATTGATTTTGCAAAGTCTAACACGTCGTCTTGCTTCATATCTAACATAAAAAATGCCAGTCGAACGGCCGTCTTGGGACCAATCCCTGGCAATTTCATAAAACTATCTATTAATTTGGATATCGGCTCAGGATAATGCATTTGTCTTACCCTTAAAATAATCCTGGAATATTCATTCCTTTAGTAAACTGCCCCATTGTTTTAGCTGTTTCATCTTCAATTTGTTTAATAGCATCATTAGTTGCAGTTAAAACTAAATCTTGTAGCATTTCAATATCTTCTGGATCTACTACATCTTCTTTAATCGTAACTTCAACAATTTGTTTTAAGCCATTAGCTGTAACAGTTACCATTCCACCGCCAGCTGTACCAACAAATGTACGCTCATTTAATTCATTTTGTGCTTGTTCCATTTGTTTTTGCATCTTTTGCATTTGTTTCATCATATTATTCATATTGCCCATTCCACCACGCATCATTTTCATTTCCTCCAATATATTTATTCTTTAATAATGACTAAATCTTCACCAACAAGATTGATTGCCTCTTGTACAATTGGTGAAACTTCTGTTGAAGTCTCTTTTTGTTTTGTTGTATTTAAAAATGAATCCCTAGTCGATCTCCAATCTTCTTCGGGAATTGCTAACATACTCATTTCTGCACCTAATAAATTTGATAATGTTTGATTTATCGTTGTTAAGTGCTCTTGTTCACCGTTATTATTGATTAAATCACAGATTGTCTCTGATTTAAAAGCAACAATACACTGTTCGGAAGAAGCTGCCACTACTTCACCATATGATACTAATGTCGCAGTAGAAACCTTATTTTGTTGCCTTAATTGATCTTGAAGTGATGTCCAAACTGCTAAAACTTTATTTTTTTCTGGTTTAGAAGCAGCTCTTAATACACCTTGTATTAAACTATTTGGTATTTTCGAACGAGATGTAGTCGATTTCGGTTTTGGACTAGTAGAGGAATCATTCGTTCCACTTACTGTAATACCATTTTCTTTTAAAAATTTCACTTCTTTTTCAAGAGCGTTAATTTTATTAATTAATGGTGTCAGCTCGTCCTGTTTTTTACCGATACCGCTCACGGAAGCTTTTTGACAAAGTTGTACAATTGCCACCTCAAGTAAAACTCTTGGATGATTAGTCCATTTCATTTCTTGCTGACTTTTACTTAATGAAGCGATAATTTCATACACTAACTCATCATTGTATGCATCGCAAAGCTCTTTAAATCGATCACTAACTGTTGCTCTCTCAAGTAATTCAATTGTACTTGGTGAATGCCTATATAATAGAATATCTCGATAATAAACTGTTAAATCTTCAATAAACCGAACTGGATCTTTACCTTGGTTTAATAGTTCTTCAATATTAGTTAAACAAACTGATACATTACCATCTATTATTGCGGAAACAACGGATATTAAACGTTCTTGAGCCACTGTGCCTGTTACCGCTAAAACATCGTCTAATGAAATAGATTCATCGCTATATGAGATAGCTTGATCCAGAATGCTTAGTGCATCCCTCATTCCACCTTCAGCTGCACGAGATAACATCATCAAAGCTTCTGGTTCAATTGCTGTTTGCTGATGATTCAGAACAACTGTCAATCGATCTGAAATCGTTTGAGCACTTATCTTATGAAAGTCAAAACGTTGACATCTTGATAGAATCGTCAATGGTATTTTATGTGGTTCAGTAGTAGCTAATATAAAGATAACGTGACTTGGAGGCTCTTCTAATGTTTTTAATAATGCATTAAAAGCCCCTATTGATAACATATGGACCTCATCTATTATGTACACTTTAAATTTGCCTACAGAAGGAGCATATTTAACTTTTTCTCGAATATCACGTATTTCATCTACACCATTGTTTGATGCTGCATCAATCTCAATTACATCTGAAATGGATCCATCAGTAATTCCTTTACAAATGGCACACTCATTACAAGGTTCATTAGTAGGTGCATGTTCACAATTTAAAGCTTTTGCGAAGATTTTTGCTGTACTCGTTTTACCTGTTCCACGTGGACCTGTAAACAAATATGCATGTGATACTTTTTGCTGAAGAAGGGAGTTTTGTAACGTTCGTATAATGTGATCTTGACCCACGACATCTTTAAATTGCTGCGGTCTCCACAAACGATATAATGCTTGATAAGTCAATTGGTTTCCTCCTTCTTACAAAGTCATCATTATTATACCCTATGTAATGATTTCATGGAAAATATTTTAAAGAAAACAAAAAAACTCACTCAAAATTGAGTGAGTTTTTATAAAGTTACTGCCGTGCACCACTCGTCGATGCACTACCCCAGGCGTTACTTAAACAGTTAGCTCGGCCCAGGCACCCCTACGGCACACGAGATGGCTCACTTATTGCTGCTTCCTTCCGGACCTGACAAGGTTCATGAGTTCTCGTTGCGTAGGACCCAGACGTCAACACCACTTATTTAAGGCAGACCCTGAAATAGATACACCTCGGAGTGGAATTCAGTCTCGCTAGAGCGGATTGCGAGTACAGGGCACCGCTACCTCCCCACCTAGCACGGCAAAGTTAAAACCTAATTTTAAACCGCTGATTGAAGCGGTATTTAAAGTATATACGAACCGAAATAAAAAATCAATCCTTGTCCTTATGAAGGTAAATTTTTCTTTCTAGATCTCAACTCTCTAAAGAAATTCGTTAATAATTTACCACATTCTTCTTCTAATATACCCGAACTAACTTCACAGCGATGGTTAAATCGATCTTCTTGCAAAAGATTATATATTGATCCTCCACAACCTGCCTTCGGGTCTTTTGCACCGAAAACGACTCTTGGAATTCTTGATTGAATGATAGCACCCGCACACATCGGACAAGGTTCTAACGTTACATATAGAGTTGTTTCCTCTAATCGCCAAGAATCAATGACTTTACACGCATCTTCTATTGTACTCATTTCTGCGTGACCTAAAGCAGTTTGTTTTGTTTCACGTAAATTATAACCTCGTGCAATGACTTGGTCGTTGTGAACCAATACAGCTCCAATAGGTACTTCACCTATTTGCTGTGCTTTTAGTGCTTCCTCTATTGCCAACTTCATATAAATCTCATCTTTATTCAAACTTTACACCTCTTTATTTCTTTAACAAACAAATATTCTTTTTACGAGTAGATAAACTAAACATAGATTGGAGTGAAGCCGATTGAATTCTTCAAATCAAAAAGACAAGCAGTTGCCTGCATTATTAATTGTCGATTTAATCAACTCATTTACTTTTAAACACGGAAGTGTTCTTGCGGATAAATCAATCCATATGGTTCCGAAAATAAATTACATAAGAGACATTTTTAAAAACAAAAAACTTCCTACTATATATGTTAATGACCATTATAAAATCAAAAACCCGACTCAAGAAAAACTTATTAAACATTGTCTAAACCCCCTAAGCTACGACTTAATAAAACATATACAACCAAACGAGGAAGATTATTTTATCTTTAAGCCTAACTACTCAGGCTTTTACTTAACAAATTTAGATGAATTACTTAAAAAATTAAACATTACCCATTTGGTTATTGTAGGGGTTGCAGGAAATCGTTGTGTACTTTTTACAGCAAATGATGCATTTATGCGGGATTATAACTTAATTATACCTCGAGATGCAATTTCCTCGGTTACTGATTATGATGAAAAAGTTGCAATTTATATGATGAAGGACATTTTAAATGCTACGGTTATTCAAACTCAAGAAATAGAAGAAATGATCAACCATTTAGTGAGCAACAATTATCAGTAATTGGAAAAATTTTAAAATGGTATTCCGTCTGACTACAGTATGTTAAAATAGTTTCTGTATGTTTTTTGAGTATGATACGGAATTTGACTAGTAAGGAGGACAAGAGATGATACATGTACCTTTTATAACAGTAGAAGGACCTATTGGTGTCGGAAAAACATCTCTATCCAAAGCGATCTCTGAACACTTTCATTATGAACTATTAAAAGAAATTGTAGATGAAAATCCTTTTTTGGGTAAGTTTTATACGGACATTGAAGAGTGGAGTTTCCAAACAGAAATGTTTTTCCTTTGTAATCGATTTAAACAATTAGAAGATATAGACAGAATGTTTCTTAATAAATCGATTCCAGTGGTTGCAGACTACCACATCCTTAAGAATTTAATTTTTGCTAGCAGAACATTAAAAGACAAGCAGCATGATAAATATTTAAAAATATATCAAATATTAACTGAGGATATGCCGAAGCCAAATGTGGTTATTTACTTAACGGCAAGCCTTGAGACGCTACAAAAGCGTATTCAACTTCGTGGTAGAGAATTCGAACAATTGATTGAGGACCAGTACCTACTTCAGTTAATTGAAGATTACGAGACACACATGAAAGAATTTCAAGCTAAATACCCTGAAATACCTGTACTAAAGTATGACGGTGATCAAATTGACTTCGTTAATAACCCTAGAGATTTAACGATGATACTAGAATCGTTAGAAAACACCTTACAAAAGGAGCTAAGAAGTATATGAATTTACGTGAAAAATACGGAATACGAAATGATGCAGTTATTACAATTGCTGGGACAGTAGGTGTAGGAAAATCTACTATGACCAATGCGCTTGCAGATGCGCTAAACTTTCGTACATCATTTGAAAAAGTAGATACAAACCCATACCTAGATAAATTTTATCAAGATTTTGCTCGTTGGAGCTTCCATTTACAAATATACTTCTTAGCAGAGCGATTCAAAGAACAAAAAAGAATGTTTGAATATGGTGGTGGATTTATCCAAGACCGTTCAATTTATGAGGACACTGGCATCTTTGCGAAAATGCATTATGAAAAAGGAACGATGAGTGAAGTAGACTACCAAACATATACTAGCCTTTTTGATGCTATGGTTATGTCACCTTATTTCCCAGCTCCTGATTTATTAATTTACTTAGAAGGAACATTCGATGAAGTCGTTGAGCGTATTAAAGAGCGTGGACGCCCAATGGAGCAACAAACTCCTATTGAATATTGGAAAGAAATGAATACACGTTACGAAAACTGGATTAATAACTTTAACGCATGTCCTGTACTTCGTTTAAGTATTAGCGAGTATGATTTAATTAAAAATGAATCTTCTGTAAAAGAAATCATTAAGAAGATTGGAAACGTACTAAATCATTCACAAAAATATATGAAATCTAGATAAAATGAAATGTGGAATGTGTTTTAAAAGTAATACATTCACATAATTAGTAACTATATATAAAAAAGCTGCAAACTGTATCATGTAAAGTTTGCAGCTTTTTCTTTGTCGTTTAACATGTATAAGGTCAAAAAACAAACAAAAAACTCGTTACAATAATGTAACGAGTTTACAATATATATGCACTCTTTTAATTTAAAAAATGGAGGAGTAAGAGGGATTCGAACCCCCGCGGGCTGTTACACCCCTGTCGGTTTTCAAGACCGATCCCTTCAGCCAGACTTGGGTATTACTCCGTATTGACAAGATTTATAATACCATACGAAAAAAATAAGGTCAAGCATTCTTCCAGAAAAAAATATATTTTTTTCTAGAAATAAAAACAACCTTTTTACAACAAATATTATCGTCATCTAACTATTAAACTATACACCTTTTTCATAAGTAGAAAAAATATACAGAAAATTCATTTGTATTTATAATAGTACTACCATTTAAAAACATAAGAAATTTTTAAGGAGAAGGATATGTTTGAATTAATACCGCTGATGCTAGAACGAGTGGGTATTCTTGTTATACTCGCCTTTTTACTTTCAAGGATGAAGTCATTTAGACAAATCATTCAAAATGAACACTCCTTTAGTGCAAAAGTGATCCTAATTGTTATATTTGGCGCCTTTGGTGTAATTAGTAATTATACAGGTGTTCATATTTATCATGAGTCAATTATGTCTCAGTCATGGCACTTTAACGTTGCAAGTAATAATGCAATTGCAAATACAAGAATTATGGGAGTAGCCATTGGCGGTCTAATTGGCGGGCCGATTGTTGGCTTAGGGGTCGGATTAATAGCAGGCTTACACCGTCTAACATTAGGCGGATTTACTGCATATGCATGTGCCATTTCTACAATCGTTGCAGGAGTTGTTACAGGAATACTTAGAAAAAGATTCGGGATACAGAAAAACAAATCCCTTTGGAGTGTAGTATCAATTGGAATTATTATGGAATGTGTTCAAATGGGGATTATTCTTTTAATCGCAAAACCATTTTGGGCCGCTCTTCATCTTGTTGAAGTAATTGCTCTTCCAATGATTCTAATAAATGGTTTTGGTACGCTTATATTTATATTAATCATCCAAAATATTTTACAGGAAGAAGAAAAAACGCGAGCGCTTCAAACAAACAAAGCTCTGTATATCGCAGAGCAGACTTTACCATTTTTTAGACAGGGATTAACCCCTCATTCTTGCAATGAAGCAGCAAGAATTATTTTTAAATTAACCAAGGCAGATGCAATTTCGATTACTGATCACAAAAGTGTACTTGCTCACGTGGGTGCAGGTTCAGATCACCATGAACCAAAGAATAGTTTCGCAACAAAGCTAACCAAGAAGGCACTAAAAGAAGGAAAAATTATTATTGCTACTTCAAAAGATGAAATTCAATGTTTCCATATGGATTGCCCTTTAAGTGCGGCTATTGTATTACCGTTAAAGGCTTTAAATAAAACTGTTGGATCTTTAAAGCTATATTACACGGATTCCAACAAGCTAGATAAAGTTGAGAAAGAACTAGCAGATGGATTATCTAAGCTTTTTTCTACCCAATTGGAATTAGCAGAGGCTGAACTACAGCGAAAATTAGTAAAAGATGCTGAAATAAAAGCATTACAAGCACAAATGCACCCCCACTTCCTGTTCAATTCTTTAAATACAATATCAAGCTTAATTAGAACAGATGCTGATCAAGCTAGAAAATTACTAATCCATTTAAGTACTTTTTTTCGAAACAACTTACAAGGGGCAAGGCAGACCTTAGTCACCTTAGAAAAGGAATTAGAGCATGTAGAAGCATATTTAACGATTGAACAAACTAGGTTTCCTTCTAAATTCAATGTTGAGTTCCAAATAGAACCTCATTTAAAAACGGTTCAAATCCCCCCTTTTACACTTCAACCACTTGTAGAGAATTCGATTCGACATGCATTTTCAAAGGAAAAGAAATTATTGGTAACAGTACAAGCATATGAATTCAATAATGATATGATTCTTATTACTGAAGATAACGGCAAGGGGATTTCACCGGAGCTACTAAATACAATCGGGAACGAAACAATACAGTCTAAAGAGGGAACTGGAACAGCGTTATGGAATATAAAAAAACGAATTGAAGAAATTTACGGGGAAAAAGAATATTTTCAAATAAAATCCGATCTAAACACTGGAACGAAAGTATCGATAAGAATCCCATTAACGCAAGAAGTAATGGAGGGATAAATAATGTTAAAGGCACTAATTGTAGATGATGAACCATTAGCAAGAGACGAACTAGCTTATTTACTAAAAAGAAGCAAGGGAGTCGAAATAGTTGGTGAAGCGGACTCAATTAGAAGTACATTGGAATTCATTCAAATAGAAGAAGTCGACGTTGTATTTTTAGATATCCAGTTAGCTGATGAAAGTGGATTAGAGTTAGCTCAAAAGCTTCAGGATCTCAGCCACCAACCAGCAATCGTCTTTGCAACAGCTTTTGACGAGTATGCTTTAAATGCATTCGATTTACATGCGATTGATTATATTTTAAAACCATTTGATGAAATAAGAATTCAAAAGACTATCGAAAAATTAGCGAAACTAAGTATGAAATCTATTAAGACTGAGGTAAAAAAGAATCCCCCTCTTTTAAAACAAGATAAATTGGCTATTTCGGTTGATGAAAGAATTCTTTTAATAACATTCGAAGAGATCATTTACATTTTTACACAAGAAGGTAAAACAAGCGTCGTTACTGATAAGATGACCCATCGAATAAATGAACCTTTAATCAATTTAGAACGAAAGCTACAAAATACTTCATTTACCCGTGTCCACCGGAGCTATATTGTCAATTTGGATAAAATTATTGAAATTCAGCCTTGGTTTAATTCCACATTTAATTTAATTATGAATGATGGTGAAAAAGTACCCGTTAGCCGAACATACACAAAGGAGCTTAAACAACTTTTTAATTTATAAAGCTTGTATTTCAATAATCCATTCATGCTTCTCAACCTGTTTTTATTGCATCTTACATTGAAAATTCAAAATTTTAATTTTCATAAAGTAAAATGAATGTAAATAAAAAGATACAGGGGAGGCTTATTAAGTAAAATGAATGCGGTTACAATCGTTATTGCTTCTATATGTATTTTGATGATTGCATATCGTCTATACGGAACATTTATGGCTGTGAAGGTACTTAAGTTAAATGATTCTATACCTACTCCAGCTCATGAGTTAAACGATGGTAAGGATTATGTTCCTACAAACAAATGGGTAACATTTGGTCATCACTTTGCTGCAATCGCAGCAGCTGGCCCTCTAGTAGGTCCAATATTGGCCGCTCAATTTGGTTACCTTCCAGGTCTGTTATGGCTTTTAATTGGTGCTGTAATCGGCGGAGCAGTACATGATGCTGTTGTTTTATATGCTTCGATGAGAAAGAAAGGAAAGACGCTATCAGAAGTAGCAAAAGAAGAGCTTGGACCAGTTGCAGGCTTCTGTACGGGACTAGCTATGCTTTTCATTATTACAATTACAATGGCCGGTCTTTCAATGGTTGTTCTACATGCGCTAGAAAATAACCCATGGGGGACATTTGCAGTTGGAATTACAATACCAATTGCGATGGGTGTTGGTCTACTTTATAAAAAAACTGGCAATTTAAAATTAGCTTCAACGATTGGATTTATTTTATTAATGGTTGGAGTCTTTATGGGACCGACAATACAAGAAACAGCTATAGGTGATTTTTTAACATTTGATACAAGAACTTTGGCCATCATACTACCTATCTATGCGTTTTTTGCTGCTGCTTTACCAGTGTGGCTTTTACTGGCACCTCGTGACTATTTAAGTAGTTTTATGAAAATCGGTGTATTTATTGCACTCATTATTGGGGTATTTATTATTAATCCATCCATCCAATTTCCGACTGTAACTAAATTTGTTAACGGCGGAGGACCCATTTTAGCTGGTCCAGTTTGGCCATTTATTTCAATTACAATAGCATGTGGAGCAATCTCAGGTTTTCATGCATTTGTAGGCTCTGGTACTACCCCAAAAATGCTTGATCGATGGAGCGATATAAAGGTCGTAGGATTCGGTGCAATGCTAGTTGAATGTTTAGTAGGTATTATGGCTTTAATCGCTGCTACTGCACTTCAGCCATCAGACTACTTTGCAATTAACTCTACTCCAGAAGTTTTTAAAACGTTAGGAATGAATGTTGTCCATTTACCGGAACTTAGTAAAGAAATTGGGTTAAGTCTAGAAGGGCGTACTGGTGGAGCTGTTACATTGGCGGTTGGTATGACGTACATATTTACATCTATCCCATGGTTTAGTCACTTAGCATCATATTTCTTCCAGTTTGTTGTTATGTTCGAAGCCGTATTTATTTTAACAGCAATTGACGCTGGAACTCGAGTAGCAAGATATTTAATTCAAGATTTCTTTGGTGAATATTATAAACCATTGAAGAAAACAGATTGGATACCAGGATCAATTTTTGCTAGTGCACTAGCATGCTTTATGTGGGGATATCTCTTATTTTCAGGGGATATCGGATCAATCTGGGCATTATTTGGAGTATCAAATCAATTAATGGCTTCTATTGGATTAATCATAGGGGCAACAGTGCTATTAAAGATAGCTGATAAACGTTGGTATATGCTTACTTGTTTGATTCCTCTTGCCTACCTATTTATCACTGTAAATTATGCAGGATACTGGATGATCAAAAATGTTTATCTAAACCATGATGCAGCCGGTTATAGTATGCTAAATGGTGTCTTATCTATTATTATGTTAGTTTTAGGTGTCGTGATTTTAATATCAGCTATTAAAAAGTGGATGGAATTGTGGAACACACCTAATTATAAAATTAATGTTAAAACGATCTAAATAAAAAGCAGATGGACCTGAGAATCACTTCTCAAATACCATCTGCTTTTTATTTATTTAATTACTTCTTTTCCACCCATATACGGACGAAGAACTTCAGGAATAATAACTGAGCCATCTGCTTGTTGGTAGTTTTCTAAAATTGCAGAAACCGTACGTCCAATTGCAAGACCAGAGCCGTTTAATGTATGAACAAATTCTGGTTTTCCTTTTGGATCGCGTCTGAAGCGTATATTCGCTCTTCTTGCTTGGAACGCCTCAAAGTTACTACAAGAAGAAATTTCTTTATATGCATCATAGCTTGGTAACCAAACTTCAATGTCATACGTTTTTGCAGAAGAAAATCCAATATCTCCAGCACATAAAGTAATGACACGGTATGGTAATCCTAATAATTGAAGAACTTTTTCAGCTTGACCTGTTAATTTTTCTAACTCAATATAAGAATCTTCAGGTTTCACAAAGCGCACTAGTTCAACTTTATTAAATTGATGCTGGCGAATTAATCCTCGTGTATCACGACCGGCAGAACCAGCCTCAGAACGGAAACACGCGCTATATGCAGTATATGCAATCGGTAATTGAGCAGCATCAAGAATTTCGTCACGGTGATAGTTTGTTACAGGTACTTCTGCAGTAGGTACTAAGAAAAAGTCTTCTTTCTCGATACGGAATGCGTCTTCTTCAAACTTTGGTAATTGTCCTGTACCAATCATGCTAGCACGATTTACAAGGTTCGGAGGTAATACTTCAGTGTATCCATGCTCCTCTGTATGAAGATCTAACATAAAGCTGATTAAAGCACGTTCAAGTCTAGCTCCTAAGCCTTTATAGAAAGTAAAACGGCTACCAGTAACTTTTGCTCCACGTTCGAAGTCTAAAATGTCTAAATCAACACCTAAGTCCCAATGTGCCTTTGGTTCAAAATCAAATGTACGAACTTCACCTATTCTACGAATTTCAACATTATCGTCTTCTGTTAATCCAACTGGTACTGAATCACTAACTAAGTTTGGAATTGTAAATAAGATAGCATCTAGTTGTTCTTCTAAAGTTCTAATCTCTTCATCTAGAGCTTTAATTCTATCCCCAACTTCTCTCATCTCAACAATTAGTGCTTCTGCATCTTTTTTCTCACGCTTTAACACACTGATTTCTTGGCTAACTTCATTACGTCGGCTTTTTAACCCTTCAACCTGAACAAGTAATTCTCTACGGTTTAAATCTAAGTCTTCAAATTTTTCGATATAGCTTATGTCGCCACCACGTAACTGAAGTTTTGCTTTAACATCTTCAAAATTACTACGTAATAATTTAATGTCTAACATTTTAATTCCTCCTATTCTTTTATTGTCTAAAGGATAAAAATAAATACAAAAAAGCCCTCATCCCATAAAAGGGACGAGAGCTACCCGCGTTGCCACCCTAATTGAAGAATTAATAAATAATCCTTCCACCTTAGTATAGTTAACGGACTATAGTACCGGGGTTACTTACTAGCTGTACAGCATTCCGTAACCCACTCAAGAATGGATTCACAAGTCTTCATTATCGGTTTGCACCAACCACCGACTCTCTATCAATTTAGAACTTGTTACTATTTTCTTTCGTCGCTTTAAACAATTTAAATTATATAATAATTTACTATAAGCTTTTACTTTTTTCAATAGTTACATACTTAAATTTGCACTTTTTTCCTTAACCATCTCTACAAAGTAATTCATAAAACGGTAATCATTCGTTAATTCCGGATGGAAAGATGCTGCTAACATGTGATTTTGTCTAACTGCTACAATATTACCATCATGTTCTGCAATAACCTCTGCATCACCTGATACTGAACGAATAAATGGTGCTCTGATAAATACAGCTGGGTAGTCTTCACATACACCATTAATTGGGATGTTTACTTCAAAACTATCCACTTGTCTACCATAAGCATTACGTTCAGCTACCATATCCATAACTCCTAGATGCACCGTGTCATCATTTGCAATCTCTTTTGAAAGTAAGATCATGCCTGCACATGTACCGAATGCTGGTAAACCATTTTTGATTTTCTCTTTTAATGGTTCTAATAAACCAACGTGGTCAAGCAACTTACGCATTGCAGTGCTCTCTCCACCAGGTAGTACAATACCATCAATTCCATCTAAATGTTCTACACGTTTCACGATAACAGCTTCAGCACCACATGCTTTAATTGCATTTATATGTTCTTGAACTGCACCTTGTAATGCTAATACGCCTATTTTCATAAAATCACCAACTTAAATGCTACGATCTTGCATACGATCTGCTGCAGCAAGTTGTCTCATATCGATACCTTTCATAGCAGGACCTAAGTTTTTAGAAAGGTTAGCGATTAATTCATAATCTTGATAGTGAGTAGTAGCTTGTACAATCGCACGAGCAAATTTCTCAGGGTTTTCTGACTTGAAGATACCAGATCCTACGAATACTCCGTCAGCTCCTAATTCCATCATTAAAGCTGCGTCTGCAGGTGTTGCTACTCCGCCAGCCGCAAAGTTAACAACTGGTAAACGACCAAGCTCTTTAATTTGAAGTAATAATTCGAATGGAGCGCCAAGGTTTTTAGCTTCAACCATTAATTCATCACGAGATAAACCAACTACTTTGCGGATTTCTCCGTTAATTTGGCGTAAGTGACGTACTGCTTCTACAATGTTTCCAGTACCTGGCTCACCTTTTGTACGTAGCATAGATGCGCCTTCACCAATACGACGAAGTGCTTCACCTAAGTTACGGCAACCACAAACGAATGGAACAGTGTAATCTGATTTATTAATATGGAAGATATCATCTGCTGGAGATAATACTTCACTCTCATCGATGTAATCTACTCCCATTGCTTCTAAAACACGCGCTTCAACGATATGTCCAATACGAGCTTTAGCCATTACAGGAATACTAACAGCGTTAAGAATTTCCTCAGTAATACTTGTATCAGCCATACGAGCTACTCCACCAGCTGCACGAATGTCAGATGGTACCTTTTCTAATGCCATTACTGCTACTGCACCAGCAGCTTCTGCAATTTTAGCTTGCTCAGCATTTACTACGTCCATAATAACGCCGCCTTTTTGCATTTCTGCCATGCCACGTTTTACACGTTCTGTTCCTGTTAAATTCATTGTTATGCCCCTCCATTATTAAAGCTTACTTGGTAACATTTTAGTATTTCTCTTCCCCTAGTTAAAGTTACCTTACTTTTATTTTACTGAAAAAATGACAACTTAACAATTACTGATATTTTTATATAGAAATTTATTTAAATAAACCACCAATTCCGCTTATGATACTATCCCATAAATTTCCAAAAAATGATCCAATTCCTCTAAATGATAATACTAACCAATTTGCTTTATCAACACTTTTATCAACTACTAAATCGTACGATTGATTATTAGTATTGATAAATCCTAAATCTTCATTCTTTGAAGATTTAACCACTATTTGTCCAACCTTTGTTCCTTTTTTAATTGGAGCTTTAATATTGCCATCTTTATCAATTGATTTACCTGATAATTGGACTGTTGCTTTATAATTTTTAGCTTCACCGCGTTTTATAGCTAAAGTAACGTCGTCTTTTGCTACTACTTTTACTTCTTTATCTTTACCTTTAACTACTTTTACTGTTTTATTACCTTTTATTGTTTGACCTTTTGATACCAGTGTAACTTTTTCAAAGTTACTGAAACCGTAATCCATTAATTTAGCCGTTTCACTAAATCTTGAGTTGTAAGAATTTGCTCCCATTACAACTGTAATATAACGTTGACCATCTCTTTTAGCAGTTCCAGCGAAACAGAAGCCAGCTGAATCTGTTGAACCCGTTTTTAACCCATCCATACCTGGGTACTGAAATACTAATCCTGGTAACATCCAGTTCCAGTTATCCATTTTTACTGGATACTTACCACCTTCTTGGAATGTTTTCTTTGGAATTGAAGAAGTTTGAAGTACTTCAGGATATTTTTTGATTAGATTATAAGCTAATTTTGCAACACCGTTTGCTGACATAATATTTTCATCAGTTAGGGCAGTTCCCTCTGGTTGCATGCCTTGTAAGTCTTTATTTACTAAACCAGTAGCATTAACAAACTTAACGTCTCCTAGTCCTAGTTTCTTTGCTTTATCGTTCATTAATTGGACGAAGTTTTTCTCAGATCCACCGATTTTTTCTGCTAGAGCAATTGTCGCACCATTTGCTGAGTAAATAGCAGCTGCTTCGTATAATTCTCTTACTGTATATTGACCACCTAATTCAAGTGGCACGTTAGATAATCCAGTGTTTTGAGAGATTTTATGAGCATAATCAGAAACAGTTACCTTCTCGTCCCAAGAAATTTTCCCATTTTTAATCGCTTCATTAACTAGATATTCTGTCATCATTTTAGACATACTTGCAATCGGTAATGGAGCTTTTGAATTTTTTTCATATAATATTTTCCCTGAATCTGCATCAACTAAAATTGCGGCTTTAGCTTTAATGTCTAAAACGTCCTCTGCAGCAGCAGCAGCCGGTCGTAAATTCATTGGGATGATTATCGTTATCGCTAATGCTATTACGATCAATTTCGTTAGTATTTTCTTTCCAATCACTGTTTTACCTCCAACCTTTAATCTCACTTGTTCATTTTAACACAATTATTTCCTAAAAAATAGGCAACTACAATTTCTTGTAATTGCCCTAGGTACATTGCTTAAATTATTATAGTGAGTAATTTGGTGCTTCTTTTGTAATATGAACGTCGTGTGGATGACTTTCACGTAATCCAGCACCAGACATACGAATAAACTGTGCGTTATCTCTTAATTCATTTAGTGTAGCCGTACCACAGTAACCCATACCAGCTCTAATTCCACCAATTAGTTGGTGAACTGTATCAGCTAATGGGCCTTTATATGGAACACGTCCTTCGATACCTTCAGGAACTAGTTTTTTATTCCCTTCTTGGAAATAACGATCTTTACTTCCTCTTTCCATTGCTCCAACAGAACCCATACCACGGTATACTTTGAATTGTCTACCTTGGAAGATTTCTGTTTCACCAGGGCTTTCTTGTACACCAGCAAACATACTACCTAACATTACTACATGTCCACCAGCTGCAAGAGCTTTAACGATATCTCCAGAGTATTTAATACCACCATCTGCAATAATAGGAACTCCGTACTCTCTAGCAACCGAAGCACAGTCATAAACCGCAGTTAGTTGAGGAACACCTACTCCAGCAACAACACGAGTAGTACAGATAGAACCTGGTCCAATACCAACTTTTACGATATCTGCTCCAGCTTCAATAAGTTCTTTTGTTGCTTCACCTGTTGCAACATTACCAGCGATGATTGCTAATTCTGGGAATCTACTTCTAATTTCTTTCACTTTTTCAATAACGCCTTTAGAATGACCATGTGCTGTATCAATTACAATTACATCGACATTAGCTTTCACTAATAACTCTACTCTTTGAAGTGCATCTTTTGTAACTCCTACAGCTGCACCTACAAGTAATCGTCCTTGTTGATCTTTCGCTGAGTTTGGAAACTCGATTACTTTTTCAATATCCTTAATTGTAATTAGGCCCTTTAAAGTACCGTCTTCATTAACTAGGGGTAGCTTTTCGATTTTATGTTTTTGAAGAATTTTTTCTGCTTCTGCAAGTGTAGTTCCAACAGGAGCAGTCACTAGATTTTCTTTTGTCATAACATCTGAAATAACAATTGAATAATCTTGAATAAAACGTAAATCACGATTTGTTAAAATACCTACTAATTTTCTATTCTCTGTATCATTTACGATTGGTACACCTGAAATACGATATTTACCCATTAAATATTCAGCGTCTGCAACTTTATGAGATGGTGTTAAGAAGAATGGATCATCAATTACACCACTTTCAGAACGCTTTACTTTGTCTACTTGTTCAGCTTGCTCTTCGATTGACATATTTTTGTGGATGATACCTAATCCACCTTGTCTAGCCATTGCAATAGCCATATCTGCTTCTGTAACTGTATCCATCCCTGCGCTGATTAATGGAATATTTAATTGAATTTTTTCAGTTAATCTCACACTCACATCAACTTGATTTGGAAGTACTTCAGATTTCGCTGGAACTAGTAATACATCATCAAAAGTAAGTCCTTCTTTTACGAATTTTGATTCCCACATAAAAAAGCCCCCCTATACACGTATAAATATTATTAGTAGATTAACAATAGGATAAAACACTGTCAAGGAAGTCAAATTATGTTTAAATATTCAGTTAATAAGGAGTTCCTCACTTATGTTATACTCGTATAGTAATGTATGGGATGAGCTATGTTATTTTAGCTCTGCGCAATATTCAAAAAGCTATCTTCAAACAAAATATGAACGAACTAATTTCAAGGAACAAAAAACAAAAGCTTTCCGTAATGCTTATCCATTTTTATATTATATTGAGCATGGGAAAAGTTATTTTCATGCAGCTCAAAATTCTCAAATTAATGTAAAACCTACATTACTGTTTTATGGGCTTGTACAATTATTAAAGGCTTGCATCCTCACCGTAGATCCCGATTATCCGAGTACCACTGCAATCCTGGCTCATGGTGTTACCTCAAGAAAAATAAAAAAAGTAGGATACTCTTTTGTTGATGACGAAGTTAAAATCCAAAAAAATGGATTATTTACTCATGCTTCTAAAGTATTATTTAATCTAAATAATTTAGAAAACGAGAAGTTTACAATGCTTCAGCTTTTACAATCAATACCGGAATTAAATAAGGTCCTTAAAATTACCAAAAAAGGAAATTTATTTTTCCCAACTACTGTTGATCATGATGTAATCACTCTACCTGAACAAATTTTGTCATCTTATCATTTTACTTCAGAACGTTTTATTTCGTTTCTTCAATCAAAACAAGCTTCAATAGATATTGTAATTCTTGAACAGAATCAAAAGCAAATTAAAATTAAGTCAAATTTTCCTGATAAAATTTTAAATAAAGCACCATTTTATTTTAATATATTAAATCAAAATTATTTTATAAAATCACAAAAGGAAGGGCTTTCATTATTACCTGAAATTCTTTACCACTATTTACTTTTATATAACTTGAGTATGATTTGTCGCTATGAAACTGACTGGTGGTGTGAACTTTTACAGACATATTCTACTGATGATTACCCTTTAATAAACCAATTTTTAACAGCAACGGAACAAAAAATTCCTTACTTAATTCATCGTTTTTTAACTACACAATAAACAAAAAAACATCAGCCTAATAGCTGATGTTTTTGGTTACCAGGCGACGTTCTACTCTCACAGGGGGAAACCCCCAACTACCATCGACGCAAAAGAGCTTAACTGCCGTGTTCGGTATGGGAACGGGT
>Ga0209461_10000290_pt1 | contig 19949 bp, 19 predicted proteins | sample AgamicAsMarz_FD_187162 | JGI IMG/M metagenome (GOLD analysis project Ga0209461, IMG submission 187162) | Agave microbial communities from Guanajuato, Mexico - As.Ma.rz (SPAdes) (version 2) | ecosystem: Host-associated > Plants > Phyllosphere > Phylloplane/Leaf | place: Guanajuato, Mexico... | reverse complement strand
TGTAAAACGTCATAATGAATTTCATTATGTGTTCACTCGTGAGGCTTTGATATTTTTTACGTCCGGAGACGCTGATATCAATCCTGCGAGTGCCCACACAGATTGTCTGATAAATTGTTAAAGAGCAGTGCGAACAGTGCGTTAGCGTCCTGTCGCGAGGTGGCGTATATTACGCTTTCCTCCTGCAGAGTCAACCTCTTTCTCAGAAGTTTTTCTCCGGCGGCGCAGTCTCCTGTGCCTCCCGACCCGTTTCCCGTTTCCGGTTTGCCGTGTCAGTGGAGGCGCATTATAGGGAACGGTTCAGATAGCGCAAGTGCAAATTGAGACTTTTTTGCTGTTCGTCTGAAATTTGCACAAAAGCGCCGTTTTAGCCCTGTTTAATGCGTGCTGGCAGCTCTGCGAGGCTATTAATCACCCAGTCTGCTGCAGCTTCACCTTCAGCCGTGACGGGTTTACCGCTACGCACCAGCACCTTGGTGCCAACGCCCGCAGCCTTTCCTGCCAGCATATCTTCCAGCTTGTCACCCACCATATAAGAAGCAGCCATATCAATATGCAGCTCTTCCTGTGCGGTGAGCAGCATGCCTGGTTGTGGCTTACGGCAGTCACATTCCTGACGGAACTCTTCTACAGTTGCTTCGGGATGGTGAGGACAGAAATAGATGCCATCAAGATCAACGTCGCGATCGGCCAGCGACCAGTCCATCCATTCTGTCAGGCGCATAAAGGTATCTTCGGTAAACATACCGCGCGCTATGCCAGACTGATTGGTCACAACCACCAGCGCATATCCCATTGCCTTCAGTTGTTGCAGCGCTTCAATCGTGCCGTCAATAAACTGGAAGTCATCGATCTCATGGACATAGCCATTGTCGACATTAAGGGTGCCATCACGATCAAGAAAAATAGCGGGGACTTTATTCGCCACGTAGAAACTCCTGCTGTAAAAATTGCCGATCAGTATCGCATGATTGCTATAAAAGGGAGAATGTCAGATTGAATCACTTCCATTGATTCAGACGTCTGGATGCCTTAACATCCATCCAGCTTTTATAGCGATTAAAAGTGACGAGGCTTCCCACACCACGGACAACGCAACACGATAATTAATAACATAATGATTAAACTAGAAAATATTACTAAGGTGTTTCAGCAGGGCTCGCGGACTATTCCGGCATTAACGGATGTCAGCCTGCACGTGCCTGCCGGACAGATTTATGGCGTTATCGGCGCTTCCGGTGCCGGTAAAAGTACGTTGATTCGTTGCGTGAATCTGCTGGAGCGCCCTACCTCGGGCCGCGTACTGGTCGACGGCGCTGATTTAACCGCACTCAACGAACGCCAGTTAACGCAGGCACGCCGCCAGATCGGCATGATCTTCCAGCACTTTAACCTGATGAACTCCCGTACCGTTGCGGGCAACGTTTCTCTGCCACTGGAACTCGGTAATCTCTCCCGCGCCCAGATCAACGCTCGCGTTACTGAGCTGCTGGAACTGGTGGGATTGTCCGATAAGCATGATGCCTGGCCTGCCAATCTCTCGGGCGGTCAGAAGCAGCGTGTTGCGATTGCCCGTGCGCTGGCCAGCAATCCTAAAGTTCTGCTGTGTGATGAAGCCACCAGCGCACTGGATCCCGCAACAACCCGCTCTATTCTGGAATTGCTGAAAGATATCAACCGCCGGCTTGGACTGACGATTCTCCTAATCACTCATGAGATGGATGTGGTGAAACGCATCTGCGATCAGGTTGCGGTCATCAGTCACGGTGAGCTGATCGAGAAAGATAGCGTCAGTGAAGTGTTCTCACACCCTAAGACGCCTCTGGCGCAGCAGTTTATTCAGTCTACTCTGCATCTGGATATTCCGGATGATTACCAGCAGCGTCTTTCAGCCACGGCCGCTGAAGGCACCGTGCCCCTGCTGCGACTGGAGTTCACCGGTAAATCAGTTGATGCGCCGCTGCTTTCCGAAGCGGCCCGCCGTTACAACGTGAATAACAACATTATCAGTGCCCAGATGGATTACGCCGGTGGCGTGAAGTTCGGCATTATGCTGGCCGAAATGCACGGCGCAGAAAGCGATACGCGCGAGGCGATAGCCTGGCTGAAAGAGAATCATGTGAAAGTAGAGGTGCTAGGTTATGTCTGAAGCGATGATGTGGTTGCTGGGACGGGGCGTATGGGAAACGCTGATGATGACCTTCGTCTCAGGCTTTTTCGGTTTTGTACTGGGCCTGCCGGTCGGCGTTTTACTTTATGTCACCCGTCCAGGGCAGATTCTGCAGAATCAGGGGCTGTACCGCGTGCTCTCCGCGCTGGTGAATATCTTCCGCTCCATTCCTTTCATTATCTTACTGGTCTGGATGATTCCTTTTACCCGCGTTATCGTTGGCACTTCCATCGGACTCCAGGCAGCCATCGTGCCGCTGACCGTTGGCGCTGCACCGTTTATTGCGCGTATGGTTGAAAATGCCTTGCTGGAACTGCCTACCGGTCTGATTGAAGCATCACGTGCCATGGGCGCTACGCCAATGCAGATCGTCCGTAAGGTCCTGCTGCCGGAAGCGATGCCGGGCCTGGTGAATGCAGCCACCATTACCCTGATTACGCTGGTCGGTTACTCTGCCATGGGTGGCGCAGTGGGTGCCGGTGGTCTGGGTCAGATCGGCTATCAGTATGGTTATATCGGATACAACGCCACGGTGATGAATACGGTATTGGTGTTGTTAGTGGTTTTGGTGTATCTCATTCAATTCTGTGGCGACCGCATCGTGCGTGCAGTGTCCCATAAGTAAGCCAGCAATCTCACATTATTAAGAAGGAAAGGATATGTCTTTCAGATTCAAAAAAATTGCCGCTGTGGGTGCACTGATTGGCGCGATTGCGCTGGCAGGATGCGATCAAAAAGAGAAAGACGCTAACCACATTAAAGTGGGCGTCATTGTCGGTGCTGAGCAGCAGGTTGCTGAAGCCGCACAGAAAGTGGCTAAAGAGAAGTATGGTCTGGACGTTGAGCTGGTCACGTTTAACGACTACGTGCTGCCGAATGAAGCGCTGAGCAAAGGCGATATCGACGTTAATGCCTTCCAGCACAAACCGTATCTGGATCAGCAGATCAAAGATCGTGGTTACAAGCTGGTTTCAGTGGGTAACTCTTTCGTCTACCCGATTGCGGGCTATTCGAAGAAGATCAAGTCACTGGATGAGCTGCAGGATGGCGCACAGGTTGCCATTCCGAATGACCCGACCAACCTGGGTCGTACGCTGCTGCTGCTGCAGAAAGTGGGTCTGATCAAACTGAAAGATGGCGTGGGCTTGCTGCCAACCTCACTGGATATCACTGAGAATCCTAAGCATCTGAAAATCGTTGAGCTGGAAGCGCCACAGCTGCCGCGCTCATTAGACGATCAGCAGATCGCGCTGGCCGTAATCAATACCACTTACGCCAGCCAGATTGGCCTGACCCCGGCTAAAGATGGCATTTTCGTCGAAGATAAAGATTCACCTTACGTGAACCTGATTGTTGCCCGCGAAGATAATAAAGATGCGGAAAACGTGAAGAAGTTCGTTCAGGCTTACCAGTCTGACGAAGTGAACGAAGCCGCTAACAAAGTCTTTAACGGCGGCGCGGTCAAAGGCTGGTAATTCAGCTACTCATCTCCTTAAGGGCGGCGCTATGCCGCCCTTTCTGTTATTGGGTACCCTGCCCGACTTGTTATTTATTCCCGTCCTTGTTTCAATAACGCCACTTTTTGAAATCTGAGGATGTTGCCATGCGTTTTTTACCGCTCTGCTTGTTAGCATTGATGCTGACAGGGTGTGTTCATGAGTATCACCCGATAAGCAGCGCACCGTCCCGGCCGCAGCAATCCAGCCAGCCAACCCGCAAACCTGTGGTACGCCCGGCCCCGGTTAAGCTCTATAGCGATGCCGCCGACCTGGTCAGTAAACCGTTCCGCGATTTGGGTGAAGTCTCCGCGGAAGATTGCCAGACCAGTAATCAGAGCTCCCCGGCCAACATCGCCACAGCACGTAAACGTCTGCAGATTAAAGCATCACAGATGAAAGCCAATGCGGTGCTGGTGCATCAGTGTGAAATCGTCACCGGCACGCCGGGCTGCTATCGTCAGGCCGTCTGCCAGGGTTCAGCGCTGAAAGTCAGCAATCAATGAGTGAATACGCCTTTGCGCAAATTGGGGTAATCCGTTCACCGTGGAAAGAGAAGTTTGCCGTGCCGCGCCAGCCAGGTCTGGTGCAGGATGGCGGCGGCGAACTTCACCTGCAGCCACCCTACAATCAGCCGGAAGCCGTTCGCGGGCTGGAAGAGTTCAGTCACCTCTGGCTGTTATTTGTCTTCCATCAGACGATGGCGGGCGGCTGGCGTCCTACGGTTCGTCCTCCCCGACTGGGTGGCAATGCGCGCATGGGTGTTTTTGCGACACGTTCGACGTTCCGTCCCAATCCCATTGGCATGTCGCTGGTTGAACTGAAAGGGATCAGGATTGAAAAACAGCAGGTGATCCTGCAGCTTGGTAGTCTGGATCTGGTCGATGGCACGCCGGTGGTCGATATCAAACCTTATCTGCCCTTTGCCGAAGCGCTGCCTCATGCACAGGCAGGTTTTGCTCAGGCGGCACCTGCCGCTGATATGCCGGTTCGCTTCTCCGCGCTGGCACAGCAGCAGCTTCAGCAGCAGTCGCGCTACCCTAATCTGGCACGTTTTATCAGCGAAGTGCTGGCACAGGATCCTCGTCCCGCTTACCGACAGGGCGAAACGCAGGAGCGGGAATATGCGGCCTGGCTGATGGATTTTAATGTACGCTGGCGCATTGACGATGCCGGTACTGAAGTGATCGCTATCGACCCGCGTTAAAACCCGCTTTTGAGCCGGTGATCTCACTGGTACACTAGCCGCCAGCAAAATTCTGTCTGTGACTTTCCGATCAACTGGAACCGTAATCAATGCGTACTACTCAATATCTGCTCTCTACTCAGAAAGAGACGCCTTCCGACGCTGAAGTGATCAGCCACCAGCTGATGCTGCGCGCCGGTATGATCCGCAAACTGGCTTCTGGCTTATACACCTGGTTACCGACCGGTGTTCGCGTGCTGAAGAAAGTCGAAAATATCGTGCGCGAAGAGATGAACAACGCGGGCGCGGTTGAGATTTTAATGCCGGTTGTGCAGCCCGCCGACCTGTGGCAGGAGAGCGGTCGCTGGGAGGAGTATGGCCCGGAACTGTTACGTATTGCCGATCGCCACGAGCGTCCTTTCGTGCTGGGTCCGACGCATGAAGAAGTAGTCACTGACCTGATCCGCAATGAGCTGAGCTCTTATAAGCAACTGCCGCTCAACCTGTATCAGATTCAGACCAAATTCCGTGATGAAGTGCGTCCACGTTTTGGCGTGATGCGTTCACGCGAGTTCATCATGAAAGATTCTTACTCGTTCCATACGTCGCAGGAGTCGCTGCAGGAAACGTATGACACGATGTACCGCGCCTACAGCCAGATCTTCAGCCGTATGGGCCTCGATTTCCGTGCCGTGCAGGCTGACACTGGCTCAATTGGCGGCAGCGCATCACATGAGTTCCAGGTGCTGGCGCAGAGCGGTGAAGATGATGTGATCTTCTCTACCGATTCTGATTACGCCGCTAACATTGAGCTGGCCGAAGCCGTCGCACCCGCCGGTGAACGTGCCGCGCCATCGCAGGAGATGCAGCTGGTCGAGACGCCAGACGCAAAAACCATCGCGGAACTGGTTGAGCAATTCAATGTGCCTGTTGAAAAAACAGTGAAAACATTGATTGTTAAAGGTGCTGAAGAGAGCGGTCATGCGCTGGTTGCCCTGCTGGTTCGCGGCGATCATCAGCTGAATGAGATCAAAGCAGAGAAATCAGCAATCGTTGCATCACCGCTGGTGTTCGCGACGGAAGAAGAGATCCGCGCCGCAGTTGGCGCCGGTCCGGGTTCAATCGGGCCTGTGGGTCTGCAGATGCCGATCATTGCTGACCGTACCGTAGCGAAGATGAGCGATTTCAGCGCCGGTGCCAACGTCGATGGCAAGCACTACTTCGGCATTAACTGGGAACGCGATCTGCCGCTGGCGAGCGTTGCGGATATCCGTAACGTGGTCGAAGGCGATTTAAGCCCGGATGGCAAAGGTACGCTGCAGATTAAACGCGGCATCGAAGTTGGTCACATCTTCCAGCTCGGCACCAAGTATTCTGACGCGCTGAAAGCCTCCGTTCAGGGTGAAGATGGCCGTAATCAGGTGATGAGCATGGGCTGCTACGGCATCGGCATCACTCGCGTGGTTGCCGCAGCCATTGAGCAGAACCATGACGATCGCGGCATCATTTGGCCAGCCGCACTGGCACCTTTCGAGGTGGCGATTCTGCCGATGAATATGCAGAAATCGTTCCGCGTTAAAGAGCTGGCGGAAGAGCTGTATGCCACCCTGCGAGCCAGAGGCGTTGAAGTTATCCTGGATGACCGTAAAGAGCGTCCGGGCGTGATGTTCGCAGATATGGAACTGATCGGTGTGCCACACACCATCGTCATCGGCGACCGCAATCTCGACAATCAGGAGATTGAATATAAATCACGTCGTGCCGGTGAGAAGCAGATGATCAAGCAGGATGAAATCGTTGATTTCCTGCTGAAGGCTCTGGATAAGTAAGTTCTTAGCGTTAGTCAAAGCGGGCTGAATCTGGCCGCAACGAATGAGTTCAACGTGAAGGGAACCGGGTCAGAAGAGGAAAGCGTCCCGCGCCATGGACGGCGCGGGCCGAGCGGCCATGGATGGCTTTAGCGACTTTCCGAACTGACCCGGTTCCCTGAGCAAGCTCTGGATCTCTTCGCGGCTCGCCCCTGAAGTTATAAGTACTCAAACGCCCCGCCTGCGGGGCGTTTTTTATTGCACCTTGCCGCGCATCGATTTCGTCGTACTGCGGCGTGATTTCCCTTCCAGACGTCGCTCTTTCGAGGCGCGGGTCGGCCGCGTGGCACGCCGGGCTTTTTCCACGGTACTCAGCTCCTGGATCAAATTGACCAGACGTTGCAGCGCCGCTTCACGATTCATCTCCTGACTGCGATACTCCTGCGCCTTAATCACCACGACGCCATCACCGGTAATAAGATGATGACTGGCGGTGAGTAGCCGCTCTTTATAAAACGCAGGCAGCGAAGAGGCCGCAATATCGAAGCGCAGATGAATGGCGGTACTGGCTTTGTTAACATGTTGTCCGCCTGCACCCTGGGCACGAATCGCTGACAGCTCGATCTCACTCTCCGGAATCTCAACCGAGCGGGATAGCATAATCATTAGCGCTCTCCCCATACCTTAATCACGTTGACCTCCGATAACCTGTTCATCAAATTAACCTTTTGTGCTCTGATTCAGTCCGCCTGAGACAGCGGAATCTGTCACTTTAGCAGTGATTCGCGCACTGATCCTGCTTTACACAGGCTGATTTCTTCCAAATGGCTATGATATAGTCGCCAGTTAACCAGAGTATTTACGCTCTGCTGAGGAGGGCCACGTGCAAAATTATTGTGAGTTAGTTCGCCGGAAATATGCCGAAATCGGCAGCGGGGATTTAGGTTACATACCGGATGCGATTGGCTGCGCATTAAAGGCACTTAATGATATTGCCGCAAATACTGAGCTAAACTCTTCTGTCAGGGAACAGGCGGCTTATGCCGCTGCTAACTTATTGGTGAGCGACTATGTTGATAAATGAAGCGTACCAACCTATCAATTGCGATGATTACGATAATCTGGAGCTCGCCTGCCAGAACCACTGGATGCTGTCGCTGGAAATGAAAGATGGTGAGCAGCTTAAGGCAAAGGCTAAAGAGATCTTCTCACGCAAAAATGTGGAATATCTGGCTATCGATCTTTCCGGTGAACATCGCGAATTACGTCTCGACCATATCGCCAGCTTTACCCATCCCGAACTGGGTACGGTCGTGGTCAGCGCAGAGTAATCCACGCATTCCGGGCGGGACCTTCCCGCCCGTTTATACATCAGGGCTGTAACGAACTATAGTACGCCGCCAGATCCGCCATATCGCTATCGCTTAATCCCGCCACAAACGCCTTCATCACCTCAGCCTGACCGCTACTGCGCTCACCCTTTTTGTAGGCCTGCAGCGCATGCTCCAGATAAGGGGCGTGTTGTCCGGCCAGGTTTGGGTAGAGCGGCACCGCCGCTTTGCCCGCTGCGCCATGACACGCCATGCAACTGGCCGCTTTTTCTGCGCCGCGCTGCGCATCACCCGCCGCCCATGCCGGTAATACGGCGGCCACTAAACAGACGATAAGCCATTGCTTCATTATTACTGCTCTCCTGAGCGGGATGCCCTGTCCCAGATTATCTGCCAGCCCTGCTGATCACTGGCCGCGCCAGCGTATGTGACAAAGAGATTCGGCACACAGACCAGCGTCTGGTTATAAAAAATTAACGGCAGCCGTTCTCGCTGCCAAGGCGGTATCTGTAACTCCTGCCACAGCTTTTTCATTTCTCTTCCGCCATTGCGGCCCACCAGATGAAAGTGACCCTGCGCATGGAACCGCACGCTGATCTGCTCATCCGGCTGAGGATAGCGCAACAGGCTCTGCGACTGGCTGGCACGCAGCGTGCCGAGGTTCTGTGGTAAATCCAGCGGCTGGCGGATATCGGGCCATGCCAGTTCAGTGTCGCGCAGTGAAGGCAATAACGGCAGCCAGTAGAGCTGCTGACGGTAACGACGCAATTCAGCCTGGCCGACGCGTAGCCGGGGCTGTGCATCTTCCCGGCTCGCCATCACTTCATCGCGAATACGCTTCAGCGCATCACGCGATGGCATCGCTCCACCCTGTCCGGCGATCCAGCGGCGCAATAACGCGTTAGCGCGCAGCGTGCTCATGTTCATTAAAGGTGGAAAATAGAGGCTGCCGTCAGGCTGGATCAGCTCGGCCAGTTGCCCGGCGAGCAGCTCATCCAGTAACTGCTCCTGCTCACTGCACAATGCCGCACTTCGGGCCGTTGCCTCAGCAAAATGTGGCCAGCGCTGATTAAGCTCAGGCAGCAGCCGCTGGCGAAGGAAGTTACGATCGTAGCGAAGATCCTGATTACTCTCATCATCTATCCACACCAGCTGATGAACGTCGGCATAAGCTTCCAGCGACTGTCGCGACCGATTCAGCAGCGGACGCACCAGCTGATGCGTACCCAGCATGCGCGATGAAGGCATCGCCGCCAGCCCGGCCGGCCCACTGCCACGCTTCAGCGCCAGCAGAAAAGTTTCACACTGATCGTCGAGGTGCTGCGCGGTAAGCAATATCTCGCCCGGCTTCAGCGCGGCGCCCAGTGCCTGATAACGGGCGGTGCGGGCGGCTGCTTCAATCCCGGTTTCCCTGCCATCGACCGTCACGCGAAGCACGTCACATGTCAGCTGCCACTGTTCGCATATCGTCTGGCAATGGGCGGCCCATGCATCGGCATTCGGGCTGAGACCGTGATGCACATGCAACGCCCGCAGGCGCGACTGAGGATGCTGCTGCTGCCAGCCGCGAAGCTGATGCAGCAGCACCGTTGAATCGAGTCCGCCGCTAAATGCGACTACCAGCGCGGCGTCAGGTTGCAACAGGGCGTCAAAAGCGGGCAAAGACATAGCGGCATCCGAAAAATCGGGCCACTGAATGTCGCCCGCTGAACGCGCTATTTTACGCCTGATAAAGCTCCAGCGGCAAACCATCCGGATCCGCAAAGAACGTACACTGTTTACCGGTCAGTTCATCGATGCGAATCGGCTCGCAGACAACGCCTTTATCGGCCAGCGTCGCAACGGCAGCGGCCACATCCGGCACGGTAAAGGCCAGATGACGCAGGCCACACGCCTCGGGATGACTGACGCGTGCTGGCGGCGCGGGAAAAGAGAACAGCTCAATGGTATAGCGATCCTGTAAGGCCAGATCCCCTTTCCAGGAGTCGCGCGCCTCGCGATAAACTTCGCCCAGCAGGCGGAAGCCCAGCACGTCACAATAGAACGCTTTGCTGCGCTGATAGTCGGACGCGATGATGGCAATGTGGTGAATAGCGGTTAACTGCAACATAGTGAATGTCCTGATTCGGACAGGCTGTCCGCAGACCGCCTGCCACTGTGAGTGGTTTAAGGGTTTACGCGGGATCGTTTTTCAGCACGCGGACGCGGTACTCACCCTCTTCCGTCAGGCTGGCACCGTGAATATCGGTTTCGAAGCCCGGATAATGCCGGCCAATGCTGCACAGCATTAGCAGGAAGTCGAGCACGGCACGGCTCTTCTCCGTAATCATCTCGCCCGGCATTACCAGTGGAACGCCTGGCGGATAAGGCAGAATCATGTTGGCCGACACCCGCCCGACCAGTTCACTGAGATCCACCGTTTCGATGTTGCCCTTCACCTGCTGCTGAAACGCCTGATGCGGCGTCATCTTCATTTCGGGCAGGACATCAAACGCCTGCAGCATCAGACGCGGCAGATCGTGATGGCGGATCAGCTGATGGATCCCCTGCGCCAGCGTCTGAATGCGCATATTGCGATAGAAGTCGGGATCTTCAGCATAGAGATCCGGCAGCATGTTTTTCACCCGCAGATTGAGATCGTAGGCGCGTTTAAACTCGGTCAGGCCGCGCAGCACGCTCATCGCTTTGGTTTTATCGATGCCGATACTGAACAGGAACAGCAGGTTATAGGGGCCGGTTTTCTCCACTACAATGCCGCGCTCATCGAGAAACTTCGCTACCAGCGCGGCCGGGATCCCTTCTTCCGCCATCTCACCCAGCTCGCTCATGCCTGGCGTCAGAATGGTGACCTTGATCGGATCGAGGTACATGTGATCGCGATCGGCCTGCGTAAATCCATGCCACTCTTCTTCGCCGGGCTGGATCGCCCAGCATTGCGCTTCGTCAATCTGTTCCGGCTGCCAGATATCGAAGAACCAGCTGTCAGACTCTTCGCGCAGGCGCTGGATTTCCCGACGGAAGTGCAGTGCACGTTCCACCGAGCGATTGATCAACCGCTTCCCGGGATTACCGCGCAGCATCGCCGCAGCGGTTTCAATTGAGGAGACAATAGCGTAATTGGGCGATGTAGTGGTGTGCATCATGTAGGCTTCGTTAAACGTCTGTTCGTCGTAGTCGCCTTTAATATGAATCATGGAGGCCTGCGAGAACGCCGCCAGCAGTTTGTGGGTCGATTGCGTCTCGTATACCACCTTGCCCGGAATACGATCGCCACTCATGCCGCTTTTACCGGCATAAATCGGATGGAAATTGGTATATGGCACCCAGGCCGAATCGAAATGAATCGACGGCACATCCAGCGTCTCTTTGATGTACTGGGTGTTGTAAAGCAGCCCATCGTAAGTGGAGTTGGTGATCACCGCATGCACCGGCCAGGTGGCGCGATCGGTGGTCGCGACCTTCTGCGTAATGCTCTCACGGGTAAACTCGTGCTTCGGGATACCGCCGAGAATCCCCAGCGCATTGCGGGTCGGCTTCAGCCAGATAGGGATCAGATCGCTCATCATCAGCAGATGCGTCAGAGACTTGTGGCAGTTGCGATCGATCAATACTGTGCTGCCGGCCGGGGCCGCATACATGCCGACAATTTTATTCGAGGTCGAGGTGCCGTTGGTCACCATATAACTCTGCTCGGCGCCAAACGTGCGTGCGATGTACTCTTCCGCTTCAAGGTGCGGGCCGGTGTGATCCAGCAGCGAACCCAGCTCGGTCACTGAAATTGAGATGTCCGACTTCAGCGTATTGGCTCCGAAGAAGTCGTAGAACAAACAACCTACCGGGCTTTTCTGAAATGCGGTGCCCGCCATATGGCCCGGTGTGCAGAAGGTGTACTTGCCCTCTTTCACATAGGTGAACAGCGCTTTAGTCAACGGCGGCGTGATGTGGTCGAGATAGTCATCGGTATACTGCCGGATATGCAGCGCGATATCGTCGGCGGCATTCAGTGCATACTCAAAAAAGTGCAGTGGCATGCGCATCTCGTTGATGCTGATGTCCATCTGCGAGTGGGTATTGATAAAGGCATACAGCGGCAGGTATTCGTTGAGCTGATTAATCTCGCCGCACAGTTCCGGACTGTTGTGCGCGTCCCAGTCGAAGATCACACCGCTGATTCGCGGATTGTGTTCGATCAGCTTCAGCAGATCGTCACTGTTTTTCGGGTAAAGCAGCTGGAAGCCTTGCAGATTTAACGCCGCGTCGAGTTCGCGTAACGGTTCATCTTTATAAAACACGCCGTGCGCGCCCATGATCGCCAGAATATTCAATGCCCCTCTCCCTGATTGTTGTGGAACCGGACAAGCATAACCGCTAACTCAGGGAAGGTGTAGCAAGGGGACGATCAGATGAGGCTGAAAGGCGTCAGACCGCGTGCGGGGGCTGAACTGGCGGCATAAAAAAAGCGGACCGGAGTCCGCTTTTATGGATGAGCGAAAATCAGGCGTAGCCATAGCTCATCAGACGCTGATAACGACGATCCAGCAGCTCTTCGGTGGTTAATTCATCGAGTTCGGCCAGGTCAGCCAGCAGCTGCTGCTTGAGTGACTGCGCCATATCCACCGGACGGCGATGTGCGCCACCCAGCGGCTCAGGGATCACAGAGTCAATCAGCTTCAGCTCTTTCAGACGGTGCGCGGTAATGCCCATCGCTTCGGCGGCCAGCGGCGCTTTATCAGCACTTTTCCACAGAATGGAAGCACAGCCTTCCGGCGAGATCACTGAATAGGTGCTGTACTGCAGCATATTCACTTTATCGCCCACGCCAATTGCCAGCGCGCCACCTGAACCGCCTTCACCGATGACCGTACAGATCACCGGTACTTTCAGACCAGACATTTCACGCAGATTGCGGGCAATCGCTTCAGACTGCCCACGCTCTTCCGCGCCCACGCCCGGATAAGCACCCGGTGTGTCGATAAAGGTAATGATTGGCATTTTAAAACGTTCAGCCATCTCCATCAGGCGCAGCGCTTTGCGATAGCCTTCTGGTGCGGGCATGCCGAAGTTACGGCGAATCTTCTCTTTGGTTTCACGGCCTTTCTGGTGCCCGATGATCATCACCGGACGTCCATCAAGACGCGCAATCCCGCCGACAATCGCTTTGTCATCCGCATAAGCCCGGTCGCCCGCCAGCTCATCGAAATCGTCGAAAGCGTTGCGAACGTAGTCAAAGGTGTAAGGACGTAAAGGATGGCGTGCCAGTTGGGCAATTTGCCATGCGCCCAAATCGGCGAAGATTTTACGGGTCAGCTCAACGCTTTTCTCACGCAGACGCTGAACTTCTTCATCCAGATTAACGTGTTTATCATCCTGACGACCAATCGAGGTCAGCGAATCAATCTTCGCTTCCAGTTCTGCAATTGGCTGTTCAAAATCCAGGTAATTAAGACTCATAATGTTCCTGTTCTAGTCAAACTCCAGTTCCACCTGCTCCGATCCAATCAACGAGCGCAGATCGTTAAGTAAACGATCGCTGGGCGAAATTCGCCACGCTGCACCAAAGCGCAGCTTCGCTCGCGCGTCGGCTCTCTGATAGTAGAGATGCACCGGAATAGTCCCTGATCGATGGGGTTCCAGGGACTGACGGAGTCGGTTTAATAGCTGGTCATCAATTTGCCTGTCCGTCAGCGAGATAGCAAGTCCGCGCGCGTATTTTTCGCGAGCTTCGTCGATGTCCATGACTTCACGCGCGGTCATTTTAAGCCCACCACTGAAGTCATCAAAGCTGACCTGTCCGCTGACGATCAGGATTCGGTCTTTCTCCAGCAACTGCTGGTATTTATCTAACGCATCGGTAAATAACATCACCTCAAGACGACCGGAGCGATCGTCCAGAGTACAGATACCAATTCGGTTGCCGCGTTTGGTCACCATTACCCGCGCGGCGATCACCAGACCGGCCGCTACGGTAATTTTACCCCGATCGGTAGGATGCATATCTTTCAGCCGCACCCCGCCGACGTAACGCTCAATTTCTTTCAGATACTGATTAATCGGGTGGCCGGTCAGGTATAACCCCAGCGTTTCCCGTTCACCATCCAGCTGCACCTGCTCAGGCCACGGTGTGACGCTGGCGTATGATTTCTCAACCTGCTCCGGCTCTTCTGCCAGTACGCCAAACATATCCGCCTGGCCAATCGCTTCCGCTTTCGCGTGCTGGTCAGCCGCTTTCAGCGCGTCGCTGAGTGCACTCATCAGCGCAGCGCGGTGCGGTCCAAGGCGGTCAAAGGCCCCGGACATGATCAGTTTCTCCATCACCCGACGGTTGATCTTTTTGGTATCAGTACGGGCGCAGAGATCAAACAGCTCGCGGAAATAGCCGCCTTCGTTACGGGCGTCGATAATCGCTTCGATCGGACCTTCGCCCACGCCTTTGATCGCGCCTATACCGTACACGATCTCGCCCGCTTCGTTAACGTGGAACGGATAGAGACCAGAGTTAATATCGGGCGGCAGAACTTTCAACCCCATCCGCCAGCACTCATCGACCAGGCCGACCACTTTCTCGGTGTTATCCATATCGGCGGTCATCACCGCCGCCATAAACTCAGCCGGATAGTGCGCTTTCAGCCACAGCGTCTGATAGGAGACCAGTGCGTAGGCCGCAGAGTGTGACTTGTTAAAGCCATAACCTGCAAATTTTTCCACCAGATCGAAGATCTTCATCGACAGTTCGCCGTCGATGCCCATGCTTTCGGCACCGTCGCGGAAGACTGAACGCTGCTTAGCCATCTCCTCGGGTTTCTTTTTACCCATGGCGCGACGCAGCATATCTGCACCGCCCAGGGTGTAACCGGACAGGACCTGGGCGATCTGCATCACCTGTTCCTGATAGAGGATGATGCCGTACGTCGGCTCCAGTACTGGCTTCAGGCTTTCATGCTGCCACTGGATGTCAGGATAGGAGATCGCTTCCCGGCCATGCTTACGGTCGATGAAGTTGTCTACCATGCCGGACTGCAGAGGACCAGGACGGAACAGCGCCACCAGTGCGATCATATCTTCGAAGCAGTCGGGCTTAAGACGTTTAATCAGATCTTTCATGCCGCGCGATTCAAGCTGGAATACCGCTGTGGTTTCCGAGCGCTGCAGCATATCGAAGCTTTTCTTATCATCCAGCGGGATAGCGGCGATATCGATCGGCTCCAGTCCCTCTTTTTCCCGGCGCGGGTTGATCATCTTCAGTGCCCAGTCGATGATGGTCAGCGTACGCAGCCCCAGGAAGTCGAACTTCACCAGGCCGGCATATTCCACATCATTTTTATCAAACTGGGTGACCGGGAACTGGCCGTGCTCATCGCAGTAGAGCGGCGCAAAGTCGGTAATCTTCGTTGGCGCGATGACCACGCCACCCGCATGCTTACCAGCGTTACGCGTAACCCCTTCCAGCTTGCGCGCCATGTCGATCAGCGCTTTAACCTCTTCATCTGCGTCATACATCGCAGGAAGTTGTGGTTCAGCAATAAACGCTTTTTCCAGCGTCATGCCGGGATCGGGCGGGATCAGTTTTGAAATACGGTCAACGAAGCCGTAAGGATGACCCAGTACGCGGCCCACATCGCGGATAACCGCTTTGGCTGCCATAGTACCGAAGGTAATAATCTGGGAAACCGCTTCACGTCCGTACATATCGGCGACATGTTCGATCACCTGATCGCGCTTCTCCATGCAGAAGTCGACGTCGAAGTCGGGCATCGAGACACGTTCAGGATTCAGGAAGCGTTCGAACAGCAGGTCGAACTCCAGCGGATCGATATCGGTGATTTTCAGCGCATAGGCCACCAGCGAACCCGCACCCGAACCACGGCCAGGCCCGACCGGCACGCCGTTATCCTTGGACCACTGGATGAACTCCATGACGATCAGGAAGTAGCCGGGGAAGCCCATCTGGTTGATAACGTTGAGTTCAATTTCCAGACGCTCATCATATTCCGGGCGTTTTTCCGCGCGCTCGGCCTCGTCCGGGAACAGGAACACCAGACGCTCTTCCAGCCCCTCACGAGATTTCACCACCAGATAATCTTCGGTAGTCATATCACCGGTCGGGAACTGCGGCAGGAAGTACTCACCCAGCCGTACCGTGACGTTACAACGCTTAGCAATCTCTACGCTGTTTTCCAGCGCTTCCGGGATGTCCGAGAACAGCTCGCACATCTCCTCTTCGCTGCGCATATATTGCTGAGGACTGTAGTTGCGCGGACGCTTGGGATCATCCAGCGTATAGCCGTCGTGAATCGCAACACGAATTTCGTGCGCATCGAAATCTTCTGCATTGATAAAGCAGACTTCATTGGTGGCGACGACCGGGATGCCCTCTGCAATCGCCAGTTCCACTGCGGCATGCAGATAGCTCTCTTCGTCCTGACGACCGGTGCGGATCAGCTCCAGATAGTAGCGATCGGGGAAATGCTGCTGGTAAAATGACAGACACTGCGACACCAGGGCGTTATTGCCACGCAGCAGGCTGCGGCCCACATCGCCACGCCGTCCGCCCGACAGCAGGATTAACCCTTCCTGCAACTCAATCAGCCAGTCGCGATCGATGATCGGTCCATCCACGCCATAACCACGCTGATAGGCGCGGGAGATCAGCAGCGTCAGATTCTGATAGCCGGTATTACTTGAAGCCAGCACGGTAAGCTGGGTCAGCTCATCCCCCATCAACTCGCTGGCAACGTTGAAATCGGCACCAATGACCGGCTTTATCCCTGCGCTGTGTGCGCCACCGTAAAATTTCACCAGACCACACAGGTTAGTGAAGTCGGTAATTGCGATAGCAGGCATGCCAAGGGCAGCCGCCTTCTTAATCAATGGCCCGGTTTTCGCCAGGCCATCAACCATCGAATAGTCACTGTGGACACGCAGATGTATAAAACGGGGTTCAGCCATATCAGTTTCCGGTTAAAACAGCGTCAGGCTATTAAAGCGTAAGGGGCTGGCGCGCAGCCAGTACTTCAGCATCAAGCAGCGCATTGCGTACGGGCGCAAAACTGCGACGGTGGTGCGGTGTGGCGCCATATTGCGTCAGTTTTTCCATATGCAGCGCCGTCGGATAACCTTTATGCTGCGCAAAGCCATACTGCGGGAACAGCAGATCCAGTTCGGCCATCTCACGATCCCGCGATACCTTGGCGATGATGGAGGCTGCACTGATTTCGGCCACCAGGCTATCCCCTTTGACGACAGCCTGGGAAGGCATGGGCAGCGCCGGGCAACGATTACCATCAATCAGTACATAGTCGGGCTGGATACTCAGGCCAGCGACGGCGCGCTGCATCGCCAGCATGGTGGCATGCAGGATGTTGAGCTGATCGATCTCTTCAGGTTCTGCACGTCCCAGACTCCATGCCAGCGCCTTCTCTTTAATTTCGTCATACAACGACAGGCGGCGCTTTTCCGACAGTTTCTTGGAGTCAGTCAGGCCAATAATCGGATTAGCCGGGTCGAGGATGACGGCAGCAGTGACGACCGCGCCGACCAGCGGACCTCGACCGACTTCGTCCACACCGGCAATCAGTCTTGCAACAGGATAGATAAAATCAGGCATTCACCAGCTCCAGTACCGCATCCGCTGCCTGCTCATCGGCGTTCCAGCGGATCTGTTGATGTAATTCATGAAACGTCTGCAGCAATGTTTCGCGCTCAGGCCCGGCATGCAGCAGCGGATCTAACGCCGCAGCCAGCGCTTCAGGCTGACACTCATCCTGCAGTAACTCTTTGACCAGCTCCCGCCCGGCCAGCAGGTTTGGCAGAGAGACATAAGGCGTTTTTACCAGCCGTTTCGCCAGCCAGAACGTGGCCGGCTTCATGCGATAACCGACGACCATAGGGCATTTTGCCAGCATGCACTCCAGTGCGGCAGTACCTGACGCCAGGAGTGCGGCATCGCTCGCAATCATCGCTTCACGACCCTGACCATCCAGCAGATGCATCGGCAGTTCAGGAGCGACGTCGGCTTTGATCTTCTCAAACTGTTCGCGACGACGGGCATTAACCAGAGGCACCACGATTTCCAGCGCCGGATAGTGACGACGCAACAATTGCGCTGTTTTCAGGAAATCAGCGCTGAGCATTTCCACTTCTGCGCCCCGGCTGCCGGGCAGCAAAGCCAGACAGAGTGCATCATCGGCAATACCGAGATGACGTCGCGCAGCCTGCTTATCAGGTTGCAGCGGCATGGCATCCGCCATGGTGTGGCCGATAAAGCGACAGGGAACGTTATAGCGATCGTAGAAGGCTTTTTCAAACGGCAGGAAGGCCAGCACCAGATTAGTGTTGCGGCCAATTTTAAACACACGCTTTTGACGCCATGCCCATACAGAGGGACTGACATAGTGGATCGTGCGAATGCCCGTGCGTTTAAGATTACCTTCCAGCGTGATATTGAAATCAGGCGCATCAATGCCGACAAAGACATCGGGTCTGAGTTCGGTAAAGCGCCGGGTGAGATCGCGGCGGATTGTCAGCAGACGTCGCAGGCGACCCAGCACCTCGACGATGCCCATCACTGCCAGCTCTTCCATCTCATACCAGGCTTCACACCCTTCAGCCTGCATCAGTGGTCCCGCCACGCCGACAAAACGTGCATCAGGATGACGGGATTTCAGGGCACGAATGAGACCTGCACCAAGAATATCGCCGGAGGTTTCTCCGGCGACCAGGGCAATCGTTAGAGGACGCGCTGACATGGATTAACGAATTAACCCACGGGTTGAACGGGTAAAGAAGTCGTAGAAAGGCTGCACTTCGCTGTGCTGCTGCGCGATGGCTTCGATTTCCGGCTTCACTTCTTCCAGCGTTCTGCCACTGCGATAGAGCAGCTTGTAGGCGTTGCGAATGGCGTGCAACGACTCTTTGCTGAAGCCACGGCGCTTAAGACCTTCGATATTGATCCCGAACGGTGTCGCGTGGTTGCCCTGCGCAATAACGTAAGGCGGCACATCCTGCGCTACGCCGGAACAGCCACCAACCATCACGTGAGCACCGATAATGCACCACTGATGTACCGCTGTCATGCCGCCAATAATGGCGAAATCATCAACCGTAACATGACCACCCAGGGTGGCATTGTTAGCGAAGATACAGCGGTTGCCAATCACGCAGTCATGCGCAATATGGACATTTACCATCAGCAGATTATCGCTGCCCACGGTGGTGACATGGCCACCCTGCGTGGTGCCGCGATGAATCGTCACGCTTTCACGAATGCGGTTGCGATCGCCGATCTCAACCCGTGTTGGCTCACCGGCATATTTCAGATCCTGATTCACTTCACCAATCGAGGCGAACTGATAGATCTGATTATCTTTACCGATACGCGTGTGGCCATTAACCACAACGTGTGACTTCAGTACCGTTCCTTCACCGATCTCCACATTCGCGCCAATAAAACAAAACGGGCCAATGTGAACGCGGGCACCAATAACAGCGCCCTCTTCGATGACTGAACTGGGATGGATAGTGGCGGTTGGATCAATCACGAATTATGCCTCCCGGCTGCGGGCACACATCATGGTCGCTTCACAAACGATTTTACCGTCGACAGTCGCCACGCCTTTAAAGCGGGTCAGGCCACGACGGGTTTTCTCGAAAGTGACTTCCATGATCATCTGGTCGCCTGGTACTACAGGGCGCTTGAAGCGGGCACTGTCGATACCGGCAAAGTAATAGAGTTCACCTGGTTCCAGTTTACCTACGCTTTTAAACGCCAGAATACCGGTGGCCTGCGCCATCGCTTCCAGGATCAGAACGCCAGGAAAAATCGGTTTACCAGGGAAATGCCCCTGGAAAAACGGTTCATTAACAGAAACGTTCTTCACTGCACGCAGGTATTTGTGCTCTTCAAATTCCAGCACGCGGTCTACCAGCAAAAACGGATAGCGGTGCGGCAGCAGCTCTAAA
>Ga0209461_10000289_pt1 | contig 20021 bp, 17 predicted proteins | sample AgamicAsMarz_FD_187162 | JGI IMG/M metagenome (GOLD analysis project Ga0209461, IMG submission 187162) | Agave microbial communities from Guanajuato, Mexico - As.Ma.rz (SPAdes) (version 2) | ecosystem: Host-associated > Plants > Phyllosphere > Phylloplane/Leaf | place: Guanajuato, Mexico... | reverse complement strand
ATCGCCGTCAACGGCGAGCTCGACTCGCTCGACGACGCGCTGCCGACCGCCTGGCGGATGCTGCCGGTCGGCGGCCGGCTGGCCGCAATCTCCTTCCACTCGCTGGAGGACCGGCGGGTCAAGCGCTTCCTCGCCGAGCGCGCCAAGGGCTGCATCTGCCCGCCCGAGCTTCCGATCTGCGCCTGCGGCCGCGAGCCCGAGGCGGAGCTGCTGACCCGCCGCGCCGTCGCGCCCGGAGCGGAGGAGGTCGCCGCCAACCCGCGCGCCAAGTCCGCCCACCTGCGCGCCGCAGTCAAGATCGGGGAGGAGGCGGCCTGATGGAGGCAGCGACCGTAAGCAGAGCCGGCGCCGCGCCGGCGCCGGCACGGCGCCGGGCCCCGGCGAGGGCGCCGCAGCGCACCCGCCCCCAACCGAAACGCTCGGCCGGCGCGCAGCTGATCCCGATCGCCACAGGCGCCGCGCACGCGGTTCGTGGCCTGCCCGACACCAGCCTGATGGTCCGGCTCACGCGCGGGCGCGCCTGGATCGCCCTGCTCGGCGTGCTGCTGGCCGGGATCGTCGGCCTCAACGTCCTCACTCTCAGCTTCGCCGCCACCGCTGGCCAGATCGACCAGAACATCCAGGCCCTCGACCAGGAGAACTCGATCCTCCGCAGCCGCGACGCGCAGCGCTCCGGCGTCGCCCGCGTCCGCCACGACGCGGCGGTGCTGGGACTGACCGTCCCCACTGGCGACGGCGTCGACGCCCTGCGCCACCGGCCCAGCGACGTGGCCGTCGTGGCGAAACGCCTCGCCGCGGCCGGAACCGCCTACTGAGGAACGGCGGCAGATGAAGATCATCGAGCGGAGGATCGGCCTTCTCTTCGCCGGCTTCCTCCTCTGTTTCCTGATCATCGTCCTGCGCGCCTTCTGGCTGCAGGGGGTGCAGGGAGCCCAGCTCTCCTCCGAAGCCGCCTACCAGCAGAGCGAAACGATCCCGGTCCCGAGCCTGCGCGGCAGCCTGCTCGACCGCCATGGCAACGAGCTGGCGGCCTCCGAAGACGCGGCCACGGTCTTCGCCGTGCCCTTCGAAGTCGCCAAGCCGGTCCGCGCCGCGGAGGAGCTGGCCCCGATCCTCGACCTCGATTCCAATGAGCTGCTGCGTTCGCTGACCGCCGACTCGGGCTACGAGGTGCTCGCCCGCAAGGTCGCGATGCCGACCGCGGCGCGGATCGAACGGCTCGGGTTGCAGGGGATCGGCCAGGACCCCGACAGCCGTCGCACCTACCCGCAGGGCGAGCTGGCGGCGCAGGTGGTCGGTGCGGTCGGGACCGAAGACGAAGGCCTGACCGGGCTCGAGATGGGGGAGGAAGAGGTGCTCGGCGGGACCGACGGCGAGCGGCGGGTGGTCAAGGACGCCAAGGGCGAGCCGATCCGGGTCGAGACCGTGACCTCGGGCGAGGACGGCGAAGACATCCAGCTCACGCTCGACCCGGCGATCCAGGCCAAGACCGAGGACGCGCTGGCCGAAGTCGGGGAAACGTACCTGCCGGAGGGCGCCACGGCGGTCGTCATGGACCCGCGCACCTCGGAGGTGCTGGCGATGGCCAACTGGCCCCCGTTCGACCCCACCGATCTCTCCAGCGCCAGCGCCGAGGACCTGATGAATCGGGCGACCGGGTTCAACTACGAGCCGGGCTCGACCTTCAAGGCCTTCACCGTGGCGGCGGCGCTGGAGGACAGGAAAGTGACGCCGACCTCCACCTACACGCTGCCGCCGACGATCGAAGTCGCCGATCGCACGATCGAGGAGTCGCACCCGCGGGGGACGGCGACGATGTCGGTCGCGGAAATCCTCGCCCACTCCTCGAACGTGGGCGCGGTGACGATCGGCCAGCAGCTCGGCGACAAGCGTTTCAGCCAGTGGATCGACCGCTTCGGCTTCGGGCGGCAGACCGGCGTCGAGTTCCCCTCCGAGGAAATCGGGATCGTGCCCCCGCTGGAGGAGTACTCGGGCTCGACGATCGGCAACCTGCCGCTCGGCCAGGGCCTCTCGGTGACGCCGATGCAGATGATGGCCGGCTATGCGGCGATCGCCAACGGCGGCATCCTGCGCCAGCCGCGGCTGATCGAGCGCATCGGCGACGAGGAGCTGGAGGAGCCGGAGGGCCGGCGGGTGATCGGCGAGGACGTCGCCGCCGAGGTACGGACGATGCTCGAAGGCGTGCTCGGGCCCGGCGGCACCGCGTCCGAGGTCAGCGTCCCCGGCTACGCGCTCGCGGGCAAGACCGGAACCGCCGAGGTCGCCGAAAACGGCACCTACTCGGAGACCAAGTACGTCGCCTCGTTCATCGGCTTCGCCCCGGTTCAGGATCCGCGGCTGCTGGTCTCGGTGATCGTCGACCAACCGCAGGGGGAAATCTACGGCGGCACCGTCGCGGCGCCCGCCTTCGGCCGGATCGCGGCGTTTGCGCTGCCATATTTGGGAGTCCCACAGGAATAGGCGGGGGCCCAGCGTGGTGGGGTCGGGAATCGGGTGCCCCTCCTGCTTGCTGGGTTTTTCGCCACGAATGAACATGGCCGTCCGAGGTCGATGCTGGGGCGAAAAACGGGACGCCGCTGCGCTGGAGGGGCACCCGACCCCCGACCTACAATCGCGCGCGTGAGATTGGAAGAGCTTGTAGCGGCGGCGGATGTGCCGCGGATCGTCGGCGACCAGAGCGTTGAGGTGACGGATCTCGCCTACGACAGCCGCAAGGTCGGGCCGGGGACGCTGTTCTTCTGCGTGCCGGGGGAGAAGGCGGACGGGCATGAGTTCGCTGCCACGGCGGTTGAGGCGGGAGCGGTGGCGTTGGTCGTGGAGGAAGAGCTGCCGGTGGACGTTCCCCAGGTGGTCGTGCCGAGCGCGCGGGCGGCGATGGCGCCGCTGGCGGCGCGCTTCTGGGGCGACCCGACGGCGGAGCTGAAGGTCATCGGGATCACCGGCACCAACGGCAAGACGACGACCGCCTTCCTGGTCCGGGAGATCCTCGAGTCGGCCGGCGTCCAGTGCGGGCTGTTGGGGACCGTGAAGCAGGTGGTTGGCGGGGCGGAGGAGGAGGTCGAGCGGACCACCCCCGAGGCGATCGACCTGCAGGCCACATTCCGCCGCATGGTCGATGGCGGGGACCGCGCCTGCGCGATGGAGGTCTCCTCGCACGCGCTTGAGCTGCACCGCTGCGACGCGATCCACTTCGACGTTGCCCTCTTCACCAACCTGACCCAGGACCACCTCGACTTCCACGGGGGCATGGAGGACTACTTCCGCTCGAAGCGCAAGCTGTTCGAGATGAGGCCGGGGACGGCGATCGTCAACGTCGACGACGAGTACGGAGTTCGCCTGGTGGGCGAATTCGATTGCCTCGTCTTCTCCGCCGAGGACTCGAACGCGGACTTCGCCGCCCGCGGAATCTCATCCGGCGCCGGCGGCTCGACTTTTACCGTCACTACCCGTCACGAACGCGAGACGGAGCTGCGCACCTCGCTTCCCGGGCACTTCAACGTCTCCAACGCGCTCGGCGCCTTCGCCGCCGCGGTGACGCTCGGCGTCGATCCCGATCGGGCGGCCGCGGGCTTGGCTGCCGCCGCACCGCCGCCGGGCCGGTTCGAGCCGATCGACGAGGGGCAGGGGTTCGCCGTCGTCGTCGACTACGCGCACACGCCGGACTCGCTGGAGAACGTGCTGCGAGCGGCGCGGCGGTTGACCGGGGGCCGGCTGATCTCGGTCTTCGGCGCCGGCGGCGACCGCGACCGCGACAAGCGGCCGAAGATGGGGCGGGCCGCGGCCGGGCACTCCGACCTAGCCGTCGTCACCTCCGACAACCCGCGCTCCGAGGACCCCGACGCGATCGTCGCCGAGGTCGCCGCCGGGTTCGGCGCGGGCGCGGAGCTGCACGTCGAGCCCGACCGCCGCGCCGCGATCGCCTTCGCCCTGCGCAGCGCCCGCCCCGGCGACACGGTCGTGATTGCCGGCAAGGGGCACGAGCAGGGGCAGGAGTTCGAGGGCGGCCGCAAGATCCCCTTCGACGACCGCGAGGTCGCGCGCGAGGAGTTGCGCGGCCTGGGCAGCCCAGCATGAGGATGACGGCGGAGGAGATCGCCGCGGCGATCGGCGCCGAGGTCCTCGCCAGGGGCGGCGGCGGCTCGCCCCGACAGGCGGTCATCGACTCCCGCGCGGCCGGCGAGGGCGACCTCTTCTTCGGCCTGAGTGGCGAGAACGTCGACGGCGCCCGCTTTGCTCCCGATGCGATCGCCGCCGGCGCCTGGGGCGTCGTCGTCGCCCGCGACCGGGCGGAGGGTCTCTCCGGCGCTTGGGTCTTCGTCGTCGACGATCCGCTCCTCGCGATGCAGGCCCTTGCCCGGGCCTGGCGGCGCGCGCTCGGCGCTCGCGTAGTCGGCGTCACCGGCTCGGTCGGCAAGACCTCGGTCAAGGACATCGCGCGGGCGCTGCTGCCGGGCCGGGTCCACGCCAACCACGAGAACCTCAACACCGAGATCGGGCTGCCGCTGACCGTGCTCGAAGCACCGCCGGACACCGACCTGCTGGTGCTGGAGATGGCGATGCGCGGCGCCGGCCAGATCGCCGAGCTGGCGGCGATCGCCGAGCCCGAGGTCGGCGTCGTCACCAACGTCGGCCCGGTCCACGTCGAGCTGCTCGGCTCGGTCGAGGCGATCGCCGCGGCCAAGGCCGAGCTGCTCGCGGCGCTGCCGGCGAGCGGCGTCGCGATCGCCCCCGCTCAGGCGGAGGAGCTGGAGCCGCACCTGCGCGAGGCCTCGCGGCTGATCCGCTTCGGCGCCGGGGGCGACGTCGAAGCGGTCGAGCACCGGGTCGGAGACGGGGTCACCGAGGCCCTGCTCGAGACGCCCGCCGGACGCCAGCTCTTCCACTTCCCCTTCGCCGAGCCGCACAACCTGATCAACGCCCTGGCCGCCGTCGCGATCGGCGTCGCCTTGGAGGCGCCGCTCTCCGGGATGGCCGACCGCGCTGCGAACATTGGCTTCTCCCGCTTCCGGGGCGAGCGCCTCGAGCTCGGCGAGGGGATCGTCCTGGTCAACGACTGCTACAACGCCAACCCGGTCTCGATGCGCGCCGCGCTGGACCACCTCGTCTCATTCGAGGACGGCCGCCGAGTCGCGGTCCTGGGCGAGATGGCCGAGCTCGGGCCCGAAGCGCCGCGCTACCACCGTGAGGTCGGCGAGCACGCGCGGGCGCACGGCGTCGACTTCGTGATCGGGGTCGGCGAGCCGGCCCGCGAGTACTACCCGGACGAGCTGGTCGGGACGCCCGGAGAGGCCGCCGAGCTGCTCGCGGCGCAGCTCGGGCATGGCGACACCGTCCTGGTCAAGGGCTCGCGCTCGGCCGGACTGGAGGCCGTAGCGGAGACGCTCGTGGAGCTGCGCGATGGGTGAGGTGCTCATTGCCGGCATGGCGGCGATGCTGATCTGCATCTTCCTCGGCCCCAAATTCATCGCCTACCTGCGGGTCAAGGAGTTCGGTCAGCACATCCGCGAGGACGGGCCGCAGGAGCACCACGCCAAGGCGGGCACGCCGACGATGGGCGGGCTGATCATCTTCGCCTCGATCTGCGTCCCCTACCTGGTCCTCTCCGAGCGCGACCCGCAGAGCCTCGCCGTCTTCGGCGTCGCGATGGGCTGCGCCGCCCTCGGCTTCGCCGACGACTTCATCAAGATCGTCAAGCGCCGTTCGCTCGGCCTCTCGGCCCGCTGGAAGCTGCTCTTCCAGCTGCTGCTGGCGCTCGGCCTCTGGTGGGTGGCGCGGCACGAGGTCGGCCTCGAGCCGATCCTCGAGTTCCGGATCGGCGACGCCAGCCTCGAGCTCGGCCCGGTCCTCTACTTCGTCCTCGTCTTCCTCGTCATCGGCGGCACCTCGAACGGGGTCAACCTCACCGACGGCCTCGACGGCCTCGCCGCCGGCTCCTGCGCGGTCGTCCTCCTCGCCTACACCGCGATCGCCTTCGTCACCCAGGGCCAGCAGGACCTGGCGCTGCTCTCCGCCTGCCTGGTCGGCGCCTGCATCGGGTTCCTCTGGTTCAACGCCTTCCCGGCCTCGATCTTCATGGGCGACACCGGCTCGCTCGGCCTCGGCGGCGCGATCGGCGCCCTCGCCGTGATGACCCAGACCGAGGTGCTGCTGGTCATCATCGGCGGCATCTTCGTGATCGAGGCGCTCTCGGTCGCGATCCAGGTCTTCTCCTTCCGCACCTTCCGCCGCCGCGTCCTGCTGATGGCGCCGCTGCACCACCACTTCGAGATGATGGCCTGGTCGGAGACCAAGATCATGCTCCGCTTCTGGATCGTCGCCGCCGTCTGCTCCGGGATCGGCTTCACGCTGTACCAGCAGTCGATCGGGCGCTAGCGCACAGGGCCGTCGGGGCCTGTCGCGAAGATTGGGGGGATGAGCGTGCCGCCGCCCCGCAAGCCGCGACCGCCGCTGCCCGAAGGGCCTTATCTGGTTGTGGGACTTGCCAGATCGGGACAGGCCGCGGCGCGCCTGCTGGCTGGGCGCGGGGAGGAGGTGACGGGGGTCGATTCCGGGCATCCGGAGGGGGCGGCAGGGCTTCGTGAGGTCGGTGTCGAAGTCGTCCTGGATGCAGATGGATTGGCTCTCCTCGAGGGAGTCCGGACGGTGGTCAAGAGCCCCGGCGTGCCGCGGGAGGCGGCGGTGATCGCCGCGGCGCTGGAGCGCGGCGTCGAGGTCGTCGGCGAGCTCGAGCTCGCCTGGCGAGCGATCCCAAACCGCTTCGTCGCCGTCACCGGTACCAACGGCAAGACGACGACGGCGGAGCTGCTCGGCCACGTCTACCGCACCGCCGGCGAGCCGGTCGCGGTCGCCGGCAACGTCGGCACGCCGCTCTCCTCGCTGGCGAGCGAGGCCGATCCCGCGGCGACCGTCGTCTGCGAGGCGTCCAGCTTCCAGCTCGAGGACAGCGTCGCCTTCGCGCCGGAGTGCGCTGTCTTCCTCAACCTCGCTCCCGATCATCTCGACCGTCACGGCGACCTCGACGCTTACCTGGCGGCGAAGCTGCGGATCTTCGCCAACCAGGCCAACGACGACATTGCCATCTACAACGCCGACGACCCCGCCCTGGCCGGGGTCGACCTGGGCGGCTGCGCGCGGCGGATCTCCTTTTGCCACGGCGCCGGTCCCGACTGCGAGGTCGCGCTGGCGCAGGGCTCGATCTTCTATGACGGCGAGCCGCTGCTGCGGGTCGAGGAGCTCGGGCTCTTCGGCGAGCACAACGTCGCCAACGCGATGGCCGCGGCCGCGGCCGCGCTGGCGATGGGACTCGACCGCGATGCCGTGCGGGAGGGCCTGCGCAGCTTCGCCGGCGTCCCGCACCGGCTCGAGCAGGTCGCCGCCAAGCGGGGTGGCGTGCGCTTCGTCAACGACTCGAAGGCGACCAACGTCGCCTCGGCGACCGTCGGGATCCGTGCCTTCGAGGAGGGCGTCCACGCGATCCTCGGCGGTAGCGAGAAGGGCGAGAGCTACGCGCCGCTGCTCGACCCGGTGCGCGAGCGCTGCCGCGCGGTCTACCTGACCGGCGCCTCCGCCGAGCGCCTGGCCGAGGCCCTGGCGCCGGCGGTCGAGGCTGGCCTGCCGCTCTACCGCTGCGCCGACCTCGAGGAGGCGGTGGGACGGGCCGCCGCCGCCGCCGAATCCGGCGAGGTCGTGCTGCTCTCGCCGGCCTGCGCCAGCTTCGACGCCTACGAGAACTTCGAAGCGCGCGGCGACCGCTTCCGCGAGATCGTCGGGGGGCTGTCGTGAAAAGGAAAGCGCCGGCGAAGCGGAAATCCGCGGCGAAACGCAAAGCGCCGGCGAAGAAACGCGCCAAGGCCCGCGCCGCCGCCCTTCCCGCCGAGTACAACATGCTGCTCACGGCGACGCTCTGCCTGCTCGCCTTCGGCGCCGTGATGGTCTTCTCGGCCAGCTCGACGACGCGGGTGCTGAGCGACGGCGGCCTCTCCGACAGCGCCTTCTACCTAAAGCGGACCGTGATGTTCGGCCTCGTCGGCCTCGTCGTCATGCACCTCGTCGCGCGCCACGGGCTCACCTTCGTCCGCCGCCTGACGCCGGCGATCCTGGCGCTCTCCTTCTTCCTCCTCTTCGCCGTGCTCGTCGTCGGCACGACGGTCAACGGCTCGACCCGTTGGCTCGGCTCCGGCTTTCTCCAGATCCAGCCCTCCGAGCTGGCCAAGGTGGCGCTGATCCTCTACGGCGCCGACCTGCTGGCAAACAAACCCAAACGCGAACTGACCTTGCAGGCGGTGATGCCGTTCCTCCTCGTCACCGGCGTCGCCGCGCTGCTGATCGTCGCCGAGCCCGACCTGGGGACGACGATGGTCGTCGCCTTCGCCGTCGCCGCCACCCTGGTCGCGGCCGGGGTCCGCCTCCGGGACCTCGCCATGGTCGGCCTCGCGCTGGCCTTCTTCGGGCTGCTGATGACGCTGATCGAGCCCTACCGGATGGCCCGCCTCACGGCCTTCCTCGACCCCGCCGCCGACACCAGCGGGGCCGGATTCCAGGCGGCCCAGGCGAAGATCGCGCTCGGCTCGGGCGGGCTCTTCGGCGTCGGCATCGGCAACGGCGTGCAGAAGGCCTTCTACCTGCCCGAGGCGCACACCGACATGATCACCGCCGTGATCGGCGAGGAGCTCGGCCTGGTCGGGATCGTCGGCGTCGTCGGCCTCTTCTCGCTCTTCGGCTACGCCGGGTTGCGCATCGCCCAGAAAGCGAAGGACCGCTACGGCAAGCTGCTCGTCGCCGGCCTCACCTCGCTGGTCCTGGTGCAGGCGACGATCAACCTCTTCGCCGTGATGGGGCTGGCGCCGCTGACCGGGGTGCCGCTGCCCTTCGTCTCCTACGGCAACAGCAGCCTGCTGACGACCCTGTTCGCGGTCGGGCTGATCCTCAACGTCGCCCGGGGCGGGACCGGCGGCGCTGGCAAACTGCGCCTCGTCGAGGGTGGTCGCTCGCGGGCGACGCCCAGCAAAGGAAGGAGCCGATCGAGCGGTGCCAGGAGTCGTAAGAGTGGTGGTGGCGGCGGGCGGAACAGCCGGACACGTCGTGCCGGCCATAGCGGTCGCCGACGAGCTTCGGGCTAGCGGCGCCGAGGTGTCCTTTCTCGGCACCCGCGAGCGGGTCGAGGCCGAGCTGGTCCCCGCCGCCGGTTACGAGATCGACTTCCTCGAGGTTCGCGGGATCGACCGGCGCAACCCGCTGCGGGCGGCGCGGGCCGCCGCCGAGGCGCTGGTCGCGGTCGCCGCCGCGCGTCGCGCGATCCGGGCCCGAGAGGCCGATGTGGTCATGGGCGGCGGCGGCTTCGTCGCCGGCCCCGCCGGCCTTGCGGCGTCCCTCTCGCGCATATCGCTCGTCCTCACCGAGGCCGACAGCCACCTCGGCCTCGCCAACCGCATCCTCGCCCGCCGGGCCCGCCGCGTCTGCCTCGCTTTCCCGATCGCTGGGCGAGGCGGGGAGCGCTACGTCCTCACCGGCAGGCCGGTGCCTGCGGCCGTGCTGGAGGCGGACCGCGGCCGGGCGCGGGAGCGGTTCGGGATCCCCGCCGAGGAGCGCTGCCTGCTGGTCATCGGCGGCAGCCAGGGCGCCCGCTCGATCAACTTCGCCGCGATCGAGGCCTTCGCCGAGCGCGAGGGTCGCGACTTCCACGTCGTCCACGTCGCCGGCCGGCGCGACTTCGAGGAGCTGCAGGCGCGTCTCGCGGCCGCGCCTCACCCCGACCGCTACACGCTGCTCGCCTACGAGCCCGACCTCGGCGACGGCCTCGCCGCCTGCGACCTGGTCCTGGGCCGCTCCGGCGGCTCGATCTTCGAGCTGACCGCGGCGCGGCGGCCGGCGATCCTCGTCCCCTACCCGCATGCCACCGCGGGCCACCAGAGCACCAACGCGGCCTGGATGGCGGAGGCCGGCGCCGCGACCGTTATCGCCGACGAGGAGCTGAGCGCGGAGCGGCTCGGCGTGGAGGTCGCCGAGGTCCTCGGCGACAGCGCGCGCCTCGCCGCGATGACGACCGCCTCGGCCGCGCTGGCCAAGCCCGACGCGGCGCGCCGCATCGCCGACACCGTGCTGGCGGAGGCGGGGCAATGACGTCCTCGGGCCGCGACTGGGGAGCGCGGCGGCTCCATTTCATCGGCATCGGCGGCGCCGGGATGAGCGGGCTCGCCCTGGTCTGCCGCGAGCTGGGTGCGACCGTGACCGGCAGCGACCGCGTCGACTCCTCCTATATGGAGCGGCTGCGCAAGGCCGGCATCGAGCCCGCGGTCGGGCACGACGCGGCGAACCTGCCGGGTGGCGCCGAGGTCGTGATCTCGACTGCGATCGGGGCGGACAATCCGGAGCTGGAGCGGGCCCGCGAGCAGGGCCTGACGATCCTGCACCGCGGCGACCTGCTGGCCGAGCTCTGTGCCGAGAAGCGCCTGATCGCCGTCGCCGGCACGCACGGCAAGACGACGACGAGCGCGATGCTGGCCTGGGCCCTGCGCGGGATCGGGGCCGATCCGGCGTTCTTCATCGGCGGCGAGGTTCCCGGCTTGGGCGAGGAGGGGGCGACGAACGCCGGCTGGGGCGCCGGAGAGTGGGTCGTCGCCGAGGCGGACGAGAGCGACGGCAGCTTCGCCAAGCTCGAGCCCGAGATTGCGGTGATCACCAACGTCGAGATGGACCACCACTCGCACTGGGGCTCGCTGGCGGAGCTCCAGCGAGCCTTCGATCGCTTCGCGGCGAAGGCGGAGGGGGTCGTGGCCCCGACCGACTTCGACCCCGAATCGCCGGGGCCGGCCGGGCTCGCCCTCGCGGTTCCCGGCCGCCACAACCTGCTCAACGCCCGCGCGGCGCTGGCCGCCGTCGGTCTGGCCGGCCTCGACCTCGAGGCCGCGGCCGCGGCCCTCGCCGACTTCCCCGGCGTTCGCCGCCGCCTCGAGCTGCGCGGCACATACAGTGGCGCCCGGGTCTACGACGACTACGGCCACCACCCAACGGAGGTGCGGGCGGCGCTCTCGGCCCTGCGGGAGCTCGGTCCCGGGCGCCTGATCGCCGTCTTCCAGCCCCACCTCTACTCGCGCACCAAGGTCTTCGCGCCGCAGTTCGGCGCGGCGCTGGCGCTCGCCGACGAGGTCGCGGTGCTCGACGTCTACCCGGCGCGCGAGGAGCCGGTGGGAGAGCTGGCCGGGGTCAGCGGCCTCGACGTGGCGCGCGCCGCCGCCGACCGGATGGGAGGGAGGCGGGTGTTGTGGATGCCCACAGTCGAGGCCGCGCGGGACGCGATCGCCGCGAGCATCGGCGCCGGCGACGTCCTGGTTACGATCGGCGCCGGCGACGTCTTCCGCGTCGCCGAGGCGCTGGTCGGGGAGGAGGGGGAGCAGTGAGCACTCCCCCCGCCGGTCTGGAGCGCGACTTCCCGCTGGCGCGGCTGACCACCGTGCGGACCGGGGGCGCCGCCGAGTGGTTCGCCCGCCCGGGCAGCGAGGGGCAGCTGACCGAGCTGCTCGCCTGGGCGAAGGGGGAGGGCCTGGCAATCGGGGTGGTGGGCTCGGGCTCGAACCTGCTCGTCGCCGACCAGGGCTTTCGCGGCCTCGCGCTCAAGCTCGACGGCGAGCTGACGGCGATCGAGCGCGACGGCGAGCGGCTGCTCTGCGGCGGTGGCGCCAGGCTGCCCTCGGCGGCGGCGAAGGCGGCGGGATGGGGCCTCTCCGGGATCGAGTTCGGGGTCAACATCCCCGGCACGGTCGGTGGGGCGGTGAAGATGAACGCCAACGCCTACGGTGGGCAGCTCGCCGAGGTCCTGGAGTGGGTCGACGTCTGCACCGCGGAGGGCAGTGAGCGCCGCCCTCCCGAGCGGCTCGGCTTTGCCTACCGCCGCTCGAACCTGGGCGGCGAAGAGCTGGTCGCCCGCGCCTGCTTCCGGCTGGCGCCAGGGGACCCCGAAGCGATCAAGGGGACGATGGCCGGGATGCGGAGCCGGCGCCACGAAGCCCAGCCCTCCGGGATCAAGACCTTCGGCTCGACCTTCAAAAACCCCGATGACGAGCGCGCCGAGGGGCGCACCGCCGGACAGCTGCTCGAGGCGGCCGGTTGCCGGGGCCTTCAGGTCGGCGGCGCGCGCCTCGCCGAGAAGCACGCCAACTTCGTCGAGAACGCGGGCGAGGCCACGACCGCCGACGTGCTGGAGCTGATGAGCGCCGCTCGCCGCCGGGTCCACGAGCGCTTCGGCCTGGTGCTGGAGCCGGAGGTCCAGCTGCTGGGCGACATCAGCTGGCCGGAGGGCTGGGAGTTATGAGGCGGGCACTGCTCATCGCCCTCGTCGCGGTGCTGGCGCTGGCCGCCGTCTACCAGCTGGTCCTGCGCGACACCAAGGTCTCCGGCGAAGTGGTCGGCTCACGCCCGGTGGCGACGATCGGCAGCGGCTCGGAAGCGGTCGGCGTCGCCGCCGACGGAACGATCCTGCGCTGGTTGCCGCTCTCCGAGGACGTCGCGCTGCCGCAGCTGCCACTCGGCACTCCGCCCGACAGGGAGAGGCTCGCCGGCACGCTGCTCGCCCAGACGCGGGTGCTGGGGGCGGCGCCGGAGGCGTTCCGGGCCCACATCGCCAGCAGCTACTACGGCGAAACCGGAGTCGACGTCGAGCTGCGTTCCGGGATCGAACTGCGCTTCGGCGACTCCTCGCGCCTCGAGAAGAAGTGGAGGGCGGCGGCCACCGTGCTCGCCGACCCCTCGGTCACGGCAGTGGATTATGTAAATCTGCACACCCCGAGACGACCATCGATATATGGCTCTGGGCACGAGCTTCCGCCCATCCCTTAAACCCTCGACCTCAGGGTGAGACTAGCCAAAGTCTCAAGTCACGCTTGAGATATGTCGATTGCAGGATGCGTATCGTGCGTTTGACAGAGGTCTGTAAATACCCTACGTTGAGCGCAATTTCCGCGGTTGCAGCGTAGACTTGAACTCTTAAGCATCGCTGTAGCGTCGGACAGAACAAAGGCTCAACTCAAATGCCAGCCCAGTCGAGGGTGGCAGCTGGAGAAATCGGGAGATGGAATCCACTTACCTTGCGGTGATCAAGGTCGTCGGAGCAGGCGGCGGCGGTACCAATGCTGTCAGCCGGATGGTCGACGCCGGGATTCGCGGCGTCGAGTTCGTCGCGGTCAACACCGACGCCCAGGCGCTGCAGGCCTGCGACGCCGACATCAAGCTCTCGATCGGCCAGGAGCTGACCCGCGGCCTCGGCGCCGGCGGCAACCCCGAGGTCGGGGCTGGCGCCGCGGCGGAGAGCCGCGACGAGATCAAGGAGGCGCTGAAGGGCGCCGACATGGTCTTCGTCACCGCCGGCGAGGGTGGCGGCACCGGCACCGGCTCGGCTCCGGTGATCGCCGAAATCGCCAAGGAAGAGATCGGCGCGCTCACGGTCGGCGCCGTGACCAAGCCCTTCGAGTTCGAGGGCAAGCGACGGATGCAGCAGGCGCTCGAGGGCATCGAGAAGCTGCGCAACAACGTCGACACCCTGATCATCGTCCCCAACGAGAAGCTGCTGCAGGCGGTCGAGCGCCGCACCAGCGTGCTCGAGGCCTTCCGCCAGGCCGACGACATCCTGCGCCAGGGCGTGCAGGGCATCACCGACCTGATCACGATCCCCGGTCTGATCAACCTCGACTTCGCCGACGTGCGCACGATCATGCGCGACGCCGGCTCGGCCCTGATGGGCGTCGGCACCGCCTCGGGCGAGGCGCGCGCGATCGACGCCGCCAAGGCGGCGATCACCTCGCCGCTGATCGAGGAGTCGATCAAAGGCGCGACCGGGATGCTGCTCAACATCACCGGCCCCGAGGATCTCGGGCTGTTCGAGGTCAACGAGGCGGCCCAGCTGGTCCAGCAGGAGGCCGACGACAACGCCAACATCATCTTCGGTTCGGTCGTCGACCAGTCGATGAAGGACGAGGTGAGGGTCACCGTGATCGCCACCGGCTTCGAGGGCTTCGAGCTGCTCGCCCGCTCCCCCCAGCGGGTGCGTCGCCGCTACGAGAGCCGCCCGCGGATCTCGGCAGAGGACACGGACATCCGCAAACTGCGGGTGTCGGACGACGACATCGACGTCCCGAGCTTCCTCAAAGACTGACGCACTCAGGCAATAGCCTTGCGCGTCGATGAGGACGCCTCTTTTTGAGAAGCATGTGGAGCTTGGGGCCCGGATGGTGGATTTCGCCGGCTGGGAGATGCCGGTGCGCTACGAGGGGATCCGCGAGGAGCACTCGGCGGTGCGCACGCACGCCGGCATGTTCGACGTCTCCCACATGGGCGAGGTCGAGGTCGAGGGCCCCGGCGCGCTCGCCTTCCTGCAGCGCGTGCTCTCCAACGACGTCGCCGCGGTGGCCGTCGGCGGCGCCCAGTACTCCTGCCTCTGCAACGAGGAGGGCGGCGTCCTCGACGACCTCTTCGCCTACCGGCTCGGCGGCGACCGCTACCTGATCGTCACCAACTCGGCCAATCACGCGAGCGACCTCGCCTGGCTCGGCCGTTGGAGCCGCGAGTTCGACGTCGCCGTCCGCGACGTCGCCGACCGCTACGCGATGCTCGCCGTGCAGGGCCCGCACGCGCGCCGGATCCTCACCGCCACGCTTGGGGTCGAGCTCCCACCTCGGATGCGCGTCGCGCACCTGCGGGTCGGCAGGCGCCCGGCGCTCGCCTGCGGCACCGGCTACACGGGCGAGGACGGGGTAGAGCTGCTGATCGACCCCGAGATCGCGCCGGCGATCTGGGCCGAGCTGCTCGACGCCGGCGTCGTCCCCTGCGGGCTGGGCGCCCGGGACACCTTGCGGCTCGAGGTCTGCTTCCCCCTGCACGGCAACGACCTCGGCCCCGACCGCAACCCGATCGAGGCCGGGCTGGGCTGGTGCTGCGAGGAGGAGACGGGCTTCGTCGGCGCCGAGGCGGTGGCCCGGGCGCGCCGCGAGGGCGCCGCCGAGAAGCTCGCCCCATTCACGATCGAGGGCGCGGGCATCCCTCGTCAGGGCAACCCCGTCCTCGTCGGCGACGAGGAGGTCGGCGCGGTCTCCTCCGGCACCTTCTCGCCCTCGCTCGAGCTCGGGATCGGGATGGCCTACGTGCGGGCTGATCTGGCCGAGCCCGGGACAGCGATCGAGATCGACGTGCGGGGCAAGCGGCGCAGCGGCCGCGTAGGGTCCAAGCCCCTCTACGCGAGATAGGAAAGGAGAAAGACCTTTGGCCGACGCCAGCTACCCAGACGACCTGCGCTACCACCCCGAGCACGACTGGGCGCGGATCGATGGCGAGGAGGCGACCTTCGGGATCACCTGGTACGCCCAGGACTCGCTCGGCGAGGTGGTCTTCTACGACCCGCCCGAGGTCGGCGCGACGATCGCCAAGGACGCCGCCTACGCCGAGGTCGAGTCGGTCAAGGCCGTCTCCGACGTGATCGCGCCGCTCTCCGGCGAGGTCGTCGCCGTCAACGAGGGCCTCGCCGACGCGCCGGAGCGGGTCAACGACGACCCCTACGGAGAGGGCTGGCTGGTCCGGGTGCGGCTGACCGACCAGGCCGAGGTCGAGGGGCTGCTCGGCGCTGCCGACTACCGCGATTTGCTGGATTCCTAGCTCGCCCCCGGGCCGCGCCTGCGTAGCCTTAACTCGGTGACGCGCTACACATCCGCAACGGAGGCAGACCGGGCCGAGATGCTCGCCGCGATCGGCGTCGACTCGGTCGCGGACCTCTTCGAGCAGGTCCCCGAGCCGCTGCGCCTCGGCCGGTCGCTGGAGCTGCCGGCGGGGATGAGCGAGGCCGGGGTCTACGAGCGGCTGGCGGCGCTGGCGGCGCGCAACGCCGACGCCGAGGAAGAGGTCTGCTTCGTCGGCGCCGGGATGTACGACCACTACGTGCCGGCGATCGTCGACGCGATCACCCAGCGCTCCGAGTTCCTCACCCCCTACACGCCCTACCAGCCCGAGATCTCGCAGGGCGGCTTGCAGGCGATGTTCGAGTTCCAGACCGCGATGTCGGAGCTGACCGGGTTGCCGGTCTCCAACGCCGGTCTCTACGAGGGACCCTCCTCGGTCGCCTCGGCCGGCTACCTGGCGATCGGCGCGACCGGCAGCCGCCGCTTCGTCGTCTCGCGCGGCGTCCACCCACACAGCCGCGAGACGCTGGCGACCTACGCGGTCGGGTTCGGCGCCGAGGTGGTCGAGGTCGGGCTCGAGGGCGGCGTCACCGATGCCGCGGCGCTGGCGGAGGCCGTCGACGGCGAGACCGCTGCGGTGATCCTGCAGAGCCCCAACTTCCTCGGCGCGGTCGAGGACGTCGAAGCGCTGGGTGCGGCGGCGAAGGAGCACGGCGCCCTGCTGGTCGTCGCCGCCGACCCGATGACGCTCGGCATCCTCCGCCCGCCGGGCGAGCAGGGGGCCGACGTGGCGCTCGGCGAGGGCCAGCCGCTCGGCAACCGGCTCGACTTCGGCGGTCCCTCGTTCGGCTTCTTCTGCGCGACCGAGGAGCTGATCCGGCGGATGCCGGGGCGGATCGCGGGCGAGACCGACGACGTCGACGGACGCCGCGGCTTCGTCCTCGCCCTGCAGACGCGCGAGCAGCACATCCGCCGCGAGAAGGCGACCCACAACATCTGCACCGCGCAGGCGCTGAACGCGCTGGGGGCGATGATCCACCTCGCCTGGCTCGGGCGCGAGGGCTTTCGCGAGCTGGGCGAGCTGCTGGCGCGGCGCACCGCCTACGCCCGCGAGCGCTTGGCCGCGGTCGACGGGGTCGAGCTGCTGCACGAGGCGCCGGTCGTGCGCGAGTTCGCGATCCGCCTCGAGGCGCCGGTCGAGCGCGTGCTCGCCACGGTGGCCGCCGAGCGCGGCATCGCCGCCGGCTACCCGCTCGGCCGCGAGTACCCCGAGCACGAGGACGGCCTCCTGGTGGCGATCACCGAGCGCCGCACCCGCGCCCAGATCGACGCCCTCGCCGAGGCGATCGGCGCAGCCGTCGCCGAGAGTGGCGCGATAGTCGGAAATAGTGCGACTAAGGCGCCAGAAGGGGTGGGATGATGTCCCTCGCTGAGACCCCGATGCAGCGCGAACGCGCGCAGACGATCTACGAGAAGTCGAAGCCCGGCCGGCGCGCCGCCGTCCTGCCCGAGGCCGAAGTGCCGGAGACCCCGCTCGACGAGCTGATCCCGGCCGCGCTGCTGCGCTCCGAGCCGCCGCGCCTGCCCGAGGTTGCCGAGCCCGAGATCGTCCGCCACTACAACCGGCTCTCGCGCCGCAACTTCGACCTCGACACCGGCTTCTACCCGCTCGGCTCCTGCACGATGAAGCACAACCCGCGGCTCAACGAGCGGGTCGCGGCGCTGCCCGGCCACGCCCGCCTGCACCCGGCCCAGGACCCGAGCCGGGCCCAGGGGGCGCTGGAGCTGATGTGGCTGCTGCAGCGCTCGCTGGCCGAGATCTGCGGCCTGCCCCACGTCAGCCTGCAGCCCTCGGCCGGCTCCCACGGCGAGCTCGCCGGCCTGCTCCTGACCCGCGCCTTCCACGCCGACCGCGGCGAAGAGCGGACCAAGGTGCTGGCGCCCGACACCTCGCACGGGACCAACCCGGCGACGGTGACGATGGCCGGCTACGAGGTGGTCAAGGTGGCGACCAACGAGCGCGGCGGGGTCGAGATCGACGACCTGCGGGAGAAGGTCTCCGAGGACGTCGCCTGTCTGATGCTGACAAACCCCAACACGCTCGGCCTCTTCGATGAGAACATCGCCGAGATCGCGGCGCTGATCCACGAGGTGGGGGGGACGCTCTACTACGACGGCGCCAACCTCAACGCGGTGATGGGCCACTCGCGGCCCGGCGACATGGGCTTCGACATCGTTCACGTCAACCTGCACAAGTCCTTCAGCCAGCCGCACGGGGGCGGCGGTCCGGGCGCCGGCCCGATCGCGGTCTCGGAGCGGATCGAGCCCTTCCTGCCGCGCCCGCAGGTGGTGCGCCGCGAGGGCGAGAACGGCGGCGCGCCGTTCTTCGACCTCGACCACGACCGGCCCCAGTCGATCGGGCGCCTGCGCGGCTTCCAGGGCAACTTCGGCGTCTTCGTCCGCTCCTACGCCTACATCCTCAGCCTCGGCGCCGACGGCCTCGCCGAGGCCTCGGAGACGGCGGTCCTCAACGCCAACTACCTGAAGGCGCGCCTCGCCCAGGGCCGGGCGGGGGAGCGGCTGCCGGTCGCCTTCGACCGCCACTGCATGCACGAGTTCGTCCTCTCCGGCAAGCCGATGAAGAGGGATCTCGGCCTCGCCACCCTCGACCTCGCCAAGCGCCTGCTCGACTACGGCTTCCACCCGCCGACCGTCTACTTCCCGCTGCTCGTCGACGAGGCGCTGATGGTCGAGCCGACCGAGACAGAGACCAAGGAGAGCCTCGACGCCTTCGCCGAAGCGATCGAGCAGATCCTCGCCGAGGCGGAGAAAGACCCCGAGATCGCCAAGCAGGCCCCCTACACGACCCCGGTCCGCCGCCTCGACGAGGTCAAGGCAACGCGGAAGCCGGTCGTGCGGCAGCCCCTCTAGCGGCTAGAGCTCCGGCAGCTCCTGCTCCAGCTCGAGCACCGGGGCGAAGAGGTCGCCGTGCTTCTCGATCCGCTTCAGCACCTGGCCGGACTCGAAGACGAGTGAGCCCGCGTCGTCCTTGTCGAGCGCGCGTTCGACCTCTTTCCAGGTGACGGGGGTGGAGGCCGTTGGGCGTTCGCGGGCGCGCAGCGAGTAGACAGCGATCGTCGTCTTGGTTTCGTGGTTCTGCGACCAGTCGACGAAGACCTTGCCCTTGCGCTCGGCCTTTTTCATCTTCGAGACCACCTCTTTGGGGGTCTGCTTCTCCAGCAGCTGGGCGATCGCGCGCGCCAGCGGCTTGGTCTCCTCGTAGGTGGAGCTGCCATTGTTGAGCGGGACGTAGACCTGCAGCCCCTTCGAGCCCGAGGTCTTCGGGAAGCACTCGACCCCGAAGTGGCCGAACAGCTCGCGCAGCCGCAGCGCCACCCGACAGCAGTCGAGCACGTCCGCTGGGGCGCCTGGATCGAGGTCGAAGGCGAGCACGGTCGGCCGGTCGAGGTGCTCGGCCCGGGAGAGCGAGGGGTGCAGCTCGATCGCAGCCAGCTGCGCCATCCAGATCAGCGTCGGCAGGTCCTCGCAGACGCAGTAGTCGATCTCGCCGGTGTTGGGCCCGGCCGGCACCCTCGCGGTCTCCACCCACTCGGGCCTGTGTTTCGGGCAGCGCTTCTCGAAGAAGGCGCCGTCGCTGTCGTCGACCCCTTCCGGGAAGCGGCGCAGGGTGAGCGCCCGGCCGGCGAGGTGCGGCACCAGCGCCGGCGCCACCTTGGCGTAGTAGTCGATCACCTCGCCCTTGGCGAAGCCCGCCTCCGGGTAGAGGACCTTGTCGAGGTTGGTGAGCTTCAGCTCACGCCCCTCGACCTCGACCAGGCGGTCGTCCCCCACCGCTTACTTCGAGGACTTCGACTTGGCCCGCGGCTTGGCGCGTTTGGCCGCGGCTTTCTTGGCCGGCGCACGGCGCTTCTTCGCCGCCGGCTTCGCCGGCTTGCCGTCGCTCTTGCCCTTGACGGCGGCGATGCTCTCCTCGAGCGCCGCCATCAGGTCGGGCGCCTTGGTCGGCGCGGGGGCCTCGGCCTCCGGGGCGGCAAGCACGTCCTTGCCTTCGGCCTTGCGTTCGATCAGCGCCAGCAGCTGCTCGCGGTACTCGTCGCGGTACTCGCCGGGATCGAACTCGCGGGTCAGCGAGTCGATCAGCTGTTCCGCCATCTCGACCTCGCGCTTGCCGGCCTTCGGCTTCGAGTCCGGCAGGACGTCGTCGAGCTCGTCCGGCGAGACGACCTCGTCGCCAAAGCGCATCGTCGTCAGCGTCAGGACGCCGTCGTTGGGGCGCAGCGCCGCCAGGTGCTCCTTGTTGCGGAAGACGAAGCGGGCGATCGC
>Ga0209461_10000287_pt1 | contig 20141 bp, 19 predicted proteins | sample AgamicAsMarz_FD_187162 | JGI IMG/M metagenome (GOLD analysis project Ga0209461, IMG submission 187162) | Agave microbial communities from Guanajuato, Mexico - As.Ma.rz (SPAdes) (version 2) | ecosystem: Host-associated > Plants > Phyllosphere > Phylloplane/Leaf | place: Guanajuato, Mexico... | reverse complement strand
GAAGAGAGGCAGAAGGCAGAAGGCAGAAGGCAGAAGCAGGCAGAAGAGAGGCAGAGGGCAGAAGACGCAAGCAAAAGAGAGGCAAAAAAAACCAGCCGCTGCGGGCTGGTTCATAAACGTTAAGACGCCTCAGTAAAGTGGCTGTGCGCCATCAGGACGCGTTTTAAAGCGGCGGTGCAGCCACATATACTGCTCGGGCGCACGCATGATCTCCGTCTCAATCACCTTATTCATATAGGCAGCAGCCTGCTGCTCATCGGCAATGGGGTAATCTTTCAGTTCAGGTTGGATCACCAGTTCATAACCGCTGCCGTCGTCATTACGGATCAGCACAACGGTGATCATGGCTGGCTTAGCCATGCGGGCCAGCATCCAGGTGCCGCTGGTGGTAGCCGCCTGCGGTACGGCAAACAGCGGCGCGAACACGCTGCCCTTCGGGCCGTAGTCCTGATCGGGCGCAAACCAGACGGCTTCACCCTGTTTCAACGCCTGCACCATGCCACGCAGATCGCGGCGGTTAATCATCGCCTTATTGGAACGCATCCGTCCTTTGGTCTGTACCCATTCCATCAGCTTGTTGTTATGCGGGCGATACATCGCCATCATCGGCTGACACAGGCCCATGGCCCTGCCGCCCAGCTCCAGCGACATAAAATGCACACCGATAATCAGCGCGCCGCGGCCTTCTTGTTGTGCCGCCTGTAAATTGTGCAGGCCGTTAACGGTAAACCAGCGCTTCACCCGGCGATCGGACCAGAACCAGGCCATACCGGTTTCCAGCAGGCCCATTCCCAGCGATTCAAAATTGCGTACGATACGCTGCTCGATTTGCGCTTCCGGCATATCCGGGAAGCAGAGCTCAAGGTTACGACGGGTAATGCGGATACGGCGCTTTAAAAACCGCATTGAAGTACGGCCCATCCAGGTTCCCAGCTTTTGCAGAAGCGGAAACGGCAGCTGAACCAGTAAAAACAGCAGTCCCAGACCAGCCCAGGTGATCCAGTAACGAGGGTGCATCAGGCTGCGGGTAAAGCGGGGGGATACCTTCATATATCTCTCTTTATGCGTGCATGGAAGATGTAGCGCATAAAGACGTTAATCCGTAGCGGTACAGGGTATAGGACAACGAGATTGGCAGGAAGTTGAGGTAAATGTCTGTTATTTACACAATCAAGACAATTTTGTCTGAACGGCGGCCATTAAAAAAGGCGCTAACAGTACGTAGCGCCTCCGTCACAATGAACCGAAACTTAGTTCATGCCGTATTTTTTCAGTTTCTTACGCAGCGTACCGCGGTTGATACCCATCATCAGGGCTGCACGGGTCTGGTTGCCACGGGTATATTGCATCACCATGTCCAACAGTGGCTGTTCCACTTCAGCCAAAACCAGCTCATACAGGTCATTAACATCCTGACCATTCAGTTGAGCAAAATAGTTCTTCAGTGCCTGTTTGACCGAGTCACGCAGAGGCTTTTGAGTCACCTGATCCTGGGAGTTAACGGTTGAAACGGTCAGTACGTCAGAATTTACGCGTTGTTCGAACATAGTTCTGTCAGCTCTTTATTTCTATTATGCAAGTTTTTCGAAGTATGCCTCCAACGCCTCCAGCTGTTCGCTGGCATCCTCAATGGCGTTGAATGTGCGCCGAAACTGGTCGTTTGGGGCGTGCTCCTGGAGATACCAGGAGACGTGCTTCCGGGCAATACGGTATCCTTTGCGGTGACCATAAAAGTCGTGCAGTTCCCGTAGGTGCCCAATGAGCAAGCGCTTTACTTCAGCCAGTGGCATTGGTGCCAGCAGCTCCCCAGTGTCCAGATAATGCTGGATTTCCCGGAAGATCCACGGTCTTCCCTGAGCCGCGCGTCCTATCATCAGGGCATCTGCCCCCGTATAGTCAAGCACGGCTCTGGCTTTATGCGGGTCAGTAATGTCTCCGTTCGCGATTACGGGGATAGAGACACTCTGCTTAACTGTCCGAATGCTGTCATATTCAGCTTCGCCGTTGAACAAACACGCGCGTGTGCGTCCGTGAATGGTCAGGGCCTGAATGCCACAACGTTCAGCCAATTGGGCAATCTCAACACAATTGCGGTTGTCCACGTCCCAGCCGGTGCGAATCTTTAGCGTAACGGGCACATCCACCGCATTGACCACCGCTGAAAGGATAGACCTTACCAGCTCTGGATGCTGCAGCAGGGCAGAGCCCGCCATTTTCCGATTCACCTTTTTAGCCGGACAGCCCATGTTGATATCGATAACCTGCGCGCCCGATAAAGCGTTAATGCGCGCGGCTTCAGCCATCTCATCAGGATCACAACCGGCAATCTGCACGGTACGAATACCGGGCTCATCACTGTGTACCATACGCAGTCGGGATTTGTCGCTGGCCCAGACTTCCGGGTTTGACGACAGCATCTCCGATACGGTCATACCAGCGCCCATTGCGTAACAAAGCGTCCGGAAAGGCCTGTCGGTAATTCCGGCCATTGGTGCTGCAATCAGGCGATTGCGAAGCTGGTGGTTTCCTATGCGCATGAAAAAAAAGTGACCATAGTGTGTTCGCAAGGCGGCGTATATTACGCATTTTTTTAAGAAGATGAAAGGCCAAACTTTGAACAATTCCCCCTTCAAACCGGCATTGTCGGCCTGCGGAGACGGTGAGACGAATAAATATCCTTATTTAACAATAGATTGAATTTTAACGATTAAATGATGAACAAATATTTTTCTTTTTTTGTGAGGCAGTTAACACTATAAATTGCGGCGCTTCAGGCTCTAAGCGCGACAAGCGCCGCCATACGCCTGCAAAAAAAGGCGAAATAGCGTACTGCTATTCGGCAATTATTCGACCGTGCAGAGGCTGCAAGGGGCGATTATTAGCATGTTTAAGCGCGTGCTCAAAAACCGCCAGCTGGGCCGGAGAGAGCGTAACGGGCTGCTTCAGAATCAGCCAGCGCACGCCTTCCGTGCAGGGCGGCGTAGTCAGCGAACCGCTAAAGCGGTAGTAGTGTTTCCCGGCGGGAAAAAGCGTGGCGAGATCCATGCTTTGCTTCATGGTTTCAACCTGGTTTTGCTGTGCGGGCAGGGACGCGAGCAGCGGCTTAAGCGCGCTGTTTTCAGCGCCGGTTTCAAACATAACGGCCAGCACGGCCAGCTCGCCTTGCTTGTTGGCATGAACAAAATGCGCTTCAAGCGGAAAGCTTTTGCCGAAAAGGTGATTTTCGCTGGGCGCGTGAAAATGGAACTGTTTAAGCACGAATGCGTCATTATCGAGCTGAAAATCGTCGCTGTCCTTCACCGTAACCTGGATAGTGTGGCCATTGTTAACAATGGTTTTGGTATCGGTATGAAAGTTTATGCCCAGCGGCGGCAGCTTGCCGTCAATAACCCGGGTAATATCGACCGGGGACTGATACTGGCCGGTTTTACAGGTTTGAAACTCATCACCCAGCTCGGCCCAGTGTTCAGGCGAGCCCTGGCCTTCATAAGACCAGTGAATAGCCGGTTCAGCCATGACGGGCAAAGCGGCAAGGCAGGAGAACAGCAGAGCATATCTTCTCATCTTCATTATCCCTTGAAGTAGCCGGCACGGGCCGGCGCGATTAAATAACCCTGCTGATAATAAGCCTATGGTAGAGGAAATCTATCTGAATCCGTCCCTGGAAACCGATCGTTTAGCGACGCACGCCGGTAATGCGGCACCACTCTTCTTTTTCCGCCACCGGATCGAGCACGAACTTATCCGCATAGGCTTCGCACACGCCGTCCGCCTGGCTCGCCAGCACGCCGGAAAGACCCAGATGACCGCCGGAAACCGGCAGCACGCTGATAAGCGGCGCCAGCTCACGCAGCGGGCCGGCAAGGATATTAGCGACCACGACATCTGCGCTGAGGTTCTCTGGCTGCTCGTGAGGCAGGTAAAGCGACAGACGTTCCGACACGCCGTTGCGCTCGGCATTGTCACGGCTGGCCTGGATCGCCTGTGGATCGATGTCGATACCAATAGCCTGTGCCGCACCCAGCTTCAGCGCCGCGATAGCGAGAATGCCGGAGCCGCAGCCAAAATCGATCACGGTTTTACCGGCCAGATCCAGGCCGTCCAGCCAGCTCAGGCACATCGCCGTCGTGGGATGGGTGCCGGTGCCAAACGCCAGGCCGGGATCCAGCATCACGTTGACCGCATTCGGATCCGGCACGTCGCGCCAGCTTGGGCAAATCCACAGGCGCTGACCAAAACGCATCGGATGGAAGTTTTCCATCCATTCCCGCTCCCAGTCCTTGTCTTCTATCTGCTCAATTTTGTGGTGGAAGCCGACGCCCAGCAGCGGATGCTGTTCCAGACTGGCAATCACGTCCTGCATGTCGATTTCGGCATCAAACAGGCCGATCGCATCGGTATCGCCCCACAGGCGCGTTTCGCCAGGCAGCGGTTCAAACACCGGATTGTCGTGCGTATCCTGAAACGTGACCGAGACAGCCCCGTTCTCGATCAGCGCGTCGCCCAGCTCTTCAGCCTGGTCGCCGGTGGTGTTGATTTTCATTTGTATCCAGGGCATTGCGATTCTCTTTAGTCAAACAAATAAAGGCTAAGGCCGGACAGGGCGGCCAAAACGGTTGCCGATTACGAAGGCAATCAGGCTCAGCAGTAGCGAAGGCACAATCGGGTGAAACCCCCACGGCTGCAGTGAAAAGCTGGCCAGCAGGGTATAGCAGCCCGCGCCGCCGATCATGCTGCTGAGTGCGCCGGCAGCATTGGCTTTCTCCCAGTATAACCCCAGCACCAGCGGCCACAGAAATACCGCTTCCAGACCGCCGAAAGCCAGCAGGTTAAGCCAGATCAGCATATCGGGCGGATTCCAGGCCGCCACCAGCAGCAGCAGGCCCAGCACCAGCGTGACCGTCGCGGAGATCTTTCTGAGCAGCGGCTCGTTATCCAACTGCTGCGGGCGCACGCGCAAAAAGAGATCCTTGACGATCGTGGCGGAAGACTGCAACAGCTGCGCGTTGATCGTCGACATAATGGCGGCCATCGGCGCGGCCAGGAAGATCCCGGCGGCCAGCGGCGGCAAAACGTGGATCATCAACGTCGGGATCACCAGATCCGGCACGGTCAGGCCCGGCATCACGGCGCGACCCAGCGCGCCAGCCAGATGCATGCCGAACATCAGTACGGTCACGACTACGGTGCCCAGTAAGATGCCGCGATGCACGGCCTTGCTGTCTTTATACGAGATACAACGTACGGCGGTATGCGGCAGGCCGATCACGCCAAAACAGACCAGCACCGAGAAAGAGGCCAGAAAGGTCGGGCTGAGGATATTATCCACGCCGCCTGGCGAAATCAGCTGCGGATCGATCTGCTGCAGCTTCTGTACCGCGCTGTGCATCCCGCCTGCGCTATGGATCACCGTAAACAGTAGGATAAAGGTGCCAAGCAGCATAACCACGCCCTGTAAGGCATCGTTCAGCACGCTGGCGCGGAAGCCGCCGAAAGCGGTATAGAGCGCAATAGCGCCGCCGAAAATCAGCAGGCCGCTGCTGTAAGGAATGCCCGCTGCGGTTTCCAGCAGCCGCGCGCCGCCGATAAACTGCACGGTCATCGCGCCAATAAAGGCGATCAGCAGGCTGAGGCTGGCAAACCAGACCAGCAGCGGGCTGCGATAGCGGGCGTAGAGCATATCGTTAAGCGTCAGCGCGTTATAGCGCCGGGCCAGAATAGCGAACTTCTTGCCTAAAACGCCCAGCGACAGCCAGACGGCGGGCACCTGCACCATCGACAGCAGCACCCAGCCCAGCCCATATTTATAGGCGGCGCCAGGCCCGCCGATAAAGGAACTCGCGCTGATATAGGTGGTAGTCAACGTCATCGCCAGCACAAACCCGCCCATCGAGCGGCTGCCGAGAAAATATTCGGTAAGAAAGTTGCCTTCGCGCCGTTTACGCATCGCGTAGACGGAAAGCGCCGCCACCAGCAGCAGATAGGCGATAAGGGGCAGAACGATCCCGGCCTTCACGGCGTATCCTCCAGCGAAATATCACGAAAGATCCGTTTGATCATCAGCCAGCAGAAAAAGATAAACAGCAGCGGCACCAGCAGACAGGCCATTTCGAACCAGTGGGGCAGGCCGGTGATGCCCGGCTGATTGCCGCCAAAAGCGGCCGTCAGCGACCAGGCGGCCACATAGGCGACCGCCAGCCAGAACGACCAGCGCGCCTCGCGATGCGCCTGCACAAAGCGTTTTTCCATTTTTCCTCCCGTAACAGGCAAAGAAAAAGGCCGGTCAGACCGGCCTTCCTTTATTACCTCTGGCGGATCAGGTTTCCTGAATGCCGAGTTTTTTCTCCAGATAGTGGATGTTGGTGCCACCGATCTGGAAGTTTTCGTCGCTCATGATCTTCATCTGCAGCTCGACGTTAGTCTTGATGCCGTCGATGATCAGTTCCGCCAGTGCGTTCTTCATACGGGCGATAGCCACGTCACGCGTCTCACCGTAGGTGATCAGCTTGCCGATCATGGAGTCATAGTACGGCGGTACGGTATAGCCCGCGTAAATATGAGACTCCCAACGCACGCCGAAGCCGCCAGGGGCATGGAAGCGCGTGATTTTACCCGGGCTTGGCAGGAAGGTGTTCGGATCTTCCGCGTTGATACGGCACTCGACCGCATGGCCGCGAACCACTACGTCTTCCTGTTTGATCGACAGCGGCTGACCGGCAGCGATACGCAGCTGCTCTTTGATCAGATCGACGCCGGTGATCATCTCGGTAACCGGATGCTCAACCTGGATACGGGTGTTCATCTCAATGAAGTAGAACTCGCCGTTCTCGAACAGGAACTCAAAGGTGCCCGCGCCACGGTAGCCGATATCGATACAGGCTTTCGCACAGCGATCGCCGATAAAGCGGCGCTGTTCTTCCGTGATGCCCGGCGCTGGCGCCTCTTCCACCACTTTCTGGTGGCGACGCTGCATGGAGCAGTCGCGCTCGGCCAGATAGATGGCGTGGCCCTGGCCGTCAGCCAGTACCTGAATTTCGATATGGCGCGGGTTCTCGAGGAATTTCTCCATGTAAACCATGTCGTTGTTGAAAGCCGCTTTGGCTTCCGCCTTCGTCATGTTGATGGATTGCTCAAGATCCTTGTCGTGGCGCACAACGCGCATCCCACGACCGCCGCCGCCGCCGGAAGCCTTAACGATAACCGGATAACCGATACGTTGAGCGATGGCGCGGTTTTTTTCCATATCGTCGCCCAGCGAGCCGTCAGAACCTGGTACGGTTGGCACGCCGGTTTTTTTCATCGCGGTGATGGCGGAAACTTTATCGCCCATCAGACGGATGGTGTCGGCTTTAGGGCCGATAAAGATAAAGCCGGAGCGCTCCACCTGTTCGGCAAAATCGGCGTTCTCAGAGAGGAAGCCGTAGCCTGGGTGGATAGCCACCGCGCCGGTGATCTCTGCGGCAGAGATCAGCGCCGGAATGTTCAGATAGCTTTTAACAGATGGCGCAGGCCCGATACAAACGGTCTCATCGGCCAGCAGCACGTGTTTCAGATCGCGGTCGGCGCTTGAATGCACGGCCACGGTCTTGATGCCCAGTTCTTTACAGGCGCGCAGAATACGCAGCGCGATTTCACCACGGTTAGCAATTACAATTTTTTCCAGCATGGTTCGCCTCGTTATTCGATGACTACCAGCGGCTCGTCAAATTCTACTGGCTGACCGCTTTCGACCAGGATCGCTTTTACCACGCCGGACTTATCGGCTTCGATCTGGTTCATCATTTTCATCGCTTCAACGATGCACAGGGTGTCGCCAGCGTTAACTTTCTGGCCGACTTCGACAAAGGCTTTCGCGTCCGGGCTTGGCGTGCGGTAGAAAGTACCGACCATTGGTGAACGTACGATGTGGCCACTGATCTCGGCAGCGGCAGGCGCTTCCATCGCTGGCGTGGTGGCTGGTGCCACGGCGGTTGCCAGCGCTGGCTGCGGCTGCATTGGGGCAGCCCAGGCCTGCTGCATCATTGGGTAGCCTGAATTGGCCGGGGAACGACTGATGCGAACGGACTCTTCACCTTCAGAAATTTCCAGTTCAGCAATGCCTGATTCTTCAACCAGTTCGATCAGTTTTTTAATCTTACGAATATCCATTAGTGTGGTTCCGTACTCTGTTTAATTAGATTGTGACAGGCGTTTAACCGCCGTCTGTAAAGCCCAGGAATAACCGTCGACGCCAAGTCCACAAATTACGCCAGCAGCAATATCAGAAAGATAAGAATGATGGCGGAAAGGCTCGCGGGCATGCACATTGGACAGGTGCACTTCAATAAACGGGATGCTGACTGCAAGCAGGGCATCACGAAGCGCCACGCTGGTATGCGTATAGGCCGCCGGGTTAATGACGATATAATCGACATTGCCTCTCGCCTCATGAATGCGGTCAATTAACGCGTGTTCCGCGTTAGACTGCAGATGACTCAGCTTCACATTGAGCGCGTCAGCCTGCGCAGTTAGCCCGCTGACGAGATCGGGAAGGGTCGTGCTGCCGTACTTCTCCGGCTCGCGAGTGCCAAGGAGGTTCAGGTTGGGACCATTCAAAAGCAGTATGTGAAACTTTTCAGCCATCTTGCTGCTATCTCCTGCGATAATTGAGGCATCGCACAAAATACAATGCGAAAAGCCATTTGTCACCTTTCACGGTGAAATTTGGCCCCTGCACGGGTTTAAAACCGGGCATTATAACGATTTCAACGCAATTCGCAGCTAAATACTGGTCGTATCAGCGAAGATAATCCACCAAACGCCTAAGAAAGCATCCGGTTATGCGCGGCGGCGCACGTTTTATCGCAGCCACTGACGGAATTTCTTATAGCGCCACAGCAGCAGGATCAGCGCCAGAGACGCGTAGATCCAGGGCTGGGGCGAGAACGTTTTAACCGACCACAGATAGTGGACAGGTGCCAGGATCAGGACGAGATAAATGGCGTTGTGCAGCTTTTGCCAGTTTTTGCCCAATTTTCGCTGCGCTTTCTGAAAAGAGGTCAGCGACAGCAGCAGCAGGATAAACCAGCTGATAATCCCCAGCGTCAGGTAGGGACGCGAGATCAGCTCCGAACCCAGCAGGCTGAGGTTAGCGATACCCAGCTCCAGCAGCGAATAGCTGACCAGATGCAGCGTGGCCCAGGCAAAACACCACAGTCCCAGCAGGCGACGGACACGGATAAGCAGCGGCTGCCTGCCGTAGCGCGCCAGCGGCGTGACCAGCAGCGTGCCGAGCAGGAATTTCAGGGCCATCCGGCCGGTAAAATGCTGGATATCCTTTGCCGGATCGGCGCTCAGCCAGCCCTGGTTAATAGACAGGATCAGCCAGAGAAAAGGTAAAAAACCGGCCAGATGCAGCAGTACTTTCAGGCCGGTGATCTGCTTGCCCGTCAGACGCACTAGAAGTTCTCCCGCAGATCTAATCCCTTATAGAGGGAAGCCACCTGGTCGGCATAGCCGTTAAACAGCAGCGTGGGCTGACGCTTGACGTCCAGAATGCCGCCGGAGCCGATAAAACGCTCCGTAGCCTGCGACCAGCGCGGATGATCGACATGCGGATTCACATTGCCGTAGAAGCCATACTCGTTCGAGGCCAGCAGGTTCCAGGTAGTCGGCGGCTGCGCCTTGACCAGGGTAATTTTCACGATGGACTTGATGCCCTTAAACCCGTATTTCCACGGCACGGTCAGGCGGATCGGCGCGCCGTTTTGCGGCGGCAGCGCTTTGCCGTAAACGCCGGTGGTTAACATGGTCAGCGGATGCATCGCTTCATCCAGCCGCAGCCCTTCCACATAGGGATAATCGATGCCGCCGCCGACAAAGCGATCGCGCTGGCCCGGCATCTCTTCCGGCGCGTAAATCGTTTGAAAGGCGACATAGCGCGCATTGCTGGTCGGCTCTGCGGCTTTTAACAGCTTGCCCAGCTCGAACCCAATCCAGGGCACCACCATCGACCAGGCCTCTACGCAGCGCATCCGATAAATACGCTGCTCTAACGGAAACCGCTTAAAGATATCGTCCATATCCAGCGTCATCGGCTTCATTACTTCGCCGCCGATCTCGATTTTCCAGTCGGCGGTTTTCAACGAGCCGGCGTTGGCCGCCGGATCCGCTTTATCCAGGCCGAATTCATAAAAGTTGTTGTAGCCCGTTACCTTATCTTCCGGCGTCAACGCTAAGTCGGCCTGATACTGTGCGGGCTTGCTGAAGTCGAGCGGTTTACCGGCCGGCGCTTTCTGGCTCTCTTTGCCTTTTCCCTGTAGCCAGGAAAGCACGTCGGCGCGGGCCGTCGGCACCGACAGCGCGGCGGCGCTAATCCCCAGCGCTTTCATTACCTGGCGACGCCGGGCGTTGAAAATGCTTTCCGGGGTAACATCGTTTTCAGTGAGTTTATCAACGGGCTTCATGGCTGTGTCTCCAGAGACGGTCACTTTTTAGCATGACCAAAAAAAGCGAATTCAGCGAATAAAAAAGCGGCTGGCGCGCAGAATATCAGCTCCGTAAAACCGTTAAGAGAGCAGGAAGTGTAATCAGTTATGTGAATGTTGAAGAAAGGTAAATATAAGGCGGGTTCGCTACGCCGGGCGGCAAGCGGCGCGCGATAAAAACCACCTGGCGGGATCGGCACGCCAGGTGATATAACGCGCTAGCGAATTTTTACCAGCGTCCGGCCGGTAATCTCGTTATTAAGCAGTTTGGCCGCGCTGGCAGCGGCATCGGCCAGCGCAATTTCCGTTGTCGCCTGCTGATAAAACGCGTCTGGCAGCGTTTTAACCAGCCTTTTCCAGGCCGCAAGGCGACGCTCTGCGGGTGCCGTAACGGAATCGACGCCCTGAAGGCGCACGTTTCGCAGAATAAAAGGCATTACGGTGGTTGGCAATGCAAACCCGGCCGCCAGGCCGCAGGCCGCTACCACGCCGCCGTAGTTCATCTGCGCCAGCACGCTCGCCAGTACCTTATCACCAGCGGTATCCACCGCGCCGGCCCAGCGCTGTTTTTCCAGCGGTCGGCTGTCGGCGCTGAAAGCCTCACGCGGCAGGATCTCGCTGGCGCCCAGCTGGTGAAGATAGTCATGGGTGGAGGGTCTGCCGCTTACCGCTGTCACCCGATAGCCGAGCGAGCTGAGCAGGGAAACCGCCGTGCTGCCCACGCCGCCGCTGGCGCCGGTCACTATCACCTCGCCGCTGTCAGGCCGCACGCCGCCTTCCTCCAGCGCCATGATGCACAGCATAGCGGTCAGGCCGGCCGTGCCGATAATCATCGCCCGACGGCCATCAAGCCCTTCCGGCATCGGCGTCAGCCAGTCGCCTTTTACCCTGGCCTGTTCCGCCAGGCCGCCCCAGTGATTTTCCCCTACGCCCCAGCCGGTCAGCAGCACCTGTTGTCCGGTATGAAAGCGCGGATCTTCGCTATGGCGCACCTGGCCTGCAAAATCGATGCCGGGCACCATCGGAAACTGCCGGACAATTTTCCCTTTGCCGGTAATCGCCAGCGCATCTTTGTAGTTCAGGCCTGACCAGCTGACATCTACCGTCACCTCGCCCGGCGGCAGGGCGTCCGGGCTGAGCTGTTTTACCGTGGCCAGGGTTTTGCCTTCGGACTGTTCGAGAACCAGTGCGTGCATGAGAATCTCCTGAAAATGGAACGGAAAGGTATAATAAAAGTCTGACCTCACTATACTCCCGGCAATCAGTAAAATTTTGTTTAAGATGCATAAAAGCATGAGTAAGGTCTCTGCAAAGCCATTCGCCGTTACTGCTTTTTGCTACGGCGTCTCTTTCACGGTAGCCAAAGAGCACAAGGATGCGATTAACCACCAAACTCTCCGCAATGATTACCTTTGTCAGCGCACTGGTCATGCTTGTCATGCTGGTGGGCGGCGTAATGAGCTTTTATTACCTTAGCGATTTGCGCGCTGAGCATCGTCTGCAGACGATGGCGGACGACATCGACAGGGCACTCGACCATCAATCTCCTGACCAGATAGCCCCGGGGCTGTCGCAGGTGATGGGGCCTTTACAGGTTGTTCGCATCACTTTCATGGTAAATAATCAGCCCGTTAAAACCCTTTCCCGCCATCAGGATGCGCTGATGGAAGATGAGCCTAACCGCTATCGCGACAGCGTTATCCCTCTGAGCAAACATGCCCGGTACGTGCTGCATATCGTCTGGATAGACAGCGCGAAAACCTGGCTGATGTCCTTTATTGGCGCGTCCATCTTAAGCCTGCTGGTGCTGGCGATCGGCATCCTGCTGCTGATCCTGTTTTTCTCGCATCGCTGGCTGTACCGACAGCTTGAAGGCATGGAGCGGCTGGAAAATCGCGCGGCAAAAGTGCTGAGGGGCGAAAGAGAAACCGTGCGCCCGGGTTCCGTGCTGGAGTGGCCGCCCAAGGCCAGCAGCGCGCTGGATCTGCTGCTCGGCGATTTGCAGGAAGCCTCCGAGCGCCGCAATCGTGTTGATACGCTGATCCGGGCTTTCGCCGCGCAGGATCCCATGACCGGCCTGCATAACCGCCTTTTCTTCGACAACCAGCTGGCCACGCTGCTGGAAGATAGCGAAACCGCCGGCGCGCACGGCATGGTAATGATGATCCGCCTGCCGGATCTCGACACGCTGCGTGACAACTGGGGCCATGCGCCCGTGCAGGATTACCTTTTCGGCCTGGTGAACCTGCTGTCTACCTTCGTGATGCGCTATCCGGGTGCGCTGCTGGCACGCTATTTCCGCAGTGATTTCGCCGTTCTGCTGCCGCATCGCAGCCTGAAGGATGCCGACAGCATCGCCTCCCAGCTGATCAAAGCCGTGGACGCGCTGCCGCCCACGCGCATGCTGGATCGGGAAGATATGATCCATATCGGCATCAGCGCCTGGCAAAGCGGGCAAACCACGCAGCAGGTCATGGAAAACGTCGAGCTGGCCACGCGGCACGCGGCGCTGCTGGGCGGCAATAACTGGTCGGTCAGCGAAAAACCGGCGCCGGAGCTGAGCCGCGGCAGCGTCAAGTGGCGCACGCTGCTGGAAAATACCCTCAGTCGCGGCGGGCCGCGTTTGTATCAGAAACCGGCGGTAACGCGGGAAGGGCGGCTGCACCATCGCGAAATCATGCCGAGGATCTTTGACGGCAAAACCGAGCTGGCGACGGCTGAATATCTGCCGCTGGTGCAGCAGCTGGGCATGGCCGAAGGTTACGACCGAATTTTGGTAAGCCGCATCCTGAGCTTTATCCAGGCCTGGCCGGAGGAAACGCTGGCGATACCGCTGACGATCGATGCGCTCCTGCAGCGTCCTTTCCAGATTTGGCTGCGCGATATGCTGCTGCAATACACTAAATCACAAAGAAACCGTATTTTATTTGAACTTGCGGAAGCGGATGTAGGTCAACATCTCTGCCGCTTGCACGGCGCCTTTCATTTACTGAAAGGTTTTGGCTGCCGTATTGCCATTATCCAGGCGGGGTTAACGCTGGTCAGCACGGTCTACATCAAGGTGGTGTCGCCGGAACTGATCAAGCTGCATCCCGGTCTGGTGCGCAATATTGACCGTCGCAAGGAGAATCAGCTGTTTGTGCAGAGTTTGCTCGAAAGCTGCAAGGGAACGTCAACGCAGGTTTTCGCCGCAGGCGTAAAAACCCGAAGTGAATGGCAAACCTTAACGGAGTCAGGGATAAACGGCGGCCAGGGCGATTTTTTTGCTCCTTCGCAGCTGCTGACAGGCGATATGAAAAAATATTCGCAAAGATATCGAGTTTAGTCTGCCGTTAAGCCGGATTTCACGTAGAATAGCCGCGCAGCTGTGGTGCCGGCTACGTTTGACGGGCGGTAAAGCAGTGCCTAAATATGTAAAAATTCATGTACGTTATGTCCGTAAAACGGCCTTAAAACAGGGGCGATGCGCCTGAACTCAGGCATTCTGCTCGCGTAGTTTTTTGGGTTGTGACTCAGGCGAGAGATAGCGTGATTTTTCACCGAAGTAGAGCGTTTTTGCGCCTTGTCGCTGCTTCGTGTGGTTGGTAAAGTAAGCGGATTTTATTATCCGCCCCCAGCTAGCAGGATTATCCTTCAGTATGTTTAAAAAATTCCGTGGCATGTTTTCCAACGACTTGTCCATCGACCTGGGTACCGCCAATACCCTGATTTATGTGAAAGGACAGGGCATCGTTCTGAATGAGCCTTCCGTCGTTGCTATTCGTCAGGATCGTGCCGGTTCCCCAAAGAGCGTCGCGGCAGTAGGTCATGACGCCAAGCAGATGCTGGGTCGTACCCCCGGCAATATCGCTGCTATCCGTCCAATGAAAGACGGCGTGATCGCCGACTTCTTTGTGACCGAAAAGATGCTGCAACACTTTATCAAACAGGTTCACAGCAACAGCTTTATGCGCCCAAGCCCGCGCGTGCTGGTGTGTGTGCCTGTCGGCGCGACCCAGGTTGAACGCCGTGCGATCCGTGAATCCGCACAGGGCGCAGGCGCGCGTGAAGTTTTCCTGATTGAAGAGCCGATGGCAGCCGCTATCGGTGCTGGCCTGCCGGTTTCGGAAGCGACCGGTTCAATGGTGGTCGATATCGGCGGCGGCACCACGGAAGTTGCGGTGATCTCTCTGAACGGCGTGGTTTACTCCTCTTCCGTGCGCATCGGCGGCGATCGCTTTGACGAAGCCATTATTAATTACGTGCGCCGTAACTACGGCTCGCTGATCGGCGAAGCCACCGCTGAACGAATCAAACATGAGATCGGCTCCGCTTATCCGGGCGACGAAGTGCGTGAGATCGAAGTGCGCGGTCGTAACCTGGCGGAAGGCGTGCCTCGCGGCTTTACGCTGAACTCCAACGAAATTCTGGAGGCGCTCCAGGAGCCGCTGACCGGCATCGTTAGCGCGGTGATGGTTGCGCTGGAACAGTGTCCGCCAGAGCTGGCCTCTGACATCTCCGAGCGCGGCATGGTGCTGACCGGCGGCGGCGCGCTGCTGCGCAACCTCGACCGTCTGCTGATGGAAGAAACCGGTATTCCGGTGGTAGTGGCTGAAGATCCGCTGACCTGCGTCGCACGCGGCGGCGGTAAGGCGTTGGAAATGATCGACATGCACGGCGGCGATTTGTTCAGCGAAGAATAATTTGCCATGAAGGCGCGCGGGTCCCGCGCGTCTTGTTAATGATGTCGAGGAATACGCCGAGTTTATGAAGCCGATCTTCAGCAGGGGCCCATCCCTGCAGTTACGCTTGTTTCTGGCAGTTGTGGTAGCGATAGGCGTGATTATCGCCGACAGCCGTATGGGCGCTTTCAGCCAGATACGCACCTACATGGATACGGCGGTCAGCCCATTCTATTTTCTGGCCAACGGGCCACGTCAGATTCTGGACAGCGTTTCCGACACGCTGGCCTCTCGCCAGCAGCTTGAGCTGGAAAACAAAGCCCTGCATCGCGAGCTGATGCTGAAAAACAGCGAGCTGCTGATGCTGGGGCAATTTAAGCAGGAAAACGCGCGTCTGCGCGAGCTGCTTGGTTCGCCGCTGCGACAGGACGAGCACAAGATGGTCACCCAGGTCATCTCTACCGGCACGGATCCCTATACCGATCAGGTGGTAATCGACAAAGGCAGCGTAAACGGCGTTTACGAAGGCCAGCCGGTTATCAGCGATAAAGGCGTGGTCGGCCAGGTCGTCGCCGTCGGTAAAATCACCAGCCGCGTCATGCTGATTTGCGACTCCTCTCACGCGCTGCCGATTCAGGTATTGCGCAACGATATCCGCGTGATTGCGGCGGGCAACGGCTGTACGGAAGATCTTCAGCTTGAGCACTTGCCGGGCAACACCGATATCCGCGTGGGCGACGTGCTGGTCACTTCCGGCCTCGGCGGTCGCTTCCCGGAAGGCTACCCGGTCGGTGTGGTGTCCTCCGTGAAGCTCGATACGCAGCGCGCCTATACCGTGATCCAGGCGCGTCCGACGGCGGGCCTGCAACGCTTGCGCTATCTGCTGCTGCTGTGGGGCGCGGATCGCAACGGCACCATGCCGATGGCGCCGGATGAAGTGCACCGCGTCGCCAACGAGCGCCTGATGCAGATGATGCCGCAGGTGCTGCCGGCCGCCAGCGAAATGATGGGGCCGCCTGCGCCGGATAACGCATCGACAACCGGCCAGACAACGCCTGCGGCTCAGGCCGCGCCTGCCGCTGCCGCGCCCGCCTCGCGCAGAGGCCAGCCTTGAGCAGCTATCGCAGCCATGGTCGCTGGGTTATCTGGTGCTCGTTTCTGGTGGCGCTGGTGCTGCAAATCATGCCGTGGCCCGATCAGCTCTATATGTTCCGGCCTTCCTGGCTGCTGTTGATCCTGATTTACTGGGTGCTGGCGCTGCCGCATCGCGTGAATGTCGGCACGGGTTTTGTGATGGGATCTATAATGGATCTGATTTCAGGCTCGACGCTGGGCGTGCGTGCGCTGGCTTTCAGCATCCTTGCTTACCTGGTGGCGTTTAAATTCCAGCTATTCCGCAATCTGGCGCTCTGGCAGCAGGCGCTGATGGTGATGGTGCTGTCGCTGGCGATGGATGTCATTGTCTTCTGGGCGGAATTTTTAGTTATTAACGTCTCGTTTCGTCCGGAAATCTTCTGGAGCAGCGTAATAGACGGTATTCTGTGGCCCTGGCTGTTCTTGCTGATGAGAAAAATACGTCGCCAGTTTGCCGTACAATAAGGAAGAGTATGATATCCCTTTACCTGGCCTCCGGTTCTCCCCGTCGTCGTGAATTACTTACGCAGCTTGGTCTGCGTTTTGCGCGTTTAAGCACGCAGGTTGAAGAGCGGCAGCAGCCCGGCGAAATGGCGGAAGCCTACGTCCGGCGTCTGGCGCTGGAAAAAGCGCAGGCCGGCGTGGCGGTGGCGGAGCAGGATCTGCCGGTGCTGGGCGCCGATACCATCGTGGTGCTGAACAACGAAGTGCTGGAGAAACCGGCAGACGAGGCCGCCGCCGCCGCGATGCTGGCTAAACTTTCCGGCCAGACGCATCAGGTGATGACGGCCGTCGCGCTGGCCGATCGGCAACGGCAGCTGGCGTGCATGGTGGTAACGGAAGTCACTTTTCGCCTGCTGAGCGAGGAGGACATTGCGGCCTATATCGCCAGCGGCGAGCCGATGGATAAAGCGGGCGCCTATGGCATTCAGGGACTGGGCGGGAATTTCGTCAGAAAAATCAATGGAAGCTATCACGCGGTGGTGGGGCTGCCCCTGGTGGAAACGGCTGAGCTGCTGAGCCAGTTTCACGCGCTGCGTGAGGTAAGGGAACAAGATGACGGCTGAACTTCTGGTAAATATTACCCCTTCGGAAACGCGCGTCGCCTATATTGACGGCGGCATTCTGCAGGAAATTCATATTGAACGCGAAGCGCGCCGGGGCATTGTCGGCAATATCTATAAAGGGCGCGTCAGCCGGGTTCTGCCGGGCATGCAGGCTGCCTTTGTCGATATCGGGCTGGAAAAAGCCGCCTTTCTGCACGCTTCCGACATCATGCCGCATACCGAATGCGTAGCGGGCGACGAGCGTAAAAACTTTTCCGTACGCGATATTTCCGAACTGGTTCGCCAGGGACAGGATCTGATGGTGCAGGTGGTGAAAGATCCGCTGGGCACTAAAGGCGCGCGTCTCACCACCGATATCACGCTGCCTTCGCGCTATCTGGTCTTTATGCCGGGCGCGTCGCACGTTGGCGTTTCGCAACGTATAGAAAGCGAAGCGGAGCGCGAGCGTCTTAAGTCCGTGGTGGCCGCCTACTGCGACGAGCTGGGCGGCTATATTATCCGCACCGCCGCCGAAGGCGTGGGCGAACAGGAGCTGGCTTCCGACGCCGCGTTTCTAAAACGCCTGTGGACTAAGGTCATCGAGCGCAAAAAGCGCAATAAAACCCGCTGCCGCCTCTATGGTGAAGTCGCGCTGTCGCAGCGTATCCTGCGCGATTTCGCCGGGGCCGCCCTGGATCGTATCCGTATCGATTCGCGTCAGACGTGGGAACATCTGGTGGAGTTCACCAGCGAATACATTCCTGAAATGACGGCAAAGCTGGAGCTGTACACCGGCAAGCAGCCGATTTTCGATTTGTTCGATGTGGAAAACGAAATCCAGCGCTCGCTGGATCGCAAGGTGGAGCTGAAATCCGGCGGCTATCTGATCATCGATCAAACCGAGGCGATGACCACCATCGATATCAATACCGGCGCCTTTGTCGGCCATCGCAATCTGGATGAAACCATCTTTAACACCAACGTCGAGGCGACGCAGGCGATCGCCCGCCAGCTGCGTCTGCGCAACCTCGGCGGCATTATCATTATCGACTTTATCGATATGAATAACGAAGATCATCGCCGTCGCGTGCTGCACTCGCTGGAGCAGGCGCTGAGTAAGGATCGGGTCAAAACCGGCATCAATGGTTTCTCGCAGCTTGGGCTGGTAGAGATGACCCGTAAACGCACGCGGGAAAGCATTGAGCATGTGCTGTGTCAGGACTGCCCGGTCTGCAAAGGACGCGGCACGCTGAAAACCGTGGAAACCGTCTGCTATGAGATCATGCGCGAAATAGTCCGCGTTCATCACGCCTACGATTCGGACCGTTTTTTGGTTTACGTTTCGCCTGCGGTTGGCGAGGCGCTGAAAACCGACGAATCCCATGCGCTGGCGGAAGTAGAGATATTCGTCGGCAAGCAGGTGAAAGTACAGATTGAACCGCTCTATACTCAGGAGCAGTTTGACGTGGTGATGATGTAAGCCATCGGCTATCCCGCTCAGAACAAAGCCAGCGCGCCCCACCGGGGATAAATACAGTTATTGCCCGCAGTGACGGGCATCAAGGAGAGGTGTGTGAGGCAATTGCCGAGGATCTTGCTACTGACCGGCGCAATAATCGTCGTTATTATTGCGCTGATAGTCAGCGGCCTGCGTCTGGCGATGCCGCATATCAACAGCTGGCGCACGCCTCTGCTGCAGCGCCTTTCCAGCGCTATCGACATGCCGGTAGAAGCCGCTTCCCTTAACGGACGTTGGGAGAATTTCGGCCCGGTGCTGGAAATCAAAGCCCTTAATATCGGCCTGAAGGACGGCGGCTCGCTGAAGGTCGATCGCGTTTCGCTGGCCTTTGACGTCTGGCAATCGCTGCTGCATCTGCGCCCGCAGTTTCGCAATCTCGTCTTCTGGCGCCTGGATCTCGTCACCAATACGCCGCTCACCGCCGGCGACAGCGGCAAAGTAGAGCTCAAGCCGGGCCAGTTCAGCGATCTCTTTCTGCGTCAGTTTGACCACTTCGATTTGCAACAAAGCCAGATCAGTTTTCTGACGCTTTCCGGGCAGCGCGCCAGGCTGGATATGCCGCAGCTTACCTGGCTGAACGAAAAAAACCGTCACCGTGCGGAAGGGCTGGTCAGTTTGTCCAGCTTTACCGGCCAGCACGGCGTGGTACAGGTGCGTCTCGATCTCAGCGACACCAATGGCTATCTCGATACCGGGCGCGCCTGGATGCAGGCGGACGATGTGGATGTCAAACCCTGGCTGGGCCAGTGGATGCAGGACAACACCACGCTGAAAAGCGCCCGCTTCTCGCTGGCTGCCTGGATGAGCCTTGAAAACGGCGAAATCCACAGCGGCGATATCTTATTAAAGAAAGGCGGCGCGGAATGGCAGGGCGAAAACGAGGCACACCACTTCACCGTGGATAACCTCGCCGCCCATATCAGCCGCGTTGAGCAGGGCTGGCGTGCCGAAATGCCGAGAACCAGCCTGCATACCGACGGCATAGCCTGGCCAAAAGGGCGGGTATCGCTGCTCTGGCTGCCGCAACGCTCGTCCAGCCCGGAAGAGCTACGCATACGCGCCACCCATCTGGCGCTTGAGCGTATCGATGCGCTGCTGCCGCTGTTTTCCAAAGTGACGCCGACGCTGCTGACTAACTGGCGCACGCTGCAGCCGCACGGTGAAGTTCAGGCGCTGGCCGCCGATATTCCTTTACAGCAGCCGGAGAAAACCCGCTTTCAGGCCCGCTGGCAAAATCTGAGCTGGCAGCACTGGGAGCTGCTGCCGGGAATGCAGCATTTTAGCGGCTCGCTTACCGGCAGCGTCACGGACGGCA
>Ga0209461_10000280_pt1 | contig 20771 bp, 22 predicted proteins | sample AgamicAsMarz_FD_187162 | JGI IMG/M metagenome (GOLD analysis project Ga0209461, IMG submission 187162) | Agave microbial communities from Guanajuato, Mexico - As.Ma.rz (SPAdes) (version 2) | ecosystem: Host-associated > Plants > Phyllosphere > Phylloplane/Leaf | place: Guanajuato, Mexico... | reverse complement strand
TCGCCGCGCTCCTCGACCGGCTCGCGCGCGACCCGGTTGACGTACTCGCGCACCTCCTGCTCGGCCGGGGTGCCCGCAACCAAACGCTCCAGATCGGGATGCTCGGGGGCGAGGACGAAGAAGGTGGCGCCGAAGAGCGTGTCGGGGCGGGTCGTGAAGACGGGGAAGTCGAGGTCGAGCTGCTCGCAGCGGAAGACGACCTCGGCGCCCTCGGAGCGGCCGATCCAGTTGCGCTGCATCGTGATCACGTGCTCGGGCCAGGACTCGAGCAGGTCGAAGTCGGCCAGCAGCCGCTCCGCGTAATCGGTGATCTTGAAGAACCACTGCTCCAGCTTGCGCTGCTCGACCGGGGTGCCGCAACGCTCGCAGCGGCCGTCGACGACCTGCTCGTTGGCGAGCACGGTCGCGTCCTTCGGGCACCACTGAACCGGCGCCTCGGTCCGGTAGGCGAGGCCGCGCTCGAAGAGGCGCAGGAATATCCACTGCGTCCAGCGGTAGTACTCGGGCGTGTGGGTGCCGAGCTCCCGAGCCCAGTCGATCGAGACCCCCCACTCGCGGAACTGGCGCCGGAAGGACTCGATCGAGCGCTCGGTCGCCTCGCGCGGCGGCTCGCCGGTCTTGATCGCATTGTTCTCCGCCGGCAACCCGAAGGCGTCGTAGCCCATCGGGTGGATCACCTCGAAGCCGTGACGGCGGCGGAAGTGAGCTATCGCGTCGCCGACCGCGTAGCACTTGAGGTGGCCGACGTGTGGCTCGCCGGAGGGATAGGGCAGCATCTCCAGCACGTAGGCCTTCGGCTTCGAGCTCTCGTAGCCGGGCTGGCCCGGGTTGGCGACCTCCCAGGTCCGCTCCTCGGCCCAGACCTGCTGCCACTTCGCCTCGATCCCCTTGGGGTCATAGCCCACCATGACGGCCGATCTTATGAGTGCGTCTCTCCCCACGCCCTGACGCTGCGCTCCGGCGCGGGGGTCCTCTCACCGCGAGCAGGCGTTGCGGCTGAATTGCCAAAGCTCCGCGACAAAGCCAGCGTGCCGGTGAAGCCCGTCGCAGCTCGGAATCTATGCGATGCACTTCTCCGCGGGTGGCGTCGGGGTGGGGTGGACTCGCCGAGCCCGGAGGCTGCTGAGGGCGAGGCCTCGAAGCCCACACCGCACAGTCCCTTTGCCGAAGCAGCGCGTAGGGCCGCCGAGGGCACCTCACCCCGGCGACAGGACCCGCGGTCGGAGTACTTATGAAGCTGGTCCTAGAGGACCGGGGAGATCGACTCGAGGACGCGGGGCCAGAGGTAGACCTCGAGCGTCGCGGCGAGGACGACGACGGGGATCGCCAGCAGGACGGTGATGAAGGTCGCGGCGAGCAGCTGGTTCCACTCGCCGCGGCGGCTGGCGATCAGCCATGCGGCGAGTGGGAGGAAGAGCGCGGTCAGCTCGGGGATTGCGTGCGGAAGGACGCTGAAGATCAGGGCGGCGTGGGAGATCTGCAGCTGGTAGGCGATGGTCGAGCCCTGGAAGCCGAGGTAGAGCGCCTGGGTCGAGAGCGAGAAGAGGGTCACCGCGGCGACGAAGAGGATCGCGAACTGGGCCGTTTTGACGTGGATCCAGCGCGAGAAGCCGGTGCGCTGGGCGGCGGCGATGGGCATCGAGGCGCCGGCGATGAAGCCGGCGATGCAGGCCGTAGCGTGCAGCGCCAGCACCAGCGAGTTGCGGTAGAGGATCGGCAGCAGGTCGCCGGCGTCGGTCGACTCGTTGATGCCCGGCATATGGATCGGGGTGATGTCGGGCGTGAGCAGGCCGGCGACGACCCAGACCGCGCCGAGCAACGCGATCGCGACCGCCATGCTCAACGCCACCCAGCCGCGCAGGACGATCCAGGGACGCTCGTTCCACGCCTCGAACGCCTCGCGGGTTTCCTGCATCCCGTGTGAGAAGACGTGCTCGTTGGCCGTGCTCATCCCTTGGTCATCGGCAGGAGCGGCGCCCGATTTGAGCGGGCTGGACTCAGTGCCCGGCGGAGAGCTGCCGGCCGCGCGCGAGCTGGATCAGGCCCCAGAGCGAGACCCCCGCCCAGACCGTCTCCAGCAGCAGGAAGCCCCAGAGCTCCTCGTAGAAGGCGAGCACCGCGAGGACCGCCGACCCGATCAGGTTGAGGACCAGGTAGGTGCGCGAGTGCTGGCTCATCGCCCCGAACTGCGCGGCCGCGTAGGCGACGAGGATGAACAGCGCCCCGACGATCTGCACGAGTTGGTCCATCGGCGGGCGAGACTACTTAGGAGTGGAGCTGACGGGGCTCGAACCCGTGACCTCCTGACTGCCAGTCAGACGCTCTTCCAGCTGAGCTACAGCCCCTGGTGCAGGTGAGTTTAGACGCTCGAGGGTGGCCCGCTCGGCTAGGCGGCGCGCTGCTCTGGCCCCTGATCCTCATCCACGTCGAGGATCAGGTTGTCGTCCGCGGTGCGGCGAACCTGGAACTCGAGCGGCGAGCGGGCTTCCAGCTCGCGCAGCAGCTCGACCGGTTCGTTGAGACGCATCGAGAGCGTCGCCCGTCCCTCCGAGAAACGCTCGACCGAGATCTCCGAAGCCCCCAACTGTCCAATCGCGTCCTCGAAGCCGACCAGCTGCGAGAAGTCGCCGAGCGGACCGATCTCGAGTTTGACCGGTCCCTCGAAGAGGTCGGTCGCGTCGCCATTTCCAGCGGCAGCGCTTACCGGCGCCTCGGCTTCGACGTCGACCAAGTCCTGCGCCCGGCGGCCGACCTCGACCGCGTCGCGGAGCGCCTTCATCCGGATCCGTGTCGCCTGGCCGCGGGCCTGCGCGTGGATCTCCTCCAGCCGCGACGAGACCGACTCGAGCGAGACGATGCTGCGGTCGTGACGCTCGTTCGCGTCGCGCAGGCGCTCGCCGAGGGCACGGATCTCCCGCTCGCGCTCGATCACCATCTCGGCCAGGGAGGTCGCCTCGCGTTCCAGCGCCGTCACCGTCTCGGAAGACTCGCGCCAAAGCCCGAGAGCATTCTCCTCATCGCGCTCCAGCGCCGCTACCCGCGCGTCCCGCGCCTCTATCGCCGCATCTACTTCGTTGCGGCGGTAGCCGAGGAACGCCCTCTTGAAGCTACCCATGGAGCGGGACCGTAGAGGCCCCTTCGGACGGCAACTCGAGGCGTGGCGCCTCGCGCCACAGCTCCTCGAGCCCGTAGCGCTCGCGCACCTCGGCGGTGAAGACGTGCAGGACGCAGTCGAGGTAGTCGAGCACGATCCAGCCGGTCTCCGCCTCGAGCTCGGCGCCGCGCGGCAGCAACTCGTCCTCGCGCTTCAGCCGCAGCCTCGCCTCATCGGCGATCGCCCGTGCCTGGCGCTCGTTGCGCGCGGTGCAGATCGCCAGGAAGTCGGTGTAGGAGACGAGCTTGCGCATGTCGAGGACGACGATCTCGGTGGCGCCTTTGGCATCGGCGATCCCGGCCAGGCGCATCACCAGCCCCTCGCTTCCCTTGCCCCCGGCGCTCACCTGTACGCCCCCTTCTCCGCGACGAAGCGCGCGACGCCCTCGGGGACCAGGTAGCGCAGCGGCCTGCCCTGCGCCGCCCGTTCCCGCACCGCCGAGGAGGAGACGCCGAACTGCGGCATCTCGAGCATCGTCGCTCGCTCTTCGGCGCCGAGGCTGCGCAGGACCGCCGCCACGTCCGTGTCCGAGACGCCCGCCCGCCGGGCGATCGCCAGCCGCGCCAGCTCGGTCACACGCCGCGGCTCGCGCCAACTCTCGAGGCCGACGGCGGCATCCGCCCCCATCACGAAGACCAGCTCCGCGTCGCCTCTTTCGTTCGCAAGCATCTCCAAGGTCTCACACGTGTAGGACGGGCCGTCGCGGTCGACCTCGAGGGTGGAGACCGAGAAGCGCGAGTCCTCGGCGGCGGCGAGCCGCGTCATCGCCAGGCGCAGCTCGCGCCCGGGGTCGTCGGCGATCCGCTTGTGCGGCGCCTCGCCGGTCGGCATCAGGACGACCTCGTCGAGGCCGAGCTGCCAGAGCGCCTCCTGGGCCAGCGCCAGGTGCCCGAGGTGCGGCGGGTTGAACGCCGAGCCGAGAACGCCGATCGCCGCGGCGCCAGTGGAGCTATCCACGCAGCTGGCCGTCGCCGCGCACGACGTACTTGTAGGTGGTCAGCTCGCGCATCCCGATCGGGCCGCGGGCGTGCAGCTTCTGGGTCGCGTTGCCGATCTCGGCGCCGAGCCCGTACTCGAACCCGTCGGTGAATCGGGTCGAGGCGTTGGTGTAGACGGCGGCCGCGTCGACCCCGGCGGTGAAGGCCTCCGAGGCCCCCTCGGAGGAGGTGACGATCGCCTCCGAGTGGCTGGTGCCGTGGCCGTTGATGTGCTCGACCGCGTCCTCGAGCGAGTCGACCACCCCCACCGCCATCTTCAGGTCGAGGAACTCGGCGCCCCAGTCGGCCTCGCCGGCGACCCCCACCTCGACCTCGCCGGACAACCCGCGGGCTCGCTCGTCGCCGAGCAGCTCGACGCCCGCCTCGTGCAGATCGGAGAGCACCGCGGGCAGGAAGGACCCTGCCACCGCGGAGTGGACGAGCAGGGTCTCGGCCGCGTTGCACATCCCCGGCCGCTGGACCTTGGCGTTGTAGGCGATCCGCCGCGCCATCTCGAGGTCGGCGTCGGCGTGGACGTAGACGTGGCAGTTGCCGGCGGCGGCGTACATCATCGGCACCGTCGCGACACCCTTCAGCGCCGCCTTCAGGCCCTCGCCGCCGCGGGGGATCAGCAGGTCGACGGTCGCGTCCTGGGTCGCCAGCTCGGCGAGGTCGTCGCGGCCGCCGGTGACCGCGAGCAGCAGGACCGCGTCCCGCGGCAGGCCGGCCTCCTCGAGCGCCTCGCGGACGATCGCCGCCAGGGCGCCGTTGGAGCGCTCGGCGTAGCTGGAGCCGCGCAGGACGATCGCGTTGCCGCTCTTGATCGTCAGCGCCGCGCAATCGATCGTCACGTTCGGCCGCGCCTCGTAGACGACGGCGATGACGCCAAGCGGGACCCGCACCTTGCGCAGGTCGAGGCCGCTGGCGAGCGTGCGGTGCTCGAGCTCCTCGCCGACCGGGTCCTCGAGCGCCATCACCTGGCGCACGCCGTCGGCGATCGCCCGGACCCGCTGCTCGTTCAGCGTCAGGCGGTCGCGCAGCGCCGCGGTCAGGTCGGCGGCCCGCTCGTCGGCGAGATCGGCGGCGTTCGCCTCGAGGATCGCCGGCGTCCGCTCTTCCAGCAGGCGCGCCGTCGTCTCGAGGGCCGCGTTCTTGGCCTCGGTCGAGGCGCTCGCGAGCGCCCGCGAGGCGCGCTTCGCGGAGGCGCACGTCTCGGCGACTGTTGCGGTCGTCACTGCCATGACCGCTAAGGGTAGCTAGGCGGGTCTGACGCCCTGGACGAGGACGAAGCGGTCGCGGTGGATGACCTCGTCGGCGGCGTGCGGCAGCAGTTCGCGCACCTCGGCGCTCTGCAGGCCGATCACGCGGGACAGCTCGGCCGCCGAGTAGTCGACGATGCCCTTGCCCACGACCTCGCCGTCGGTCGTGATCTCGACCGCGTCGCCGGCGTCGAAGTCGCCGTCGACGGCGACGATCCCAACCGGCAGCAGGCTGGAGCCGCTCTCGCGCAGGACGCGGGCGGCGCCGGCGTCGACCGCCACCCGCCCGTGGGCCGGCTTCGCGTACTTGAGCCAGAGCTTGAAGCTCGAGGCCTTGCCCGCCTGCGGCGCGAAGCGGGTCCCGGCGGGCTCGCCGGCGGCCGCCGCGGCCAGGGCGCCGGCGACGGTGCCGTTGCAGATCGTCGCCGGGATGCCGGCCTCGCTCGCCATCTCGGCGGCGGCGACCTTGCTGCGCATCCCGCCCGAGCCGAAGGCGGATGTGCGGTCGCCGATCTCCATCCCCGCCAGGACGGCGAAATCGTCGACCTCGGCGATCAGCTCCGCCCCCGGCTCGCTGCGCGGGTCGGCGCTATGCAGGCCGTCGACGTCGGAGAGCAGGATGAGCAGGCGGGCGTCGAGCAGGATCGCGACCTGGGCGGCGAGGAAGTCGTTGTCGCCGAAGGTGATCTCGTCTGTCGCCGTCGTGTCGTTCTCGTTGACGACCGGCACCACCCTCCACTCGATCAGCCGGCGCAGCGTCTGACGGGCGTTGAGGTAGTTGGTGCGGGCGGCGATGTCGGCAGCGGTGAGCAGCACCTGGGCGGCGCGGGTCCCCCCGGCCGCGAGCCGGTCCTCATAGGCGCGAAAGAGGTTGCCCTGGCCGACCGCCGAGGCCGCCTGCAGCTCGTCCATCGCCCGTGGACGGACCTCCATCTCCAGCAGCCGCATGCCGCGGGCGATCGCGCCCGAGGTGACCATCACCACCCGCTCTCCCTCCCGCTCGAGCGCGCTCACCTGGGCGCAGACCGAGTCGAGCACGTCAGCGCGCAGCTCGCCGTCGTCGGCGGCGACGATCGAGGATCCGAGCTTGACGACGAGGGTCATGTCCGGCAAGTGTATGAAGGCGATGAGCGAGCTGAAGACCGTGCGGGTGGCCGCGGTGCAGGCGACGCCGGCGATCCTCGACGCCCAGGCTTCGATCGAGAAGGCGGTGAGCCTGATCGAGCAGGCCGCCGCAGAGGGTGCCCAGCTGGTCGTGCTGCCGGAGACGTTCGTGCCGCTCTACCCGTCCCAGGCCTGGGCGGCCGCGGCGGCGAGCTTCTCGGGTTTCGACGAGCTCTGGGAACGACTCTGGGAGAACTCGGTCGACGTCCCCGGGCCGCTCACCGACGAGCTGGTGGCGGCGTGCGAGCGGACCGGCGCCCACTGCGCGATCGGCGTCAACGAGCGTGAGTCCGGACGGCCAGGCTCGCTCTACAACACGCTCGTCCTGCTCGGGCCCGAGGGGATCGCCTGGAAGCACCGCAAGCTGATGCCCACCCACCACGAGCGACTGTTCCACGGGATCGGGGACGGCGACGACCTGGTCGCGGCGCAGACGCCGCTGGGCACGATCGGGGGGCTGATCTGCTGGGAGAACAGGATGCCGCTGGCGCGCTACGCGATGTACCGGTCGGGGCCGCAGATCTGGGTCGCGCCGACGGCCGACGACTCCGACGGCTGGCTCGCCAGCATGCGCCACGTGGCGATCGAGTCGGGCGCCTTCGTCGTCTCGGCGCCGCAGTTCATCCCGCGGGCCGCGTTCCCCGACGACTTCCCGGTCGAGCTGCCCGATCGCGAAACCTTCGGACGAGGAGGCGCCGCGATCGTCGAGCCCACCTGGGGAGAGGTGATCGCCGGGCCGCTCTACGACCAGGAGGGGATGGTGGTCGCCGACTGCGACCTCCGGGACGGCCTCCGCGCCAAGCGCTGGTTCGACTCGGTCGGCCACTACAGCCGCGAGGACGTGCTGGGAGATCTGACCGAGGGCCCCGACTAGGGGTGGAGCTCGAACTCGTGCTCGCCGATGCGGACGTCGTCGCCGGGCGCGAAGCCGGCGGCGCGCAGGGCTGCGACGACGCCGATCTCGGTCAGCCGCTGCTCGAGGTAGGCGAGCGCTTCTTCGTTGGAGAGGTCGTGGCGCTCGACCAGCAGCTCGACGCCGCGGCCGAGCACCCGGAAGCCGCCGTCGTCCTCGCGCTCGACCGAGTAGCCGCCCTCGCCCACCGGCCGGTAGACACGGTGCTCGGCCTCGAACCGAGCCGGCGCCGCCGCTGTGCCTGCCCCCGCCGGAGCCGGCGTGGTTGTCCCCTGTGGCAGCTCCACGAGGATTCGGCCCGCCAGATCCTCGATGCCGTCGCCGGTGGCGGATGAGATCGCCATCACGCCGAGTGCCTTTCCCCCCAAGCGCTCCTTCCAATCGGCGAGCGCCACCTCGACCTCCTCGGAGGGCAGCAGGTCGCGCTTCGAGAGCACGACCAGCTCCGGCAGCTGGTCGAGACCGGCGCCGTAGGAGGAGAGCTCGCCGCGCACCGCCTCGTAGTTGGCCACCGGCTCGCCCTCCAGCGGCGCCAGGTCGACCAGGTGGACGAGCATCGCGCAGCGCTCGACGTGGGCGAGAAACTCGTGCCCGAGCCCGGCGCCTTCGGCGGCCCCTTCGATCAGGCCGGGGATGTCGGCAACCACTGCCTGGCGATCCTCGCCGTCGATCGTCCCCAGCACCGGCGAAAGCGTCGTGAACGGGTAATCGGCCACCTTCGGCGCCGCCCTGGTCAGCCTGCTCAGCAGCGAGGACTTGCCGGCGTTGGGCAGCCCGACCAGACCGACGTCGGCGAGCAGCTTCAGCCGCAACTCGATCCACCCTTCCTCGGCCCCGGCCCCTTTCTCGGCGAAGCGAGGCGCCTGCCGGGTCGAGGTCGCGAACCGCTTGTTGCCGCGCCCGCCGCGCCCGCCGTGGGCGATCACGGCTCGCTGCCCGACCTCGACCAGATCGATCCTGCTGCCGTCCACCGCCTCGGCCTGCGTCCCGGCGGGCACCGGAATCTCCCGGTCCTCCCCCCGAGCCCCATGCCGGTTCGACCCTTCCCCGTGCCGGCCCTTTCCACCCCGGAAGTGCTTGCTTCCCCTCAGCGCAGCCAGATCGCGCTTCGACGCATCGCAGACCAGCACCACATCCCCCCCGTGCCCACCATCCCCCCCATCGGGCCCACCCCGAGGAACATGCGCCTCCCGGCGGAAGCTCACGCAGCCATTGCCACCAGCTCCCCCCTCGACCCAGATCTTGGCCTTGTCATCCATCAGCTTCGAGAGCGTAGCCTCAGCTGACTTCGCCGTTAGTAGTCCGCATGCACGCATAAAGGCGAGGTCAGCGGATTGAGGAGGGGCCGGGGGCGCCTCCTCTGCGCTTAGTTCTCGGCCAGAACGCTGATCGTGCGGCCCTTGCGCGACGGCTTGAACTCCACCGTCCCGGCCCGCGTCGCGAAGATCGTGTGGTCGCGGCCGAGGCCGGTGCCATCGCCGGGCCAGAAGCGGGTGCCGCGCTGGCGCACGATGATCTCGCCGCCGCTGACCCGCTGACCCGCGAAGACCTTGACCCCGAGCATGTTGGGGTTGGATTCGCGCCCGTTGCGGCTGGATCCGAGTCCCTTCTTATGAGCCATCTCCAGCCTCCCTCTCAGCCGCTTTCTTCGGCTCGGCTTTCGCTTTCGCCGCTTTTTTCGCTTTCGCCGCGCCCATCTTCACCTCGACCACCTCGAGCCTGGTCAGCTCCGAGCGGTGGCCGGCGCGGCGCCGGTAGCCCTTCTTCGGCTTGTACTTGAAGACCTTGATCTTCGGGCCGCGCAGGTGCTCGGCCACGGTCGCCTCGACCTTGACCTTCTCCAGCTCCTTGGGCTCCGCGACGACCTCCTTGTCGCGGAACATCACCGCGCGCAGGGCGACCTTGTCGCCCTCTTTGGCGCTGAGGCGATCGACGAGCAGCGAGCTGCCCTTCTCGACCTTGTACTGCTTGCCTCCGCTCTCGATGACTGCGTATGTGCTCATTGACCTTTTCCGCTCTGGGTTGAGCGCGACCGACCGCGACCGCCCCTGCGACCACGACGGCGACTGCGCGAGGCGCCGGATTCTAGCTTGGAGCCGCCGCCATCGCCTCCGTCGCCGTTCGTGTCGCCCTCGGGCGAGCCGTTGGTTGCCTCGACGCCGGGCAGCGAGGCCACCGCGGCGGCGCGCTCTACCCGCTCGATCCGCACCAGCTTGCGCTCGCCGACGAAGCGCCCACCGCCGGTGACGCTGACGATGTAGGAGTCGACCCTGGCGACGGCGTCGTCGGCGTTGTACATGTGCGGCTCGTCGATCTTGACCAGCACTTCCTCGCCGACCTTGAACGGCAGCGCCCGCTCCTCGATCTCCGCCCGAGAGCCGGCTTCGACCAGCTCGAAGGTCTCGATCGGCAGCGCCTCGCCGCCCTCGAAGTGGAACTGCTTTCCGGTCTCGGACTCGAGCTCGGCCAGGCCGCTCTCGGGGTCGATCAGCTCCGCCGCCACCTTGGGATGGACCCTCAGCAGCAGCGCCTCGGCGTCGCCGGCCCCCATCGCGATGTCGGGCAGCCTGCGCATCCCGTCCAGCGCCACCGTCTCGGCCGAGAGGACGACAGCCTCGCCCTGGCAGGTCGGACAGGGGGCGGTGAGAATCTCGCGCACCCCGTCGGTGACGTTCTGCCGGGTCATCTCGACCAGGCCGAGCGGCGAGACCTCGACCACGTAGCTCTTCGACTTGTCCGCGTCGAGCGCCTTGCGCAGCGTTTTCAGCACTTTGTCGCGGTTGCGGGCCCGCGCCATGTCGATGAAGTCGATCACGATGATGCCGCCGATGTCGCGCAGGCGCAGCTGACGCACGGTCTCCTCGGCCGCCTCGGTGTTGACCCGGGTGATCGTCTCCTCGAGCCCGCCTTTGCCGCGGCCGGTGAAGCTGCCGCTGTTGACGTCGATCACGGTCAGCGCCTCGGCGTAGTCGATCATCAGGTAGCCGCCGGAGGGCAGGTCGACCCGCCGGCTCAGGGTCGACTCGATCTCCTTGTCGATCCCCCATTTCTCGAACAGCGGCTTGCGCCCCTCGTAGAGCTCGACCCCGCCGACCAGCTCCGGCGCGGTGCGCTGGAAGAAGCTGGTGACGCGTTCGTGCTGCTTCGGCGAGTCGATGATCGCCCGCTCGAAGTCGCTGAGGAAGACGTCGCGCAGGACCCGGACCGGCAGGTCCGCCTCCTGGAAGACCAGATCCGGCGCCTCGGTCTGCTCGGTGCGGCGCCCCAGGACTTCGTTCAGCTTCTGCAGGTAGCCGATCTCGCGCACGAAATCGGCTTTTTTCGCGCCGTGGGCGGCGGTGCGGATGATCAGCCCCCCGTCGCCTTTTTGGTGGACGCGGTCGACCATCTTGCGCAGCCGGTCGCGCTCGGAGCTCGAGAGCCTGCGGCTAGCGCCGACGCCGCTGCCCTGCGGCGCGTAGACGAGATAGCGACCGGCGATCGAGACGTTCATCGAAAGCCGCGCGCCCTTGGTCTTCAGCGGGTCCTTGACGACCTGGACCAGCATCTCCTGACCGGGTTTGATCAGCTCGTCGATGCGCCGCCCTTTGCCGCGGCCGCGCTTCGGCGCCTGTTCGCCGTTGGGCAGGACGATCTCGTCGACGTGGAGGAAGCCGTTGCGCTCGAGGCCGATGTCGACGAAGGCGGCCTCCATGCCGGGCAGGACGTTGTCGACCTTGCCCTTGTAGATGTTGCCGACGATCGATCGCCGGCCGCGTCGCTCGATATAGAGCTCGGCCACTTTGCGTTTGCCGCCTTTCGTCTTCGACTCGAGGACGGCCACGCGGGTCTCGCCGCGATCGGCGGAGACCAAAATTGTCTTTTTCATTGATTCAGCTCAGTTTCAGTAGATACGCGCGCCGGGTTTCCGCGGGGGTCACCAGGCAAATCCACCTTTCTGGCTGAGACGCGCTTGCATGTGAATGCTCTGCAGGACCCCCACCGCCAGAAAAGTCGCGAGCACGGAGGAGCCTCCGTAGCTCAGCAGCGGCAAGGGTATCCCCGTGATCGGCATGATCCCGAGGTTCATTCCCACGTTGACGAAAACCTGGAAGAGCAGCATGGCGGCGATGCCGCCTGCCACGAGGGTTCCGTACGAGTTCTTTGAGAGCGTCACGATCCGCAGCGCCCGCCAGATCAGCAGGGCGTAGAGGGATAGGACGAACGCGGCGCCGGCGAATCCGTAGCGCTCACCGATCACCGCGAAGATGAAGTCGGTGTGCCGCTCGGGGACGAAGTCGAGCCGCGTCTGTGTCGCATGGTCGCCGCGGCCGGTCAACTGCCCCGAGCCGATGGCGGTCTGCGATTGATCTTGTTGATAGCCAGCGCCGCTCGGGTCTTTCGCGGGGTCGAGGAAAGACGTCAGCCTTTCCTCCTGGTAGCCCTTCAGCAGGGGAACTCCTGCGGCCGGAGCGATGACCAGAACGACCGTCACGAGCGTGACTAGAACACTGCCGATCACCGCGAAGTGCATCCAAGGGACGCCTCCCACGTACATCACGGCGAGCGTGATGACCACGAACACCAGAGAAGTGCCGAGGTCTGGCTGCAGGAATACGAGCGCAGCCGGGGCCAAGCCGAGGCAGAGGTAGCGCACAGTGCGCTGGACCTCCGATCCGCGCCTGGCGCCATCGATGACGAACCCGGCAAGCGCAAGCACGAGCAGGAGCTTGCCGAGCTCCGATGGCTGAAAGCTGAAAAAGGGAAGGTCGAAGGCGCGCCGCGAGCCGCGCGCGGCGAAGCCGAAGACGAAGACGAGCGAGATGCTGACGCAGAGGAAGGTGTAGATCCCGACCCGCAGCTCGCGGAAGCGCGAGTAGTCGACCCGCGTCACCAGGTACATGCCGACGATGCCGATCCCGGCGTAGATCGCCTGGCGGTCGGTGAAGTAGCTGGGGTCGCCGGGCACGTCGCCAGCCGTCGCCTGGCTCAGGGTGAAGACGCTGAAGACGGCGAGGACGATCGCGGAAAGCCCCAGCGTGCCGTCCATGTAGGGCAGCCCGAGCCGCTCCGCGATGCTGGGGCGGACGGCGAAGGCCTCGGGGCGGGCATGTCGGGTGCGGGTCGCGTACATCAGCTCATGCTCCCAGCGCCGATCACTCGATCGCCGCCCCGGATTCGACCCGAGTGGCTTCTTTGTGGAAGTACTCAGAGAGGATCTTGAGGGCGGCCGGCGCGGCCGTGTCGGCGCCGAACCCGCCCTGCTCGAAGGTCACTGCGACGACGATCTCCGGGTTGGGATAGGGAGCAAGCACCACATACCATGACTGATCGGAGTACGGAGGGCGCTCCGCCGTCCCGGTCTTGCCGGCGACGTCGACCGGGAAGCCGCCGAAGACGACGTACGACGTGCCTTCGCCGGACTGGGCGGCGTCATGGAGGCCGGCGAGGATCGCGTCGCGCCACTCGGACTCGATCCGCACCTTCCTCGTCGAGGGGAATTCCAGTTCGCGCAGCACCCGGCCCGCCGCGTCTTCCACCTGGAGGCCGAGATGGGGCTGGGGGACCTTGCCGCCGCTGGCGATCGTCGCGTAGGCGACGGCCATCTGCAGGGGGCTGGCCTGCAGATCGCCCTGGCCGACAGAGAGGTTGACGTTGTCGCCCGCCGACCACGGGCGATCGGTGAGTTTTTCGCGGTAGAGCTCGTTGCGCCAGGCCGGCGTCGGCAGCAGGCCGGGCAGCTCGCCCGGGATGTCGATGCCGGATTCCCTGCCGATCCCAAGCCGGTGCGCCCATTCCTGCAGTTTCGTACCGGGGTACATGCGGTCGCCGAGCGTGTAGTAGTAGACGTCGGAGGAAACGGTGAGCGCCTGCTGCATCGCGACCGATCCGTGGGCGACGCCGCCGGCGTTTTTGAAGGTGATCCCACCGAGCGTGAAGGCGCCGTCGTCGTAGATCGCTTCGCTCGGCGTCACCGCACCGGTGGCCAGGGCCGCGATCGAGGTGATCGGCTTGAAGGTCGAGCCGGTCGGGTAGGCGCCGGCGATGGCCCGGTTGGTCAGCGGCGAGGCGATCGGGTCCCGGTAGAGCGCGTCGACCTGTTTCTGGCTCGGTTCGGTGAGGACGGCCGGGTCGAAGGTCGGGTTGGAGCCCATCGCAAGGATCTCGCCGTTGCGAACGTCCATCGCCACGTAGCCCCCATACAGCCCCTGTTCGGCGAGCGCCGCATCGCCGGCTTCCTGCAGGTCGAGGTCGAGCGTCAGCCTCATGTTCCGGCCCGGCGTCGGCGACTGCGAGACCAGCTGCCCGCCGGGGGTCGGCTGGCCAGAGGCGTCGACCTGGATCCGGGTCAGGCCCGGCTTGCCCCGCAAAAAGTGGTCATAGGTGTCCTCGACCCCTTCCTTGCCGACCTGGTCGCCGGGCTCGACCCCCCGGAAGCGCTCTTCCTTCAGCTCTTCTTCGTCCACCTCGTTGACGTTGCCGAGGATGTGCGCTGCGAGCATGCCCTGCGGATAGCGGCGTACGAAGACTCGTTCCACGGCGACGCCGGGGAAGCGCTCCTGGTTCTCCTGGATGTAGTAGACGAGGAAGTCGCCGACGTCGCGGCGCAGCGTCACCGGCGCGCCCGGGGCGACCTTCTGCTGCTCGACGATCTCCTTGCGGATGTCCGGCAGCGTTGTGTGGGTCAGCTTGGCGAGCTCGCGCAGCTCGCGCCGCCGCTCCGCCTCGTCGGCGGGCAGTTTGGTCGGGTTCAGCTGCAGCGCCAGGCTGGTCCGGTTGGAGACCAGGACCTCGCCGTTGCGGTCGAGGATCTCGCCACGCGGCGCCCGCACCCTGAACTCGCGGGTGCGGTTGCTGTTCGCCTCCGCCAGATGCTCCTCGCCGCTGGCGACCTGGAGCAGCCAGAGGCGGATGAAGAGGATCGCGAAGAGGGCGAGGGCGACGCCGCCGAAGACCGCGATGCGCAGGGTCAGGCCGTTGCTCCGGCGCGCGGGGGGCCGGTCGGAGCGCAGGTACACCTACCTCGCCCCCAGGGCCGAAGCCTCGCGCCGTGGCGCTTCCGGCTCCTCGACCAGGGCCGAACGTAGGACCCGGCGCACCGTCATGTAGATCGCCCAGCCGAGGAAGAAGGCGTAGAAGCTCTTCAACAGCATGTCGCGGATCAGCAGCATGCTGATGTGCGCGTCGACTCCGAGCAGCAGCTGCACGGCGGCGTAGCCGAGCTCGGCGAACAGGGTCAGCCCCATGCAGAGCAGGGCGGGGACGAGCGAGCTGTGGATCTCGAAGCGCTCGCGGAAGAGGCCGGCGAGGTAGCCGGTCCCGAGCAGGACCAGCGAGCTGGCGCCAAGCGCCTCGACCAGCAGGCTGTCTACCAGGAGCCCGATCGAGAAGCCCGCCACCGCCCCGGTCATGCTGCCGCCGAGCAGGCCGAGCACGACGACGAGGGCCGGCAGGATGTCGGGGCTGACCCCGAAGAGATCGACGCGGGAGAAGAAGCAGAGCTGCAGCATCGCGCCGAGCAGCGCGATCGCGACGAGCCGGGCGACGATCTTCGGCGTCAGGATCACCGCGAGCCCCCGGTCAGGACCTGGACGAAGTCGAGGTCGCGCAGGTCGGCGAAGGGCCGCAGGTGGACCTGCTGACTCGCCTCCTGCTCTTCGACCGAGGCACGGGTGACTTCGCCGATCGGCAGCCCCTGCGGAAACTGGGAGGCGATCGTCTCGGCGCGCCAGCCGGAGGTGACCACCTTCTGGCCCCGGCTGACCCGCTTGGTCGAGTCGATGAAGTCGAGGACGAGGTCCTCGGGGTCGCCGATCTCCGGCCTGACCACCCCCTGCACCCCCTCCGGCACGACCTTGGCCGAGACGGAGCTGTCGGCGTCGGTCAGCAGCATCACCTGCGCCGAGCCGCCCTCGACCGAGGAGATCTTGCCGACCAGGCCGTCGGGACTCATCACCGGGTCCTCGACCCGTACGCCGTCGTCGCTGCCGACGTCGATCGTCACGGTCGAGTGCCAGACGATCGGCGAGCGGGAGATCACGCGGGCGGTCAGCGGCTCGAAGGCGGAGGTGGCGAGCGCTGGGCCGCGGTCGAACTCGAGCAGCTTGCGCAGCTGGGCGTTCTCCTGCAGGGCCACCTGTCCGGCCACGGCCATCTCGCGTTCCTCCTGCAGCTGCGCTTGCAGCCGCTCGTTCTCGCCGCGCGCCTCAAAGGTCTCGTCGAACCAGTCGACGAGGTCGCGAGCGGGCTTCAGCGCCCGGTCGAAGACGGTCTGCAGGGGGCTGAAGATGGTGCTGACACCGCGCTGGAAGCCGTTCGAGCTCTGCCCGTAGGTGAGTGTGAGCAGGGCGAATGAGCCGAGCACCAGCAGTGCCAGCACCGCCCTACGGCGGCGTACTTGCTTGCGATACACGATTGGTCTTCAAGTCTTGCGGTGAAAGTGAGCGTTGACTAGGCAAGCTGGCGCCTCGTCCCGGAGTTCTTCTTGCTGGCTCGGTGGATCGCCTCGAACTCCTCCAGCGAGATGCCGGAGCCGACCGCCACGCAGGTCAGCGGTGACTCTGCCAGCTGACAGGGCATCTGGCACTCGTCGCGCAGGCGCTGCTCCAGACCTTGCAACAGGGCGCCGCCGCCGGCGAGCGTGATGCCGCGGTCCATGATGTCACCCGCCAGCTCCGGGGGCGTGCGGTCGAGGGTGTCCTTGACCGCCTCGACCACGTGGCCGACCGGTTCCTCGAGCGCCTCGCGCACCTCCTCGGAGCCGAGCGTGATCGTCTTCGGCAGGCCGGAGACGAGGTCGCGACCGCGGATCTCGGTCCGCACCTCCTCCGGCAGCGGCGAGGCCGAGCCCGCCTCCAGCTTCACCTCCTCCGCCGTCTGCGTGCCGATCGCCAGCTTGTACTCGTGCTTGCAATAGTTGACGATCGCCTCGTCGAGCTCGTCGCCGCCGACCCGGATCGATTGTGAGACGACGATGCCGCCGAGCGAGATCACCGCCACCTCGGTGGTGCCGCCGCCGACGTCGACGACCATTGAGCCGGTCGGCTCGGCGACCGGCAGGCCGGCGCCGATCGCCGCCGCCATCGGCTCCTCGATCAGGTAGGCCTGGCGGGCGCCGGCGGAGAGGCATGCCTCCTCGACGGCGCGCTTCTCGACCCCGGTGACGCCGGAGGGGACGCAGACGACGACGCGCGGGTGGGCGAAGCGGTTCGAGTGCACCTGGGTGATGAAGTGGCGCAGCATCTGCTCGGTGACGTCGAAGTCGGCGATCACGCCGTCCTTGAGCGGGCGGATCGCCGTGATCGTTCCCGGGGTGCGGCCCAGCATCCGCTTCGCTTCGACACCGACCGCGTGCACTTGCCCGTTGCGCGAGTCGATCGCCACGACTGAGGGCTCGGAGAGGACGATGCCGCGGCCGCGCACGTAGACGAGCGTGTTGGCCGTGCCGAGATCGACGGCCATGTCGCGACCGCCGAGCCCTCTCAGATATCCGAGTATGCCCATGCTGGAATTTGGAGGCCTTCCAGGGAGAAGTTCCTTGAGAATGATTCCAAACGGACCAAATCCGGACCGATTTTTTCGGTCAGTCCTGTCCGAACAGCTCCGGCGCCAGCTCCAGCAGCAGGCCGACCGGCAGCCCGACCACGTTCGAGACGCTGCCCTCGATCCGCTCGATCAGGGTCGAGCCGAGAGTCTGGATCGCGTACCCGCCCGAGCGCCCTTCCCACTCGCCGAAGGCGACGTAGCGCTCGATCTCCTTCTCGCCGAGCGACTTGAAGGTGACGGTGCTGCTTTCCAGCCCGCTGCGCTCCTCGCCGTCGGCGAGCACCACGAGCCCGCTGAGCACCCGATGGGATCGCCCGGAATGGCGCTCCAGGTACTGCCGCGCCTCGGCGGCATCGGCGGGCTTGCCGAGCGCCTTGCCGTCGAGGACCACGTCGGTGTCGCAGGCGATCACGACACCGTCTCGCTCGACCGCCCGCGCCTTGCGTCGCGCGTTCTCGACCACCTCGACCTCGGGGTCGCCGCCTTTCAGCTCCTCGGCCCCCGAGACGACGACCTCGAAGCTCAGGCCCAGCTTCTCGAGAATCTCCCGCCGCTGCGGCGATCCCGATGCGAGGACTACGCTCAAGCGAGCTCGGGGAACCAGATCCCGATCTCGCGCTCGGCCGACTCGTCGGAGTCGGAGCCGTGGACCATGTTGAAGGTCACCTCGAGCGCGAAATCGCCGCGGATCGAGCCGGGCGCCGCCTCGACCGGGTTGGTCGCGCCGATCAGCTGGCGCGCCGCCGGCACCGCCTCCTCGCCCTCGAGCACCATCGCGACGAGGTCGCCGCCGGTGATGAAGGAGACCAGCTCGCCGAAGAAGGGCTTCTCCTTGTGCTCTGCGTAGTGTTCGTTGGCGAGCTCCTCGTCGGCCCGCATCTTCTTCAGCGCGGCGATGCGCAATCCCTTGCGCTCGAAGCGGGCGATCACCTCGCCGGTCAGGGCGCGCTGGAAGGCGTCAGGCTTGACGAGGATCAGGGTCCGGCTCACGTTTGGGGCTCCTTTGGGCTCGTTTCGGTTTCACCGCCGACGCCTGCCTCTCGGCATCGGCCGGCTGGGCTTTGCTGCGCGCGGTCGGCTGCCGTTTCGGCGCCTGGCGTTCCTCCCGCGGAGGCGCTTTCCCCTCGCGGCGGCGCGCCGGACGCTCGGCTGAGCGCTCCCGCTCGCGCTCGCGCTCGCGGCGAGCGAGCGGCGTCTCGCAGTAGGGGCAAAGCGACCAGCGCGGGTCGACCGGCTTGCCGCAGCTGCCGCAGGGGTCCTTGAGGCGGCGCTGGCACTTGGGGCAGCGCAGGAAGTTCTTCTCGATCGGGTACTCGCAGTTGGGGCAGGATGCCTCGGTCAGCTGGCGCACCCGCAGCTCGGCCGCCTTGATCTCGAGCTCGCGCTCGTGGGCGTCCTCGAGGAACTCCGGCGGACGCACGATCGCGTAGACGGCGGTCCCGATGTAGGGAAAGAAAGAGCCGACGGTGGCGCAGGCGACCAGGAAGGGGTCGGAGATGCGCCGCTTGGCGTCGAGGTAGGTGTAGACGATCAGCGCCAGCCAGACGACGATCACCATCAATACGAGCAGGGTGACGACCAGGTTGAGACCGCTGTTGCTGATGCCGAAGATCGCTGTAGACATGGGCTTTGGGCGCCCCGGAGGGGAGCGCGAGTCTACTTCGCCACGCTCGCCGGGAAACCTCCGGGCACAAATGGTTCGCGCTTCGCTCGCGGCGCGGAGATCAGATATGCACGCTTGCTCGCTGCGCGCTCAGAGAAACAGCCGGCCGAACAGGTAGCCGATGCCGAAGAAGACGAGGATCACCACGGCGACGACCGCGGCGACCAGCGCCATCATCGAGAGCAGTTCCGAGCCGGCGCTCCTGTTCACGCGATCCATCCTCGCATAGCAAGAGACGGCGCTGACTTCGCCTTTAGTAGTCCATATGCACTAACAAAGGCGAAGTCAGTCGGTGGAAAGAACGGCGCGAGCCGAGGCCAGGGCATAGTGCGAACCGGTGACGAGGAGGATCGCGCCGGTGTCTTGGGCGAGCCGGCGGCCGCGCTGCATCGCACTGGCGAAGTCAGGCTCGGCCTCGGCGCCGAGGCCGGCCTCGGCGCAGATCGTCGCCAGTTCGCCGGCCGGGCGGGTTAAGGCTCCCGGCAGGCCGCGTGAGGCGAGGACCGCCGGGTCGAGCTCGGTGCAGAGGACCCGGTCGACGACTGGGGCGAGGGCACGAACCATCGCCTCCGCGTCCTTGTCGCCGAGGATGGCCAGGCAAGCGACAACCGGGCGGGCGGCGGCGAGCTCGGCGAGCGCCTCGGCCAGGGCGGCGGCGCCGTCGGGGTTGTGAGCGGCGTCGAGGAATGTCGGCGGCTGCTCGGCGATCTGCTCGAGCCGGCCGGGGACGGTCAGCGTCGCCGCCACCCCAGCGACCCGGGCCGGGTCGAGCTCGCCGAGGAAGGCCTCGGCCGCGGTCATCGCCAGGGCGAAGTTGCGCCGCTGGAAGCGCCCTGGCGCGCGCAGCCGCACGTCCTCACCGGGATCGGCCGGCGCGCGCACCAGCCTGGCGCCGCGCTCGGCGGCGGTCCGCTCGGCGAGCTGCTCGACCGTGGTGCTCACCTGACCCAGGACCAGGGTCGAGTGGTCGCGCAGGACGGCGAGCTTCTCGGCGGCGATCTCGGCCTCGGTCTCGCCGAGCCACTCGGTGTGGTCGAGCCCGACCGAGGTGAGGACGGTGACCCGCGAGGGGATCGTGTTGGTCGCGTCCAGCCTCCCTCCCAACCCGGCCTCGATCACGGCCACCTCGACCCGGGCGGCGGCGAGAACGGCGAAGGCGGCGGCCGTCGCCAGCTCGAACTGGGTCACGGCGTCGCCCTCCGCGAGCCCGCGGTTGACGTTCGCCGCGGCCTGCGCCGCGCGCTCCACGGCAACGGCGAACTCGGCCTCGCCCACCTCCTCGCCGCGTACGACGACGCGTTCGGACCAGCGCTCGGCGTGGGGCGAGACGCAGGCGCCGGCGCTGAGGCCGTGCGCTTCGAGCAGCGCCGCGGTCATCCGCGTCGCCGACGACTTGCCGTTGGTGCCGACGACGTGGACCGAGGAGAAGCGATGCTGGGGCATGCCCAGCGCCGTGCTGAGCCGGTGCATGCGCTCGAGGCCCAGCTTCCAGCCGATCGGCTCGAGCGAGTCGAGGTACGCCTCCGGGTCTATTCCGACAGCTCCTCCAGCTCGGCGCGGTAGCGCTCGAGCTTCTCGCGCTCCTCCTCGACCAGCTCCGCCGGCGCCCTGGCGACGAACTTCTCGTTGGCGAGCTTGCCCTCGGCGCGGGCGACCTCGGAGCGCAGCTCCTCACATCGCTTCTGCAGCCGCTCCTCCACGGCCAAGGCGTCGATCTCAGCCGAGGCGAGCACCTTGACCGGGCCGACGGAGGCGATCGGGTCGCCGCCGGGAGGCTGCGCGGAGGGAGCGTGCATATCTGACTCTTCGCGACCGGAGCGCAGCCGCTCCTGTGCGTCCTCCCCGAATGAGAAGCGGGAGAGGCGGCCGACGAACTCGTGCGGCGGCTCGCCGTCGACGCGGGCCGAGAGCTGGCTCGCGACCGGCGCCTCGACCATGTCGCGCCAGGCGCGCAGCCGCCGGGTCAGCTCGATCCACTCCCCCACCTCGGCTTCTGCCGCGGCGTCGAACAGCGCCTCGTCCGCGACGGGGAAGGGATGCACGGCGAGATGGCCCTGGCAGGCCGGGTGGTGGCGCCAGACCTCCTCGGTGACGAAGGGCATGATCGGGTGCAGCA
>Ga0209461_10000275_pt1 | contig 20980 bp, 18 predicted proteins | sample AgamicAsMarz_FD_187162 | JGI IMG/M metagenome (GOLD analysis project Ga0209461, IMG submission 187162) | Agave microbial communities from Guanajuato, Mexico - As.Ma.rz (SPAdes) (version 2) | ecosystem: Host-associated > Plants > Phyllosphere > Phylloplane/Leaf | place: Guanajuato, Mexico... | reverse complement strand
AAAGATACCGGCATTAAAGTGACCGTTGAGCACCCGGATAAACTGGAAGAGAAGTACCCGCAGGTTGCCGCGACCGGTGATGGCCCGGACATTATTTTCTGGGCGCACGATCGCTTTGGTGGCTACGCGCAGTCTGGCCTGCTGGCGGAAGTTTCCCCGGACAAAGCCTTCCAGGACAAACTCTTCCCGTTCACCTGGGATGCGGTGCGTTACAACGGCAAGATCATCGCCTACCCGATTTCCGTTGAAGCCCTCTCACTGATTTACAACAAAGACCTCGTCCCGACGCCACCGAAAACCTGGGAAGAGATCCCGGCGCTGGATAAAACACTGAAGGCGAAAGGTAAGAGCGCGCTGATGTTCAACCTGCAGGAGCCGTACTTCACCTGGCCGCTGATCGCCGCCGACGGCGGGTATGCGTTCAAGTATGAAAATGGCAAATACGATGTGAAAGATGTCGGCGTTGACAGTGCAGGCGCGAAAGCAGGTCTGAGCTTCCTGGTGGATCTGATCAAAAACAAACACATGAATGCGGATACCGATTATTCCATCGCCGAAGCGGCCTTTAACAAAGGCGACACGGCAATGACCATTAACGGACCGTGGGCATGGGCCAACATCGACAAGAGCAAAGTGAACTACGGCGTGACCATGCTGCCGACCTTCAAAGGCAAAGCCTCTAAGCCGTTCGTTGGCGTACTGAGCGCAGGCATTAACGCCGCCAGCCCGAACAAAGAACTGGCGAAAGAGTTCCTGGAAAACTACCTGCTGACCGACGATGGTCTGGCAGAAGTGAACAAAGACAAGCCGTTAGGCGCGGTGGCCCTGAAATCTTATCAGGACAAGTTAGCGAAAGATCCGCGCATTGCCGCCACCATGGCGAACGCGCAGACCGGTGAAATCATGCCGAACGTGCCGCAGATGTCTGCCTTCTGGTATGCCGTGCGTACCGCAGTGATCAACGCCGCCAGTGGTCGTCAGACCGTTGACGCCGCGCTGAAAGACGCACAGGGCCGTGTAACTAAGTAAGTCTGAAATCCCCTCACCCCGGCCCTCTCCCCAAGGGAGAGGGAGAAAGGCGGTTCACCCACTCCCCTAGAGGGAGCGCGCGATCGGTTCCCTCTCCCTTTGGGAGAGGGTTAGGGTGAGGGTTGTTTAACAGTGGTAGAGGATGAATCCCCATGGATGTCGTTAGAAAGAGTCATTGGTGGCAAAGCGAGACCGTAAAATGGGCAACCATCGCCCTGCTCGGCCTGCTGGTGGCCTGGCTTGTGGTTTTAATGTACGCCCAGGGAGAGTACCTGTTTGCCATCATGACGCTGATTTTAAGCTCTGCTGGCCTGTATATTTTCGCGAATCGCAAAACCTATGCCTGGCGCTATGTCTATCCTGGCGTGGCGGGTATGGGGTTGTTCGTATTGTTCCCGCTGGTCTGTACCATCGCCATTGCCTTCACTAACTACAGCAGCACCAACCAGCTCACTCAGGAGCGCGCGCAGCAGGTGCTGATGGATCGCGTGTACCAGGCCGGAAAGACCTTTAACTTTGGACTTTATCAGGCAGGTAACGACTGGCAGCTGGCGCTGACCGACGGCGAAAGCGGCAAAAATTACCTCTCAGACGCCTTTACGTTCGGCGGTGAAAAAACGCTGAAACTGAAAGAAGTCCCGGCGCTGCCGGAGGGTGAACGCGGGAATCTGCGCGTGATCACCCAGAACCGTCAGGCGCTGACGCAATTGACCGCCGTGCTGCCCGATGACAGCAAAGTCATCATGAGTTCATTACGTCAGTTCTCCGGCACTCACCCGCTGTATACCCGCGGCGATGACGGCGCGCTGACCAATAACCAGAGCGGCGTGGTTTACCGCCCGAACAATGACATCGGCTATTTTCAGGCAGTGAACGCGGACGGCAACTGGGGCGACGAAAAACTCAGCCCCGGCTACACCGTGACCATCGGCTGGAAGAACTTTATGCGCGTCTTCACCGACGAGGGCATTCAGAAACCTTTCTTTGCCATTTTCGTCTGGACGGTGATTTTCTCGCTGTTGACGGTGGTGTTGACCGTAGCCGTCGGCATGGTGCTGGCCTGCGTCGTACAGTGGGAATCCCTTAAAGGCAAGGCGCTGTATCGCGTGCTGCTGATCCTGCCCTACGCCGTGCCGTCATTTATCTCGATCCTGATCTTTAAAGGCCTCTTCAACCAGAGTTTTGGTGAGATCAACATGATGCTGAGCGGCCTGTTTGGCATCCGTCCGGCCTGGTTCAGCGATCCGACAACCGCGCGGGCGATGATCGTCATCGTCAACACCTGGCTTGGCTATCCGTACATGATGATCCTCTGCATGGGGCTGCTGAAAGCGATCCCGGACGATCTCTACGAGGCCTCGGCGATGGATGGCGCAAGTCCGATGCAGAACTTCTTTAAGATCACCTTCCCGCTGCTGATCAAGCCGCTGACGCCGCTGATGATCGCCAGCTTTGCGTTTAACTTTAACAACTTCGTGTTGATCCAGCTGTTGACCAACGGTGGCCCGGATCGGCTCGGCACCACTACGCCTGCGGGCTATACCGATCTGCTGGTCAGTTATACCTACCGCATCGCCTTTGAAGGCGGCGGCGGACAGGACTTTGGCCTGGCGGCGGCGATTGCCACCCTGATTTTCCTGCTGGTGGGGGCGCTTGCCATCATCAACCTGAAAGCCACCCGCATGAAATTTGACTAAGGAGGGCACTGTAAATGGCTATGGTACAACCCAAATCACAAAAGCTGCGCCTTCTGATCACGCACCTCGGGCTGCTGATTTTTATTGCCGCCATCATGTTCCCGCTGCTGATGGTCATCGCGATTTCGCTGCGTCCGGGCAACTTCGCCACCGGCAGCCTGATCCCGGATCAGGTGTCGTGGGAGCACTGGAAACTGGCGCTCGGCTTCAGCATTGAGCACGCTGATGGCAGCGTAACTCCGCCGCCGTTCCCGGTGCTGTTATGGCTGTGGAACTCGATCAAAATTGCCGGGATCACCGCCATCGGGATTGTGGCGCTCTCCACCACCTGCGCCTACGCCTTTGCCCGTATGCGTTTTCCGGGTAAAGCCACGCTGCTGAAAAGTATGCTGATTTTCCAGATGTTCCCGGCGGTGCTGTCGCTGGTGGCGTTGTATGCCCTCTTCGACCGCCTCGGGCAGTACATTCCGTTTATCGGGCTGAATACCCACGGCGGGGTGATCTTCGCCTATCTGGGCGGCATCGCGCTGCATGTGTGGACGATCAAAGGTTATTTCGAAACTATTGATGGTTCGCTGGAAGAAGCGGCGTCGCTGGATGGCGCGACCCCCTGGCAGGCATTCCGTCTGGTGCTGTTACCGCTTTCCGTGCCTATTCTGGCGGTGGTGTTTATTCTGTCGTTTATCGCCGCTATTACCGAAGTTCCGGTCGCCTCGCTGTTGCTGCGTGATGTTAACAGCTACACGCTGGCGGTCGGTATGCAGCAGTATCTCAACCCGCAAAACTACCTGTGGGGCGACTTTGCCGCTGCGGCTGTACTTTCTGCAATCCCCATCACCGTGGTGTTCCTGCTGGCACAGCGCTGGCTGGTGAATGGCCTGACGGCGGGCGGGGTGAAAGGCTAAGTTTCATCGTGATATGCCACTGTTATCCTCAACTTGTATTAACCCTAACTTGTGATAGTCATTCGGCGGCCTGCGGGCCGCCTTTTTTATTCACGTTTCAGGCGTTTCGAATTGCATAACCATAGCGTCAGCACCAGCAGCAGGATCGCCGCAGAATAGATCAGGACATCCATCGGTGATTTATGATCGACAATGATCAGCCGCACGATGGCGGTGATGCCGATATAGATAAAGTAGCGCAGCGGGAAGTGATAACCGGACTGAAAGTATTTGACGATCAGCGCGATAAATTCGAAGTAGAGAAAATAAACCACCAGACCTTCCACCAGCTCGTACTTGCTGGTTCGCTCTGGCGCAAACAGCACATCCGCCAGATGCAGCGTCTCTTTACCCAGAAACACCACCAGGATCAGACCAAGGCTGAGCAGACCTAAACTGAGGACAGTCTGCAAGATGGTGGAGATGAACTCTACGCGGGGGCGACTTAGCGATGTCATACAGCACCTCATTATGACTGTGACGAGCCTACTGTATAACGCAGAAGTGTGATCTGGATCTACTTTTTTTACTTATGCTTTATAAGGGAAAGATCGGCAGCGGATCATCATGACGGGAAAGCGCGTTTATTAACGTAAAATAGATCCCCTGGATGGTGAGAGGAAATACACAGGATGGCAGGGAAAAAACCGACGATCTCCGATGTCGCCAGGCTGGCGGAGGTTTCTGCGGCGACAGTATCCATGGCGCTCTCGGGGAAAGGTCGCATTTCAAGATGGACCACGGAGCGGATCAACAAGGCCATTGATGAGCTGGGATATGTCAGAAACAATAACGCCGCCACCCTTAAAAGCGGTAAAACCGGACTTATCGCGGTGCTGGTTCATGGCCTGAGCCAGGCTTTTAACGTGGATGTTCTGAAGGGGATCAACAGTGGTATTGATGAGTGCAAAAAAGTCTCTTTCATCATGATCTTTGAAACCCAGGCCGAACTCGAAAACCGCATTAATATCGCGCTTAATTATAACGTTGATGGCTTTTTGATAGTCAGTGAGCGCGACAGTAATGAGCGCATCACCACTCGTTTAAATGCCCGCACCATTCCGTTTCTTTTTATCTCTTCCTCGGGCGCCTCTGAGCAGCCTCAGCAGATCGGACTAAATGCGCACTATGCCGGAAACATCGCTACCCGCTATTTGATTGATGCCGGACATATGCATATCGCTTTTATCGGTGGCCATCCCAGGTCGTTAGATCGCGCGGAAAAACTGGCCGGGTATTTTGCGGCATTAAAAGAACACAATCTGGAGGAAGATACTTCACTGATCATTGCGGAAAACCACGCTGACGCATTAACAGACAGAATGGTGGCGTTACTTTCCCGTTCTCCCTGGGTCACCGCGATGATTTGTTATGATGCGGCAACGACGCAGGAGGTGATTGCCGCAATAAAGATGCGTGGGAGAGGCATAGGAAAAGACAGCTACATCAATCGTGATATTGCCATTATTTGCCTTGAAAACATCGGCGACACGGAGTTTTTCTCACCCTCGATAACCTGTATCGATACCTCAGCGACGCAAATGGGATGGAACGCCGCCAGGCTGCTAATTCGACATATGGATGACGAGAAACAACCGCTACAGGGCGAAGCGTTCCATCCGGCGCTAATTATCAGGGATTCGGCTTAACCTCCGCAGCCCGCATGCAAATTTCTCAGCCATTCACGCAGCCAGCTTTCGGAAGCACGCTCAAGGGTCACGGCATGGTGTTGGTTATGCGCCAGCCAGACTTCCGCCACGTGTCCGGGTTCGGCAACGACAAAAGAAAACTCATCTTTGTTGGTTGCCGCTCCCCACTCGCCTTCACGGTTAAGTGCAATAACGGAGATACTGCCGCACGCACCACGGCGGGCGAGCAGTTTTGCGGTGTGCTGGTTTAGCGCCCTGTCGCAAGCTTCCTGTGGGGAATACTGCTCCATCAGCCGGACGATTTCCCATGAAAGGCAGCCTTTCATTATATCTTCACCGACGCCGGTCGCCGCCGCCGCGCCCGTTGCGCTATCGGCGTAGCACCCCGAGCCGATCACAGGTGAATCCCCTATGCGCCCCGGTTTTTTCATAAATAATCCCGAGGTCGATACGCCCGCGCAAACCGAGCCGCCCGGCGCATGTCCCAGAATGCACACCGTATCGTGACCATCGTAGGCTTCCAGCGGTAACGGGTCGGGCGAGGCCTGGAGCGCGGTGCGCCATTTCTGCTGTGCCAGCGAAAAGGCATTATCCCGCGTTGCCATGCCCTGGCCGACAGCGACATGAAATGCCCCCGTTCCGCAGAGCACATTATTGCGTTGCAGCCCGCTAAGATAATGCGCCGCCATAATGGGATTTTTAAGATCGCGCACCGCCGCCACCGCGCCATAGCTTAACGTGTCGCCGTCCATAAAGGCCGCATCCAGCTCGACCTCGCCGTTCTCGGCAGGTAAACCGCCATAACCGACAGAATGAAGCCTGGGATTGTCTTCAACATTTCTTATCGCATGCAGGACGGCTTCCTTCACATCACGTATCTCTGCCGCCTCTGACAGCCCTTCCAGCGCCATACGCCAGGTCGCAATTAGCGTGTTGCCCATTCCAGCGTTTCCTTACGCAACTGAGAAGCCGCCTCTTCATCAAGAATAAGGACAACGTTAGGGTGATTACGCAGATACGATGCAGGACAGGACTCACTGATCGGCTCCTCAAGCAGACGGCGAACCGCCTCGGCTTTGCTGGCCCCGCTGACGATCAGCATTGGCATATCAGCGGCCATGATCTCCTGAAAGCCCAGCGTAAACATATGGGTGGGCGCCTGTTCACGGGTGATGTTGTAAAGCTTCATGGTGCTTTCAATCGTGGATGCTTTGTGTTCGGCGCAGAATGCGCTGGCATTAAAAGGGGTTCCCGGCTCACAAGCACCAATGTGACCATTGGTGCCCAGTCCCATTAACTGAATATCTCGCGGGTAAGTGTCGAGAATGTGCTTATAGCGCAGAATTTCATACTCTTGATTAAGGGTACCGGCATTAAACATATCAAAATATTTTGGCCGTTGCGTTAACTGGTTATACAGACGTTCAAACATAAACGTATGGACGGTGTACACATCACGCTGATTCCCGACATACTCATCTATATTGAGAAAAACCGTGTTTGAAATATCCATATCGCCCGCGTTAATCGCTTTCACCAACAGTTTAAACAGTCCGGCGGGTGTCGCGCCGGTGGTCAACGAGATCACCGGGTTGGGTTTGTCCTGAATAGTGTTGGCAATGATATCAAAAGCACAAGCCGACATGGCGTTATAATCTTTTACCAGATGGATTTGCATGATTGCTCCTTTAAAGTAATTTCCTGACTGCATTACGAATGGTATCGACGGTGGTGCCGTAGACAATTTGTACGTTTCCATCATCAACCGGCACATAGCCTAATGCGCCCGTTGCCTGAATAATTTTCTCATCGACCAGAGAAATATCATGAATGCTTACTCGCAGGCGGCTATAGCAACAATCAACGCTGACGATATTATGCTTACCGCCTAATCCCCGGATAATCGCAGATGCTTTAAGTTTTAAAGGATCGTTTGATATGTCATCCTGTTCCTGATTAATTCCCAGGATATCGATAGTGTGTTCGTAATCGCTCCCCCGCCCCGGTGTTTTCAAATCAAAATGCACAATCCAGAAGCGGAACAGGCTGTAGCCACCCAGACTGAATACGATGCCTATTAACATGTTTATCCAGAATTTTGATTCTGGCCGCAGGAAGCCATACAGCACCAAACCAATAATATTGGCTTCGGTGCCACCTAACGTACTCTGAAAGAGATAGCAGAACATCCAGCTAAAACCGTTAATGACGGAATAGATCAAATACCAGACCGGTGAAACGAAAAGAAAGGTGAACTCTAAAGGTTCGGTCACACCGGCAATAATCGAGGTGAAAGCGCCGGTCAGCAGTAACGGCTTGATCTTCTTACGCTGTTCAGGCCTGGCCGTCTGATACATAGCCAGCGCCATCATCGGCAGGGCAAACATGGTTATCGGGATCTGCCCACCGCGCAGGAATTTAACGATGTCCACCAGCGACATATTCACCGGTAACGTATTGGTTTTCAGGTATTCTGCAAAAATCGCCCTTGCGCCTTCCACCGTATGCCCATCAGGGAAAATAGCAATACCGGAAACCATCGTATCCCTGATGACCGTATTCCAGATCTGATGCAATCCTGTGGGCAAGAGTAATCGCTCACCCAGGCCATAGATAAAGGGCGCAAAAACACCCGCACTGGAGATACCCATTGCCGCATGGTTGATCACTTTAGAAAGCATCAACCATAAAAAAGGAAAACACTGACCAAAGGCCACAAAAAACATAATATTGGCGAGGGGGACAAATCTGACTCCGCCAAAAAAAGCCAGCGCTACCGGGAATTTTATCTGGTGCACACGGTTGTGAATTATTGCGGAGAGCAACCCGGTAATAATACCGCCCACCACGCCCGTATTGACTGTTTCAATACCCAGCGTGGTGGTCAGCGCGCTTTTAGCGAACATCTCACTGACCGACGGATGCACTGAAATAAGCACATGCATACCCATCAGCAATCCTATATAGCCGCACAATGCACCCAGCGCCGCATATTCTTTTTCGGCTTTAGCAAGCGTAAACGCCAGCGTGACCGCAAATAATAAGGGTAGATTATCCATTATCACTGCGCCTACGGTATTAAGCAGGTTAGCAACATACTGGAATAGAGCAGAATTTAAAAACGGAAGTAATTCGCGTAGTTTGTCATGCCACAGAAATAATGAAGCGACCCCCAGCAACAAAGAAGCAAAAGACAGAAGCGCAACGGGAGTAATAAAAGCGCGGGATAACATCTGAAAGAAATGAATGGTTTCTTTTTTCATAGAAAAGCCCACCAACCCTGTGGATACGTTAATAATGAAATTACATCATGTATATCACTTCACTCTACGAACGACGATTATGCTAAATGATTAAACGTTTAATCATTGTGAAGATAATCACGTAAATCATAAAAACAGGATTTATTTTAAAATGACAGAAAAGCCCCTCTCCCGGATGGGAAAGGGGCTGGCTAAGGAGGAAATTAGCGGAAGTTAACCGAGCGGTCGCTGGTCATGTCATACAGCTGGAACTTACGGCCCAGCATCTGACCGCCGTCACGCGTCAGCGGCGTCCAGCCGATACCCGCGCGGCTGCGGGTCGGGCCGGTCGAGAACAGATCCAGCGGAATCGACACATACACGCCTTTGGTGAAGTCGCCTTCGCCGTATTCTTCAGGTGACACGTTGGTGATGGTGGCATAGGTGCCGACCACCACGCCGCTGTCGAAGTGTTTCGACACTTCCAGCGTACCGCCCTTGTCCCCTGCCAGATACTGACCGACGCTGGCCTTGATCAGCACATCCTGCGCAAACGGCGGCGTCCAGTATGCGGTGAGATGCCCGGTTTTGGCGGTGTAATCGGTGAACTTCATCATCTCTTTCGGGCTACGCCAGTCACGCTGTTTCACGTAGTTAGCATCAATACCGAATGCCCAGTTGCTGTCGACCGGACGCCACAGCACTTCTGCGCCCGCGCCGCCGTACATGGTTTCCAGATAACCGCCGTACACCTGGCCGTAGAAGCCGTTGCCGAGGTACTGGAAGTAGTTGGCCTGCATGTTGTTAACGTAGTAGTCGTTTTCAACATAATCACGCACATGGGTACGCACGCGCGGCAGCAGCGAGTCCTTCGGCGGGTTGGTGTAATTGAATTTATCGTAGTTGTTGGAGATGTTACCGAACAGGCTGCCGGTGGTCAGCAGGTGGTCGGTCAGCCACAGATCGGCGGTCGCCATTACGCCCAACTGGTACATGTAGAAGCTTTCGGGGCCGCCCACGGACTGGTTCAGTACCGGATCGATATGGAAATCGAAGCGGGATTTTTCGATATACCAGCCCTGCTCGGTGGAGTCCGGCACCACCGGTTCGACGCGTTTTTGCACCAGTTCGGTTTCATGTCCCAGCGGCTCGCCCTGTAAATGGCGTTGCAGGCTGGCGACGTCGGTTTCAGTGGTCACCTGCGGCATATTCAGCCGGTTTTCCGTCACGCGGATGGTACGAATGCCATCCGGCAAATCGTTCATGATGATGCGGTTGGCGCGCTCAATCCCTTCCTGCGAGTCGCGGTATTTCACCTGCTCGCCGGTGACGTACAGCGTATCGTCTTTCACCTGGATCTGCGGATCCGCAAGGCCAGCGTTGTATTTCAGCAGCGTCAGTTGGTTCGCCACCACCGAGTGTTGCAGGATGGCGTCCTGCGGCTGCGGCTGGTATTGCGGACGGGCGTTGTCGTTATAGCTCGGACGCAGATCGTTGAAGTTATTACGCAGCGTCACGCCAAACATGACGGTGTTGCCACGTTCATAGCTGACATTAACGTCGGCCCAGTCGGTAACGCGATAAATCGCCCCGACGTTGAAGTTGCTGCGTTGCGGCAGCTTGCCGGCGAAGTCCTGCTCGTAGTTGTTACCTTCGTACTCCAGCTTCAGGCGCAGCGGCTGCCACGGCGTCTGGTACTCTACGCCGCCAAACAGCGATGTCGGCCCGTGGAACATCTGGCTGGCATCAACCGAGCCAGCCTGGTTGTAACTGTTGTCGCGCACGCAGTATTTGTTGCTGTAGCTGCATAGCGGGTTTTTGATATTGCCCGCAGTGCCGAGATACCCCCAGCCGAGGCCAAGCGAGAAATCAAACGGTCCCCAGGCTTTGTTCGCCACGATGTATTCGGCATCAAACAGGCCGGTACCGCCAATATCGCGCGCGCCCACCGCGACCTGCGGCAGCCAGTAGCTCTCTTCCCACAGGCGCAGTTTTAAATCGAAGGCTTTATCTTTGTAAGTCTGATCGCCGGAAAACGCCTCCACGCTGCTGTACCGACGGGTACGCACATCGGTATAGCGCAGGGTCGTTTCCAGCCACGGGAAAAGCTGCACCGAGCCGGAATAGTAGCGGTACTGATCGTTATCACGATAGTTGAGGCTGATTTCGCCTTCCCGCGCCATCCGCGCCGTAGGCGTCTGTAACAGGCCGACGCCGCCGAAATCAGACTGCGACGGGCCAATGGGGGCCGGATAGGTTTCTGCATGGCACGCCGCGTTCACCCCCAGCGCCAGCAGACTATAGAGATAGATTTTTTTCATTAATCCGGGATCCGATGCGTCAGGGAGTAAAGAATATCGGCGTTAAGCGCCTCGTACTGGCTGCTCCACATCGATTCGGCAAAGCCGACCACGATCACGCTGCCCGGCATCGGCTCGACATGCCGCCGGTTCCAGTACGCCACAGGCACATTCTCGGTTCGCCCGTCGGGATAAATCACCCACGCATAGCTACGTTCCGCGCCGCTGAGCAGGCTCATGTCATCGAGATAGCCCGCCACATCGCGCCCGGGCTGAAAGGGCTTTTTCCCCGGGCTGCTGATAAGTCCCGCGACCGTCACCGTGGCAGGTTGCGGTCCCACCCACAGGGTGTACTTGCCTTCCAGCGGGCGGTTGGCCGTCGGTTCGACGCGCACCCGATCCGGATCGAGCGGCACCAGCTGTCGCCCGGTCACTTTCACCGCCTGTAACTGACGGCGTACGCTGTTGATGGCGGCGGCATCGTCGCCCTCTTCCTCACTCGCCAGCGCGCCAAGACGCGCCAGCAGCGCCTGATGACGCTGTTTGGCAATCACCGTGGCTTTGCCTTCACTGATCACAGCACCTGCCCACCAGCTGTTTGCCAGCCGGGGCTGCCCGACTAAATCGATCAGAAAAGGGGCATCGGTTAATGTTTTAGGCTGTGTGCTGTCCGGGGAATACACCTTGATGGTGCCCGCTGCAATGGCAAGCGGCGACATCAGGGTGAAAAGTAACGATGTGATAAGTGCCTTCATTTTTCTTTTGCAGCCTTAATCAACATTGTGTTGATGGGGAAATAATCAGCGCCCAGATACTGGGTGGACTGCCTGATTTGCCCTTCACTGTCTATCCAGAAACGGTTAGTCCATGTTTTCTGATCGGTGGACACCTCTTCTTCCAGCACGCGAACGTCCGTGACGTTACTGCCGAGCGCAAGGGTATCGGTACCCGCCCAGCGGAACGTCGATTGCGCGGTGGCGTAGCGCACCTGGCCGTGTTCCGTCCAGCCCATCATCCGCGTCCAGCTTGCGCCGTCCCGCACTTGATTGGGTTTTGCCAGTGGATCGGCGGCGAGGTTATTCACTTCAATAAGGTTATCCTGGCCAATCAGTGTCTTAACGATGCGGCCATGCTGGGTCACGATACTGGCCTGATCCTGCGTCACCCATTTCAGTTGGCCGTTTTCTGCGAACGCCAGCACCACAAAAAGCTGTGGCCCGCCGTTGAGCTGCATGTACTGGCTCGCGTAGGGCATGTCCGCGATGTCTTCATCCGTGAGATGAACGCCAGGGGTGCCAAACAGGCTGTCCCACAGCGCGCTTCCCAGTCCTTTGGTCGTGCCTGAGCACGCCTGAAGCAACAGACAAAGCAGAACAATTCCGGCTCGCTTCACAACAATTCTCCAGGGTCAAAATAACCACACCGAAGTGTGGTTATGGTTAATGTACCCCTGATTACTGGGTACTTGTGGTCGTTGTGGTAGTGGTTCCGGTGTTGGAACCATCACCACCGCCGGTCGCTGCGAGCGCGACACCCACCGCAGAACTCACGGTGCTGACGCTTGTCGCAGACGAACTGCCCGCCGAAACCGACGTTGCAGCCGACCCTGCAGCTTCACCGACTTGCACCGGTGCCGCAAACGCAGACGTCGCCGCCAGCGCTGAAATGGCAAAAATGCCATACAGGACTTTACGCATATCAATTTCCCTTCATTGAATGAATGGATTTTTACCTGAGAGGGACTCAGGCGCGATCGAGTATACACAACTACGGCAGGTGAATTGCGTAGCAGGGAAATAGCGACAAGGTTTTAAGATAATTGGACAAAGCACGGCGGTCAAACTGCTTCCTTTAATTCTAAAGCATTTAAAATCAACAGGATAAAATAGAGTCGCTGAGCTTTTAAACTACGTATTATCCTAAAATAACCCTCAGGTAATAACAGGACATTCGGGATTTTCAGATTAAACTCAATACAGGAATTTGCGGCAAGACACAGACAACGGGAATTGTCCGATAAGAAAAGCCGATAGTAATATCGGCTTTAAGTAGAGATAGATATTTTAAATGGCCCGCCGACGCTACGCCTGCACGGGCCTGCAATGCCTTATTTACGCCAGGATTTATAGCGGTTGATCAAGCCATTGGTTGAGCTGTCGTGGGTGCTGATTTCTTTTTCATCGCCCAGCTCCGGCAGGATGCGGTTCGCCAGCTGTTTACCCAGCTCTACGCCCCACTGGTCAAAGGTGAAGATGTTGAGGATCGCGCCCTGGGTGAAGATTTTGTGCTCATAGAGTGCAATCAGCGCGCCCAGGCTGAAAGGCGTGATTTCGCGCAGCAGGATAGAGTTAGTCGGGCGGTTGCCTTCGAACACTTTAAACGGCACGACGTGCTCCAGCGTCTTCGGATCTTTACCCTGGTCGGCATATTCCTGCTCAACTACCTCACGGGATTTACCAAACGCCAGCGCTTCGGTCTGAGCGAAGAAGTTAGACAGCAGCTTCGGATGGTGATCGGAAAGCGGGTTATGGGTGATCGCCGGTGCGATGAAATCGCACGGCACCATTTTAGTGCCCTGGTGGATCAGCTGGTAGAACGCGTGCTGACCGTTGGTACCCGGCTCACCCCAGATGATCGGGCCAGTCTGGTAATCCACCGGGTTGCCGTTACGGTCAACGTATTTGCCGTTGGATTCCATATTGCCCTGCTGGAAGTAAGCGGCAAAACGGTGCATGTACTGGTCGTACGGCAGGATCGCTTCGGTTTCAGCACCGAAGAAGTTGTTGTACCAGATGCCGATCAGCGCCAGCAGTACCGGCAGGTTTTGCTCTGGTGCCGTGGTGGCGAAGTGCTTGTCCATGGCGTGCGCGCCGGACAGCAGTTCCACAAAGTTGTCAAAGCCAACGGAGAGGATAATCGACAGACCAATCGCTGACCACAGGGAGTAACGGCCACCCACCCAGTCCCAGAATTCGAACATATTGGCGGTATCAATACCAAACTCGCCCACGGCTTTCGCATTGGTGGACAGCGCGGCAAAGTGTTTCGCAACGTGCTGCTGATCGCCGGCGGTTTTCAGGAACCATTCGCGCGCGCTCAGGGCGTTGGTCATGGTTTCCTGGGTGGTGAAGGTTTTGGACGCCACGAGGAATAGCGTGGTTTCCGGGTTCACTTTCTTCAGCACTTCCGCGATGTGCGTACCATCAACGTTAGAAACAAAATGCATGTTGAGGTGGTTTTTGTACGGGCGCAGCGCTTCGGTCACCATGAACGGACCGAGGTCGGAGCCACCGATACCGATGTTCACCACGTCGGTGATCGGCTTGCCGGTGTAGCCTTTCCAGCTACCGGAAATGATCGCTTCCGAGAAGGCTTTCATTTTTTCCAGCACCGCGTTCACTTCCGGCATCACGTCTTTGCCGTCAACGAGGATTGGCGTATTGCTGCGGTTACGCAGCGCGACGTGCAGCACCGCGCGATCTTCTGTGCGGTTGATTTTCTCACCGGAGAACATGGATTTGATGGCGCCAGCCAGATCGGTTTCTTTGGCGAGATCCTGTAACAGGGAGAGGGTTTCGTCAGTGATGCGGTTTTTGGAGAAATCCACCAGCATCTGATCGTTAAAGGTGGCAGAGAATTTCGCAAAACGATCGCCGTCCTGGGCAAAGAGTTCAGCGATGGTGACATCTTTCATCGCGTCGTAGTGTTTTTGCAGTGCCTGCCAGGCAGAAGTTTGCTTCGGGTTAATGTTTTTCATGGCAATACTCTTCTGATTTGAGAATGTTAACTGCGGTCGATTGTAGCGCCTGCGCACAAAAATTGTGATGGTTTTTGTGTAATGGGGATCGTCGCGTTAAGAGGAAGGCCCGCGCAAAGTATAGCCGTTATAAGTTAATTTCCTGGGAGGTCGGAGAACATGAATAATCCGCATAATCCCGGCGTTGACACTGGCGGCCCCGCCTTTTATTTATAAATGATATATATGCGCCTGCACCGGTTTCTGATTTTCCTTGTGCCATGGTCGCTTTTCTCTCCCTGACACGAGGTCGTTATGACACAAGCTGTATCCCCGCTCATCGTCGCCAAATTTGGCGGTACCAGCGTTGCTGATTTTGATGCCATGAACCGCAGCGCCGATGTGGTGCTCTCTGACGACAGCGTGCGCCTGGTGGTGCTGTCGGCCTCGGCGGGCGTCACTAACCTGCTGGTGGCGCTGGCAGAGGGGCTGGAGGCTACCGAACGCTTCGTCAAGCTGAACGCCATTCGCAAAATCCAGTTCGACATTCTGGAGCGTATGCGCAATCCGAATATCATCCGCGAGGAAATTGACCGCCTGCTGGAAAACATCACCACGCTGGCGGAAGCCGCGTCGCTGGCGACCTCTACCGCGCTGACCGATGAACTGGTCAGCCATGGCGAGCTGATGTCGACCCTGCTGTTTGTGGAGATCCTGCGCGAGCGCGACGTCGATGCCCGCTGGTTTGACGTGCGTAAAATCATGCGTACCAATGACCGCTTTGGTCGTGCCGAGCCGGACGTTACCGCGCTGGCGGAGCTGGCGAAACAACAGCTTTCGCCGCGCCTCGAAGAAGGTCTGGTGATCACCCAGGGCTTTATTGGCAGCGAAGCAAAAGGCCGCACCACCACGCTTGGCCGTGGCGGCAGCGATTACACGGCGGCGCTGCTGGCAGAAGCCCTGCACGCTACCCGTGTCGATATCTGGACTGACGTGCCAGGGATTTACACCACCGATCCGCGCGTGGTGCCGTCAGCAAAACGCATCGACGAAATCGCCTTTGAAGAAGCCGCCGAAATGGCGACGTTCGGCGCGAAAGTGCTACACCCGGCAACCTTACTGCCCGCCGTGCGCAGCGATATTCCGGTCTTTGTCGGGTCGAGCAAGGATCCACTGGCCGGCGGCACGCTGGTATGCAATGAAACCCAGAATCCACCGCTGTTCCGCGCGCTGGCACTGCGTCGCAAGCAGACGCTGGTCACCCTGCACAGTCTGAACATGCTGCACTCCCGGGGATTTCTGGCGGAGGTGTTCGGCATCCTCGCCCGTCACAATATTTCCGTGGATCTGATCACCACCTCAGAAGTCAGCGTGGCGCTGACGCTGGACACGACCGGCTCCACCTCCACCGGCGATACGCTGCTGACGCAATCGCTGCTGATGGAGCTGTCGGCACTGTGTCGTGTGGAAGTAGAGGAAAATCTCGCGCTGGTGGCGCTGATCGGCAACGATCTGTCCAAAGCCTGCGGCGTGGGCAAAGAGGTGTTTGGCGTGCTGGAGCCGTTCAATATCCGCATGATTTGCTATGGCGCATCCAGCCATAACCTGTGTTTCCTGGTGCCGGGTGCCGAGGCGGAACAGGTGGTGCAGAAGCTGCATCACAATTTGTTTGAGTAAGCTTGCTGCTGTCGTTTATCACGCTTTTGTGCCGGGTTTTTACCCGGCATTTTTTTGTGCGAAGAAGGTTACTGCATGGATCGCGTTCATCACGTACACTCGTGACACTTCCCTCAGGAGATCGCCACCATGGCCATTGCAAGACTGACACAACAAGACATGACGGAAAGTGAACAGCGCGAGCTGAAAACACTGCTCGATCGTGCACGCATATCACATGGGCGTCTGCTCACTAATTCTGAAACCAATCACGTGAAAAAAGAGTACATCGATAAACTGATGGCGGAGCGTGAAGCGGCAGCGAAAAAGGTCCGTCAGGCGAAAAAGCAAAAAGCCTATAAACCGGACGCGGAGGCGACCTATTCCTGGTCTGCGAACACCTCCACGCGCGGTAAGCGCTAGGGTTTAGCGCCCTTTTTTCTTACGGCCCGGCTGCACAAAGCGTTTCCCGGCAGGTTTTGCCCGGCTCTTGTCGTCGGGTTTCGCGGCTTTTGCCACGGGCGCTTTCGCGGCCTGCGCTTTCGGTTTTGCCTTTGCTTTTGGCTTCGCTTCCGAGCTGGAATTTTCAATCAGCTTAAACAGGCCAATCAATTCATCGTCCGTCAGATCGCGCCATTCTCCCTGCGGTAAACCGCTCAGGCTGACGTTCATGATCCGCGTACGCTCCAGCTTCGTCACTTCATAACCAAAATGTTCGCACATGCGGCGGATCTGGCGGTTTAGCCCCTGTACCAGCGTAATGCGGAAGGTAAAGGGCGCTTCCTTTTTGACTTTGCACTTCTTCGTCACCGTACCGAGGATCGGCACGCCTGCCCCCATGCCACGAATAAATTCATCGGTAACCAGTTTGTTGACCGTCACCAGATACTCTTTTTCGTGATCGTTACCGGCGCGCAGGATTTTGTTCACCAGATCGCCGTGGTTGGTGAGGAAAATCAGCCCCTGCGAATCTTTATCCAGTCGTCCGATAGGGAAAACACGCTTGCTGTGGTTCACGAAATCCACAATGTTGTCTTTTTCGCTGTCTTCGGTGGTGCTGACAATGCCCACCGGCTTATTCAGCGCGATAAAGACCAAATCTTCCGCTTCCCGCGGCTCAATCAACTGACCGTTAACTTTTACCACATCACCGGGAGAGACCTGGTCGCCAATAGCGGCGCGTTTGCCGTTAATAAAGACGTTTCCCTGTTCGATGTAACGATCAGCCTCGCGACGCGAGCAGATCCCGCTTTCGCTAATGTATTTGTTTAATCGGGTTGATGAGTCTGGCAGCATAAATTCTCCTGTAAAAGCGGAATATACCTTACCTGCCATGTCAGAAAAAATGGCTTTGTGAGGTCACACGTTTCTCTCTGACAGCGCAATGCTTGAAAAATAAGCGCGCTGGACCCACAATGTACCCACAACCATGTGGAGAACATGTCTATGCAAACCAGCATTAAAATGCGTATTTCTGAGGAGCTGAAAAATGAAGCAAGTCAGGTATTGCGCGACTGTGGGCTTACGGTAAGCAGTGCGGTGCGCCTTTTCCTTGAGCAGGTGGTCAGCCATCAGGGTATCCCGTTCGAGGTTAAGCGCCCTTCTGCCAGAATGAAAATCGCGTTGCAGGAAGCAACCGAGATCGAAACGAAAGCAAGTCATCGCTTTACGTCGGTGGACGATATGCTCAATGGACTGAACGACGATGAATCAAAAGAGAAGTAAACTCCCTCGCCGGGTAGAATATACCCGCACTTTTGCAAAGTCCTGGGCACGTTACAACAAAGCTGGCCGACGTAATATGCATGCTGTTGCGGACGTGATGTCACTCATTTTCTGTCAGACCACATTGCCTGCTGAATATCTGGATCATGAACTGAACGGGGCGGAATGGGCTGGCGCCAGAGAGTTACATATCGGGGGAGATTTCCTGCTGGTTTACCGGCTTGATGACATTCAGAACCTGGTGACCTTTATCGATCTGGGTACGCACAGTGAACTCTTTGGCTGAGCCGGACAGCATGGCTATCCGGCATACAGAATAGATTAATACTCGTCGCGCTCGTCGTCTTCGTCCGGTTGTTCCATTACGCTGTAGGCCACCGAGCAGAACAGCGAGTTCAGACGTTTCATATCCCCCAGCAGCCCTAAGTGCAGGGAGCTGGTTTCGATGCTTTGCACGTTTTGCTGATGCAGCCGGTCAACGTGGGCGTGAGAGTAGCGCCGGTTAAGGATGCGAAAGCGGTGTTTGCGGCGGCGCAGGCGACGGGCGCTGGGCACGTCGCCGGAAAAGAAGACCGACATCCCCAGTTGCAGGTTGCTGAGCAACTGCTCCAGCAGCGCGTCCAGCTCATTTAAGCCTTCCAGCGAAAACGCCCGGCGCACGGAGAGCGATTTATCAGCGATTTCGCTGCCCATACGCTCGACAATATCTGACGCCTGTTCGAGGTTAAGGGACATCTCGATGATCTCCGCCCAGCGGCGGGACTCCTCTTCCGCCAGCTCCTCCTTCGGCATACGCGCGAGATAAAGCTTGATGGCGGTATAGAGCACGTTGATGTCATCTGCCGTTTTACGCAGCTCTTTTTCCTGGCGCGGCTCGCCGTGCATCACCTTTTTGAAGTCCACCAGCATCTGTTCCATGGCGTCACCCATGCGCAGCGTTTCACGCGCCGCATTGGACAGTGCCAGCGCGGGGGTATCCAGCGCTGTGGTATCCAGATGCTTCGGTTTTAAGCGCACATCCAGCTCCGGCTCATCACGAATGATCCGCTTACAGAAATTCGCCATCGGGCCGACAAAGGGCACCATCACCAGGCAGCGGATCAGGTTGTAGAAGACGTGGAAATAGATCACCAGCTCGGACTCCGGCAGCGGCAACCGGTCCATGGCACCAGCCAGCAGATGCACAAACGGCAGGATCGCCAGACTACCCACCAGTTTGAACAGCAGGCTGCCCATCGCCACCCGGCGGGCGGCGGCATTGGCGGCGCTGTTGTTGAGCATGGCGAGCAGGCCCGAGCCGAGGTTCGCGCCAATCACCAGACATAGCGCGACCGGGAAAGCGATCACCCCCGCCGCCGTCAGCGTGGCGGTGAGCAGCACGGCCGCGAGGCTGGAATAGGTAATGACCGCGAACATCGCGCCAATCAGCGCATCCAGCATCAGATCGCCCGTCAGCGAGGCGAAAATGACCTTAACCCCGTTCGCCTGGGTAATGGGGGTCACCGCCTGCACGATCAGCTCCAGCGCCAGCAGGATCAGCCCAAGGCCGATGCCCACGCGCCCAACCTGACCGGCGCGCGTCTGTTTGCGGCCAAGGAAGAAAATCACGCCGATAAAAATCAGCAGCGGCGACAGCCAGGAGAGATCGAACGTCAGCACACGCGCCATCAGCGCCGTACCGACATCCGCGCCCAGCACGATCACCAGCGCCGGGGCCAGCGCGACCAAATCCTGGGCGACGAAGGACGTCACCAGCATGGTGGTGGCGTTACTGCTCTGTACCAGCGCGGTGACGCCAATCCCCGCGCAGAAGGCGAGCGGTTTCTTTTCCACGCTGCGACTGAGCACGGTACGCAGGCGTGCGCCAAACACGCGCATGACGCCGGTGCGCACGATATGGGTCCCCCAGACCAGCAGGGCGACAGCGGATAACAGGTGTAACAGCGTTAACACGGAATGGTTGCCTCCTTATCTCTTTCCCTACACGCCTTTCCTCTCGCGCTTAAGAGAGGGCTTGAGGTTAAGTATAAGGTCTTAAACACAATAAAGAGACAAGGCACCGGGAAGGTGCCTTGTTTATTATTAACTAAATATGACAGCGGTTAGTCCGCGTCGTAGCCCAGGTGCGACGCCAGCCAGCGCTCCACCTCTGTGACCGTCATTCCTTTGCGCCGGGCGTAGTCTTCCACCTGGTCACGCTGGATCTGCGCCACGGCAAAGTATTTGCTGTCAGGATGACTGAAGTACCAGCCCGATACCGACGCGCCCGGCCACATGGCGTAGGACTCCGTCAGCTTCATACCGGTGTGCGTTTCCACGTCCAGCAGCTCCCAGATGGTGCCTTTTTCGGTGTGTTCCGGGCAGGCCGGGTAACCCGGCGCCGGGCGGATCCCCTGATAGTTCTCGCGGATCAACTCCTCATTGCTGAGGTTTTCATTCGGCGCGTAGCCCCAGTAGACTTTGCGCACCCGCTCGTGCAGGTATTCGGCAAAGGCTTCTGCCAGACGGTCGGCGACGGCCTTGACCATGATCTTATTGTAATCATCGTGCTGCGCGTCGTAGGCCTCGGCCAGCGCGTCCTCTTCCAGACCGCCGGTTACGGCAAAAGCGCCGATATAATCCGCTTTGCCGCTGAGTTTCGGGGCGACGAAATCCGCGAGGCAGTAGTTGGCAAAGCCAATCTTCTCGGTCTGCTGGCGCAGATGGTGCCCCACGGTCAGCACCTGCGTGCGGGACTCGTCGCGGTAAATCTCCACGTCATCGCCCACCCGGTTTGCCGGAAACAGCCCAACCACGCCGCGCGGATTGAGCGATTTTTCGGCGCCCAGTTTATCCAGCAGGTCGTTGGCGTCTTTAAACAGGCGCTGCGCCTCTTCCCCCACCACCTCATCTTCGAGAATGCGCGGGTATTTTCCGGCCAGCGACCAGGTCATAAAGAACGGCGTCCAGTCGATGTAGTTACGCAGCGTCTCTATGCTGGCGCTCACGTCCTGCACCCCCGG
>Ga0209461_10000272_pt1 | contig 21083 bp, 17 predicted proteins | sample AgamicAsMarz_FD_187162 | JGI IMG/M metagenome (GOLD analysis project Ga0209461, IMG submission 187162) | Agave microbial communities from Guanajuato, Mexico - As.Ma.rz (SPAdes) (version 2) | ecosystem: Host-associated > Plants > Phyllosphere > Phylloplane/Leaf | place: Guanajuato, Mexico... | reverse complement strand
CACGCCGGTACCAATGTAGGTTGTGGTCGTGACCACACCCTGTTTGCTACCGCAGACGGTAAAGTACAGTTCGAAGTTAAAGGTCCGAACAACCGTAAATACATCAGCATCGTAGCTGAGTAAGGTTGTCGTGACGCAGACGTCTGACGTCTGAACGCACGAATTGAAGGCCCCGCAGCTCCTGCGGGGCTTTTTACATTCTGCGGTCTGTCGCGGTAAAAGCGACGCATCACAAAAGTTTGCTGTACACTTTGTGTACGCACTGGCGAAAGCCAATCCTGATTTATCCGCCGCTGGTCAGCGCAGAAGACCCTGGCGGACCCGTCTGCAGAGTGCTGCAGGCGATTGTGTGACGGAGATTTAAAAATGAAGTTTGTTGATGAAGCGACAATTCTGGTCGTCGCCGGTGATGGCGGTAATGGTTGCGTCAGCTTCCGCCGCGAAAAATATATCCCGAGAGGCGGCCCTGATGGGGGTGATGGTGGTGACGGCGGTGACGTTTATCTGATCGCTGATGAAAACCTCAATACCCTTATCGATTATCGTTTCGAAAAATCTTTCCGCGCCGAACGTGGGCAGAACGGCCAGAGCCGCGACTGTACCGGTAAACGCGGTAAAGATATCGAAGTTAAAGTGCCGGTCGGCACCCGGGTTATCGACCAGGGTACCGGTGAAACACTCGGCGACATGACGCGCCACGGCCAGAAACTGATGGTCGGTAAAGGCGGCTGGCATGGCCTGGGCAACACCCGTTTCAAATCGTCAGTGAACCGCAGTCCGCGCCAGAAAACCATGGGTACCCCAGGTGAAAAGCGTGACCTGCAACTGGAGCTGATGCTGCTGGCGGACGTCGGGATGCTGGGCTTGCCGAATGCCGGTAAATCGACCTTTATTCGTGCCGTCTCGGCAGCCAAACCTAAAGTAGCGGACTATCCGTTTACCACCCTGGTGCCAAGCCTGGGCGTAGTGCGTATGGACAGCGAGCAGAGCTTCGTCGTGGCCGATATCCCGGGTCTGATTGAAGGCGCAGCAGAGGGCGCAGGCCTCGGCATTCGCTTCCTGAAGCATCTGGAACGCTGCCGCGTACTGCTTCACCTGATCGACATCGACCCCATTGATGAAAGCGATCCGGTTGAAAATGCCCGTATCATCCTCGGCGAGCTGGAAAAATACAGCGAGAAGCTGTTCAACAAACCACGCTGGCTGGTCTTCAACAAAATTGATCTCATCAGTGAAGAAGAAGCACAGTCACGGGCGAAAGCGGTTGCTGAAGCGCTGGGCTGGGAAGATAAGTATTACCTGATCTCTGCCGCAAGCCAGATTGGCGTCAAAGAACTCTGCTGGGACGTGATGAGCTTCATCAACGCTAATCCGAAAGAAGCGGAGCTTGAAGAGAAGCAGCCGGAGAAAGTGGAATTCATGTGGGATGATTACCACAAAGAAACCATTGAAAACACGGTCGAAGTGGAAGACGAAGAGTGGGATGACGACTGGGATGATGAAGACGACGAAGGCGTTGAAATTATCTATCAGCGTTAACAGAACGCCTGCTACAGCGTAATATGTAATGCCCTCTTTCAGTATGAAAGGGGGCATTATTCTTTCTGCCGCTAGCTCATGACCGCTACGCTCAGTCGCGCACTGCAGCACAGCTGATCCCGGCTGTTCCGAATCTCAATCTGCCAGCACTGACTGCGTTTACCCAGATGCAGTGGACGGCAGGTCCCCCGTACCCGTCCCGCTGACACCGCGCGATGATGGCTGGCGTTAACTTCAACACCGACTACGCTGCTGCCTTCCTCAACCGCCATATACCCGGCAATTGAACCCATCGACTCCGCCAGCACTACGGAGGCGCCGCCATGCAGTAACCCGAACGGCTGCTGCGTCCGGGCATCGACCGGCATCGTCGCTTCCAGATAATCGTCACCTATTGCGGTAAAAACGATCCCCAGATGCGCTACCAGTGAGTGCTCACCCAGCGCGTTCAGTGCAGGAAGATCAATGGATCGTTTCCAGATCGCTGTCATCATCAGGCTCCCAGGGTTGCGCCGCCATCGACCACAATATCCTGCAGCGTCACATGGCTGGCAAGATCCGATGCGAGAAACAGAACGGTGGCCGCAATTTCCTGCGGCTGCGCGATCTTGCCCAGCGGAATACCCAGCTTGAACTGATCCGGGAAGCCCGCAATCATCTCCTGCTCGCCGGTCGGTGTATGCCACAGGCTGCGCTGCATATCAGTGTCAGTGGAGCCGGGCGAAACAATATTACAGCGCACACCGTAAGGCGCCATTTCCAGACCCACGGTCAGACAGAGGCTGCGCAGCGCGGCTTTTGACGCACCATAAGCGGACATGCCAATACGCGGTGCATGCGCTGAATTCGATGCGACAGTAACGATGGCACCGGCGCGCTGTTCGCGAAAACGCGGCAGTGTCTGCTGGAACAGATTAAACGCACCGCCCGCATTGACGTTAAGGCAGGCCTGCCAGTCAGCAAATGATAGCGCATCGGTGGCACCAGTACGCAGAATACCGGCTGCGTTGATCAGCACATCAATGCGCGGCTTGGCGGCCAGCACCCGCTGACACACTGATTTTACCAGCGCCGGATCGGCAACATCCATGGTGTGACACGAAAACGGATAGTCATGACCCTGGAACCGCAGATCAAATGCCTCTACCTGCGCGCCTGCCTGATGAAAGGCCAGCGCTGTGTGGTAGCCAATGCCCTGACCGGCACCGGTCACCCAGACGATTTTACCGCTGAAGTCGGTTACATGGCTCATTCAGCAGGCTCCCGCGACAACAGCGCCCACCAGCCATCAATGCTCGGGTTTTTGGCCAGGCTGACAAAATCGATATCACGATGTACCTGACGCCAGCGTGCCGCCAGCGCCATTACGCGTACCGAATCCAGTCCGTAGTCGATCAGGTTTTCATCATCGTCCGGCAACTCATCGTCTTCCAGCAGCGGCAGGATCAGCGCGCGCAGTTCATCTTTGCTGAGCGGCACAGGCATCAGATCGGCGGTCATCACCACCTTTCCGCTGCGACCTGCAGTGTAGGTCAGCGCCATCATATGTTCCTCACGGCTGAAGTCAGCAAGCGCATCGGCCACCATAAACGGCTGGATATTACGCATAAACGCATCCGTGGCGGTGGTCAGGCAGCCGATATGGGCGTAGACGCCGGTAATAATCAGCTGATCGCGGCCCATCTCCTGCAGGATCGCCTCCAGTGGCGATCGGTGAAACGCACTGTAGCGCCACTTGGTCAGGACCTGATCGTGCTCATCCGGTGCCAGCGCCTCCACGATCTTCTGCTGATCGGGATGTTTATTCAGGCCGGGTCCCCACATATCGTTGAGCAGTGCACGATCTTCATCGCTTTGCGCGTTGGGCTGAGCGGTGTAAAACACCGGAATGCCCTGCGCTTTGCAGTAGCGTCGCAGGCGAACAATATTGTCAACGACCTGCTCAACCAGCGGGCTCTTATCACCCCAGAAGTTAAGGAAATAGCGCTGCATATCGTGGATCAGCAGGGCAGCACGGCCCGGCTCCAGCGTCCATTTCACCTTGTTGTTCGGCAACTCAGTGGCGTCAGGCAGCGGATAAGAAGTCAGTTGTGGAATAGCCATAAAAATTCTCCGGACAGATCAGGCTTGCGCACGCTGATCGGCAAGTTGCTGGCGCAGACGTTTTTTGTCTACCTTGCCGACCGCGGTCAGCGGCAGGGCATCTACGCAGGTAATACGGTCGGGCAGCTTAAATTCGGCGATGCCCAGTTCACGCAGGTGACGACGCAGCGCCGCCGGTTTGACCGGCTGACGGGTGACAATAAACGCACAGCTCTTTTCACCCATCAGTTCGTCGCTCATAGAGACCAGCGCCGCGTGGATCACATCCGTATGGCGCTGCAGCAGGTTTTCGATCTCTTCAGCTGCGATCTTTTCGCCGCCCCGGTTGATCTGATCTTTCTCACGACCCTGCACAATGATGTTGCCAGCGGGGGTGAGCTCAACCAAATCGCCAGAGCTGTAGAAGCCCTGCTCATCAAAGCTGGCGGCGTTATGTTCCGGGCTGTTGTAGTAGCCACGGAACGTATAAGGACCGCGGGTCATCAGACGCCCGATGGCACCCACCGGCAGGGGATGTCCCTGTTCGTCTGCAACCCACACCTCGTCATCCGGTGAGATCGGACGGCCCTGCGTGGTGAGAATGGTCTGTTCATCGTCATCCAGCCGCGTGTAGTTCACCAGACCTTCCGCCATCCCAAACACCTGCTGAAGGGTACAGCCCATCTCGTTCTGGATGCGCGCAGCCAGCGTTTCACCCAGCTTTGCGCCACCGACCTGAATACGTTGCAGTGAGGCCAGCGCGGCATTGCTGCCCCCTTCCTGAATCGCCTGCAGCCAGAGACTGGCCGCGGGTGGAACCAGGCCGGTATCAGTAACCTGATGCTTTTCAATCAGCGGGAAACAGAGAGTCGCACTGGGATCGGCCGCTAAAATCACCTGGCCGCCCGCGTAAAAGACGCCCAGCGCGCCCGGAGAACTCATCGGGAAATTATGCGCAGCGGGCAGGGCAATCAGGTAATGGGTGTCTGCGGTGACCCCGCAGATCACGTCACTTTCCCGGATGCTGTAGTAGTAATCATTGTGGGTACGTGGGATCAGTTTCGGAGTGCCGGTACTGCCGCCAGAAAGCTGGAAAAAAGCGACTTCATCGCCTGCGGTCGGGGTTGCCCTGAAGTCACCTGCGGGTTCTGCCAGCAGGGCGTCGAGACTGTTTTCCGCATGAGTGTCATTACGCAGGATCACCTGCTGCAGTGAAGGCTGTTCCCGGCGAAGCTGCGTGATAAAGGCGTCATCGGCGAACAGGGGATGGCTGCGATCGGCAATCAACAGCCGTGGCGCGATCTGACTGGCATAGGCGGCCAGTTCGGTACGCTGATGGCTGAACAGGGCGTTAACCGGGGCAACGCCGATTTTGAACAGCGCAAACAGCGTCAGGTAAAATTCCGCCACATTGCCAAGCTGTACCAGCGCCGTATCGCCGGGTTTCAGGCCACGTCGATGCAGTGCCGCTGCCAGATTGTCACTCAGTGAGGCCAGCTGGCGATAGGTAAATTGTCGGTCGCCATCAATCACCGCCACGCATTCGCTGTCGCGGTGACGTTCCAGGATGTCGGTCATCGGCAAATCCAGCCAGTACCCTTTTTCACGGTAACGTGCGGCCAGATCGTCCGGCCAGCGGCTGTAAGAAATCGTCATACAGGTTCCTTTAGTGCAATCCAAAAGCGCGAAGCATGGTGTCGAGTTTGACGCCGGTTTCGCGCCACTCTGATTCAGGTTGTGAGTCCGCCACGATGCCCGCGCCAGCAAACAGCCGGACCCGCGGACCATTCACCGTGCCGCAGCGGATGGTGACGACCCATTCGCCGTTGCCCTGATCGTCACACCAGCCGACGATGCCGCCAAACAGCTGACGCTCAAACGGTTCAAGTTGCTGAATCAGCGCCTGAGCACGCTGATGCGGAAAGCCGCTGAGCGCCGGTGTCGGATGCAGCAGGCAGGCCAGTGAAAGCGCATTTTCGCGGTCGTCCAGCACTTCGCCCCGAATCTGCGTAGCGAGGTGCCACAGCGTTGCGGTGGTCAGCAGGGAAGGGGTTTCCGGGACCGACAGCAGACGACTGCGCGGCTGCAGCGTCATGCGCATCGCATCCGTCACCAGCTTATGTTCATGGCGGTCTTTGGCTGACTGCATCAGGCTGTCACCGGAGGCCTGGTCACGCTGTGGATCGCTGTTGCGCGGCGCTGAACCGGCCAGCGGACAGGAGCTGAACTGACGGCCCTGCTTACGAATCATCAGTTCAGGGCTGGCACCTACCAGCGCGCCGCCATCGGGCAGCGGCAGATGAAAGTGATAGCTATCAGGGTTCTGCGCCACGATGCGCTGCATCAGGGCGGCCGTATCGACCGGCTGTTCCGCCACGATTTCCATCAGCCGCGACAGCACCACTTTATCCGGATCGCCGCGCTGCGTGGCCGCCACGGCCTGCGCAACCATGTCAGTGAAGGTGTCGTGATCCGGTAGCGCGGTACGGCGACGAACTTCTGGCAGATCGCTTTCAGCCGATGAGGCGCGGGCTTTCAGATCGTCACGTTGAAAGGTCTGATACGACTCAGGGATAAACAGCGCTGCGGGCTGATCCACATCGAACGGGATTGCGCCCACCAGAATGGGATGGTCTATGCCCTGTTTTCTGGCCGAGGCAAAGTGGTGCTGTAGTTGATGCTGAAACTTTCCGGTCAGCTGCTCGCCCTGGTTTACCGGGGCAGTGAGTGTCGTAAAACAGCCCTGAGTCGTCAGGCTTCGCCAGGGAGAGGTAAACAGGAAGCCACGGCAGAGTGCCGGAAAATCCTGTAGCAGGGGATGTTCAAATGCCAGCGATTCCACCATAATTTCACCTATAAATGATAAGATAACTAATAATGATTATCATTTGTATTCTTTTGCAGTAACCTACGTCGAACAGCCAAAGGTGTCAATAAATACGCGGTGATTCGGCTGGTTTTGTTGGTTAAATCAGCACAAGTTGTCGCCTGGATTACCGGAGAGAAAAAGGATGAAAACAAATGACTAAACAGGGAGTAACGTCGGCGCTAGCGCTTTTTTGCCTGAGTATCACTCTGTTCAGCGTGACCGCTGTTGCACAGACCGGCTGGCCGCGCACCCTCGCCGGGGCAAAAGGTCAGGTCACCCTGGCTCAGGCACCGACTCGCATTGTCTCGACCAGTGTTACCCTGACCGGATCGCTGCTGGCGATTGATGCACCGGTAGTCGCCAGTGGCGCAACCGCACCTGGCAGCCGGCTGGCTGATGAGCAGGGATTCTTCCGGCAGTGGAGTAGTGTGGCAAAACAGCGTGGCGTAAAGCGGCTCTATATTGGTGAACCCAATGCTGAAGCGATTGCTGCGGAAGCGCCAGACCTGATTGTGGTCAGCGCTACCGGTAATGATTCAGCGATCAGACTGGCCGATCAGCTCTCAGCAATTGCGCCGGTACTGGTCATTAACTATGACGATAAAAGCTGGCAGCAGCTGGTAATGCTGCTGGGTGAGGCGACCGGGCATGAGGCGGATGCCGCTGCCCGGATAAGCGAGTTCGACGCGCGTGAAAAGGCGCTGAAAGCAAAGCTGACCCTGCCTCCGCAGCCGGTTTCTGCGATGGTGTGGAACGGAGATGGCCGGGCTGTGAATGTCTGGACGGAGGCATCGGCACAGGGGAAGTTACTGCAGGCGCTGGGCTTCACACTGGCAACGCCACCGGCGACGCTTCAGTCCGCTCACAGCATGGGACAGCGTAAAGATATTTTTCAGCTGTCAGGCGAAAATCTGGCAGCAGGCCTGAATGGCCAGACTTATCTGCTGTTTGCCGCCGAAGACAACACTGCGGCGCAGGTGATGAGTAACCCTTTCCTGGCGCAGACTCCGGCGGTGCGCGCTAAAGCGGTCTATGCGCTGGGGCTGGATAGCTTTCGTCTCGACTACTACAGCGCCAGTAATTTGCTGGCGCGGCTGGAAGCGCTGTTCGTGAAATCATGATGTGGCTTCGTCGGGGGCAGGCCGTTGATAGCGTCGCAGGCGGGCCATGAACAGCCACATGACGATACCCAGCACGGTGGCTGCCAGGCCAGAGAGGGTGGCAGCCTGCTGCGGCAACAGCAGTGACCCCATCGCGCCACTTATTGCTGTACCAATCGCATCGCCGGTGACATTCTGCGCTGTCCAGAGGCTGTTGATCCTGCCAGGCAGTGCATCGGGCGTCAGCGTCTGAATCATCGCGTACTGCACCAGGCTGCTGATGGCACTGAAATAACCAAAGGCCACGAGGCAGATCAGACTCAGGCTGAACCACGGCATCAGGCTGGTCAGCGCGATCGCGGCATTCGTCGGCATACCTACAATTGGCGTATCGAACAGGAAGCGGACGCCGCTGCTTAGTGCCTTTATAGGATGTTCACGCGGCTGCGGCGGTGGTGCAAGCGGTGGCAACCGCAACAGGGTTAATACCGTCAGCAACGTGCCGAACGCGGCCAGCCCGTAGTTTCACGCTACACCGCCCTGAGCAATCACCATACCCGCAATGGCGGGTGACAGAATCGCGCCAAAGCGCACCGTCAGCATAGTGATGGCACCCGCCTTCATCAGATTCTCACGCCCGACCAGCGCCGGGGTGGCCGCCAGCAGCGCTGTGACGCCTATCGCGCCGAAAAAGCCATCCCAGAGTCCCAGCACGAGACGGCGATGACCGACGGTGAAGGGAGCAGGGCATTAATGCACAACGCGGCAAAGCCCAGGCCACAGGTGGATCGGGCAAACAGGATCAGGCGACGGCGCTCATAGCGATCGGCCAGCACGCCGCCGGTCAGCAGGCCGATAAACATACCGGCTCCGGCCAGCGTCACCGCCAGTCCTACCAGCAGCGGCGATTGCGTCAGCTGCTGAATCTGAACCGGGACCGCCACCGCCAGCATGCCGAGAGCGATAATTGAGATAAAGCGGGCGATAAACAGGGCGCGAAAGGCGGGATGGGTTCTCAGCAGAGTGAGATCGATAAAATGGGAGGGGTTGTTCATAGCATCGCTTTTTTGCACCCATTTTCCTCATTATTGAATCTGAGAGTCATGGTAACATACAAAAAAAGTCAATAACGCTAACAAGTATCATTATCATAAACACTCGCAATTGCGGACCATGTTGAATTCGTGAAGGTTTAAACGTTATGCGTCAACTCCGTGCAATGGCCGGTTCAGGGATGCTGCTATTGTTGCTTATCGCGCTCAGCCTGATGCTGGGTGCCAGACCTGTCCCCTTTCATGATGTTACACATGCCTTATTTTCCGACTGTAGCCGCGTCGATTGCGTGATCGTGCGCGATGCCCGGCTGCCGCGAACCCTGGCGGGACTGCTGGCCGGGATCAGTTTAGGTCTGGCGGGCGCACTGATGCAGAGCCTGACGCGCAATCCACTGGCCGATCCAGGCATCCTTGGTGTGAATGCCGGAGCAGGTTTTGCGGTGGTGCTTGGCATCGCCCTCTCTGGCGCAGATTCACCCGCAGAATGGCTGGGTTTTGCTTTTACGGGTGCACTGCTGGCGTCGCTGCTGGTGGCCCTGACGGGGGCGATCGGCGGCGGCCGCGTTAATCCGCTGCGTCTGACGCTGGCAGGTGTGGCGCTGGGTGCGGTGCTGGAGGGCTTAACGTCTGGCCTGTCGCTGCTTAATCCCGATATTTACGATCATCTGCGTTTCTGGCACAGCGGCTCGCTGGATATCCGCAATTTTGCCATTCTGCGCACTGTCTTTCCGGCGGTCGTGGCCGGGAGTCTGCTGGCGTTGCTGCTGGCACGTTCGCTCAACAGCCTGAGTATGGGCGGAGATATGGCAACCGCGCTGGGCACCCGTGTGATGCGTACTCAACTGGTGGGATTGCTGGCGATTGCACTGCTGAGCGGTGCGGCGACGGCGGCAGTCGGCCCCATCGCCTTTGTCGGATTAATGACACCGCATCTGGCCCGCTGGCTGCTGGGCAACGATCATCGCTGGATGCTGCCGGGAACCCTTGTGATCACGCCCTGTCTGCTGCTGGCCGCCGATATTCTGGGACGGCTGCTGGTGCCGGGTGAACTGCGCGTGTCAATTGTCACGGCCATTCTCGGTGCGCCGATGCTGATTGTGCTGGTACGCCGTAAGCTGGGAAGAGGGCAGATATGACACGGATGATGATCAATATGTTACTGCTGTTGATGGCCTGCGGGGTGCTGGCTTTTCTGGGCGTCACGCGCGGCACTTTACCGATCTCAGCCAGCCAGTTATGGGCACTTCTCAACGGCGAGGCGGCGCGCAACGTTCAGCTGATTGTGCTGGAGTGGCGTCTGCCGCGCGTCATGATGGCGCTGCTGATTGGTGCGGCGCTGGGCGTCAGCGGGGCGATTTTCCAGTCGCTGCTGCGCAACCCGCTGGGCAGTCCCGATATTCTGGGTTTTAACACCGGCGCTTACAGCGGTGTACTGGTGGCGCTGGTGCTGTTCCGGCAAAACATGGAAGGGATGACGCTGGCGGCGCTGGCGGGCGGGCTGCTTACGGCGGGTGTGGTCTGGCTGTTCAGCTGGCGCAACGGCGTGGAGACCTTCCGGCTGATTATTGTGGGCATCAGCGTGCGGGCGCTGCTTATGGCGCTGAACAGCTGGCTTATTATCAGTGCTTCACTGGAGGCGGCACTGAGCGCCGGGCTCTGGAGCGCCGGTTCACTTAACGGCATGACCTGGGCGAAAACCACGCCGGTGATCACCGTGCTGCTGCTGGCGCTGCTGGCAACAGGCATGCTGGCCCGCCGTATGCGACTGCTGGAGATGGGCGACGACACGGCCTGCGCGCTGGGTGTTCCGGTTGAGCGCAGCCGCGTCATGCTGATGCTGACGGGCGTTATCCTCACCGCCGCCTCGACGGCGCTGGTCGGTCCGATCTCCTTTATTGCGTTGCTGGCACCGCAGATTGCGCGGCGTCTCAGTGGTGGCACCAAAGGCGCGCTGCCGCTGGCTGCCTTATGTGGCGCGCTGCTGTTAACCGCCGCAGATTACGCCGCGCAGCACTTTTTCCTGCCTTATCAGCTGCCGGTTGGCGTAATCACGGTCAGCCTGGGCGGACTCTATCTGATTGCGCTACTGGTGCGGGAGGCACGACGTCAATGAAAGTGACAACACGTTTGCAGGGCGACGCGCTAACGCTAGGCTATGACAAAAAAATCGTGGCGGAGAATCTCTCTGTGGCGATCCCTGACGGTGAGTTGACCGTGATCATCGGTCCCAACGCCTGCGGAAAATCGACGCTGCTGCGTACTTTAAGCCGTCTGGTCTCGCCGCTGCAGGGTGAGGTGTTGCTGGATGGCAATACCATTGCTCACTACGCTACCAAAGAGGTGGCACGCCGGCTGGGGCTGCTGCCGCAAAGCTCGATTGCGCCTGCGGGTATCAGCGTCAGCGAACTGGTGGCGCGCGGGCGTTATCCGCACCAGTCGCTGTTCGGGCGCTGGCGACAGGAAGATGAGGCAGCGGTGCAGCAGGCCATGCAGGCCACCGGCGTGGCCGATTTAGCGCAGCAGCAGGTTGATACGCTCTCTGGCGGTCAGCGGCAGCGGGTGTGGATTGCGATGGTGCTGGCTCAGCAGACACCGCTATTGCTGCTGGATGAACCGACCACCTGGCTGGATATCGCCCATCAGATTGAACTACTGGAATTAATGCAGGATCTCAATCAGCAGCATGGCCGAACGCTGGTGGTGGTGCTGCACGATCTTAATCAGGCGTGCCGCTACGCCAGCCACCTGATAGCGATGCGTGACGGGAAAATCGTTGCCGAAGGGAAACCGGCGGAGATTGTGACGCCGGAACTGATAGACGCGATCTACGGCCTGCGCTGCATCATCATTAACGATCCGGTGGCCGGTACGCCGATGATTGTGCCGCTGGGCAGAGGCTGATCCGCGCCTTCTCCGGTGAAGAAGGCGCGAGTCAGGACGGCTCAGGGAATCAGCGCCGCCAGACACTGCTGCAGTCGTGGGCCAATCTGCCTGAACATGCGCGGTGAGATGATCTCGACGTGCGCGCAGTCCAGCGGCCAGACGGTCAGTTCACCGACCCAGGGTGCCCAGGCGCGACGCGCATCCTGACCAGGCTGCTGGGTCTGTTGCGCCAGGAATAGCGTGGCATGCCCACGAAAGCGGGCGCTGCGTGCCGTGGCCAGCAGGCGCACCGAACTGGCATAGTTGGCTTCGATGGTGGTGAACAGCGCTGCCATCCCTTCACCGGCCTGCTCGCGCTGTGCTGCGATAAACTGCTCGCGCTCACGATTAACCTCTGCCAGCACCGCCGGGTCCAGCACGTTTTCGCCGCGCCGTTCATCCCAGTTCTGCGTTTCTGGCGGCCAGGTATCCAGCAGCCCGAGGAAGGCGACCGTTTCACCTTCGGCCTCCAGCCGCGCGGCGATACCCTGTGCCAGCGTGCCGCCCAGCGAATAGCCCAGGAAATAGTAGGGCCCCTCTGGCTGCTGCTGGCGCACCGTCGCCAGATGTGCGTCACACACCGCATCAAGATGCTGCGCCTGATTCAGTGGGCTGGTAATGTCGGGTGACTGAATACCGAGCAGCGACCAGCGGGCATCCAGATAGCGCTGCAACACGCTGAACTGCCAGGCAAAACCGGAGGCGGGATGGAAGCAGAACAGCGTCGGGCCGGTAGTGCGCCGCAACGGCAACACGGCTTCAAATCCGGCGCGGGCTGTCTCCGCAGGTTCACTACTAAGCAGGACGGCCAGCTTTTCTACCGTAGCTGCCACCATAATCTGGCCCACTGACACCGTCTGATTCAGCGTCCGCCGCAGCTGCGCCGCCAGCCTCATCGCCAGCAGCGAATGACCACCCAGCGCAAAAAAATCATCCTGTGCGCTGACGGACTCACGTTCCAGCAGCGTGGCGAACGCCTGCGCCAGCATGGTTTCCAGACCAGGGTGCGGCGCACGACCGGCAGCCGCTGCCCGGGTCTGTGGCAGCGGCAGCGCTTTACGATCCAGCTTGCCGTTGCTGCTGAGCGGCAGTGCCGCCAGCTGAACAATCGCCACCGGCACCATATGCGCGGGCAACTGTGTCGCCAGCGTCTGGCGCATGACGCCGGCATCAATCGGGCCATCTGCCACTACATAGCCGACCAGCTGGCGGGCATCACCCTGCTGGTCGCTGCTGCTGCCCAGTACCACCGCATGCGTCACGGCCTGCACAATGCCAGGCAGCGCAGCCATGGCATGATCGATCTCATTCAGCTCGATGCGCTGTCCGCGAATTTTAAGCTGATCGTCGCTGCGGCCCAGATACTCCACTGCACCATCCGGCAGCCAGCGCGCCACATCGCCGGTTCGGTACATCCGGGAGCCATGACCCCACGGATCTGCCACAAACCGGCTGGCCGTGAGATCAGGACGATCCAGATAACCCTGTGCCAGCTGTACGCCGGTCAGCCAGAGATCGCCCGCCACGCCTGGCGGCACTGGCTGCAGGCGCGCATCCAGAATCCGTAAGCCGGTGTTCCAGATCGGGAAGCCAATCGGCACGCTGGCACCGTCGACGGCCGCCAGCGCCGGTCCGAAAGCCGGGTAGAAGCTGACATCCACTGCCGCTTCGGTCGGGCCATACAGGTTATGCAAGGGCACCCGGGTCAGCGTCTGCCACTGGCGCGACAGCTCAGCGGGCAGCGCTTCGCCGCTGCAGAACACCTGCCGCAGGGTGGTGCACCTTGCTATCGCGTTGTCATCCTGCAGCGAGGCAACAAAGGCCGCCAGCATCGAGGGAACAAAATGGGTGGTGGTCACGCGGTAGCGGGCAAACAGCTGCTGCAGCGCTTCCGGATCACGGTGGGCATCAGGCGGTGCCATCACCAGCTGTGCGCCAGCGATCAATGGCCAGAAGAACTCCCACACCGAGACATCAAAGCTGCTCGGCGTTTTCTGCAACACTACATCATCACCGCCGAGCGGATAACGATTCTGCATCCACAGCAGCCGGTTGACGATTGCCTCATGACTGACCAGCACGCCTTTTGGCCGACCGGTCGAACCAGAGGTATAGATGAGGTAAGCGCCATCATGCGGACGCGGAGTCTGTGTCAGCACGCGATCAACCGGGGTTAACAGCGCGTCGTAAAACAGCGGCGCAACCGGTGAGAGAGCCGCCAGCCTGTCTGCCAGTTCGCGGCAGGTGATCAGCGTTTTCGGCGCGGCATCTTCCAGCATCATCTTCAGCCGATCGTCCGGGTAGCCGGTATCTAGCGGCAGCCAGGTTGCGCCTGTGCTGACAATCGCCTGCAGTGCCAGCGATAAAAAAACCGAGCGCGGTAGCGCCACGGCGACGATGTCACCCCGTGTCACACCCTGCGCAATCAGCAGTTGTCCCAGCGCGGCGACCTGCTGCTGCATCTGCTGATAATTAAGCTGATGCGCCTCATCCGCCAGCGCCACGGCGTGCGGCGTACGCTGCGCCTGCAGCAGCAGCAGGCTGCTTAGCGTCTTTGCGGGCAGCATCATGGCGGTCTGATTGATCGCTGCCAGCTGCTGATGTTCTTCCGGCATCAGCATATCCAGCTCGCCACAGGCGTACGCTGGCCGGACGGCAAGCTGCTGAAGCAGCAGACCAAAGCGGCTGGCATGTTGCTTCAGCACGGTTTCGCTGTAGCGCGCTGCATTAGCCAGTAGTTCCAGCGTCAGGTCGCCCTGTTCGCTGAGGTAGATAGCAATCTCCAGATCGCGAACCGGGCCTGATGCCAGCTGATGAGTGATGCCTTCAATGCCGGCGAAATCGAGCTGATAGTCGAACATCTTCAGGTTAATCACCGGCCCATAGAGCGGAGCGCTGTCACCAAACCGGCCCAGATCGCGTTGCACCTGCTCAGCGTCGTAACGCTGATGACGGCGCATGTTTCTGACCTCGCCCGCCAGCTGCGCGGCCAGTGCCGCCAGCGGCTGTGCCGGATCGTAATGGATCGCCATAGGCAATACGTTGATCACCGGACCGGTAGCGCAGAGCGCGACCGAGCCGATGCGGCGCATAAAGATGAAACCGGCGGCAAAGTCGTTCTGGCCAGTGAGGCGCGCCAGCCACAGCGCCACCAGCGCAAAGGCGGTGTCCGCTGCGCTGAGATTCTGCTGCTGAGTATGCGTCAGCAACGCCTGAAAGGTGTGTCGCTCCACGGCAAATGTGTGTCGCAGCAGGTTAGTGCTGGCACTCTGACCCGTCAGTGGCAGCGTGGATAACGAGGCGGGCGCAGGTAACTTCGCCCCTTTTTCCAGCCAGAACTGACGATCGCGCTGCCAGGCCGAAGAGTGCTGATAGCGCTGATACTCGTCGACGACCTCGCTGAACGGGACAAAGGGGCTCGGCTCCGGTGTGTCGCCGTGCTGCCAGGCGCTGTAGAGATGGGCGATGCGGCGGGTCAGGGCGGTGAAGCTGAAACCATCGACCACCAGATGATGGTAGCGCTGATACCAGTACCAGTGATCCTCGCCCAGCCGAAGCAGGTTGTGATGATAGAGCGGCGCACCGCTCAGCACCCGCAGATCGCCAGACATATCCTGCTGCATCAGCGCCCGTGCGGCGGCGTCCGGATCGGCGGCATCGCGCAGATCGATTATTTCAGGCGCGCGAAAATGCTGGGGGACAGGCCACTGCAGCGGTTCACCCTCCTGCTCGCCAAAGGCCATATTCAGCGTGTCCGCTTCCTGCATGCCGGCAACGATGGCGCGAGACAGCAGCGCGCTGTTCAGCGCACCGCGCAGTTCAACGAAATGCGCCACGGCGTAGGCATTGGAATAGGGGGATAACTGGTCAGCAATCCAGATACCGGGCTGAGCGGCCACCAGCGGCAAAGTTTTTTGCTCTGTCAGCGGGTTCAGAGTGGTCTCAGACATTGCGGCTCCCACTATCCTGCGTCATAACCGGACGGATATCGTGCCAGTTTTCATTCAGCCAGCTCAGGCAACGGGCCTGTGGTTCGGGCCCATAAACAGGCTGCCATCCTGGCGGAATCGCACAAAAGGCGGGCCATAAGCTGTACTGCTGCTGATCGTTTTTCAGCACCTGACAATCCTGCTGGGGATCGTCGAAAGGATTGAGTTGTTGCATGTTGGTCTCCTGTCCGAAGTCGTCGGGCGCGTTAACGCCGCTCTCCTGCGTATCCTTTTTCTTTTAATGGCGCACAGGCGGCGGGATAGCAGCGGGTTATGACGATTGCCACATAGCTTTGAGGCCTGCCAGCAGCCCGCCGCGCCAGCACAGCGCATCGTGACCACCTTCAACCGGGTGATAGCTGACCTGATGTCCTGCCACAGTCAGATCGCGCTGAAACAGCTCGTTTGCCGCCAGAATCAGGCGTTCGCGCCGTCCCGCCTCCAGATAAAAGCACCGGGAGGGCGCCTGCAGCAAACCCTGCTGTAACTGCTGTGGCAGCCAGCCATTCGGGTCGCCGCGAGCGGGCCACCAGAACGAACCGGAAAGACTGACAGCACCCGCAAAGGTTTCCGGCCAGTTCAGGGTGGCGTAAGCGGCAGAAAGACCGCCAAAGCTCTGTCCGGCCACCAGCGAGCTGTCGGCCCGAAACGGTGCCCACTGCTGAATTTGTGGTAACAGCTCATGCTGAATCGCCAGCCAGAAATCGGGATTACAGGTCAGCTCACGCGTGCGGTGTTCGCGGTCAATGATATCGATCATGACATAGACCGCAGGAGGCAGTTCACCTGCCTCAGTGAGTTGCTGAAGCGGACCGGCAACCGGCATGCTGTGCGCCCAGAACTGACCATCCAGCAGCAGTGCCAGCGGACGATCTGCAGCGCCTGCCTCGCCGGTGACATAAAGCCAGACCTGACGCTGATTGCCCAGCCGCTGGCTGCGCCACAGATGCTGCTGCAGCGGAAGAGTGGCGGCGCGACCTTCATCAACTGCACGCCATACCTGCTGCTCAGGCGCGAGCGGCAGATGCAGCGGCGAGACGTTCATGCCGCGCCCGGCCGACCAGCTCCGCAGCGGATTGAGCGGATCGCTTTGTGCCTGCCAGAATTTCTGACCCCACCACTGGCGCAGCGCCTGCATATCAGCCTGCCCGGTAAACGTCTCTGTCTGGTTGTCAGGGATCAGGCAGTAGCTGCCGCGCCAGTCAGCAGGCAGGGTGGTTTGCCACCACCAGACATCGGTATCAGGAACAGGTGTTAAGGAGGAAGGTGAGGCTGTGTGATGATGATCGGTTACACCGGTAATGTTGATCCAGACGCGCCGGGTATCAGAGTGCAGCGGGTCACCCTGCGGATCACGCCAGAAAAAAGTGACCTGACAGGTACCCTTTTCGCCGGGTTCAATCAGAGGAATGCCCTGTTGCTGCAGCTTCTGCCACCAGCGTTCGCTGCCGGTCTCTTCGTTTAACCACGCCATTCGCGCCATGATTCAATCACACTTGCTTAGGGTCATGCATGTTACAGATAATAGTATTGATAATTATTTGCATTTGCAATAGGGTGTTTCCGCTCGACAGGGAGCGCGCGCATTCTCTCTGCCGCATCGGATTTCAGACGGACGTAACGCGGTTCTGAAGCAGGTGTGGCGGGAGGGTTAATGCGTTGCAGGCAAGGTTATGACCTTTTTACCGGTCCGCCGGCAGTGGCATGCTCGCTGGCACTCCAGGAACAGAAAAATGAAAAAGTTATCCCGGCTTTCGTTAGCCATTATGATTGAACTGGGTTTTACTGCCTCTCTCATTTCTGCTGGCGCAGTGGCTGCCGAAGCCCACAGCGACCCGGCGATCAACAACACGTCAGATACGATCCACGACGGCACCATGACGGTCACCGCCGCTGAGCAGACGCTGCAGGCACCTGGCGTATCGACGATTACCGCCGACGAAATCAAAAAACATCCGCCTGCGCGCGATGTTGCCGAAATCATCCGCACCATGCCGGGTGTCAACCTGACCGGTAATTCCACCAGCGGCCAGCGCGGAAACAACCGTCAGATCGATATCCGCGGTATGGGACCGGAAAACACCCTGATCCTGATCGATGGCCTGCCGGTAACCAGCCGTAATTCCGTGCGGCTTGGCTGGCGCGGTGAGCGCGACACACGTGGCGATACGAACTGGGTACCGCCAGAGATCATTGACCGCATTGACGTCATCCGTGGTCCGGCAGCGGCCCGTTACGGCAATGGTGCGGCGGGTGGCGTGGTCAATATCATCACCAAAAAAGAGATGGATAATCAGTGGCACGGCTCGTGGAGCGCCTATTACAACGTGCCGCAACATAAGGAGGAGGGCGCGACGCGGCGTACCAACTTCAGTCTTGAAGGACCGCTGGGCGATGATGTCAGTTTCCGGCTCTATGGCGGTCTGGCAAAAACGCAGGCCGATGCTTACGACATTAATGAAGGTCACGCCGCAGACCGCACCGGCAATTACGCGGGATCCTACCCGGCAGGCCGCGAAGGTTCGGTCAATAAAGATATTCATGGCCTGCTGCGCTGGGCGTTTGCACCAATGCAGGCGCTGGAAGTGGGGGCCGGTTACAGCCGTCAGGGTAACCTCTATGCTGGCGACACCCAGAACACCAATACTAACGCGCTTGTGAAAAGCAAATATGGTGACGAGACCAACCGGCTCTATCGGCAGAACTTTTCGGTTAAGTGGACCGGCGCCTGGGATAATGGCATCAGCACCAATACCTATGCGCAGTATGAAAACACCCGCAACTCGCGTCTGAATGAAGGGCTGGCGGGCGGCACTGAAGGCATATTTTCCAACAGCAATTTCAACACCATCCAGCTGGATGATATGTTGCTGCACAGCGAGATCAGCGTGCCGTTTGAGTGGCTGGTGAATCAGACCGCAACCTTTGGCACGGAATGGAATCAGCAGCGGATGAAGGATCCGTCCTCGACGACGCAGGCCGCCAGCTACGGTTCGATTCCGGGTATCGCCACCACCGGACGCTCTCCCTATTCGCAGGCGGAGATCTTCTCACTGTTTGCGGAAGACAATATTGAGCTGACCGACAGCACCATGCTGACGCCCGGCCTGCGCTTCGATCACCATTCGATTGTCGGCGATAACTGGAGCCCGTCGCTCAACCTCTCACAGGGATTAGGCGATGCGTTCACCCTGAAAATGGGCATTGCGCGCGCTTATAAAGCGCCGAGCCTCTACCAGACTAACCCAAACTATCTGCTTTACAGCAATGGTCAGGGCTGCGCTGCCAGTGCCGGTGCCTGTTATCTGATGGGTAATGATGACCTGAAAGCGGAAAACAGCATCAATAAAGAGATTGGACTGGAATGGAAGCGCGACGGCTATCAGGCGGGTCTGACCTGGTTCCGCAACGACTACCGAAACAAGATTGAGGCAGGCACGGCTCCCACCGGCACCGCGTCTAACGGCAAAACCGACATCTACAAATGGGAAAATGTGCCAAAAGCGGTGGTTGAGGGGCTGGAAGGTACGGTTAACGTCCCGTTCTCCGACAGCGTAACGTGGAACAACAACTTCACGTATATGCTGCAAAGCAAAAATAAAGAGACCGGCGATCGCCTGTCAATTATTCCGGCGTATACGCTCAATTCGACGCTGAGCTGGCAGGCGATGCAGGATCTCTCTCTCCAGACAACCCTGACCTGGTACGGTAAACAGGTGCCGAAGAAGTATGACTATAAGGGTAACGCCGTCACCGGCAGCGCGACCGATCAGGTCAGTCCCTATTCGGTAGTGGGGATGAGCGGCACCTATGATGTTAATCAGTATGCCAGCGTTACGGTCGGTATCGACAACCTGTTCGACATGCGTCATTTCCGTCAGGGCAATGCGCAGACAACCGGCAATGCCACCACCGGCGCTTACCTCTACGGCGCGGGAGCCAATACCTTTAACGAATCGGGCCGCACATTTTATATGAGCGTTAACACCCGCTTCTGATCGGTTCAGCCATAAAAAAACGCAGCTGGGTGATCGCCCGCTGCGTTTTTTATCTCTGCTTTATCAGTTGTTCTGATTGATATCGCGGTAGAGTCGGCTTTCAAAACGTACCAGTGGAATACGGCGGGTACGTTGATCTTCCGGCGGCACTGCATAACCGGAAAGGAACTGAACAAATGCCACTCGTGCACCACTGGACGTGGTAATAAAGCCCGCCAGATTATAGACGCCCTGCAGTGAACCGGTTTTCGCCGAGACTTTGCCATCCAGTCCTGCCTCATGCAGCCCGCCGCGATACTGCAGCGTGCCGTCATAGCCCGCCAGCGGCAGCATCGAAATATAATCCAGCGTGTTGTCATTCTTCGCAATGAACTGCAACACCTGCATCATGGTTTGCGGCGAAATCAGATCGTGGCGCGACAGACCGGAACCATCAACCTGAATGCTGTTGCCCATATCGACGTTGGCTTTGGCTTTCAGGATACGGCGGACAGCATCCTGTCCGGCGCGGAATGTACCGGGCACGTTAAAGTAGTGATGGCCAATGGTGCGGAAGACCGTGTCGGCTATCATGTTGTCTGACTTCTTCAGCATGGTGTGCAGGAGCGTGTGCAGCGGCGCAGACTGGGTCGATGCCAGTACAGTACCGGGCTCCGTGACCTGCGTCTGGCGTACCAGATGGCCACTGTAGTCAATCTCTGACGACCGCAGCTCTGCTTTAAGGATTTCACCCGCCCAGGCCGCGCCATCCTGCACCGCAAAGGCCAGCGGCAGCGGTTCTGCACGCTGGCGCATACAGCCTGTCAGGGTGTAACGGTTCAGCTCACCCGGAACCACATCCAGTTCGCAATATTGTCCTTCACCGCTGTTACGGCCAATGGTACGGACCTGGCTGTACATATGCGCCGGATAATAGGAAGCAATGCGCACAAACGCATTTTCACCCGGCGTATTAGCGCTGTAGAGCGACACCGAGAAGCAGTTTTTATCCACAATCGCGGCACCCGGCGGGGCGCTGAAGCACTGGGTCATATCGTTCCACGGCCAGCCCGGCGCCATGTCATGACTGGCAAAAACCGAGGTGTCGATTACCAGGTTGCCTTTGATATGGTTAATGCCCTGCTTCTTTATTGCCGCGACCATGTTGCGCAGATCCTGACGGCTTAACGTCGGATCACCGCCAAAACGTGCGATTAAGTCGCCGTTCAGGGTGCCATCTATAATGGCACCCCGGGTCTCAAACGTGGTCTGAAAACGGAAGTCGCCACCCAGTTCCAGTAATGCCGCCAGCGCCGTCACCACTTTCATGGTACTGGCGGGCAGGGCCATCTGTTTGCCGTGGTAATCAATAATCGGTGTTGATGCACCCACTTTCTGAACCATCAGCGCCAGATTGGCGCCATCTGGCAGGTACTGCATGTATTCATCAACTGGCGCTGCGTGTGCCTGCAGCATAAATGCGCAGCTTAATCCGGTAACAAGTCGTGAAAATCGCATAATCTCGCGGTAACTGGCAGGTGAGGGCGTCA
>Ga0209461_10000256_pt1 | contig 22486 bp, 20 predicted proteins | sample AgamicAsMarz_FD_187162 | JGI IMG/M metagenome (GOLD analysis project Ga0209461, IMG submission 187162) | Agave microbial communities from Guanajuato, Mexico - As.Ma.rz (SPAdes) (version 2) | ecosystem: Host-associated > Plants > Phyllosphere > Phylloplane/Leaf | place: Guanajuato, Mexico... | reverse complement strand
CAGGGTTTGCCGAGGCGCTGACAGGCATCAAGCCCGCGCGTGATCATCCGCTGCACCTCCGGGTGCGACGGATTGCCCGGCTGCCCCATCGCCGCTGACAAATCGCCCGGTCCGATAAAGAAGCCGGTAATGCCGTCCACCTGAGCGATGGCATCAATACTGGCGATGGCTTCCGGCGTCTCCAGTTGCAGGATCAGGCACAGTTCGTCCCGCGCCTCCTGCACAAAATGTGCATTGCCGCCCCAGCCGGAGGCGCGGTGCATGGCGGCAAAACCGCGTTTGCCATAAGGCGGATAAAAGGTGGCGGCCACCGCCTGCTGGGCCTCTTCCACGGTGTTGATAAAAGGGATCATCAGCGACATCGCGCCGCCGTCGAGCGCGCGTTTGATCAGCACCACCTCGTTTCCCGCGAGGCGGTAGAGCGGCGTGGTGGTGGCGCTGATGCTGCGGATCGCCCGATCAATGCGCATGGCGTCCAGCGTATCGACGGCGACATGTTCCTGATCCAGCACCAGAAAATCGAATCCGACCGTCGCCATTGCTTCGGCGACGGTATCGCTGCCGGTCATCATCCAGGTGCCGAGCAGGCGCTGGCCGGAGAGCAGGGCGTGTTTAAAAGGGTTCATCAGGGTTCCTTAAAAAATGGGCGGTTCAGGGACGTCGCCGCCGGATTGCAGAAAATCAAAATCGCAGCCTTCATTCGCCTGGGTAACGTGCTGTTGGTACAGCGCCGCCCAGGAGCGCGCAAAGACGGTGTGCTGCGGGGTAAGTGCGGCGCGGCGGCGGGCGAGCTCGTCGTCGTCCACCAGCATAGTGAGCGTGCCCGCCTCAATATCGAGTGTCACCCGATCGCCGGTGTGCACCAGCGCCAGCGGCCCGCCGACCGCCGCTTCCGGCGCGACGTGCAGAATGCAGGTGCCGTAATGGGTGCCGGACATGCGCGCGTCGGAAATACGCACCATGTCGGTCACGCCCTCGCGCAGCAATTTTTTGGGGATCGGCAGATTGCCCCACTCGGGCATGCCCGGCGCGCCCACCGGCCCGGCATTGCGCAGGATAATCACCGTATCTCTGGTGACCGCCAGATCGGGGTCGTCAATCTGATCCGACAGCGCCTGATGGCTGTCGAACACCAGCGCCGGACCGGTATGTTTGCGCAGTTGTGGGCTGGCGGCGGAGGATTTCATCACTGCGCCATCCGGGCATAAATTGCCGCGCAGCACCGTCAGCGCGCAGCCCTGCGACAGCGGGATCACCGGGTTATGCAGATCGCGGATCACGTCGTCGTCGTAGCAGTGCGCCTGTTCGATCCACGCGCTGACCGGCTGGTTGGTGACGCCCCGCGCATCCAGATGCAAAAAACCGATGAGCTTTTTCAGCTGCGCCAGCAGGCCGCCCGCGAAGAAAAAATCGTCCATCAGGTATTTTCCCGACGGGAACAGGTTAGCGAGCACCGGCACCTGGCGGGCAATGGCTTCCATATCGGCGAGCGTCAGCGGGATGGCGGCACGGTTCGCCATGGCGATGAGGTGGATCGCCGCATTGGTGGAGCCGCCCAGCGCCATATAGGCAACGATGCCGTTGAGGAAGTTATTTTTGGTCAGCCAGCGGGAGGGTTTATGGTCGTACCACACCATATCGACAATGGTCTGGCCGCACTGCGCCGCCATTTGCGGATGACGGCTGTCTGCTGCCGGAATGGAGCTGGCTCCCGGCAGCGTAAAACCCATGGCATCGGCAATGGAGGTCATGGTCGACGCAGTGCCCATGGTGTTGCAGGTGCCGATGGAGCGCGTCATCGCCCCTTCCAGCTCCACCCAGTCATGCTGCGTAATGGCGCCGAGGCGCAGCTGATCCCAGTATTTCTTGGTATGCGTACCCGCGCCGGTGGTCTGGCCGCGCCATTTGCCGGTGGTCATCGGCCCTGCGGGGCAGAAAATCAGCGGCAGATCCATCGACAGCGCGCCCATCAGCAGCCCGGGCGTGGATTTATCGCAGCCGCCGAGCAGCACCACGCCGTCGATCGGATGCTGGCGCAGCAGCTCTTCCGTTTCCATCGCCAGGAAATTGCGGTACAGCATGGTGGTGGGTTTCACCATCACTTCACCCATCGACAGCGCAGGCAGCTCGACCGGAAAGCCGCCCGCCGCCCAGACGCCGCGCTTCACAGCTTCAGCCCGCTCGCGCAAATGCGCATGGCAGGCGCTCATGTCGCTCCAGGTATTGATAATGCCGATGACCGGTTTGCCGAGAAATTCGTCCCGGCCAAATCCCATTTGTTGTGTGCGCTGGCGGTGGGCAAACGCCCGGATGGTATCGGGGGCGTACCAGCGCTGGCTGCGGAGTTCACCGATCTCACGGCGTGGTAAGCGATCTGTGTTGAACATCATGTAAGTACTCCGGTATTGGTTTATTTATACGGTAATATCGTAGCGCTACGATATTCAAGATGGCTTAACCCTGTTTTGTGATAGCGCCCGCAATTACCTCACCATGAGTATGGTTTTTGACAGGCCAGCTCAAATTTCCCGCCTGTTGTCGTTATCTGTCGGGTAATGGCTATGGAATAGTAATGGCACCGCATGATCAGGGAGGGTGGTGTTATGCAGATGCTATTTTCTGTCGCGTCGTTTTTACTTTTCTTAATTTTCGTAGCGCTATATTCATATCGTAAAACCAAAGGGATTTCGGAAGCCGGTGTGGACGGTTTTTTTCTCGCCGGGCGGGGATTGTCGGGCTATTTCATTGCCGGATCGCTGCTGCTGTCCAACCTTTCGGCGGAACAACTGGTGGGGCTGAACGGCAATGCGTATCGCTTTGATATCAGCGGCATGGCCTGGGAAAGCACTGCCGCAGTGGCGACCATTATCATGGCGCTATTTTTTCTGCCGCGCTTTTTGCGTCGCGGACTGACCACGCTGCCGCAATTTCTGGAAACCCGCTTTGATCAGACTACCCGGCGGATGGTGAGCATTATGCTGCTGGTGGGCTATGCGGTGATGGCGAACCCGTGCAGCCTCTATCTCGGCGCGATCACCATGAACGAAATATTTGATTTCCAGTCGTTCTTTCATCTGCCCGCCTGGAGCGCCATTGGCCTGCTGGCACTGACGATGGGGGCGATTGGCGGGCTGTACGCCACCCTGGGCGGCCTGAAAGCGGTGGCCATCTCTGACACCATCAGCGGCGTAATTTTGTTGATCGCCGCGCTGCTGATCCCCGTACTGGGGCTGTTCGCGCTGGGCGATGGCGCTTTTATCAGCGGGGCAACGCGTCTGCTGAACCATCCGGCGCAGTTGAATGCCATCGGCAGTGAGACCGCCTCCGTGCCGTTCAGTACGGTATTTACCGGAATGCTGTGCGCCAATATGTTCTACTGGTGCACCAATCAGATGATCATTCAGCGCACGCTGGGCGCGTCGTCACTGGCCGAAAGTCAGAAGGGGGTGCTGCTGGCGGGCAGTATCAAACTGTTGGTGCCGTTGGTGATGGTGCTGCCGGGACTGATCGCTTTCAATCTGTTTGGCCCGGTGTTCAGCAATGCGGATTATGCGTATCCGGCGCTGGTCAAAGCGCTGCTGCCCTGGTGGCTGACGGGTATGTTTGCCGCCGCCATTTTCGGCACGGTGATCAGCCATTTCAATTCGATTATCAACGCCAGCGCCACGCTGTTTGTTATCGATCTCTATGGCCCGCTCACCGGCTGCCAGGATGAAACAAAACTGGTACGGGTAGGGAAAATCGCCTCGCTGGCGTTTTCGCTGGTGTCCATTGTGCTGGCCCCGTTGCTGCTGCATACGCCGAACGGCATCTTTGATTTGATGCGCCGCTTTACCGGCTTTTATAACATCCCGATCATCACCCTGGTGCTGGCGGGATTTTTAACGCGCAACGTACCGGCGCGGGCGGCAAAAATAGTGCTGATATTTCATATTGTTGTTTATGCGATCTATACCTTCAGCGGCGTGCAAAAGCACATTCCCCTGCACTATATCCACGTGATGGGACTGCTGTTCATCATTGAACTGATGATACTGCTGCTGATGGGGTATCTGCGGCCTGCACGCTGGGTTGAGCCGACCGTGGCACCCGCCAGAATACCGATGGAAAAATGGCGTTATGCCATCCCGGCAAGTGTTATGATGATGGCCGTTTTAATCAGCATATTTATGACGTTATCCCCGCTCGGTCTTGCCGCTGAAACGGGGATCCCTGACAGTTTCGTCTGGTGGCTTACGGCTGTCTGGGCCGGGGCGTTGCTGCTGATGCGGCTGTTAACGCGAAATAAGAAGACGGGAGTGGAATGCGCCAGAGATCACGCCAAATCGTAAAACTTGATGATGTCGCCGGGAAGGCTGGCGTCTCGCCCTCCACGGTTTCGCTTTATATCCGCCAGCCCGATCGCGTGTCGGAAAAAACCGGCAAAAAAATTCAGTCGGCTATCGACAGCCTGGGCTACGTGCACAACAAAATCGCCAGCCAGTTTACCGGCGGACAGAGCAGCAATATGGCGATTGTGCTGCCGTCGCTGGCGAACAGTTTTTTCAGCCATGTGGTGCAGCGCATTGAATCGACGGTGAGCGCGCAGGGGTTTCAGCTGTCCATCGCCTCCCACGATCACAGCCTCGATAAAGAAGAAGAACAGATCCGCTCGATTCTGCAATGGTCCCCGGCGGTGATCGCCATCGCCGGGGCAGACCATAAGCCGTCAACGCTGAAGATGCTGCGCAATAGCGGCGTGCCGGTGGTGCAGATGTGGCAGGTGGACGGCGGCGCGTTCCCGGCGCAGGTCGGCAATAATCACACCGAAATTGGCTATGCGGCGGCACGTTTTCTGCTGGATTCCGGCTGTCAGGAGCTGGCGTATTTCACCACCCGCTTTGAGGATGATATTCGGGCGCGTATTCGCTACGCCGGTTTCAGCCGCGCGCTGGAAGAGCAGGGGAAAAGCGCCCTGCTGGTGGATATTCCCCGTGCGGAAAATATCTGGCAGGCCAGCCGGGAAATCCTCATCCCGACGCTGGTCAAAGCGCGCGGGCTGGACGGCATTTTTTGCACCAGCGATGCCATTGCCACCGCGCTGCTGATGGAAGCGCATAGCCGTGGCATCGCCGTACCCGAAAAGCTGAGCATTCTGGGTTACGGGGATTTTCCCTCCAGCGCCTGGCTGTCGCCGGTGCCTCTCTCCAGCGTAAATCTTAACGCCAGCATTATTGCCGCCCGCACCGCGGAAATGATGCTGCGTATGAGCGCCGACCGCAGCTGGAAGGGCGTTATCGTCGACGCGGGGTTTGAGATCGTGCCGCGCGGCAGTACGCGATTGCCGTTTTAAACACCTCCGGGAGATAACGCAACGGGAAAACTGCATCACTTTTCTGTGCCGTAACGTAAAGATTGCGAATGAAATGTGTGGAAATTATGAAGAAAAGCATTAGCTGTTGTAATGATAATTATTATCATTACTATTCGTTTTCTTCGAGATTTTGTTTCACACTATGGATATGTTCGCATGAGTGTTAAAAAAATTTACAGAAAGAGTCTTCTGGCGATCTTAATAACCGGCCTTTACAGCAATGGCGTCGGGGCGGAAGAGAAACAACCGCTGGACAGTGGCGATACGATGGTTGTCCAGGCTACCGCCCAGGAAGAACTGAAGCAGCAACCTGGCGTATCCATTATCACCGCCAAAGATATTGAAAAAGCTCCTCCGGTTAACGACCTTTCAGACATTATTCGTAAAATGCCCGGCGTTAACCTTACCGGCAACAGTGCCAGCGGCAGCCGCGGTAATAACCGTCAAATCGATATTCGCGGCATGGGGCCGGAAAATACGCTTATTCTGGTCGACGGCGTTCCTGTCACTTCCCGAAATTCCGTGCGTTATAGCTGGCGTGGTGAACGTGATACGCGTGGCGACACCAACTGGGTGCCTGCGGAAATGGTCGAACGTATTGAAGTATTGCGTGGGCCTGCGGCCGCTCGCTATGGTTCTGGTGCCGCAGGGGGCGTGATTAATATCATTACTAAACGCCCGACAAACGACTGGCTCGGCGCACTTTCCCTTTACACCAACCAGCCTGAAAACGATAAAGAAGGCGCAACAAAGCGCGCGAACTTTAGTCTCAGCGGCCCGTTAGCAGGCGATGCGCTGACCCTGCGTCTGTATGGCAATATTAATAAAACTGACGCTGACGCCTACGACATAAACACGCAGCAAAATGGTTCTTATGCCGCTGGTCGCGAAGGAGTACGCAATAAAGATATCAACGCACTGCTCTCCTGGAAGCTCACGCCGACTCAGATTATTGATTTTGAGTATGGCTACAGCCGTCAGGGCAATATTTACGCGGGTGATACGCAGTACAGTAATGGCAATGTTAGCCCGAACGGACTCGTCGAACAGCTCTACGGGCATGAAACTAACCGTATGTACCGCCAAAAATATGGCGCTACCCATAACGGTATCTGGGACTGGGGACAGTCTAAAGTTGGCTTCTATTATGAAAAGACCAACAACACACGAATGAACGAAGGCTCAACCGGCCGCGTTGAGGGGATGATCAACGACACCCGATACGCAACCAGTCGTCTGGAAGATTACCGCTCTGTCGCTGAAGTGAACGTGCCACTCTTTATGCTGTTCGATCAGACCATGACGCTGGGTGCGGAATGGGAGCGTCAGGAACTTAATGATCCTGCCTCCATGACGGCTACTGACGCTTCCGGCGTAATGATTGGCGCGGTGTCTGGCGATGCTTCCGCACGCAATACCAAAAATAGCGCCAATACCAGCGCGCTCTATTTTGAAGACAATATAGAAGCAACCGCCAGCACTAACATTATTCCTGGCCTGCGCTTTGACTATCACAACCAGTTTGGTGGTAACTGGAGTCCCAGTCTGAACCTCTCCCAGGGGCTGGGCGAGCTGTTCAGGGTTAAGGCGGGTATCGCGCGTGCGTTCAAAGCTCCCAATCTGTATCAATCCAGCGAAGGTTATCTTCTTTCCACGCGGGGTAACGGCTGCCCGAACACCATTGCTTCAGGAAGCTGCTACCTATTAGGCAATGACGATCTGGATCCTGAAATCAGCATCAACAAAGAGATCGGGCTGGAGTTTACCTGGGAAGGTTACGATGCCGGGATCACCTGGTTCCGTAACGATTATAAAAACAAAATCGTTTCCGGTACCGACATCATCGGTTACGCGTCTAACGGCAATAATATCCTGCGCTGGGAAAACGGTGGTAAGGCCGTGGTTGAGGGCCTGGAAGCCAACCTGACGGTACCGCTTATTCGCGACACGCTGAGCTGGCGTACTAACGGTACGTACATGATCACGTCCGAAAATAAAAAAACGGGTAACCCGTTGTCGATCATCCCGAAATATACCGTCAATACCATGCTGGACTGGCAGGTAACGGATAAGCTTTCTGCTAACACGACCTGGACATTGTACGGTCGCCAGAAGCCGCGTGAATATGCTGAGACCCGCAACGAAACGGGGGTCATGTCCAGTAAAGAGGTGGGTGCTTATTCAGTCGTTGGCATTGGCGTGAACTATCAGCTGACGAAAAACCTGCGAGCCAATACCGGCATCAGTAACCTGTTCGATAAGCAGATTTATCGCGAGAATGAAGGGGCTTCAACGTATAACGAGCCTGGCCGCGCTTATTACGCAGGCGTAACCATGTCGTTCTGATGCTATTGCTCCTTCTCACTACGGGAAGGAGCAATACATTAACCGCGCTGAACAACCGCGCAATTTTGTGGATCCTGCACAGCTTCCGCACACCCCCCGCACTGCCCGACTGTTCACCCTCATCATTTCCCGCTACAGTTATCCTTCCACGGCTGATAAGGAGAGGGAAATGCTCTATATCTTTGATTTAGGTAATGTGATTGTCGATATTGACTTCAATCGGGTGCTGGGCGCATGGAGCGATTTCAGCCGTGTGCCGCTGGCGTCGTTAAAGCAGAACTTTACGATGGGTGAGGCCTTCCATCAGCATGAACGCGGGGAGATCACCGACGAAGCCTTTGCCGAAGCGCTGTGCCATGAACTGGATCTCCCGCTCAGCTACGAGCAATTTTCCCATGGCTGGCAGGCGGTATTCGTTGCCCTGCGCCCGGAAGTGATCGACATCATGCATAAACTGCGCGCCCAGGGGCACCGCGTGGTGGTGCTGTCTAATACTAACCGTCTGCACACCACCTTCTGGCCGGATGAATACCCGGAAATTAAAGCCGCCGCCGATCATATTTATCTCTCCCAGGATATGGGGATGCGCAAACCCGAAGCGCGAATTTATCAGGCGGTGTTACAGGCCGAAGGATTTAGCGCCGCCGATACGGTCTTTTTTGACGATAACGCCGATAATATAGAAGGCGCGAACCAGCTGGGGATCACCTCCATTCTGGTGACCGGTAAAGACACTCTCCCGACCTATTTTGCGAAGCAGTTATGTTAAAAACCGTTCATCATAAAGCCAGGCATCACACCCGACCGGTGGTGGCCTGGCTCAAATTGCTCTGGCAGCGTATTGATGAAGACAATATGACAACGCTGGCGGGGAATCTCGCCTATGTGTCCCTGCTGTCATTGGTGCCGCTGGTGGCGGTTATTTTCGCGCTTTTCGCCGCCTTTCCCATGTTTACCGACGTCAGTATCCAGCTGCGGCACTTTGTGTTTGCGAATTTCATGCCCGCCACGGGGGATGTGATCCAGCGTTACATCGAACAGTTTGTCGCGAACTCCAGCAAAATGACGGCGGTGGGGGCGTGCGGGCTGATCGTCACCTCGTTGTTATTGATGTATGCCATTGATAGCGCGCTCAATACCATCTGGCGCAGCAAGCGAATACGCCCGAAAATTTACTCCTTCGCAGTGTACTGGATGATCCTGACGCTGGGGCCGCTGCTGGCGGGCGCGAGCCTGGCTATCAGCTCCTACCTTCTCTCTCTGCGCTGGGTCAGCGATCTCGACAGCGTGATTGACGATGTACTGCGGATTTTCCCGCTGATCCTGTCCTGGCTGTCGTTCTGGCTGTTGTACAGCATCGTGCCGACCACGCGGGTACCGAACCGCGACGCCATGGTAGGCGCGCTGGTGGCCGCCCTGTTATTTGAACTGGGCAAAAAAGCCTTCGCCCTCTACATCACCATGTTCCCCTCTTATCAGCTGATTTACGGCGTGCTGGCTGTGGTGCCGATTTTGTTCCTCTGGGTCTACTGGACGTGGTGTATCGTCTTGCTTGGCGCGGAAATAACTGTCACTCTCGGGGAATACCGCAGACTCAAAGAAGCCGCAAAAGAAGAGCAAGCAGACCTACCATGATCGCATTGATTCAACGTGTTAGCCGCGCCAGCGTCAGCGTGGAGGATGAAGTGACGGGCGAAATCGGCCCGGGACTTTTAGTGTTATTAGGTGTCGAAAAGGATGACGACGAGCAAAAAGCCGACCGCCTGTGCGAACGGGTGCTGGGCTATCGTATTTTTAGCGATGCTGACGGCAAGATGAACCTCAACGTTAAACAGGCTGGTGGCAGCGTGCTGGTGGTGTCGCAGTTCACCCTGGCGGCCGATACCAGCCGCGGCATGCGTCCGGGGTTCTCAAAAGGCGCTGAACCTGAGCGTGCCGAAGCACTGTATGACTATTTCGTGTCGCGTTGCCGCAGCCTCGATATGGTGACGCAAACCGGACGATTCGCTGCCGATATGCAGGTTTCGCTGGTGAATGACGGCCCCGTGACGTTCTGGCTCCAGGTATGAGCCAGCTTGCGGTGTTGCCCCGGTCAACAAGAGAGAATACCGCTATGTATCACCTACGCGTACCGCAGACAGAAGAAGAATTAGAACGTTATTACGCCTTTCGCTGGGAAATGTTACGTAAGCCGCTGCAACAGCCGCGTGGCTCCGAGCGCGATGCCTGGGATGCGATGGCGCATCACCAGATGGTAATGGACGAGGACGGCAAGCTGGTGGCCGTCGGACGGCTCTATATTAATGCCGATAATGAAGCCTCGATCCGCTTTATGGCGGTGCATCCCAGCGTGCAGGATAAAGGCCTTGGCACCCTGATGGCGATGACGCTGGAATCCGTCGCGCGTCAGGAAGGCGTAAAGCGCGTCACCTGTAGCGCACGCGAAGATGCGGTGGAGTTTTTCGCCAAGCTGGGCTTTGTGAACGAGGGCGAAATCACCGCGCCGCAGACCACGCCGTTGCGCCATTTTTTGATGGTGAAACCCGTCGCCTCGCTCGATGACATTCTGCATCGCGGCGACTGGTGCGGTCAGTTACAGCAAGCCTGGTATGAGCATATTCCCCTTAGCGAAAAAATGGGCGTGCGTATTCAGCAGTACACCGGGCAAAAATTTATCACCACCATGCCGGAGACGGGCAATCAGAATCCGCACAACACGCTATTTGCCGGCAGCCTCTTCTCCCTGGCCACACTCACCGGCTGGGGCTTAATCTGGCTGATGCTGCGCGAGCGTCATCTGGGCGGCACCATTATTCTGGCGGATGCGCATATTCGCTACAGCCAGCCAATCAGCGGCCGCCCGAGTGCCGTGGCGGATTTAGGCTCGCTCAGCGGCGATTTGGATCGTCTGGCCCGTGGCCGTAAATCCCGCGTCCAGTTGCAGGTCGAGCTCTTCGGCGACGATAAAGCGGGCGCTATTTTTGAAGGCATCTATATCGTTCTGCCCGCCAAACCTTTCGGGCCGCTGGAAGAGGGCGGCAACGAGGAAGAGTAGGGCTAACTGATGAACGCCTGAGCAGGCAGTTTGAATCGTTCTGCAAGGGCGGCGATATGACGCACGGTAAGCGCTCTGCGCCCGTTCAAAATATTGCTGACGTTCGATTTTGAGCCGAGTTCGCTCGCTAAATCTGCCGCTTTCAGCCCGTGCTGATCCATTAACGTGCGCAGCAACGCGACCCCTTGCGGCGTTTTCTTTAGTCGATCATTTAGCGCACTAAACTCAGGTGCGCTTTTTTCATATTCAGCGAGCGCACATGCTGCTTCAAAGCATCCGGACTACCGAAATCGCCTTTCTCCAGCAACTTAAGCAAGTCCACAAGCGCGACGGCACTGTCCGGAAATCTAATCATCGCGTCATTAAAAGGACTGCGGTTGATAACATGCACGTTGCGCTCCGTCGCAATGTTTTCAACCTGAAAACTTAACTACTTTTTCAGATGCGACCGACACGCCAGGCCACGTCGCGCATCACATTTCGAGCGCCATTTTTTTACTCCGATAGCTGTATGAATAAACAGCTTTATAACGGAGGTGGATAACAGTTGTAAATGCCAGGTTCTTAGAGGCTTACGATTTCTGAAAGCGCCTCGCAAAACGGGAGTCTTACCCGCGGAAGCGATGGTTTACGCCATATGAAGGCGGTAGCGTAGTAGTAAATAGGTACGTCATTGACGTACACCTTAACCTTGCTACTATAAGCCAATGGCGTACAGCTAATGATATTCATTGAAACGGAAGTCTTTACCGAAGACGTAAAAAAATTACTGGATGATTACGACTACGCCAAATTTCAGACGTTCCTTGCCTTACAACCTGACTATGGCGACGTAATACCCGATACGGGGGGATTGCGGAAAGTGCGTTGGTCAGCACGGGGAAAGGGCAAGCGCAGTGGTGTGAGAGTAATCTATTTTTACCGTACCGCGCAGTTTGAGATCAGGTTGCTGCTAATTTATCGCAAAGGTATTAAAGACGGTTTGTCAGCGCAGGAAAAAGCGCTGCTTAGATCGCTAAATGAGAGGTGGTAAATGGATAAGGCACTGTTTGAGCGATTAACCCAAAGCATGAATCAAATGAATGACATCGTAGAAGGTTCGCGTCAGCCTTCGCGAACTTTTCATATTGATCCTATGAAAATCAAAGAAATCCGCCGGTCATCGGGGCTTTCGCAAGCGCGCTTTGCGAGCCTTATTTCGGTAAGCGTAGATACATTACGCAACTGGGAACAAGGAAGGCGTTCACCGACAGGCCCGGCACAGGCGCTATTACGTGCGATTGCTAACGATCCGCTCCACGTCATTCCTGCCCTGGCGCAATAAAAAAGCCCGCACAAGGCGGGCTTTCATCATGACGGCTATTTACTCACCTTCACCGGGGAACAGGAACGGATTGATGGAGCTGCGGGCAAAGCCCTCCTGCTCCATGCGCGCGTCCAGCACCAGCGAGGCCAGATCGTCTGCCACCGGCTCGACGTTCGGGTCTTTTTCCTGATACAGAATTTTCAGGTAAGTCCCGCAATCGCCGCAGGTTTCGGTTTTGATGGCCGACTGTTCGCTGTCCAGCGACCAGTAATGCAGATCGCGCGTTTGCTCGCAGTTGCTGCACTTCACGCGCACCACGTGCCACTCGGTTTCACACAGGTTGCAGTGCAGATAACGCAGCCCTTGAGTGGTACCGATATGCACCATACTGGAAACCGGGATCGAGCCGCATACCGGACAGAACTGACGTTGTTCGCCATATTCTGCGCGGGCTTTGCCGGGGATCAGGCTGGCCATTTGCGCCCAGTACAGTGATAACGCTGCCCAGATAAAGGGCGCTTTATCGCTGCTCACCGACGCAAAATCCGTCGCAAACAGCGCGCTGGCCATCGCCTCAAGCTCCTGGGACGAGGCTTTTTCCAGGTTTTCTATGACCGCCAGCGCCGTGCCGCTCATCTCCGGTTTCAGTTCGGCGATCAGCGAATGCAGCAGCTTCTGCCAGTGCGCATCGCGCGGCAGGACATGAATGTCCAGCGGCGGCTTACCCTGGTCGTTGGCTTCTTTGATGCGGGCGGTGAGATCCATCTGTAACGGATGGTCGTATAACACCACTTCCTGCGCGTGGGCGATCAGCGCGGCAAAGCGCAAATAATCGCCAAGCGGATTGTTTTCCGCCAGTTGGCGCAGCCGCTCAGCACGGCGGTTATAGAGGTTTTTGAGCCTGGGGAAAAGCAGCGGCGGGATCATATCCGCCGCGCGTTTCTCGCTCTTTTCCAGCTCATCTTGCGGAATTATGCGAATACTCATTCAGGTGACTTATCCTCTTTCTGGCGGACTTCACGGTACCAGCGCGGGTGATGTTTCTTTGCCCACGTGCTGGTTACCCAGCCTTCCACCATCGCGGTTATGGTGCCTTTAACCCATAGGGCGGCGTAGATATGCACCATGATAACCACAATTAACCCTACTGCGGCAAATGAATGCAGCATTAAGGCAAATCGGATCACCGGAATAGAGAAGACCGGCGCGAAGTACGGACGCCAGATAATCACCCCGCTAACCAGCAGCAACACCAGTAAAATAATCGCCGCCCAGAACACGCATTTCTGGCCGAAATTATAACGCCCGGTATCGCCCACCTCGTCGTTCACGATGATCTTGCGAATGTTCTTCGCCCAGAAAATATCGTCGCGATTGATGAGGTTATGATGCCAGTAGCGGAAAAACATAATGATGAAAGAGGCAAACATCACCACACCGACAAAGGGGTGCAGAATGCGCGCCAGCTGCGGCGTACCGAGAATGTGCATCAGCCAGTTGAAGGACGGGAAGAAAAAGCCCAGCCCGCTCACCGACGCCAGCACGAAGCAGAAGGCGGTGACCCAGTGGTTAATGCGTTCCGGCGCGGTGTAGCGCACGATGGTGTCACGTTTTCTCATTTGCGCACCTCGTCTTTCTCTTCATGCAGATTGTCATCCTCTTCCTCTGCGCGGTTCGGACCGACACCGACGTAGTGGAAGATGCTGGCCGCGAAGGTTGCCGCAAAGCCAACAGCCGCGAGCGGTTTCCAGATGCCTTTCCAGAATTTCACCGTGGCGCTGATTTCTGGGTTCTCCGGCAGGCCATGATAAAGATTCGGTTTATCAGCATGGTGCAGCACGTACATCACGTGCGTACCGCCAACGCCTGCCGGATCGTACAGGCCTGCATTGTCGTAACCGCGCGTTTTCAGTTCGGCCACACGCTCGCCCGCCAGGTTTTTCATATCCTCTTTAGAACCAAAGTGGATAGCCCCGGTCGGACAGGTTTTCACGCACGCTGGCTCCTGGCCGACTGTTACGCGGTCCACGCACAGGGTGCATTTGTAGACGCGGTTGTCGTCCGGGTTCATGCGCGGTACATCAAACGGGCAGCCCGCGATGCAGTAGCCGCAGCCGATACACTGTTCCGACTGGAAATCGACGATGCCGTTAGCGTACTGAATGATTGCCCCTTCAGACGGGCAGGCCTTCAGACAGCCAGGATCGGCGCAGTGCATACAGCCGTCCTTGCGGATCAGCCACTCCAGTTTGTCGTTTTGCTCCACTTCAGAGAAACGCATCACCGTCCAGGATTTGGCGGTCAGATCCGCCGGGTTGTCATACACCCCGACGTTATGCCCGACTTCATCACGGATGTCGTTCCACTCAGAACAGGCCACCTGACAGGCTTTACAGCCGATACAGGTGGTGACGTCGATGAGCTTCGCCACTTCCAGCTGGTGATCCCGCGCCTGAGGCGCGGGGGTGAAACCGTTAGTCGCGGAACGACGGATAATGTCTTGCGATTGATAAGCCATAGGTCGTCTCCGTTACACCTTTTCCACGTTCACCAGGAATGCCTTAAACTCCGGCGTTTGCGTGTTTGCATCACCGACAAACGGCGTCAGCGTGTTGGCAATAAAGCCTTTCTTCGCCACGCCCTGATAACCCCAGTGGATCGGGATGCCGATGGTGTCGACCTGCTGACCGTTCACGTTCAGGGTACGAATACGTTTCGTCACCACCGCCTTGGCTTTGATATAGCCACGGTTGGAGGAGACGCGCACGGTGTCGCCCTGGGTGATGCCCAGCTTGCCCGCCAGTTTCTCGCCGATCTCCACGAACTGTTCCGGCTGCGCAATGGCGTTAAGCAATGCGTGCTTGGTCCAGTAGTGGAAATGCTCGGTCAGGCGATAGGTGGTGCCGACATACGGGAACTTATCCGCTTTTCCTAACGCGTCCGCATCGCCTTTAAAGATACGGGCGGCCGGGTTAGAAATAACGTTCGGGTGCAGCGGGTTAGTACCCAGCGGCGTTTCGAACGGCTCGTAGTGTTCCGGGAACGGACCTTCAGCCATTTTATCAATGGCAAACAGGCGACCTACACCTTCCTGCAGCATGATAAATGGCCCGACATCGCTGCCTGGCGGCGCGGTGTTGTAGTCCGGAATATCAGCCCCGACCCATTTGCCGTTAGCGTAAGACAACAGCTGGCGTTTCGGATCCCAGGGTTTACCCTGCGGGTCCGCGGAGGCGCGGTTATACAGAATGCGGCGGTTCAGCGGCCACGCCCATGCCCAGCCCAGCGTATTGCCGAGGCCCGACGGATCGGCGTTATCGCGGCGCGCCATCTGGTTGCCATCCGGCGTCCAGCTACCGGCGAAGATCCAGCAACCGCTGGAAGTGGTGCCATCGTCGCGCAGGTGCGCAAAGGAACTCAGCTGGTTGCCTTTTTTCGCCAGCACATCGCCGGTGACCGGATCGATAATATCCGCCAGCGCTTTACCGTTGCTTTCCATGGCCACTTCTTCCGCCGACGGGTTTTCCGGCGTCAGGTAGTTCCAGGACATGTTCAGCACCTGTTCCGGATTCGCCCCACCTTCTGCGGCGTACATCTTGCGCAGACGCATGAAAATACCCGCCAGGATCTCGCCGTCGTTCAGCGCTTCGCCTGGGGCATCCGCGCCTTTCCAGTGCCATTGCAGCCAGCGACCGGAGTTAACGATAGAGCCGTTTTCTTCCGCGAAGCAGGTGGACGGCAGACGGAACACTTCGGTCTGGATGGTGGACGGATCCACGTCGTTCTGCTCACCGTGGTTCTGCCAGAAGGTAGAGGTCTCGGTGTTCAGCGGATCGATAGTCACCAGGAATTTCAGTTTCGACAGCGACGCGATCACTTTGTTTTTATTCGGGAAAGAAGCGACCGGGTTAAAGCCCTGGCAAAGATAGCCGTTAACCTTGCCCTCGTTCATCATCTCGAAATATTGCAGAACGTCGTAGCCTTTATCCCACTTCGGCAACCAGTCAAAGCCCCAGCTGTTCTCTGCCGTCGCTTTGTCGCCATAGAAGGCTTTCATCAGCGAGACGAAGAATTTCGGGTAGTTGCTCCAGTAGTTGACCTGATTTTCCAGCAGCGGTTTGGTGGTGTTACCCGCCAGATAGGTTTGCAGATCGGCTTGTTTATCATTCGGCAGCGTCATGTAACCCGGCAGACTCTGCGTCAGCAGGCCGAGGTCGGTCAGACCCTGAATGTTGGAGTGACCGCGCAGGGCGTTAACGCCGCCGCCTGCCATCCCCATATTGCCGAGCAGCAACTGGATCATCGCCATCGTACGGATGTTCTGCGCGCCGACGGAGTGCTGCGTCCAGCCGAGGGCATACAGGAACGAGGCGGTCTTATCGTGAACGCTGGTTTCCGCAATGTATTCGCAGACTTTCAGGAAGTCGGCTTTTGGCGTACCACAGATGTTTTCAACCACGTCCGGCGTGTAGCGGGAGACGTGTTTCTTCATCATGTTCCACACGCAGCGCGGGTGCGTCAGCGTGGTGTCGCGTTTTGCAAAGCCGCGTTCATCCAGCTCGTAGTTCCACGTCGCCCGGTCGTACTGGCGTTTGTCCGCGTCATAACCGGTAAACAGGCCATCGTCGAAGCCGAAATCTTCACGCACGATCAGGCTGGCGTTGGTATAGGCTTCGGTATATTCGCGGTTGTATTTTTCGTTGGTGAGCAGGTACAGGATCACGCCTGACAGGAAGGCAATGTCAGTACCGGGGCGGATCGGCGCATAGAAATCGGCGACCGAGGCCGTGCGCGTAAAGCGCGGATCAATCACAATCAGCTTCGCGCCGTTATGGATTTTGGCTTCCATCGCCCAGCGGAATCCCACCGGATGTGCTTCAGCCGCATTCCCACCCATCACTACGATGAGGTTGGCGTTCTTCATGTCGACCCAGTGGTTGGTCATCGCACCGCGACCAAATGTTGGAGCAAGACTTGCTACCGTTGGTCCGTGTCAGACACGCGCCTGGTTATCGACGGCTAACATGCCGAGTGCGCGGGTAAACTTCTGGGATAAATAGCCGGTTTCGTTGCTGGCGGCGGATGCGCAAAGCATACCGGTCGAGAGCCAGCGGTTGACGGTGGTGCCTTCTGCGTTTTTCGCAATATAGTTGGCATCACGATCTTCTTTCATCAGCTTAGCGATGCGATCAAACGCCTCTTCCCAGCTGATACGCTGCCATTTATCAGAGCCTGGCGCGCGATATTCCGGATATTTCAGGCGCGATTCGGAGTGGATGAAGTCCACCAGACCGGCACCTTTCGGGCACAGTGCACCACGGTTAACCGGGTGATCCGGGTCGCCTTCGATATGGAAAATGGACGCTTTTGCGTTTTTCGCGCCGTCGCCGAGGCTGTACATCAACAGCCCACAGCCGACAGAGCAATATGTGCAGGTGTTTCGGGTTTCACGGGTACGCAACAGTTTGTACTGCCGCGTTTCCGCCAGCGCTACGCCAGGGGCAAAGCCCAGCGCTGCTGCCGTCGTGCCTGCCATACCGCCAGCGCAGATCTTAAAGAACTGCCTTCTGCTGACCTGCATGGTCACTCCTTCGTTATTTCGACATTTACTCACGTACTTATACTTTGCGGCAGGCGCCGCAAAGGTTCAGAATTACGGGATCCCCTGTTTTGAGGCGGGGATTACCGGAAGAATACCACATTGTAATTAGGCCTGTTCCGGCTTGGTTAACAATTAGTGAACAATTTGTGCCGTAAATTAAGAGGAAATTGTGACTGCTCTCATCGGATCCCGTTCCGTCGCGCTGTGGAAGCGTGAGGATTTGCATCATTCGCAGCCTGACGTGCTGGCAGAAGAGGTGCCTGTCGCGCTGGTTTACAACGGCATCTCCCACGTGGTGATGATGGCCTCGCCTAAAGATCTGCCGCTGTTTGCCCTCGGCTTTTCGTTGTCGGAAGGGATTATTGAGGCGCCGAACGAGATCTACGGCATGGACGTCGTGCCGGTATGCAACGGCCTGGAAGTGCAAATCGAACTCTCCAGCCGCCGTTTTATGGGGCTGAAGGAGCGCCGTCGGGCGCTGGCCGGACGCACCGGCTGCGGCGTGTGCGGTGTGGAGCAGCTTAATGACATCGGCAAACCGGTCGCGCCGCTGCCGTTTACCCAGACTTTTGATCTGGCGCTGCTGGATGACGCTCTGCGCCATCTGACGGATTTCCAGCCGGTGGGCAAACTTACCGGCTGCACGCACGCGGCGGCCTGGCTGTTGCCGTCCGGCGAGCTGGCGGGCGGGCATGAAGATGTGGGCCGCCATGTAGCGCTGGATAAACTGCTCGGGCGTCGGGCGCAGGAAGGCGCACGCTGGCTGCCGGGCGCGGCGCTGGTCTCCAGTCGTGCCAGCTATGAAATGGTGCAGAAATCCGCCATGTGCGGCGTCGAGATCCTTTTTGCCGTCTCCGCGGCGACCACCCTGGCGGTTGAAGTCGCGGAACGCTGCAACCTGACGCTGGTGGGGTTTTGCAAACCTGGTCGGGCGACGGTGTACACCCATCCGCAGCGCCTGAAAGGCCTCTGAATAGAACATCAAAAATTTTGAAGTTTATCGGCAAATCCTTCCGCTATTCGTTGGAGATAAACAGGTCTACTATTTATCACATCAAGGCGACACGCCTTATCCCAACAAATAACCTGAAGGATAGACATCATGAAAAACATCAAAACTTTCGTTGCAGTTGCCGCTCTTACCGCTTCTTTCGGTGCTTTCGCTGCCCAGTCAGTAACCGCCACCGCCACCACGCTGTCCGGTGCAGAAGCGCAAATCGCGGCTAAAGCGCAACAGGCTGGCGCATCGTCTTACAAAATTACCGAAGCTTACACCGGTAACCAGATCCACATGACGGCCGAACTGACTAAATAAGTTTCCAAAGCTGCTGTCCCTGCTCTGCTGAGCGGGGACAGGCTTCCCGCCCCGCTTTACGCCTGCAACAACGCCATAAAATCGTCATAACCCGCTAATGCTGCGATCCGCTGCGCCGGATAACGATGCATCATGCTTGCCAGAAAACTGAAAATTTTCAGCTCCTGCCGTGCCGTTGCGCTCGCGCAGGCCATCAGCATATGCGCCACCGGCTCATGATTTATGATGACCGGATGGGCCAGCGTAATAAAATAGCCGCAAAATGCCGCCCGATGGTCGCTCCAGCAATGGGGAATGGCGAGCTGATTGACGATCAAATTCTCGCCTTCCTGTTCACGTTCACACAGCCGCACCGCCTCATCTTTGCTGATCAACGCCGCCGCGCGGAGCTGGTCGCATACGGCCTGCATGATCTCATCCCAGCGCTGCGCGGGAGTATTCGCATAATGAAAACTGCCCTGCGCCGGAAAAAGCCGGGTGAGGTTCTGCCGGATAAACGCTGTCGCCACCGCATCTTTGATGTGCGCAATCCCCGCAGGATCGATCATGTTTTTGATGGTCAGACACTGTGTAAGGCGTTCGTCCGGGCGGAAATGGCTGTTATTAATGATGCACACCGGCGACAGCGTCAGCATCAGTTCTTGTAATTCACGCAGGCTACGGGCGATCGTCACCCGGCAGTTCAGCACTTCGCGCTCGATGGCCATTTTATTAATGGTGGCAATCGCATTCTGATCGGATAACAGGATCACCGGCTGGTGTTCGGTCTGATTACGTTCGAGGCTACAGGCAAAATAGAGGCCGATGAGATCGCTGTCGAACACCTGCACGTCCAGCTGGTCACGCAACAGGGCGATAAAGCGAATGCTCATATCAAAAGCGACGGGCCAGGCGGCTTTGAGATTATTCAGGCTGCTCTGGCGGCTTTCCGCCAGCCATAACGGCGTGGCCGCGCAGCGAACGATATGCCCGGTCAGATTATCAACCAGTGTGGCATCAATAATGGCAGGCGGATAATTATCGCGTACCTGCTCCAGCAAGGCGGCGATGCGCTGCGGGGTGAGTTTCCGGGCGCGGGATTGCAGCGTATCCAGAATGGCGGTCAGGGTTTGCAGCGCAGACGGGCGCAGCGACAGGCCCATGCCCGCGACGCAGGCGGCGAGCGCGTCGCTGACGCTAACCGGCGGCGGGGCATCAAGACGGTGGCGCAGGGCATATACCGCGAGGATCACCCCGTGCAGATAATCGCCCGGAATATCCGGATAACCGGCAAGGGCAACCGCCTCACCCGTCGCGGGACAACGGCCATGCAGTGCCAGCAGCCCCGGATCTTTTTTCAGCAGGCAGGCGAGAATAAGCACGCGCGTTATTTCCGGCTCGGCAATGAAATGGCCCGCGCCGGGACGTGCGGCGATCGTAAAGCGCTTTTCATAGCGCTGTTTCAGACGTGCCAGCTTATCGCCGATCCAGGTTTCCGGCAGGTTCAGCGCTTCCGCCAGCCTGCGGCGGGTGGTAAAGGCGTTGAGCAGTAATATCGCCAGCAGACGATCGTCGTTGTCGTGGCGCTGTAACAGCCGGAAATAGCTGGCGCGATCGAAAATTTCCAGCTGCCAGGTGGCGTTACCGCCGGTCGTGATACGCGCTTTGCCGCTCAGGGTCAGGTTAAGATAATCCACATCCCGTAACAGCGTGCGCGTCGAGACGCCCGCCCGGCGCGCCAGCTCTGCCAGCGTCAGCGGCTGGTTTTCCAGATGTTCCAGCACAGCAAGCTGGCGTTCATTGAGCATCTGGCGATCTCAGTGAAAATCCGCCAGCGCGCGGACGTTCTCTGCATTAAGTGATAACAGCAGATCGCGCACCAGCGTCAGCGTGGCGGCATAATCCCGGGCGGAGATCATGCCGCTGGTGGCATGCAGATAACGCGTCGGCAGGCAGAGCGCCACCACGGGCCGCCCACCGCCCATCACGTTATAACGGCCGCCGTCCGTCGCCCCGGTTTTCATGGTGCAGCACTGTAGCGGCGTGTCGCTGCGGACAGCGCACGCCTTGACCATGTTCACCAGCTTCTGATTCGGGAAATAGCGCTTATCGAACAGCATCATCGCCGGGCCATCCCCCAGCCGCAGCGGATATTTTATGCTGTCGATCCCCGGCACATCCCCCGCCACGGCGGTATCGAGGACGATCACCAGATCCGGCCTGATACGCTCCGCTGAGGTTTGCGCCCCGCGCAGGCCGACTTCTTCTTCGACGCTGCCGACGCCGTACAGCGTGATGTCCGGGTTATTTACGCTTGCCAGCAGTTCCGCCACCAGCGCGCAGCCCGCGCGATTATCCAGCGCTTTGCCGACGATTTTGTCCTCGCCCCAGCGGGCAAAATTCGCCTCCGGGCAGATAAAATCGCCGATGGCGATGCCGCGGCTTTTTACGTCATCGCCGCTTGCCGCCCCAATATCAATGAACATTTCATCAAAGGTTAACGGCTGCTGTTTTTGTTTTTCCGACAGCGCGTGGGGCGCAACGGAGCCGATCACGCCAGGGATTTTCTCGCCGTGGCGGGTGCGGATGGTGACACGATGGTTGAGCATCGACTGGCTCCACCAGCTGCCGATAGTGTCGAAGCGGATAAATCCCTGTTCGCTGATGTGCGTCACCATCAAGCCAACCTCATCCATATGGCCGACCACGGCGATCTTCGGCCCGCGCGTGCCTTTGCGGGCAATCACGCTGCCCAGCCCGTCAAAGGCGATGTCATCGACGTGAGGTGTCAGCGCGGCGATCAGCAGCTGCCGCACTTCCTGCTCATCGCCGCTGACGGCGCTGGCTTCACACAGGTTTTTCAGTAATTCAGTGTTCACAGGCAACCTCCTGTCGCGCGGCTTTGCGTTTTAGCCACAATCCTTTCAATAAAATGATCAGCACAATATTCATCATCAGGCCGCATCCCAGCACCAGATAAAAGGAGCCCGCCGGTGACATCAGGCCAATCAGCGGATCAAACACCCCCAGCCCCGGCGCGAGGCGTTGCAGCCCGAAGCCGATCACCAGCATGCCGGTAATGCCACCGGAGAGCGTATTGGCGGTGATCATCGGCAGCGGCGCGGCCAGCGCATAGGGAATGGCGGGTTCCGTGGCGACGGTTGCGCCTACCACGATGGCGCTACTGGCGGCGGCTTTTTCCTGCGCAGTAAACAGCTTGGGGGCCAGATAAGTGGCAATGCCCGCCGCAACGGGCGGCATCAGCGCCACCACGCCGACAATGGCGTACCAGTCGTAAATGTGTTTTTCCAGCAGCGAAAAGCAGAAGAACCACGCGGTTTTGTTGATCGGGCCGCCCATGTCGAAAGCCAACATCGCGCCCACCAGAAATGCCGCGCCGAGCTTCATTGACGGCGGAATAGTATTCAGGAAATGCAGCAGGCCGCCCATGATGTCGGACATCACCGGGCCGACCACGTAATAGGTCAGCACGCCGAAAACCAGCAGCGTGACGAAAGGGATGAGCATCG
>Ga0209461_10000255_pt1 | contig 22532 bp, 25 predicted proteins | sample AgamicAsMarz_FD_187162 | JGI IMG/M metagenome (GOLD analysis project Ga0209461, IMG submission 187162) | Agave microbial communities from Guanajuato, Mexico - As.Ma.rz (SPAdes) (version 2) | ecosystem: Host-associated > Plants > Phyllosphere > Phylloplane/Leaf | place: Guanajuato, Mexico... | reverse complement strand
CTCCCCTTGCCGCCGATCCCGGTGTCGAAGAGGACGATGCCGCCGTCGGCGGCGACGGCCCAGGCGTTGCCGTGCGGCACCCCGGGCCAGGGCAGCGCCAGCCGCAGCCGCCAGACGCCAGGCAGCGCCTTCTCGCCCCGCGGCTGCTCGGGTCGCTTGTGGCCGTCGCTCATCGACGGCCATCCTTTCAGGGTCCGGCGGACCTAAGGGGAGACGAAGGTCGCCGGGTCGGGGCCGATCCGCTCGGCCGCGTCGAGCGCCCCGATCTCCCCCATCTCCTCCACGCTCAGCTCGAAGTCGAAGATCTCGAGGTTCTCGCGGATGCGCCGTGGCGTCGCCGACTTGGGTATGACGACATTTCCGAGCTGGATGTGCCAGCGCAGGATCGCCTGCGCGGGGGTCTTGCCGTGGCGCTCGGAGATCGCGACGATCGCCGGCTCGTCGAGCAGCGCGCCCTGGGCGAGCGGGCTCCAGGCCTCGGTGGCGACGTCGTGCTCGGCGTGCCAGGCACGCAGCTCGGCCTGCTGGTGGCGGGGGTGCAGCTCGATCTGGTTGACCGTCGGCCGCGTCTCGGTCTCCCGCTCGAGCCGCTGGAGATCGTCGACGCGGAAGTTCGAGACGCCGATCGTGCGCACGCGGCCCTCATCGCGGATCCGTTCGAACGCCCGCCAGGTCTCGACGAAGCGGTCTTCGGTCGGCACCGGCCAGTGGATCAGGTAGAGGTCGGCGTACTCGAAGCCGAGCCGGCCAAGGCTGCCGTCGAAGGCCTCGAGGGCGGAGTCGTGGCCCTGCTGCGAGTTCCACAGCTTGGTCGTGACGAAGACCTCCTCGCGCGGGACGCTGGCGGCGGCGATCGCCGCCCCGACGCCCTTCTCGTTGCGGTAGGCGGCGGCGGTGTCGATGTGGCGGTAGCCGGCGGCCAGCGCCTCCTCGACGACCGCCTGGGTGTCCTCGGGCGGCACCTGGAAGACGCCGAACCCGAGCTGGGGCATCTCGACCCCGTCGTGGAGGACGAGGCTGGGGATGGCTGCGGTCTCGGCCATGGCGCGCAGATACCCGGCGGGCGAGCTCCTACGCAGCTCAGGCGGTCGCGAGCCCGAGTGCGAGCAGCGGGAAGGCGGCGAGCGTGCCCAGGAAGGCTCCGATCGCAAGTCCGGTCAGGGTCGCGGTGGTGCGCGAACGAGCGCCGGCGAAGAGGCCGATCAGCACGCCGAAGACGGCGATTCCGAGACCGATCCAGAAGACGTCGGGCATGAGCGGGCGAGACTACCGAAACCCCAGGCCGACGGGCCTGGGGCGTCCGACATATGGACGCCCCAGGCCCGTCGTCGGAGAAGGATTCGTGGGGGCTGCATCAAACGCCTTCGCATGAACGAGACCGGCAGCAGCAAGAAGACCCTGACCCTGGCGGCGATGATCCTCGCCGTCTCGATGACCTTCATCGATCAGACGATCGTCGCGATCGCGATCCCCGAACTTCAGCAGGACCTCTCGCTCTCCTCCACCGGGGTGCAGTGGATCGTCAACGGCTACCTGCTCTCGCTCTCGGCCCTGTTCGCCTTCGGCGGCAAGCTCGCCGACATCGCCGGGCACCGGCGCATGGTCACGATCGGCGTCGTCGTCTTCGCCACCGCCTCGGCGCTCTGCGGGGCGACGCCGACCGACAGCGGCTCCACGGAGCCCTGGATCATCGTCTTCCGCGTGATCCAGGGGGCCGGCGCGGCGCTGATGTTCCCGGCGGCGTTGGCGATCGTCCTCGGCACCTTCCCGGTCGGCGAGCGCGGCCGCGCCCTGGCGATCTTCTTCGGCCTCGCCGGCGCCTTCACCTCGATCGGCCCGATCGCCGGCGGCTACCTGACCGAGTGGACCTGGCGGGCGATCTTCTGGATCAACGTCCCGGTCGCGATCGGGGCGCTGATCCTTACCGCGATCGCCAAGCCCGAGAACGAACGCCACCCGGCGCCGCTCGACTACCGCGGCGCAGTGCTGATCTCGGCCGGGATGGGGCTCGCCGTGCTCGGCCTGCAGCAGTCGAGCGTCTGGGGCTGGGGCAGCCTCGCGACCTGGGGCAGCATCGTCGCCGGCCTGGCGCTGCTGATCGCCTTCATCCGCTACGAGCTTCGCATCGAGCACCCGCTGATGCAGATCCGGACCTTCGCCAACCGCGCCTTCGCGGTCGACAACGCGATCCTCTTCCTCCTGATGATCCCGTTCGTCCCGCTCTTCTTCTTCGCCAGCATGTACGCGCAGATCTCGCTCGGCGAAAGCGCTTCGGAAACCGGGCTCTACCTGCTGATCTTCTTCGGCGGGTTCTTCGTCGCCACGCAGCGCGGCGGGCGCGTGCTGGACACCAAGGGAGCGCGGCCGGTGGTGGTTCTCGGCTGCCTTCTCGCCGCGGTCGGCTTCGCCCTCTGGGCGAGGGAAATGCCCGACCTCTCGGTCGGCTCGCAGTGGCCGTTCATGGTCCTGGCCGGCGCCGGCGTCGGCCTGGTGCTGAGCCCGGCCAACACCGACGCGCTCAACCGCGTGCCGCGCAGCCGCTACGGCGAGGCGACCGGGATCACCCAGACCGTGCGCAACTTCGGCTCCAGCCTCGGCATGGCGGTGCTGGGCACGATCCTGATCATGCAGAACAAGTCGAACCTGGAGTCGACCCTGGGCGAAGAGGGCATCCCCAAGTCCGAGGCCGACCAGATCGCCGAATCGCTGACCGGGTCCGGCGGCGAACAGAGCTCCTTCGCCGAACAGGCGGGGTCGCAGGCGAAAGAGATCTTCTCCGCGGTGCAGCTCGACTTCGCGCTCGCCTCGCGGACCGTCTTCTACGCGATGGCCGGGGTGATGGCGGTCGCCTTCGTCGTCGCCCTGATCTGGATGCCGGCTGGCAAGGTCGAGGAGATCCCCGAGAGCTGAGGTAAGTTTCGAGCGGTGAGGATCCTCGCCTTCAGCGACCTGCATCGGGACCTGGGCCAGGCGGCGAAGCTGGTCGAGATGGCGGCCGAGGCCGACGTCGTGATCGGCGCCGGCGACTTCGCCTCCGTGCACGAGGGGCTGGAGGAGACGATTGGGGCGCTGGCGGCGATAGAGGCGCCGACCGTGCTCGTGCCGGGTAACAACGAGACCGACGAGGCGCTGCGCGAGGCCGCCGCGGGATGGGGCGCGGCGACCGTCCTCCATGGCGGCGGCGCGACGATCGACGGGGCCGAGCTCTACGGCCTCGGCGCCGGGATTCCCGTCACCCCCTGGGACTGGAGCTTCGACCTCGACGATGAGGCGGCGGCGGCAAAGCTCGCCGCCTGCCCGGAGGGCGCCGTCCTCGTCCTCCACTCACCGCCGCAGGGGCACTGCGACGCCAATGGCGCCGGCGACCACTTCGGCAGCGCCGCGCTGCTGCGCGCGATCGAGGAGAAGCGGCCCCGGCTCGCCGTCTGCGGCCACATCCACGAGTCCTGGGGCTGCGAGAGCAAGATCGGCGAGACCCCGGTGCGCAACCTCGGCCCGACCGGCACCTGGCTCGAGGCTTAGGGCTGACCGCCCCTCGTTTGCGGCTGATCGGGCTCCGAGCGCGGCTCCAACTGTAGATCGGCCTCAGCCTCGCGCTTGCCTTCGTCGAGCTCGAGGCTGCGCTCGCGCTCGGCGTTCAGCTGGTGGCCGAAGAGGATCGCCAGGTTGGTGATCCAGAGCCAGACGAGCAGGGCGATCAGGCCGCCGAGCGTGCCGTAGGTCTTGTCGTAGGAGCCGAAGTTGGCGACGTAGAGGGCGAAGGCCGCGGAGGCGACGAGCCAGACGACGATCGCGACCAGGGTGCCCGGCGTCACCCACTTGAAGCCGCGCAGCTTGGCGTTGGGCGAGGCGTAGTAGAGGACCGCGATCAGGGTGACGAAGAGCGCCGCCAGGACCGGCCACTTGGCGATGTCCCAGATCGTCAGCGCCGTGTCGGAGAGACCGAACGGCTCCGCCACCGCCTCGACCACCGGGCCGGTGAGCACCAGGCCCAGGGCGACAACCGCGATCAGCACGATCATCGTCAGGGTGACGAGCAACTGCAGCGGACGCAGCTTCCAGAACGGGCGCCCCTCAGGCGTCTCGTAGATCACGTTGGAGGCGCGGATGAAGGCGCCGACGTAGGCCGAGGCCGACCAGAGCGCCGTCGCCAGGCCGATGACCAGCGTCAGGCCCGCCGCGCCGCGGTTGGAGGTGATCGATTCGATCGGCCCGGCGAAGGTTTCGGCAGCCGACTCCGGCCCCAGCGCGGTGACCACTTCGGTGACCTTCTCGGTCGTCGCTTTGGGGTCGCCGAAGAGGCCGACCAGGGAGACCAGCGCCAGCAGGGCGGGGAACAGCGAGAGCAGGCCGTAATAGGTGAGCGCCGCCGCCCAGTCGCTCAGGTTGTCGTCCCTGAACTCGGTGAGGGTCCGCTTCAGCGTCGCCGGCCAGCTGCTGCTCATGCACTCCCATGTACCCGCAACTCGGCAAGCGAACGCCTCTGCCGCCCCTCTGCGTCGAAGTTGGCCGGGTCGAGCCAGGCCTCGAAGCCGGCCCGGATGGCCGGCCACTCGTCGTCGACGATCGCGTACCAGGCGGTATCGCGGTTACGGCCCTTGACCACGTAGTGCTTGCGGAAGACCCCCTCGAAGCTGAAGCCGAAGCGCTCGGCGGCGCGGCGCGAGGCGGCGTTGAGCGCGTTGCACTTCCACTCCAGGCGGCGGTAGCCGAGCTCGTCGAAGGCGTGCCGGGCCAGTAGGTAGATCGCCTCGGTCGCCGCCGTGGTGCGCTGCAGCGGCGTGCCGAACCAGACGTTGCCGATCTCGATCGAGCCGTGCTCGGCGGCTATCCGCAGGTAGGAGGCCAACCCGAGCGGCCGCTCCTCGGGAAGGCCGGCGAGGCTGAAGAAGATCGGGTCGTCCGACTTCTCGACCTGGGCCAGAAGCCGACCCAGTTGCTCCGCACTCTCGTAAGGCCCATCGAACAGGTAGTCCCAGATCGCGGGGTCGCCCGCGGGTGGGTGCGAGACCGCGTAGAGCGACCCGGCGTCGGCATCCGCGTCGAGCGGCCGGAGCAGCACGTAGGAGCCGCGAAGCTCGACCGGGGAGGGCCGCCTGACCGGCGCCCAGTCCACCTGCTCTCCTAGGGGGCGGTCAGCGCCCACGGCCCTCGACGCGGGCCTTGAGCTCCCCCGGGCGAGCGTTTACGAGCGCCGCGCGGACGGCAGCCTCGACCGGGCCCCGGATCACCATCCCGAGCACCCGGCCGGGATCGGCGTCGAGCGTGTAAGTCGCTCGAGTCCGCCGATCGCCGAGATCCTCGAGCTTCCAGGAGCCGGTCACCGACTTGAGATCGCCCTTCTCCTGGATCCAGGAGAGGACGGTTGGCGGCTCATAGCCGAACCTCACTCGTGTCTTGACATGCCGAACCTTGATGTCGTTCTCGATCTCGACCAGCGTGGCCCGGTTCTCGCCGTCGCGCTCCAGGGCCGAGATGGCCACGACGCCGCCCTGCCAGTCCGGCGCGGTGAGCACGTCCTCGACCACGGCCCAGACCTCGTCCACCGAGGCGTCGATCTCTGCGCTGGCGCTGCCGCCCATGCGTGCCATCGGGGAAACGCTACCCCGTCTATCCGCAACCCGAACGGATGCCTGGCTCAGTCGGAATCGATGCGGGCGGTGCCGCCGAGGTAGAGCTCGGCCACCTTGTGGTCTTCGAGCAGGTCGCGGCCAGCGCCCTGGAAGCGGTTGCGGCCGAGGTCGAGGACGTAGCCGCGGTCCGACATCGCCAGCGCCCGGCGTGCGTTCTGCTCGACCATGACCACGGTCACGCCGGCCTCGTTGATCGTCCGCACCTGCTCGAAGATCGTCTCGACGAAGGCCGGCGCGAGGCCGGCGGAGGGCTCGTCGAGCAGCAGCACCCGGGGTTTCGGCATCAGCGCCCGCGCCATCGCCAGCATCTGCCGCTCGCCGCCGCTCATCGTCCCCGCCGCCTGGCTGCGGCGCTCGCCGAGCCGCGGGAAGAGCTCGTACATCCGCCCGATCCGCTCACGAGTGCGCGAGCGCTCGAGCGAGCCCATCTCCAGGTTCTCCTCGACGCTGAGGCTGGGGAAGACGTTGTCGAGCTGGGGCACGTAGCTCATCCCGCGCCTCGTGATCGAGTGCGGCTCGAGCCCGGTGAGGTCCTCGCCGCGCAGCGTGACCCGGCCGCGGCGCGGGCGCAGCAGGCCGAAGATCGTCCGGATCAGGGTCGACTTGCCGGCGCCGTTGGGCCCGACCACGGTCGCGATCTCCCCCTCGCCGACGCTGAGCGAGACGCCGTCGAGGATGTCGACCCCGGGCACGTAGCCGGCGACCAGGTCCTCGGTGACGAGCAGGGCGCCGTTCGCGCTCACGCGACCCCTCCGAGGTAGGCGTCGACCACGGCCGGGTCCTCGCGCACGCGGTGCGGCTCGCCCGCGGCGATCACGTGGCCCTCGGCCATCACGATCACCCGGTCTGAGTGGTTCATCACCACCTCCATGTCGTGCTCGATGAAGAGGAAGGTCATCCCCCGCTCGCGGCGCAGGCGCTGCATGTGGTCGAGCAGGCGCCGGCCCAGGGTCGGGTTGATCCCGGCCATCGGCTCGTCGAGCAGCAGCAGCCGCGGCTGCGCCATCAGCGCCCGCGCCAGCTCCAGCAGCTTGCGCTGACCGCCCGAGAGGGTGCCGGCGTAGTCGGCGGCGACGCGCTCGAGGCCGAAGACCTCGAGCAGCTCGACCGCCTGCTCGTGGACCTCGCGCTCACGCCGGCGCGCGGCGGCCACGCGCAGGAGCCCGCGGAGCCGCTCGCCGGGCTGCTCGGGCGCGGCCAGCATCATGTTGTCGATCACCGGCATCGCCGCCAGGGCCTTGGTGATCTGGAAGGTGCGCACCATCCCGCGCCGCGCGATCGCGTACGCCGGCCGCCGCAGCACCTCCTCGCCGGCGAAGCGGACCGAGCCGCGATCGCCGCGCTGAAAGCCGGTGATCACGTTGAAGAGGGTGGTCTTGCCGGCGCCGTTGGGCCCGATCAGGGCGGTGATCGAGCCATCGGCGACCTCGAAGCTGGCGCCGTCCACGGCCCTGACGCCGCCGAACTGCTTGACCACACCGCTGACGCCGAGCAGCGCCCCTCCGTCGACGGCCTCAGTCACCGAGGACCATCTCCTCGCGCTTGCCGAACAGTCCCTGGGGCCGGAACGCCATCAGCCCGATCAGCACCGCGCCGACGATCGCGAAGCGCAGCGCCGCCGTCTTCTCCTCGCTGATCGGCAGCTCGACGAACCTCGTTCCTTCGAGCAGGGCCCAGAGCAGGACCGCGCCCACGGCCACGCCGCGGTAGCTGCCGAGGCCGCCGAGGATCAGCACTCCAAAGGCGAAGAAGGTGACGATCGGCTCGTAGTCGTCGGGGTGAATGGTGGCCAGGAAGAGGGCGAGGAAGAAACCGGCCAGGGCGCCGAGCAGGGCCGAGATCGCCAGCGACTGCAGCTTGTAGAGGAGGGTGTTCTTGCCGAGGGCGCGGGCCGCATCCTCGTCCTCGCGGATCGCCCGCAGCACCCTGCCCCAGGGCGTCCCCTGCAGGTAGCTGAGCCCGAAGCCCCCGATCGCGACCGTGACCCAGATGACGAGCAGCAGCGGCAGCAGCGGCTCGGGGTCGGACCAGAAGCTTTCGACGAAGCCGAGGATCGAGTCCGAGACCGAGCGCCACGAGTCGTCGAAGCAGACCTGACTGCCCCCTTCGAAGTCGCAGTAGAGGCCTTTGTTGCCGCCGGTCAGGTCGCGGGCGTTCTGGGCGACGAGCCGCACCACCTCGGCAGTGGCAAGGGTGACGATCGCAAAGTAGTCGGCGCGCAGCCGTAGCGAGGGCAGCCCGATCAGGACCCCGAAGGCCATCGTGATCAGGACGGCAGCCGGCAGCGCCAGCCAGAAGGAGAAGCCCGCCTCCAGCACCAGGATCGCCATCGAGTAGCCGCCGACGGCCATGAATCCCGCCTGGCCGAAGTTGACGATCCCGGTGTAGCCGACGTTGAGCTGCAGGCCGAGGGTGACGACGGCGTAGATGCCGGCGACCACCAGCACGCCGCTCCAGAAGCCGAGGTTGGCGAAGGCCTCGAGGGTGAAGGCGAGCGGGAGCATGCTCAGACCGCCCTCGCACGACCGAAGATCCCCTGTGGCCGGATCACCAGGGCGACGATCAGGACGAGGAAGCCGACGGTCACCTTCCAGCGCGGCTCGACGACCAGGGTCGAGAGCTCGATCACGACGCCGAGCACGAGGCCGGCGGTGAGGGCGCCGAACGGGCTGCCGATGCCGCCCAGGATCACGGCGGCGAAGATCGGCAGGAGCAGCTCGAAGCCGAGCTCGGGCCGCAGGTTCGTCAGGGCGCCCGAGAGCACACCCGCGAGACCGGCGAGGGCGCCGGCGAAGAGCCAGGTGTAGAGGATCACGCGGCGGGTGTCGATGCCGGCCGTCTCGGCCAGGTCGATGTCATCCGAGAGGGCGCGCATCTGCTTGCCGAGCAGGCTGAAGCGGACGATCAACCCGACCGCGACCAGGACGACGAGGCCGACGACGACCACCAACAGCTCGGTCTGGCCGATTCGCAGGCCGAGGAAGGTGACGCTGTCGGTGACGTTGACGTCGAGGGTGCGGATCTCGCTCCCCCAGAACCACTGAATCGCCGAGCGGATCACGAAGGCAAGGCCGATGGTCATCAGGAGCAGTTGCAGGAAGCCCGCCCCTTTCGCCCGCATCGGCCGCCACATCGTGCGCTCGAAGAAGAGGCCGAGCAGGGCCGTCGCCGCCATCGCGAAGAAGATCGCGGCGGCCAACGGCATGCCCCAGGTCACGTTCACCAGGTAGGCCATGTAGGCGCCGAAGGTGAGGAAGTCGCCGTGGGCGAAGTTGACCAGCCTGAGGATCCCGTAGACGAGGGTCAGGCCGACGGCGCCGAGCGCGTAGACGACGCCGAGAGTGAGGCCGTTGAGCGAGGCCTGCGCGACATCGTGGAGGCCCTCCGCGGCGATCAGGACGAGGACGATCAGCGCGATGACGCCGAAGGCGACCGCGGCGGGCCGCGCCCGGGCGAGCTCTCTGATGAGCTCGCCGGGAGCGGGCTCCGCCTGGGCTGTGGAGGCCTCCATCGGGGAAGGCGGCGGAGCGCTATTCCGCCGTCACCTCCACGGTGTCGACCTTCACCAATTTGCCGCCTTTGAACTCGGAGATGTCGTAGATGTAGCGCGAGAGATCGCCGTTCTCGTCCCAGTCGATCGGGCCCGAGACGCCTTCGTAATCGATGTCCTCGCCTTTTTCGAGCGCTTCCACGGCCTGCGGCAGCTGTTCGAAGGTGTACTTCGCCCCCGGGGGGCCGGTGACGTCGACGATCGCATCGGCCATCTCGGCGCCGTCACTGGAGCCCGCCGCCACGGCCGCCAGGTAACAGAGGGTCACGTCGTCGAAGGTGGTCGAGTCGAACAGGTTCCGGGCCGGGCCGGGCGCCTGTTTGTAGAGCCGGTCGAAGGCGTCCGGGGCGTCGCCAGAGAAGGCCCCCGGGGCGGTTCCGAGCATCCCCTCGGTCGCCTCGCCGCCGACTTCTTCCGGCAGTTCGGTCGAGCTGAGGCCGTCGGTGATGAACGTTTTCGAGGCTTCCCAGTTGCCGGTGCGGACCAGCGCCGGCCCGAGCTTGGCGAAGGTTTCCGGGAAGTCGATGATCACGAAGTTGTCGGGATTGCCCGACGTGATCTGCTCGGCCTCGGAGTTGTAGCTCGGCTGTTCGGGGTCGTAGATCACCTTCTCCGCGACCGTGGCCCCGCGCTCTTCCAGTTCCGCCTCGAGCGAGTCGGCGAAGCCGGTGCCGTAGAGGTCGTTGCGGGCGCCGATGTTGATCGTCTTGCCCTCGAGTCCGCCCAGCTCCTGTTCCATGCGGTCGGCGAGCGCCCGGCCCTGCAGGCCGTCCGGCGGCGCGGTGCGAGCGAAGAGCCCGTCGTCGTCGAGGTCGGAGAGCGCGTCCGCGGTCGAGGCGGGCGAGATCAGCATCACGCCCTCCGGGATCGTCACCGAGCGCGCCACGGCCACCGTAGCGGTCGAGGCGTAGTCGCCCGAGATGCAGGTCGCGCCGTCGGCGATCAGCTTGCGCGCCGCCTGGACCCCGCCCTGATCGTCGGAGGCGCCGTCCTCGGTGGCCAGCTCGACGGTTTGTTCGACACCGGTCTGTTCGATCGCCGCCTGGATCTGGTCGAGCGCGAGCTCACCGGCCTTCTGACCGGCTGGCCCGTAGGGGGCCAGGTCGCCGGTGAGCGGGACCAGGTTGCCGATCGTCAGGTCGAGCTGTGCCGCGCCACCCCCGCCCCCGCCGTCGTCGTCATCGTCCCCACACGCCGCCACCCCAAGCGCCAATACCAACGCGGTCACGGCGGCTGTCAACACAAGGCCTGGTCGCTTCACGAGATTCCTCCTTTAACGCCCAGCCACCTCGGCAGGGGCCGGCCAATCCGATGCCCCGGACTTACCCAGGGGGTGGGGTTCTCAACCCCCTATTGCTCAGGTAATCTTTTTTGCAGTGGCCCTTCGCTTCGCCTCCCTTGGGCTCGCACTCGCCCTCCTGGCTGGCTGCGGCAGCAGCGGCGATGCAGCCGAGTCGCCATCCGGCGGCCTGCCGAGCGAAATAGTGATCGGGGCCGCGATCGCCAAAACCGGCTACATGGCCCCCTACGACGCCACCTTCGCCGCCGTCGAACAGCTGATCGAGGAAACGAACGCCCGCGGCGGGATCGATGGCCGCAAGGTGAGGGTGATCCAGTCCGACACCCGCTCGGACCCCCAGCAAGCGGTGCTGGCAGTGCAGGAGGTGATCGAAGACGGAGCCGACGTCCTCGTCCTCAGCGGCGAGGCGCTCAACGCCGCGGCTCCCTCGCCGCTTGCCGAGGAGCACAACCTGCTGAACATCTCCAACGCGAACGAACCCGGCTTCGGCCCGCCGACGACCGGCCGCCTCTCCTTCAGCTCCTACCCGAGCCTGCTCAGCGAGGGGAGCGCCGGCGCCTACTTCATGCGCAGCAGAGGCATCGAGCGGCTCTTCCTGTTTCGTGACACCTCGCTGATCTACGGCAGGGCCTACTGCTCGGCCTTCGAGCAGACCTGGGAGAAGCTCGGCGGCACGATCGCCGGCTCCGCCGACTTCGAGAACAACGACGAGTCGGTCGCGAGCCAGGTCAGCGAGCTGCGAGGCGCCGGCGCCGACGCCGTTGCAATGTGCTCCTACCCGCCGGGAGGCGCCGCGGCGATCAAGCAGATCCGCGCCGCCGGCATCGATGTCCCGATCGTCGGCCCGGCCGGCTTCGACGGCACCTTCTGGCTCAAGGGCATCCCCGACACCACGGGCATCTACGCCACCTCGAACGGCTCGGCCTACGACCCGCCGGACGAGGCGACGGCGAAGCTGTTCGAGAGCCTCGAACGAGCCGGCGTGGACACCGATGTATCGAGCAGCCTGCTGGGCGCCTATGCCGGAGGGCAGCTGATCCTCGACACGATCGAGGAAACCGACAGCGTCGACGGAGACGTTCTGGCCGACGCGCTCGAGGCGAGGCCCCACAAGACGATCGTCGGCAGGCTCCGCTATACGCCGGACAGCCACCACACCACTCGGATATGGCCGATCTACGACTACTCGAGCGGCGAGCCGAAGCTGGTAGCCAAGATCAACCCGCGCTTCGTTCCCGAGTACGGCGAGTAGGTCCCGGCGTGCGCGCTCGGCGCACGAACTCGACGAACGCCTCGCGGTAGGCGAGGGTGAACCGGTCGGCGAGGGCGTTGACGTCCGCCTGCGGGTCCAGCGGCAGCTCGCGCGGCTCGACCGCCGAGACGATCGGCAGATCCTCCGCGTATATGCGTGAGTCATAGTCGATCACCTGCGCGAGACGCTCCTCGTCGAAGTTCTCGAGGCCCCCCTCGATCCAGTAGTGCGCCGACTCGGTCGGGCCGATCGCACGCGCGGCGTGGAGCAGGCACCGCTCACCCTCATCGGTGAACAACCGGACCGAGGTGAAATTGGGGGCTATCGCGTGGGTCGCCGTTTCGCGCAACGGGCCCCAGACCGCTTCCGCGCCATCGCCGAACTCCATCTTGCGGCGCATCGTCACCTCGAGCCCGCGGCGCTCCGGCTCGAGCGGCTCGATCACCTCCGGCATGGGCCCCAGGGTCGCCTGGTGGACGAAGGCGAAGTGAGCGACGTCGCGGAAGTTCTCGATCATCACCCCGAAGGCGACCGGCAGCTCGAAGGGATCGCCGTGGCCCCAGGTCCACCTGTCGGCGTCGAACCAAGGCAGGTCGGGCGGCTCGCCAATCGGGTCCTCCAGCACCGTCCAGACCAGGCCCCAGTGGGACCGCGCCGGGTATGCCGGGACCCGGGCGCGCGGCGGTATCTGGCGCTGGTCGGGCAGCGACGGAACGCGGGTGCAGGCGCCATCCCGGCCCGCCCACTCCCAGCCGTGGTAGGGGCACTGGATCGAGTCGCCGCAGACCCTGCCCATCGAGAGCGAGGCGCCGCGATGGGCGCAGCGGTCGGAGACCACTGCGGGCTCCCCGGCCTCGGTGAGGAAGACGGCGAGCGCCTCGCCGAGGAGGATCGCGCGCCGCGGGCCGCGCTCCAGGTCCTGGAGCCGTGCGACCGGCTGCCAGCAGCGCCGGAGGGCGAGGGCGACCTCTTCGCTGGTCGGGATTTCGCTCATGGCTGCCTTCCCAGGTAAGCATGCAGGACGTCGGGGTCGCGCTGCAGCTCCTCGCGTGAGCCCTCCGCCCTGACCTTGCCGGCGCCGAGCACGACGCAGCGGTCAGAGAAGGCGATCGTCCGCGCCGCGTTCTGCTCGACCAGCAACATCGTCATCCCCTCCTCGCGCAGCCCCTCCAGCAGCTCGTAGATGAGGTCGATCGTCTTCGGCGCGAGCCCAAGGGAGGGCTCGTCGAGGATCAGGAGCTTGGGCCTGCCGAGCAGGGCGCGGGCGATCGCGAGCTGTTGCTGCTCCCCGCCGGAGAGGCGATCGGCCCGCTGGTGGGCGCGCTCGCGGAGGATCGGGAAGCGCTCGAGCGTCGGCTCGATCCGGAGGGCGACCTCATCGTCGCTGCGCGCGCCGAGCCGCAGGTTCTCCGCAACCGTGAGCGTCTTGAAGACATGCCGGCCCTCGGGCACCAGCGCCAGTCCGAGGCGAGCGATCCGCTCGGGCGCCATCCCGTTCAGGACGCGGCGCTCGAACGTCGCCTCTCCGCCGCTGGGGCGCATCAGGCCGCAGATCGACCGCAGGATCGAGCTCTTGCCGGCGCCGTTGGGGCCGATCATCCCGAGCACCTCCCCGCGACCGACGCCGACGTCGATTCCGTGGACCACCTCGGTGCGCCCGTAGCTGACCCGGATCCCGCGCAGCTCAAGCATTGGCCACCGCCTGGAAGGAGTGCCCGAGATAGGCCTCGACCACGGCGGGATCGGCCTGAACCTCCTCCGGGGCCCCCACGCACAGGGTCGTCCCGTCGTCGAGCACCTGGATCCGGGGACAGAGCTCCATGACGATGCTCATCTCGTGCTCGATGAGCAGGATCCCGCAGCCGAAGTCCCCGAGCACGCCGTGGAGGATCTCGGCCAGCTCGCCGCATTCGACCTCGTTCAGCCCGGCGGCCGGCTCGTCGAGGAGCAGGTAGCGGGGGTGGGTGGCGAGGGCTCGGGCGACGCCGAGGAGGCGCTGGCCTGCCGGGGTAAGGGAGCCGGCGGGCAGCGCCGCCTGCCCGAGGAGGCTGAGGCGATCAAGCACGTCGGCCGCGACCGCCGCCGCGCGCCTCCTGCCGATACCGATGCCCATCGCGCCGACGGCGACACTCTCGAGGGCGGTCAGGTGAGGGAAGGGCAGCGAAGCTTGGAAGGTGCGGCCCAGGCCGTCGCGGGCGAGGCGCGTCGGGGTCCCCCCGGTGACGTCGACCCCGTCCAGGGTGACGGTGCCCGAGTCGGGGCCCTGGAACCCGCTGAGAACGTTGACGAGGGTCGTCTTGCCGGCGCCGTTGGGCCCGATCAAACCGAGCGCTTCGCCGGGCTCGAGCTCGAGGTCGACTTTCTTGAGAACCCGCAGGCCGGAGAAGGCAATCGATATCTCCTCGGCGCGCAGCGCGCCCTTCTCGACCGCCTCGACCTGGGACCGCCCAGCCAGCGCGGCGGGCGCCCCAGACGGCGGCGATGAGGCGGTCGGTCCCAGCCGGCGAACCCAGGGCAGCTCGCCCGCCTCCCTGCCGCCGCTGAGCCCGTCCGGCATCGCGATCATCGTCGCCAGCAGGATCAGCCCGAGGCCGATGGCGGCGAGGCCCGGGGCCGCGCCGACCGAGATCGCGCCGAATAGGTCGGCGCCGTTCTCGATCCCCCGCAGCATCTCGTTCACGGTCGCGATCGCGATCGCCCCAACGACCGCGCCGAGGACGCTGCGGGCGCCGCCGACGACCAGCATCGTCATCGTCGTCACGGTCGCGCCGAAGTAGAAGGTCGTGGGGTTTAGGACGCCGGACTGGTGCACGGCCAGCGCACCCCCGATCCCGCACAGCACGCCGCTGATGCCGAACGCGATCAGCCGCTCCCTCATCACGCCGATCCCGATCGAGCGTGCGGCGACCTCGTCCTCGCGCGTCGCCTGCAGCCGGTAGCCGCTCGCGGACCACTTGAAGGCGATCGCGAGGACGGCGGCCACGGCAGCCCAGAGCCCGGCCGACTCGACGCTGGTCGTCGTCGGAATGCTGACCAGCCCGCTGCTGCCTCCGGTGACCCGGTCCCAGTTGGCTGTGACGTTGTAGACGACGACCAGGAAGGCGAAGGTGGAGATCGGGATCGCGAGGGTCGAGGTGCGCATCAGCGGCAGGCCGACCGCCACCGCGAGCAGGCCGGCGATCGCCGCCGCGATCAGCGTCGCCGGCAACGCGCCTAGCTGGGCATCGGCGATGAAGGAGGGCAGGCCGGGCGTCTGCAGCAGGGCGAAGGCCGGTGGCAGGGTGAGGAGCGCCGCGACGTAGGCGCCGGCGGTCGCAAAGCCAAGCTGCCCGAACGAGTAGACCCCGCTGTTGCCGACAAAGACCTGCAGGCCGAGGACGACGATCAAGTTGCAGAGGATCAGGGTGACCGTGCCCTGAAAAGCGGGCCGGCCGCTGGCCCCCACCAGCGTGACGATCCCGATCAGGGCCAGCGGAACCAGCAGCGAGATCGCGAAGGACGAACGCGAGCGAAATCGAGCACCGCTCATACCCGGGCCCTCCCAACCTCGCCGCCGAGCAGGCCGTGCGGCCTGAAGATCAGGATCAGCACGGGGAAGGTGAACACGATCGCGTCGCGGAACGGCGCCAGACCGTCCGGCAGGTAGGCCCCGAGCAGAGAGGAGAGGACGCCGAGCAGGAGGCCGCCGATCACCGCGCCGAACATCCTGCCGAAGCCGCCGATCACCACCGCGACGAACCCGATCAGCACCGGGGTGAGGCCCATCGTCGGCGTCACCTGTCCGGTCTGCATCACGATCAGCACGCCGACCGCGGCGGCGAGCGCGCCGCTGATCGCGAAGGAGATCGCGATCACCCGGTCGGCGCGGACGCCGAGCAGGCGCGCCATGTCGAAGTTCTCCGCCGCCGCCCGCATCGCCAGCCCCGTGCGGGTCCTGTAGAGCAACCACCCCAGTCCGGCCAGGACGATGGCCGTCAATCCGAGAGTGACGAACTCCAGATTCGGCACAGAGAACCCGCCGATGCTCGTCGACTCGCTGAGCGAGGCCGGCGTCGCGACCGACTGGGCGCGAGCATCGACCGCAGCCGTGACGACGTTCTGGAGGATCGCGGCGACCGCCAGCGAGGTGACGAGCTGGGTCGAGAGATCGGCGCTGCGGACCGGCCGGAAAGCCACGCGCTCGGCGAAGAGCGCGATCGCGATCCCGGTCAGCAGAGCGCTCGCAACCGCGGCGGGGAAGGGCAGTCCGGCGAAGACGTAGAGGGCGTAGGCGGCGAGCATGATGAACTCGCCGTGGGCGAAGTTCATCATCCCCATCACCGTGTACACGACGGTGATGCCGAGGGCGATCAGCGCATAGAGGCTGCCGAGGGCGAGGGCATCGATCAGGTTCTGGCCCAGGGCGGTCAGCTGAGATCGAAGGTGAGTTGGGCGCTGTCCGCGCGGTAGATGAGACGGGCGAACTCGAGCGGGCGCTCGCGATCGGACCCCGCCGGCCGGCCGTACTGGACGAAGCGCCCCATCAGGGCCGGGTCGCCGGCGGAGGCGCCGACCTGGGAGGACCCCCACTCGCCGAAGAACGTGTGCTCGACGGAGACGGTGGCGCGGGTCAGGTCGAGGCCCTCAGGCCTCGGTGGCTCTTCGCCGTTCTGGAGCGCCCGCGCCGTGGAGAGCAACCAGGGCACACGGTCGACGGTGGAGTAGGAGTCGACCAGGAAGACCGATGGCTGGTCGACGTTGACGACCGCGGTCACGTGGGTGATCGGGGTCTCCATGTCCTCGATCTCGAGGAAGTGCGTGACGGTGGCGTCGGGTCGCCGCTCGCGAGCGCCGAGCACGGTGACCACCGGATAGTCGTCGAGCTCGAGGGAGAGCCTGACCAGACCGGCCACCGGAACGTCCTGCCGTGGGGGGGCGATGAAGGCGCCCGATCCCTTGACCCTGAAGATGGCGCCATCGCCGACGAGGAGCTCCAGCGCCGGCCTGACCACGGCCCGCGAGACGTTGAACCGTTCCTCGAGCTCGCGCTCGGAGACGAACCGGGAGCCGGCCTCCCAGTCCCCAACCTCCAGCATGACCTTGAGGGCGGCCGCGAGCTGGAAGTAGAGCGGCACTTCGCTGTCGCGATCGAGCTCGCCAAGGTCCCCCAAGGAGACTTTGGAAGCCCGCCCCTGCCGATCAGGCCGACCTCCCTGGACTAATTGAACAGAATCGACCATTTGGCCACGAGAATACCGGCCGCATCCTGATCGACGGAACGTGTCAGGACAGGAAGGCCAAGCACCTAGTCGCCGTGTCCGAAGCGGACGTCAGGCAGGGTGCGGTTGAGCCAGGAAGGCATCGACCAGGCCGCCCGACCGGCGAGCCGCAGGAATACCGGCAGCAACAGCAGGCGAACCGGAAAGGTGTCGAGGAGGACGGCGACGCCGAGGATCACCCCCATCTCCTTCGGCGGCAGCGGCCCTGAGAGGGCGAAGGTGAAGAAGACCGCGACCATCACCATGCCGGCGGCGAGGACGACGCGTCCCGAGCGGGCCAGCCCGCCGACCATCGCCTGCTTCGCGTCGCCTGTCCGCTCCCACTGCTCCCGCGCCGAGGAGAGCAGGAAGACGGTGTAGTCCATCGCGATCGCGAAGATCATCGCGAAGAAGAAGATCGGCCCCCAGGCGTCGAGAAAGCCCTGCGATTCGAAGCCGAGCAGGCCGCTCAGGTGGCCGTCCTGGAAGATCAGCTTGGCGACCCCGAAGGCAGCCGCGGTCGAGAGCAGGTTGGCAAGAACCGCGATCGCCGCCACCAGCGGCGCCTGGAAGGCGATCAGCAGCAACAGGAACCCGAGCCCGACGACGAGCCCGATCGCCAGCGGCGCCTTCGCCGCCAGCGCCGACTCGAGGTCGTGGTTCTCGGCGGCCGCGCCGCCGAGGAGCGCGGCTGGGGGCAGCTTCTCCCGCAACCGCTCGACCGTGTCGCCGAAAGCGGTGCTCGCGGCGATGCTCGTCGGTACCGCGCCGATCAGGACCGCGTCGCCCGCGCCGGCAACGGGAGTCGCGACAGAGGCGATGCCGGGGTCGGCTTCCAGCTCCTTCACCACTACCGTGCGGGCGGAGCGGGGCGCGGTGACCTGCATCGTCGCCGGCGCCCCCGGGCCGAATGCGGTGCTGACCTGCCGGTAGCCGACTCGCGAGGAGTCCTCCTTGGGTACGACCTTGATCGACGGCATCCCCGTCTTCAGGCTGAGAGCCGGCAGGGCGAGGCCGACGAGTAGGGCCAAGGCGACGCCGCCGAAGAGGAACGGGCGCCGCCACAGCAGCTCCCCCCAGCGAGCGAGCCGCGGCGAGCCGCGATCGGCGCCGCCGGCCCAGGGCAGGGACACCCTGTCGACCCGCGGCCCGAGCCAGGCGAGCACCGCAGGCAGCAGCGTCAGCGTCGCCGCCAGCACGAACAGGACCGAGACCATGATGCCCAGCGAGACCGAGCGGAAGGCGGGGCTGGGGACGAGCAGCACCGCCGAGATCGAGACGAGCACGGTGAGGGCGGAGAAGAGGACCGCCTTACCGGCGCTGTCCATCGCCTCGGCAACCGCCTCGACCGCGGGGCGCCCGCCCCCGAGCGCGCCGCGGAAGCGCATGACGACGAACAGCGCGTAGTCGATCCCGAGCGCCAGCGCGAACATCAGCGCGAAGTTCATCGCCCAGATCGAGATCGGCGAAATCAGGGTGCCGAGGTAGAGGACGCCGGCGGAAGCGACGAGGCCGGTGATCGTCAGCATCAGCGGCAGGCCCGCCGCCACCAGCGAGCCGAAGGCGAGGACGAGGATCGCCAGCGTCACCGGCCAGGAGATCAGCTCCGACCTCAGCATCGCCTCGCGGTTGGCTTCGTTGAAGTCCGCCCACATGGCGGCGGCTCCGGTCAGGCTCGCCTCGGCTCCGGGCCCTGCAGCGGCGGCGATCTCGGGCCTGAGGCGATCGGCAGCGGCAACCATCTCGTTCGGCCCGCGAGCAGCGGCGCCGACGACGATCGCGGTCCGGCCGTCGGCCGAGATCGATGCGCCGGAGCGCGGCGGGATCACGGCGCCGACCGCGGGGTCTGCGGCCAGCACCCGTTCGACCCCGGCCACGGTGCGCTGAAACGGCGGCGCGCTCGCCGAGGTCTCGGAGGAGTGGACAACGACCTGGAGCGCGTAGGGGCCGGCGCCGCCGAACTCGCGCTGGAGCTGGTCCCGGACCCTGACGGACTCCGAGCCGCCGGCCTCCCAGCCGGCTCCGGAGAGCGCCGTCTCGACGCGGGGCGCCAGCAGCCCGAGACCCACCGCGATCAGCACCCAGGCGAAGAGGACTCTCCGTCTGTGGGTCGCGGCGTAGCGTCCCAGCCGACCGATCGGCCCCAGCTTCCGTGCCGTGTCCACCGTCTCTCCCTCGTCAATTTACAACTAAACAGTTTATCAACTTATTAGTTGTGAACTGTACAATGATCACATGGGACAGGCCCAGTTGACCCCGGAGGCGGCGGAGCTGATCGCGCGCCGTTTCCGCGCTCTCTCCGATCCGACCCGGCTGCGGATCCTCGACGCCCTCCGCCACCAGGACGAGGCCTCCGTGGGGGAGCTCGCCAAGCTTGTCGGGGGCTCGCAGCAGAACGTCTCCAAGCACCTCGGCGCCCTCCACGCGGAGGGCTTCGTCTCCCGCCGCAAGCGCGGCACCAGCTCGATCTACCGGATCGCCGACCCCGGCGTGCACCAGATCTGCGACGGCATCTCGGCCGGCATCGAGGCCCAGCTGGCGGAGATGGAGGCGGCGCTCTCAGGCTGAGTCAGGGAGCAACGAGGAACGTTCGGCTACGCCAGCGACCCGTCCGCGACCATCCACCTGTGCCGTAGGTCGGTGACGGCCGCGACACGTTCGTAGTCGCGGTCGTAGTGAACGAGAGGAACACCCGCCGCCTCTGCTGTGGCGGCGAGCAGCAGATCGGCAGGCGGGACGCGGCGATGGTCACCCTCGGGAGCCAAAAGGAGCTGGACCTCACGTGCACGGCCCCAGAGCGTGCTCAGCATCGGCACCGATTCGAAGGCGTCCAGGCGCTCCGCAACCCCACGCGCCCGGTCCTCATTGGGGGAAAGGCGCGTCAGCTCAAGCACCACCAGATCGCAGACCAGCACCCGCCCCGCCTCGACCTCGGCGTTGAACCACTCTGCAAGGTGAGGAAAGCGACGGTCCCGCGCCCACGTCCAGACACCGGTGTCGAAGAGCGCCGGGCCGTCGAGCTCGACCGGCCTCACCTCAGCAGCGCTCAGAGTCGCTCCCGCCCCTCCCGAACCTCGTCGGGAGTCCCGTCAATGTCGCGGCGCACGTCGAAGCCCCGAAGCATCCGCCGCCGAGTCGCCTCGCGTAGGGCGGCGTTGACCGTCTCGCTCAGGCCCTTGGTCCCCAGCTCTCGACGCGCGGCATCCAGCGCTCGATCATCGACATCAACCGTGGTGCGAGTCATGCGCATCATCGTAGCGCATCAGGTTCCCTGCCCGATCTGGATCGACTCGTCATCCCAGCCCAGACCGAGAAACCGTTCCACAAGTGGGCGTCGAGGAACGCGCCCGACAGGATTCGAACCTGTGACCTTCGGTTTGTAGACCGTAGAGCCGCCGCTGCCAGAGCCGTTCGCCGTGATTTTGAGACCGAAATGCGATTGACAGGCGCGGTCAGATCGGCTGCAGGTCGATGACCTATCGCAGACAATCCGTATCATCCTGAGCCATGGCCTACGCGCGGATCAAGACCGAGCACGCCGGCGCAACGAACGGCGGCGGAGCCTGGACGACGCGCACCGAGGCGAAGAGAACCGCCAAGCGCAGGCGTCGACGAGCGGACGAAGAGGCAACGACCTTGCCGAACTGCCTAAAAACGCCGGTACGATTGGCCCATGACCACTCGGGAGAAAGCGCACGCGCTCCTCGAAGAGCTATCCGACGCCGAGCTTGACGACGTCGTCCAGCTGATTCAGGTGCGGCACGTGGAAGGCCAGGAGCCAGAGATGGCCGAGCTGCCCGAGAGCTGGCGGACCTTCGAGGATGGAACGCCCGTTCCGAACTGGGTCGCTGCGGTCCATGAGGCCCGAGAGGGCCGGTAGTGCTGGTCATTGATGCGAACGTCGCGATTGCGGCGTGCGCCCGGCCCATCGGCTTCGACGAGCTTCCCGGCGACCTGGTTGGCCCACCGTTGCTGTGGTCGGAGGCACGCTCGACCTTGCACTTGCAGGCCACGAAGGGCGAAATCACAACCGAGCGGGGAGAGCACCTTCACGACCGGCTCAACGCCGCACCGATCGAACGCCTCGATCCGTCAGACCTTGGTGCCGAGACATGGCGGATCGCTGACGAATTCGGCTGGGGTCGAACCTATGACGCTGAATATGTAGCTCTTGCGAAGTTGCTCAACTGCCGGCTGGTCACGCTGGATATGCCGCTTCGTCGAGGTGCAGACCGGCTCGGCTTCGTGGTGACGCCGGCCGAGCTGTAGGGCGAATCTAGGCCGCCTTGGGCAACTGGGCTGGCTGGGCTCCGGCTCGCATCGTCGTGAAGGAATCGAGCGAGACGACAACCGCCCGCATCTGGCCGTGCTTGGTGAGCACAAACTTCTCTGCATCCCCACTCTCCAAGCTCTCGATGAGCCTGCCCAACTCCCGCGTAGCGTCACGAACCGTCCGAAGCTCATCGTTGGAAACCTCGACTCGTGCCATCGCACCCTCCGTCCATCGGTTTGCGTTGATCTGAGCAACATAGGCGGCAAAGAAGACGGCGAAACATGCGCCACACAAAGTGTCTGCGTTTCCGTCCGGGTACTCGTGAATACTTTGCGCATGATGCGGAAACCAATCTGTGCGGAGGAGCGATGATGGCGGATCGAAGATCAGGACGAGGCCCCTACGTTTCTGACGAGGGCGGCGGCAAGCAGCCGCGAAGTCGGACGAAAAATGGACGCTGGCGCAAAAAGCGGAGTGACTCCGGAAAGAAGAGAAAGTGATGAGCAGCTTTGACGGAGCAGTTGTCAACGAGCAGGGTGTGACGTTTGGAATCGCTGTAGTCCGCAGCTCGATACTCAGCAACCCCCAGGCTCGCGATCAGGCCATCTTGGAGTTCTCGGCGGTCTTTGGCGGTATTCCAACTGTGCTTATGGTCCAAGGCAGCCGAGGTGTGCCTACCTACTACGGGCGCCAGGACATCGTGGACTTTCTCGCCTCAGTTCCGATGGAGGCAATCCCCTGGCAGCAGTACACGGTCAGCAACGCGACCTAGTGCCTATTGCTGAATCCCAGTCCTGGATGCGAAGGGCTGTAAGGAACGCGCCCGACAGGATTCGAACCTGTGACCTTCGGTTTCGTAGACCGACGCTCTATCCAACTGAGCTACGGGCGCGGGTTGCCGGGCGGAGGCCCGGAAGGGCGATTCTAGGGGCTCGACGGCGCTAGGCGGGCTCGGCGGTCTGGTTGAGTCGGACGTGCCACTGGACGGTGGCGGTGGCGACGCGCTGGCCTGAGGCGTCGGAAAGCTCGACCTGACAGGGGAAGACGACCTTGCCCTCGGCGTCGAGGGTGGCGAGGGCCTCCTCGGCGGGGACGCCGAGCGTCGCCTTCGCCTCGATCGGGCCCTTGGCGATCTTCTCGTAGGAGATCTCGGCGCCGCGGGCAAGCGGGGTGACGTCGCCCATGCGCTCGGCGAATGCGCCGACGAAGGCCGCCCCGGATGCCGTCTCCGCAACCGTGAAGAGGGCGCCGGCATGCTGGGAGCCGACGTGGTTGCCGAGCTCCTGG
>Ga0209461_10000253_pt1 | contig 22836 bp, 18 predicted proteins | sample AgamicAsMarz_FD_187162 | JGI IMG/M metagenome (GOLD analysis project Ga0209461, IMG submission 187162) | Agave microbial communities from Guanajuato, Mexico - As.Ma.rz (SPAdes) (version 2) | ecosystem: Host-associated > Plants > Phyllosphere > Phylloplane/Leaf | place: Guanajuato, Mexico... | reverse complement strand
CCACGCTTTCGCACCTTAGCGTCAGTACCGTCCCAGCGAGCTGCCTTCGCTATTGGTGTTCCTCCTGATATCTGCGCATTCCACCGCTACACCAGGAATTCCACTCGCCTCTTCCGGACTCTAGCCTCACAGTATCCATCGGCTTTCAAAGGTTGAGCCTTTGACTTTCACAACGGACTTATGAGGCCGCCTACGTGCGCTTTACGCCCAATGATTCCGGACAACGCTTGCTCCCTACGTATTACCGCGGCTGCTGGCACGTAGTTAGCCGGAGCTTCTTCTGGAGGTACCGTCAATCCGCACGGCTATTAACCGGCGAACCTTCGTCCCTCCTGAAAGGGGTTTACAACCCGAAGGCCGTCTTCCCCCACGCGGCGTTGCTGCGTCACGCTTTCGCGCATTGCGCAAGATTCCCCACTGCTGCCTCCCGTAGGAGTCTGGGCCGTGTCTCAGTCCCAGTGTGGCTGATCGTCCTCTCAGACCAGCTACCCATCGTTGCCTTGGTAGGCCGTTACCCCACCAACAAGCTAATGGGCCGCGAGCCCCTCCCAATGCGGAGGCCGAAGCTTCCTTTAGCGAACAGGCTTACGCCTGTGCGCCACATCCGGTATTAGCCCGAGTTTCCTCGGGTTGTCCCGGTCATCGGGGCAGGTTACTCACGTGTTACTCACCCGTTCGCGGCTTAGCCCCAGGGCAAGCCCTGGTTCGTCGCACCACTTGCATGTGTTAAGCACGCCGCCAGCGTTCGTCCTGAGCCAGGATCAAACTCTCCGTGAAAGTACTGCTACAGAGAGCTGTCATGCCTGGCGGGCCGCCGGGTACACATACTCGACGGCCGGCATGACGGGTAAATCGGACCGCCGGGCCATGCTCATCGGCCAGGCGGTTCGGGCTCAAACAATCCACAGGCCATGATTGGCCCGCGGAGTGCACGCTGCTCAGTTTTCAAAGACCGCTGCGCCTTTGCGACGGGATTCGCCGCCCTTTGCGCATGGGCCAGGCACGGGCCTGCCCCAGAGGGACGAAGGAGTATAGCGCTAGGACGGCGCCTTGCCTAGACCTGCGCGCAGGCGACGGAAGCGGCGCTTGCCGACCTGCAGGACCCGCCCGTCGAGCGCCTCCGGAGCGAGGTCGAAGCCGTCAGCCGGAATCGGCTCTCCGTCTAGCTTTACCCCACCCTGCTTGATCAGGCGACGCGCCTCGCTCGAGCTGATCTCGAAGGCGGCGGAGATCAGCAACGGCACGTGGACCGCGGCCCCGTCGTCCCCCAGGTAAGGCCCGAGCTCGACCTCCTCGATCTCGTCCGGCGCCTCGTGACGGACGAAGAGGCGGTCGAAGTGCTCCTCCGCCGTCCTCGCCGCGGCAGCGTCGTGGAAGCGCTCGACGATGCGCCGCCCGAGCTCGCGCTTGGCCTCGTTCGGCGCCCGCTCGCCGGGCAGGTCCTCGCCGAGCAGGAGCCGGTAGTACTCGGGCATCGCCTCGTCGGGGATCCGCATCAAGCGCCCGAACATCTCCTCCGGCGCATCGGCGACGCCGACGTAGTTGTCGAGCGACTTGCTCATCTTCCGCTCGCCGTCGATCCCGACCAGGATCGGCATCGTCATCACCGACTGCGGCTTCTGGCCGTAGGCCGCCTGGATGTCGCGGCCGAAGAGCAGGTTGAACTTCTGGTCGGTCCCGCCGAGCTCGACGTCGGCTTCGACGGCCACCGAGTCGTAGCCCTGCAGCAGCGGGTAGAGCAGCTCCAGCGCGGCGATCGGCGTGCCCGCCGCCATCCGCTTCTGGAAGTCGTCGCGCTCCAGCAGGCGCGCCACCGTCGTCTGCGCCAGCAGGCCGAGCAGCGCCTCGGGCTCCATCCGCAGCCACTCGCTGTTGAAGCGGACCTCGGTGCGCTCGCGATCGAGGACCTTGAAGGCCTGCTCCTGGTAGGTGGCGGCGTTGGCCGCGATCTCCTCCGGCGAGGGCAGCGGGCGCTGGGCCGAACGACCGCTGGGGTCGCCGATCCGCGCGGTGAAGTCGCCGACGATTAGGACCACCTCGTGCCCCGCCTGCTGGAACTCGCGCAGCTTCTCCAGCACCACCGTGTGGCCGAGGTGGATGTCGGAGGTCGTCGGGTCGATCCCGAGCTTGACCCGCAGCGGACGCCCGCTCTCGAGCTGCTCGGCGAGCATGCCCGCGGGCAGCGTGTCGACGGCGTTGCAAGTCAGGTCTGGGGCCTTGGCCTCTGGGGCGGTCACGGCGGCAATGCTAAACTGCCGCCTCCTCTTGGCGGGCAAGCGCACCAAGCCGCGCCTCAAGAAGCTGCGCATCCTCTTCGTTCTGTTGGGGCTGGGCGCGCTGGGGCTGTTCTCGATGGTCTTCGGGATGATCATGGCCGTCTCCCAAGATCTGCCGGCGATCTACGACTTCGCCCAGTACAAGGCGTCGAAAAACAGCGAAGTCCTCGACGCCAACGGCGAGCCGATCGGCACCCTGACCAGTAATCAGAACAAGATCCTGCTCGGCTCGGGGCAGATCTCCCCCAACATCAAGAACGCCGTGGTCTCGATCGAGGACTCGCGCTACTACGAGCACAACGGCGTCGACTTCCAGGGCATCGGGCGGGCCCTGGTCCAGGACATCCTCTCGCTCAGCGCCAGCCAGGGCGCCTCGACGATCACCCAGCAGTTCGTCAAGAACGCGCTGGCCGCCCAGGAAAGCCGGACGATCTTCCAGAAGTTCCGCGAGGCCGCCCTCGCCTACCGCCTCGAGCGCCGCTGGAGCAAGGACAAGATCCTCACCGAGTACCTCAACACGATCTACTTCGGCGAGGGCGCCTACGGGATCGAGGCCGCCGCCCGCACCTTCTTCGGCGCCGCCCATCCCGGCTGCGGCGCGGAGACGGAGCCCTGCGCCTCGGTGCTGGCCCCCTGGGAGGCGGCGATGCTGGCCGGGATCATCGCCTCCCCCTCGGCCTACGACCCCAAGTTCTTCCCCGAAAACGCCCTTCACCGGCGCAACCTGGTGCTGGAACGGATGTACGAACAGGGCTACATCACGCAGGAGCAATTCAACGAAGGCAGGCGCCAGGCCCTGCCCTCGCCCACCGACATCGAGCCGCCGCAGCTCGACTCCGAGGTCCCCTATTTCACCTCCTGGCTGCGCCAGCAGCTGGTCGACCGCTTCGGCGCCGCCAAGACCTTCTTCGGCGGCCTCAAAGTCAAGTCGACGCTCGACCTGCAGCTGCAGGAACAGGCGGAGGAAACGGTCGCCTCCTACCTCGGCGAACTCGGCCCGACCGCCGCCCTGGTCGTGATCGACAACCGCAACGCCGGCATCAAGGCGATGGTCGGGGGACCGGACTTCGAGAGCAAGCCATTCAATTTGGCGACGCTCGGCCACCGCCAACCGGGGTCCTCGATCAAGCCGATCATCCTGGCGACCGCTCTACAGCAGGGAATCTCCCCGGAAACCGTCTACGAATCGGCGCCGCAGGTCTTCTACTTCGGCAAGAAGGGCAAGGAACCGTTCGAGGTCAAGAACTACGAGGACAGCTACCTGGGGTCGGCCTCGCTGGCGACGGCGACGACCTATTCCGACAACGCCGTCTACGCCCAGGTCGGGCTGGAAAGCATCAAAGGCGGGACGAAAGCGATCGCCCGCACCGCGCACCGGCTTGGCGTCCAGACCCACCTCTCGACCAACCCGGCGATGGTCCTCGGCGGCATCGAGGAAGGCGTCACGCCGCTCGAGTGGACCTACGCCTTCTCGACCCTGGCCAACGACGGCGACCGCGTCAGCGGCACGCTGGCCCCGACCCCCGGCGACACCCCCGTCGCCTACACCGAAGTCACCAACAGCGACGGCGACCTGATCAAGGGGGGCGACAACGACTCCCGCCACACCCAGGTCCTCCCCCCCGAGGTTGCCCAGGAAGCGAAGTCGATCCTCGCCTCGGTGGTCAGCAGCGGCACCGGCACCCGGGCCGACATCGGCGACGAATCGCAGTGGGGAAAGACGGGAACGACCGACGACAACGGCGACGCCTGGTTCTGCGGCGCCACCGACGAAGTCACCTCCTGCGTCTGGGTCGGCTACGCCGACACGCTGACGCCGATGACGACCGAGTTCTCGGGCGGGCCGGTCGACGGTGGCACCTTCCCGGCGCTGATCTGGGCCAGCGTCGTCTCCGCCTGGGAGGACATCCAGGCCGGGCGGGCGGCGGAACGCGGGGAGAAGGAGAAGGGCGACTCATCCGGCTCCGGCTACGTGGCTCCGGCCCCGTCCTACTCGGAACCGGAATCGAGCGCACCCGAATCCGAAGAAGCTGCGCCCAGCACGCCGGAACCGGCCGAACCCGCCCCTGAAGCTGCGCCGGAATCCAGTGGTGGCGGGATAACTGCCGGCTAGGGGCGCGGGCGCGAGACGTAGGGGCTGTCGGCGAGGCAGAAGCGCCAGGGCCGCTCGACAGCCTTGGTGATCCCGACCCTGGGGCCGGTGACGATCTCACCCTCCCGGTCACTCCCCGGTGGCAGCAGGAGGAAGGGCTCCGCGGTGAGGTCGGCGCCGTTGGCGTCGAGACCGACGCCGAGCGCCTCGGTCAGCTTGCCGGGCCCGGAGCAGAGGTCGAGGTCGGAGCGATCGCCGCGCCGGGCTCGCATCTCCTCCAAGCCGGTGGTCGGCTCCAGTGCCCGGATCAGGACCGCCGCCGCCTCGCCCTCGGGTTCGGCCACGGCGTTGAGCAGGCTGTGGATTCCGTAGGAGAGGTAGACGTAGGCCCGCCCCGGGGACCCGAACAGCACTTCGGTACGGGCGGTGAGGCCGACGTAGGCGTGGCAGGCCGGGTCGTCGCGCTCATAGCTCTCGGTCTCGACGATGGTGCCGCCGCAGCCTTCGTGGAAGAGCTGGCAGCCAACCAGCTCGCGGGCGACCGTGTGGACCGAGCGGTCGAAGAAGTCAGCCCCCAACGGCTCTGTCGCGACCGCCCTCACTCCCGCTCTTCGAGGACCCGACCCTGGACTGTGGCGAGCGCCTCGCGCGCCTGCTCCACCTGCCGGGCGAGAGCCTCGGAGCCCGTTCCTCCCTCGATCCGCTTCGACTCGAGCCAGCTCGCCTGCTTCAACACCTCGTAGTAGGAATCGTCGAGCAGCTCGGAGCGTCCGTGCAGCTCCTCAGGCGTGAGCTCGGAGAGCGTCTTGCCGCGCTCGACCGCGTCGCTGACCAGGCCGCCGACGATCCCGTGCGCCTCGCGGAACGGGACCCCCTTGCGGACCAGGAGGTCGGCTACCTCGGTTGCCGCCAGCATCTCGTCCCCCGAGGCCTCCTCGAGCCGGGCGCGGTCGAACTCGATCCCGGCCAACAGCCCCTCGGTCGCGTCGAGGCAGAGCTCGATCGTGTCGATCGCGTCGAAGAGCGGCTCCTTGTCCTCCTGCATGTCCTTGCCGTAGGTCAAGGGAAGGGCGTGCATGACGCCGATCAGGGTGGCGTAGTCGGCCGCCACCCGCGGGCTCTTGGCGCGCAGCAGCTCGGCCGAGTCGGGGTTCTTCTTCTGCGGCATGATGCTCGAGCCCGAGGAGAAGGACTCGTCGAGCTCGCAGAAGCCGAACTCGGTGCTCGACCAGATCACCAGTTCCGAGCCGAGCCGCGAGAGGTGCATCGCGCAGGCCGAGGCCGCCGCCAGGTAATCGAGGACGAAGTCGCGGTTGGAGGCGCCGTCGATCGAGTTGGGGCTGACCTCCTCGAAGCCGAGGTCGTCGGCGACGGCGCGGCGGTCGATCTCCCAGTTCACCCCGGCCAGGGCGCCGGAGCCGAGCGGCATCACCGAGGCGCTGTCGAGGGCGAACTCGAAGCGCCGCACGTCGCGCGCCAGCATCCAGAAGTAGGCGAGCAGGTGGTGACCCAGGTAGACGGGCTGGCCGCGCTGCAAGTGGGTGTAGCCGGGCATCGGCCACTCGCGATGGCGCTCGGCGAGCTCGAGCAGGCGCGCCATCGTCTCCCCGATCAGCTCGATCGCCCGCAGCGAGTGGGCCTGGACGACCATCGCCACGTCGGTGGCGACCTGGTCGTTGCGGGAGCGCCCGGTATGGAGCTTGCCGGCCAGCGGCCCGATCTCCTCTCCGAGCAGCCGCTCGACCGCCATGTGGATGTCCTCATCCGCACCCTCGAACTCGAAGCCGTGCCGCGCCATGTGATCGCCGACCCGCTCGAGGCCGGCGTCGATCTCGCCCAGCTCCTCCTCGCTGAGGACGCCGATCCGCTGCAGGCCGCGGGCGTGGGCGCGCGACTGGTCGATGTCATAGGCAGCCAGCCGCCAGTCGAAGGCGATCGAGCGGTTGAGCCGCCAGAAGCGGGGGTCTGGGTCTTTGCGGAAGCGGGACATCAGCGGAGCGAGTCGGCGAGAGCCTCGCACACCCTTTCGACCTGCTGCTCGCTCATCGCCGGGAAGAAGGGCAGGGCCAGCGAGCGGGCGGAGGCCTCTTCGGCCACCGGGAACTGGCCCCGCTCGTAGCCGAGCTCGCGCAGGTGCGCGAAGAGGTGGATGCAGGGCATGTAGGCCTTGGCGGCGACACCGCGCTCGGCGAGCCGGGCGATGATCGCGTCGCGATCGACCTCCCCGGGCAGGCGGACTGGATAGACGAACCAGCTGCGCCGCTCCCCGTCGCGACCGCCGCTCGGCGTCCGCAGGCCCTCGACCCCGAGCATCGCCAGCGATCCCTCGTAGAGCGCCGCGACCCGCTCCCGCTCCGCCAGCAGCCGGTCGAGCTTCTCGACCTGGGCGACGCCGATCGCGGCGGCGACGTCGGAGAGCCGGTAGTTGAAGCCGAGCCGGTCGTGGTCGAGCCAGCCCATGTCGGCGGCGCGGCCCTGGTTCCGTTCGCTGCGCAGCCGCGCCGCCAGCTCCGGGCCGAAGGGCACGATCGCACCCCCCTCCCCCGTCGTCAGCTGCTTGTTCGCGTAGAAGGCGAAGGTGGCGAGGTTGCCCCGGGCGCCGGCCCGGCGCCCCTCGGAGTCGACGGCGCCGAGCGCCTCGCAGGCGTCCTCGAGGATGCCCAGGCCGTGGCGCTCGGCCAGCGCCTCCAGCTCCGGCATCGCCGCCGGGTAGCCGAAGATGTGGACCGGCAGGATGCCAGCCGTCTTCTCCCCCACGGCGGCCTCGGCCGCGGCGGGGTCGAGGTTGAGCGTCTCCGGATCGACATCGCAGAAGACGGGCCGCGCGCCCTCGTAGAGCAGGCAGTTGGCGGAGGCGACGAAGCTGAAGGGGCTGGTCAGGACCTCGTCGCCCGGTCCCCAGCCCAGTGCCCGCACGCCGAGATGGAGCGCGGTGGTGCCGCTGGACACCGCGACCACGTCCTCGACCCCGAGCCAGGCCGCCAGCTCGCGCTCGAAGCGCTCGCCCATCGGGCCCAGCGAGAGCCGGCCCGAGCGCAGCACTTCCAGCACCAGCTGCTCCTCGCGCTCTCCGAGCTCGGGGCGCGCGAGCGGGATCTCGGCGGTCATTCCGCGACCCTAACCGGCGCCATCCGCCCGGCGCGGCTGGAAGGCGAACTCGAGCGAGTCGACCAGCGCCTCCCAGGAGGCCTCGATGATGTTCTCGGAGACGCCGATCGTCTCCCACTCGCGCTTGTGGTCGGAGGATTCGAGCAGGACGCGGGTGACCGCGTCGGTACCGTGGGTCTCATCGAGGATCCGCACCTTGTAGTTGGTCAGCTCGATCCCGGCCAGGTCCGGGTGGTGGCCGGCGATCGCCGCGCGCAGGGCGCGGTCGAGGGCGTTGACCGGGCCGTTGCCCTCGGCGACCTCGACGTGGCGCTCCTCGCCGATCCTGACCTTGACCGTCGCCTCGGTCTCGACCTCGCCGTCGGCGCGCTTCTCGGTCGTGACACGAAAGCTGTCCAGCTCGAAGAGCGGCTCGTAGGCCCCAGCCTCGCGGCGCAGCAGGAGCTCGAAGGATGCCGGCGCCGCCTCGTAGTGGTAGCCGCGGTGCTCGCGCTCCTTGAGCCGCTCGACCGCGCGTGAGGCGGCTGCGTCGTCGAGTTCGAGCCCGGCGCGTTCCGCCTGGCTGCGGATCGTCGCCCTGCCGGAAAGCTCGGAGACGAGGATCTCGCGCTCGTTGCCGACTTCGGCCGGCTCGAGGTGCTCGAAGGTGCGCGCGTCGGCGGCGATGCCGGCGGCGTGCATGCCGGCCTTGTGGGCGAAGGCGTTGCGCCCGACGTAGGCGCGGTCGGGGTCGGGCGTCACGTTGCAGAGCTCGTCCAGGTAGTGGGCGGTCGGGGTGAGCGCGGCGAGCTGCTCGGCGGTGACGACCTCGAAGCCCATCTTCAGCTGCAGCGCCGGCAGGATCGAAGCGAGGTTGGCGTTGCCGCAGCGCTCGCCGTAGCCGTTGACGGTCCCCTGCACGAGCCGGGCGCCGCCTTCGACCGCGGCCAGCGAGTTGGCGACGGCGCACTCGGCGTCGTTGTGGGTGTGGATGCCGACCTCGACTCCGCCGAGCGCCTCGACCACGGCCGCGGTAGTCGCGCCGACGAAGCCCGGCAGGTTGCCGCCGTTGGTGTCGCAGAGGGTGACGTTCTCGGCGCCGGCGTCGGCGGCGGCGCGGACGCACTCGAGCGCGAAGCCGGGGTCGTCGCGGTAGCCGTCGAAGAAGTGCTCGGCGTCGAAGACCACCCGCTTGCCGGCGCCGCGGCAGAAGGCGACGGAGTCGCGGATCATCGCCAGGTTCTCCTCCTCGGGGACGCGGATCACCTTCTCGACGTGCAGCCGCCAGCTCTTGCCGACCAGGCAGACCATCGGTGCGATCGACTCGACCAGGGCCGCCAGCGCCGGATCTTCGGCGGCGGCCAGGCCGCCGCGCCTGGTCATCCCGAAGGCGGCGATCGTCGCGTTCTCGAGCTCCAGCTCGGAGAGCCGCTCGAAGAGCTCGGCTTCCTTCGGGTTGGAGCTGGGAAAACCGGCCTCGATGCAGTGGACGCCGAGCGCGTCGAGCGCCTGCACGACCTTGAGCTTCTCCCCAGCCGAGAGCGACATGCCGTGACCGCCCATGCCGTCCCGCAAGGTGGTGTCGTAGAGCCTTACCTGTTCCATCTGATGCCTTTCGATTCGAGGACTCGGGGTGAGGGCCTTCTGGCCCGCGCGCGCGGCAGAGCCGCGCCAGCCGCTAGGCGGCTGAGGTAATTCGCCCGATCGACTCGAAACGGAGATGCATCAGGAACCGACCTTACTCGGCTCGTCAATCTGCGCCGGCGCCTCGACGAAGTCGAGCCACTCCAGGTACTCCTCGGCGCGTCCGCAGAGGGCGTCTTCGAACTTCGCCTGTAGCTGCTGGGTGATCTCGCCCGGCTCGCCGAGCGGGTGGTCGTCGATCTCGCGCACCGGCACCAGCTCGGCGGCGGTGCCGGTGAGGAAGACCTCCTCGGCCAGGTAGAGCTCGGAGCGAGCGACGTCGCGCTCGACCACGGCGTAGCCGAGATCGCGGGCGATCTGGATCACCGACTTGCGGTTGATCCCGTCGAGGATCGAGGCCACGTGCGGTGGGGTGACGATCTCGCCGTCGCGGACCAGGAAGATGTTCTCGCCCGAGCCCTCGCAGACGAAGCCGCGCTCGTCGAGCAGGATCGCCTCCTCGTAGCCGGCGTTGGTCGACTCGGTCTTGGCGAGGATCGAGTTGAGGTACTGGCCCGAGGCCTTGGCGTGCGGGATCAGCCCGCCGGAGCCGATCCGGCGCCAGCTCGAAACCTTGGCGCGGATGCCGTGCTTCTTGCCCTCCTCGCCCAGGTACACGCCCCAGGGGAAGGCGGCGACGATCACCTCAACCGGGGCGTCAGTCGCGTAGAGGCCGAGGTTGCCGTAGCCGCGGAAGGCGAGCGGCCGGATGTAGCAGGAGGCGAGGCCATTGCGGGAGATCAGCTCGCGGGTCGCCGTCGCGATCTCCTCGGTTGAGTACGGCAGCTCGAGGTAGTAGAGCTCGGCCGACTTGGCGAGCCGCTCGAGGTGGTCTCGGTGGCGGAAGACGGCTGGGCCGCGCTCGGTCTCATAGCAGCGGATTCCCTCGAAGACGCCGGTGCCGTAGTGCAGGGCGTGGCTGAGGACGTGTGTTTTCGCGTCCTCCCAGCGTACGAACTCGCCGTTCTGCCAGATCAGCTCCGCCTGCTCCATGCCGGGAAAGTATGCCCTAAGAGGCGAGCTCGGCCAAAACCGCTGAGCAGATCTCGTCCGTGCCGACCGAGGCCTCGCCTGGGGCCGCGAGGTCGGGGGTGCGCAGGCCGCGCTCGAGCACGGCGTCGACGGCTGTCTCGACCCGGTCCGCGTCCTCGGCCCGGCCGAGGCCGTGGCGCAGCATCATCGCGGCGGAGAGGAAGGTGGCGAGCGGGTTGGCGATGCCCTGACCGGAGATGTCGGGGGCCGAGCCGTGAACAGGCTCGAAGAGGCCTGGCTCGCCGTCGCCGCCGAGGCTGGCCGAGGGCAGCATCCCCAGCGAGCCGGTCAGCATCGCCGACTCGTCGCTGAGGATGTCGCCGAAGAGGTTCTCGGTGACGATCACGTCGAACTCGGCCGGCCTCGAGACCAGCTGCATCGCCGCGTTGTCGACCAGCAGGTGGTCGAGCTCGACGTCGGGATAGCCGGGTGCGACCTTGCCGACGGTCTCCCGCCAGAGGCGCGAGGTCTCCAGCACGTTGGCCTTGTCGACCGAGGTGACGCGCGGCGTGCGACCGGTCCCCCCGGCGCGGTGCCGGGCCGCCTCGAAGGCGACGCGGGCGATCCGCTCGATCTCCGCCGCCGAGTACTCGCAGGTGTCGTGGGCGCTGTCGCCGTCGCGGCCGCTGTCGCCGAAGTAGATGCCTCCGGTCAGCTCGCGGACGACGAGCAGGTCGGTGCCGGCGATCCGCTCCTCGCGCAGCGGGCTGGCGCCGACCAGCGCCGGGCTCGGCCGCACCGGGCGTAGATTGGCGTAGAGCCCCATCCCCTTGCGCAGGCCCAGCAGTCCCTGCTCGGGCCGCGGCGCCTCCGGGTCGGTTGTGTCCCACTTGGGGCCGCCGACGGCGCCGAGCAGGACCGCGTCGGCGCTGTGGCAGGCGTCGAGGACCTCGTCGGTGAGCGCCGTGCCGTGGGCGTCGATCGAACAGCCGCCCATCAGGCGCTCGTCGAACTCGAAATCGCCGAGGATCTCGAGCAGGCGCCGGGCGGCGCCGACGATCTCGGGGCCGATCCCGTCGCCGGGCAGGAGGACTATGCGTGGGCTGCTCATCGAGCCGGCACTCTAGCCTCGATGTTGAGGCGCACGTAGTCGAGGGTGAGCGGCCTGGGCGAGGCTTCGAGGACGGCTTCGGCAAAGGGCAGGCGCAGCTCCTCGGGGAGGTTCGCGAGCTGAGGGACCATCGTCGCCGTCATCGTGAACCTGAGCGGGTCCTCCGGCATGACCGGCTTGGGCTCGAGCCAGCAGCGGGCTTCGGCGAAGCCAGCGGCGCGAAGGCGCGCTTCGGTCTCCTCCGGGCCGGCGAAGTTCCACATCGCCACCGCCCCGCCGAAGTGGCGAGCGAACTCCGGTCGCGAAGCCACCGTCTCGATCGCTTCGGCGTGCTGGGCCACGTTGCCCTCCCCGCCGCACTGCGCGACCAGCCGGCCGCCGGGCCGAAGCGCTGCATGCAGCCGCGCGAAGAGACGCTCGTGATCGAGGACCCAGTGGAAGGTCGCGGTCGAGAAGACGAGATCGACCCGCTCCTCGATCTCCAGCTCGGTGAGGTCCGCGACCAAGTAGGAGGCGCGGCCGCCGAGGCGCTCGCGCGCCTTCTCGATCATCGCCTCGGAGCCGTCGACCGCCAGCATCCGCCCGCCGGGAAGGCGCGCCAGCAGCTGCTCGGTCACTCGCCCCGAGCCGCAGCCCGCGTCGAGTGCGTGCTCGTCGCCATGGAGCTCGAGCCGTTCAAGAACCTCCATCCCCCAGCCGAACTGCGGGTCCGAGACGGCGTCGTAGGCCTCAGCGTCCCACTCGCGCGGGCCGCTATACATGGGCTCGTGCACGGCAATCGACTCAGAGAGCCGTGGTGACCGAGCCGCGATCGTCCGCCGCCTGCTCGAAGGCGTCGATCGCCCCGGCGCTCTCCAGCGTGATGCCGATGTCGTCGAGCCCGCCCAGCAGGCGGTGCTTGACGTCGGTCTCGATCTCGAACTCGAAGACGCCACCGGCGCAGGTCACGGTCTGGTCGTCGACGTCGATCCTCGCTTCGCCCGCCTCGGCGACGATGCGGCAGTGCTCCTCGTCGAGCACCACCGGCAGCAACCCGACCTTGGTGCAGTTGGAATAGAAGATGTCGGCGAAGGAGGGCGCGACGATCGCCTCGAAGCCAAAGTCCTCGAGCGCCCAGGGGGCGTGCTCGCGCGAGGATCCGCAGCCGAAGTTGGCGCCCGCGACCAGGATCGGATTCGGCTCCAGCTCGATCTCGCCGTCGCGGATCCAGTCGTAGAAGAGGAACTCGCCGAAGCCGGTCCGCTCGACCCGCTTGAGGAACTGCTTGGGGATGATCTGGTCGGTGTCGACGTCGGCGCGGTCGAGCACCGAGACCTTGCCCTCGATCACATCTATCGGCCGCATCTCAGCTCCACTCCCGGATGTCGACGAAGTGCCCCTCGATCGCGGCCGCCGCCGCCATTTTCGGGCTGACCAGGTGGGTGCGACCGCCCTTGCCCTGGCGTCCCTCGAAGTTGCGGTTCGAGGTCGAGGCGCAACGCTCGCCCTCCATCAGGGTGTCGGGGTTCATCCCGAGGCACATCGAGCAGCCCGCATCGCGCCATTCGAAGCCGGCGGAGCGAAAGACGTCGTCCAGGCCCTCCTCTTCGGCGCTGATCTTGACCTGCTGCGAGCCCGGCACCACCATCGCCCGTACCGAGCCGGCGACCTTGCGCCCATCGACCACCGCGGCCGCCTCGCGCAGGTCCTCGATCCGCGAGTTGGTGCAGGAGCCGATGAAGACCCTTTCCGGCGCGACCTCGGTCATCGGCGTGCCCGGCTCGAGCGCCATGTAGGCGAGCGCCCGTTCCGCAGACTCGCGGTCGGCGGGCGAGTCCATCGCCGCCGGGTCGGGGACCGTGTCCGTGACCTCGACGACCATCCCGGGGGTCGTCCCCCAAGTGACCATCGGGGAGAGGCCCGAGGCGTCGATCTCGATCTCGGCGTCGAAGCTGGCGTCGGGGTCGGTGGGCAGCCGGCGCCAGGCCTCGACCGCGGCGTCGAAATCGGCGGGCGCGCCGGGCTTGCCGCGCACCCACTCGAAGGTCTTCTCGTCGGGCGCGATCATCCCAGCGCGCCCGCCGCCCTCGATCGTCATGTTGCAGATCGTCATCCGTCCCGGCAGCTCCAGGGCCTCGATCGCCGGGCCCGCGTACTCGACCGCGTGGCCGACCATGCCGCCGGTACCGAGCCTGCCGATCGTCGCCAGGATCAGATCCTTGGGGGTGACGCCGTAGCCCAGCTCGCCGCCGTAGGAGATTCGCATCGTCTTCGGCCGCTTCTGAACCAGGCACTGAGTCGCGAGCACGTGCTCGACCTCGGAGGTGCCGATGCCGAAGGCAAGCGCCCCGAAGGCGCCGTGGGTCGAGGTGTGGCTGTCGCCGCAGACGATCGTCATCCCGGGCTGGGTCACCCCCAGCTCGGGGCCGATCACGTGGACGATGCCCTGGCGGTCGGAGCCGAGCGAGTAGAGCGGGATGCCGAACTCCTCGCAGTTGCGCTCCAGCGTCTCGACCTGGACGCGCGAGAGCTGGTCGGCGATCAACCGCGCCGCCTTGGTGCCGTCGGTGGGCACGTTGTGGTCGGCCGTCGCCAGCGTCCGCTCGGGCCGGCGCACCTGACGTCCCGCCATGCGCAGCCCGTCGAAGGCCTGTGGCGAGGTCACCTCGTGGACCAGGTGCAGATCGATGTAGATCAATCCCTCGGCGACCGAGTGGGCCTCCCAGATCTTGTCGAACATGGTCTTTGCCATTGCTATCCCCTTCTCAGTCCAGCGGCGATCACGGCGATGAAGCGGGTCGGCTCGTGGCCGTCGTTCTCGAAATGATGAGGCAAGTCGGCGTCGAAGGTGACGCTGTCCCCCTCGGCGAGCTCGTGACGCGTCCCCTCGACGAAGAGAACGAGGCGCCCTTTGAGGATGACCGCGGTCTCACGACTGCCAGGCTCGTGCATCGGGGGGTCGCCGGGGCCGCCGGTGGTGGCCCCTGGCTTCAGCGTGTGCACCGAGACGTCGGCACGCTGACCGGGCAGCGGCGGTGTCAGCTCTTCGAAGCGGTGCCCGCCGCGCTCGTAGCGACGGCGCTTGCCGGCACGGCTGATCGCCACGTGCTGCCCCTCGTCGAGTCGCAGCAGTTGCGAGAGAGTCAGCTCCAGTCCTGCGGCGATCTTCTCGGCCACGACCAGCGTCGGGCTTGTCTCCCCCCGCTCGACCTGCGACAGCATCGGCGCGCTCACCCCGCTGCGCTCGGTCAGATCGCGCAGGGAGAGCCCCATCGCTTCGCGCAGGGCCTTGATGCGGGGTCCGACCGAGGACACGGGACTGGTCGGAGGCGCAGTCGAGCGTGTAGGCGCGGGGGCAGAAGTAGCCGTTTCACCGGTGCGCATGCGACGTACGTTATCACGGACGTTTGTATTGCAGCTATAGCTACTGCTGGGTAAGGGCGAGGAGGGACCGAAGGTCGGCGGCGATCTCCCTGGGGATCTCTTCCAAAAGACGCCAGGTGATCCTGGGGCCCCGATAGCCGGCCGCGAGCAGACGCCGATCTCGGTCCCGATCGCCCTCGAAGGCATGTCGGGTGCCGTGAGTCGCGTAGCCGTCGAGCTCGACGATCACTTTTTGCTCGGGCCATAGACAGTCGACTTGATAGCGGCGAGATCTCAGGACGATCCAGGCGTTGAGCCGCGGTCGCGGGAAGTTGTAGCCGTCGAGGAAGGCAAGGAAGCGCGCCTCCAGCTCCTCGCGCGTGACCCCGTCGGGGAGGTCGCGGAGGCGGCGCAGGGACTCGCGGACGGTGCGCGTTCCTTGGCGGCGCGGGTAGCGGGCGAGCAGACGGTCGAGCGAGAGGGCGTCGTAGAGCTGCAGGCGTTCCTGCTGACGCAGGGCCTGCTCGATCCGACTGACTGGTTCGACCGCGGCTAGATCGAGAATCGTGCGGGGAACCGTTGTAACCGGAATCCCTTCACACTCCGTCACCTCGTCTGCAGACAAGTGGGCGAAGTGGCGTCGGATGTTCCCTCGCGAGCGGGTTTTCGATGGTGCCATCACGTCGATTGCACCCGAAGCGTTGCGGAGCCCCCAGAGTGCTGCCGCCGTGCGGTGACTGAGCACCGCGCCCGACCCACAGAAGAGCACCGCCGCCATCCAGCGCCCCTCGCGCGAGAGCACCCGATGCCCAACCGCGTAGACGCCACGGTGAACCCGATGCAATCGCCCGGCGCCCAAGCGGACAGCTATCGCCTCTCGCTTCAGCCCAATCGCCAGCAACTGCCGCCGAGCCACCACTCCGTGTTGCCGCTCGGCAAGCGCCGCAATCCGCTCGTCATGTCCAGGCGTCTGCTCCAGTACGTCCATGAGACGTACAAGTGCAGACGCGTTCGATTTCATCCCCCCCGAGGGACGGGGAGGTCGCGGCTCTCGCTAAGGGCCAGGGGTGCGCTCGACCGCCGCTTCCGCGGTCGCCGCCTCGGCCTCGCGGATCGCGGCGCCCTCGAGGGCGTTGGAGAGGGCGCGAACGTAGGCGCGGGCGGAGGCCTCGAGGATGTCGGTGGCCACGCCCTGACCGGTGGCGAGACGGCCTGCCGCACGCAGCATCACCGTCACCTGGCCGAGCGCATCCTCCCCCCCGGTCACCGCCTCGACCGTGTACTGGCGCAGCTCGCACTCGGTCTCGGTCGCCTTCTGGATCGCGTGGAAGATCGCGTCGACTGGCCCATCTCCGCCCGACTCGCCGACGACCTCGGCGCCGGAGGGCATCTTCACCGCGACTCGGGCCAGGGGCTCGCGGCGCGAGCCGGCCTCGACCTCGAACCAGGCCAGCTCGTGGGAGTCGGCCTTCTCGCGCATCTCATCGGAGACGATCGCCTCCAGGTCGAGCGCCGTCACCTGCTTCTTGCGGTCGGCGACCTCCTTGAATCGTTTGAAGGCGGCGTTGAGGGCGTTGCCCTCGACCTTGAAGCCGAGCTGTTCCAGCGCGTCGCGCAGCGCGTGGCGGCCGGAGTGCTTGCCGAGCACGATCGAGTTCGACTCGAGGCCGACCTCGGTCGCGTCCATGATCTCGTAGGTGGTGCGCTCCTTCAGGACCCCGTCCTGGTGGATGCCGGACTCGTGGGCGAAGGCGTTGCGGCCGACCACCGCCTTGTTGGGCTGCACCTGATAGCCGGTCAGGCGCGAGACCATGCGGCTGGTGCGGGCCAGCTCGCGTGTGCTGACGCCGGTGCTGAGCCCGTGCGCGTCCTCGCGAGTGCGGACCAGCATCACGATCTCCTCCAGCGAGCAGTTGCCGGCGCGCTCGCCGATCCCGTTGACCGCGCACTCGACCTGGCGGGCGCCGGCCAGCAGGCCGGCGTAGGAGTTGGCGACCGCCAGCCCCAGGTCGTCGTGGCAGTGCACCGAAAGCTCGACCCCGCGCAGCGCCGGCGCCAGCTCGTAGAGGCGGCGGAAGTACTCGGCGTACTCCTCGGGCGTGGTGTAGCCGACCGTGTCGGGAATGTTGACCACGGTCGCACCCTCCTCGACGGCGATCGCGCAAACCTCGGCGGTGAACTCGACGTCGGCCCGGGTCGCGTCCATCGGCGAGAACTCGACGTCCTCGCAGTAGGACTTGGCCAGGGTCACGGCGGCGCGGGCCTGGCCCTTGACGTCCTCGCGGTCGGTCTGCAACTGGTGCTCGATGTGAATGTCGGAGGTCGAGATGAAGGTGTGGATGCGCGGCCGCTGCGAGTCCTTGATCGCCCCCCAGGCCGCGTCGATGTCGGCCTTGTGGGTGCGGGCCAGGCCGCAGATCGTCGGCCCCTCGACGTTGCGGGCGATCGCCTCGACCGCCTCGAAGTCGCCGGGGGAAGTAATCGGGAAGCCGGCCTCGATCACGTCCACTCCCAGGCGGGCTAGCTGCTGGGCGATCTCGACCTTCTCCGCGGTGTTGAGTGAGATGCCGGGTGACTGCTCACCGTCGCGCAGCGTGGTGTCGAATATGTGGACGCGACCCGCGTCGTCTGGTGATGCCACTGTTCCCTCTCCTTCTCTACTTCGTTCGAATGACCTTGTCTCTCGCGGCTATCGCGCCGCCCAGCGCTATTCCCCCCGAGGGGGGAGGAGAAGGAGGAGCGCAAGGCTGTCGAGCCGGTGCGTCATTCGTCAGCGCAGCTTAGCGTAGGCTGCGCCCATCTCAAAGCAGAACGAAAGGACCACTGGCTCGCTCTGCTCGCGATGGGACTGGCGGTGATCGTGATCGCCAACGACTTCTCGGCGATCAACGTCGCGCTGCCGACGATGGAGCGCGATTTCCACACCAACGTCAACACGATCCAGTGGGTGGTCAACGCCTACGCCCTCACCTTCGGCGTGATGATCGTGACCGGGGGGCGACTCGCCGACATGTTCGGGCGCCGCAACGCCTTCTTCCTCGGCACCGCGATCTTCGCCTCGATGTCGGCGCTGGGAGGCGCGGCGCAGACCGAGACCTGGCTGATCGTCTCGCGAGTCCTGATGGGGATCGGGGGAGCGCTGATGTGGCCGGCGATCCTCGGCATGACCTACGAGCTGCTGCCGGAAGAGAAGGCGGGCCTGGCCGGCGGCATCATCATCGGCGCCGCCGGCCTCGGCAACGCGGTCGGGCCGCTGATCGGCGGCGTGCTCACCGACGCACTCAGTTGGCGCTGGATCTTCTTCCTCAATGTGCCGATCTCGATCTTCGCCGTCGTCGTCACCTACTACCTGGTCAAGGTCAAAGAGCCCGAGCCCGGGCAGCGGCGGATCGACTACGCCGGAATCGCGACGCTCTCGGTCGGGCTCGTCTCGCTGCTCGTCGCGCTCGACCAGGTCGACCAGTGGGGCTTCGGCGACCCGCGCGTAATCGGCCTGCTGATCCTCTCCGCCGTCCTGATCGTCGCCTTCGTGCCGATCGAGCGCCGCGCCGGCATGAACGCCCTCGTCCCGCGGGCGGTGATGCGGAACGAGAGCTTCACCGCCTCCTGCATCGCGATCCTCTTCATGTCGGCGACCTTCTTCGCCGCCCTGCTCTACCTGCCCCAGCTCATGCAGAAGCAGCTCAGCTACTCGCCGCTCGAGGCGGGGGTCGGCATCCTGCCCTTCCTCGCCACCTTCGCCCTCGTCTCCTTCGTCGCCGGCCCGCTCTACGAGCGGCTCGGGCCGAAGCTGCTGGCGACGTTCGGCGCCGGCTGCATCACCGTCTCGCCGTTCCTCTTCTCCCAGGTCGACCCCAGCTCCGGCTACGACTCGCTGATTGTCGGCATGGTCGTGCTCGGCTTCGGGATCGGCGCCTTCTACCCGACGGCGGCGACCGCGGGCGTGACCTCGGTAGACGAATCGCAGACCAGCCTCGCCGGCGGGATCGTCTACATGTTCCAGATCGCCGGCGGCTCGATCGGCCTCGGGCTGACGACCGCCGTGTTCTCGGCCAACGTCCCGCCCTTCGCCGACGGCATCCAGGCGGCCTTCCGCCTCGACGCAGCGCTCTCGCTGGTCGGCTTCCTGGTCGCGCTCCTCTTCGTCGGCGGCCGCCTGTCGAGTCGTCGGCGCGTCAGCGAGGAACCGGCGGCTTAAAGCGCGACGAGCTCCTGGCGGACGTTGTCGTCGCCGCTGTCGCCGGCGAACCGGTCTTCCCCGAGACCGCCTCGCAGTATGTCTTTGCCTGCCCCGCCGAAGATCAAATCGGCCCCGTCGCCACCGAAGATCAGGTCATCTCCGCCGCGGCCGCTGAGTCGATCGTCGCCGGTCCCCCCGATCAGCTTGTCGGGGCCGTCGCCGCCGACCAGGGTGTCGTTCCCCGAGCCGCCGCGCATCGTCACCGGGACCGGCACGCCCTTGGCAACCACGACGGTGTCGTCGCCACTGCCGGAGTTGACCTCGAAGCTGGCGACCATCGGCGCGTGGCAGAGCAGCTCGTTGGGATTGTCCGGCGGGTGCTCGCAGACCGAGCCGCCGACTTCCAGCGGCACGATCGAGTCGATCACGTAGCTGCGACCGTCGGAGCTGAGCCAGATCTGGATCCTGCTCTCTTCCGCCCCGCCTGCGAGCAGGACGTTGTAGGTGGTGTCGAGCTTCTTGGCGCGCACCGCGGTGGGCGCAGCCAGCGCCAGCAAGATCGCGATCGAGATGAGAGTGACCTTCTTCATCGGCAGCGCCCCCGCTTTGAGCGCGGGTCCCTATGAGGGAAACAGCACGACCTTGCCGACGTTGCGGCGCTCGGCGATGAACTTGTGCGCGTCGCCGGCGCGCTCGAAGGGGAAGGCCTCGGCGACGACGGGCTCGAGGCGCCCGGCGTCGAGCTCCGCCATCAGCGGTTCGACCACGCGGTCGAGGCTGCCCTCCTTCTCCCACCACTTGAGCATGTTGAGGCCGAAGACCCCCTTGTTCTCGTTCATCGCCATCAGGCTCTTCCACCAGGGCACCGTCGCCGTCGGCATCGTCGCCAGGCTCTTCAGCGTGAGGGGCAGGCTGCGCTTGCCTTCCTTCGAGTTCTCCGAGAGCCCGTACATGACCAAGCGCCCGCCCGGGCGCAGCAGTCGGTAGTCCTTGCGAAACGAGGTCGGGCCGAGGGCGTCGATGACGAGGTCGACGCCCTCGCCGTCGGTGAGGCGCATCACCTCCGCCTCGAAGTCCTGGTTGCGGTAGTCGATCGCGTGGGTGACGCCCTGGGCGCGGATCGCGTCGTGCTTGGAGGCGGACGCGGTGCCGAAGATCTCCGCCCCCTCGTTGCGGGCGATCTGCGTGGCGGAGATACCGACCCCGCCGCCGGCGGCGTGGATCAGCACGCGGTTGCCCTTGCGCAGGCTTCCCATCACGATCAGCGCCGCGTAAGCAGTTCCGTAGTTGACCGGGAAGGCGGCGCCCTGCTCGAAGCTGAATTTGTCCGGCAGCGGCAGCGCCTGATCGGCGGGCACGGTGACCAGCTCCGCCTGGCCGTTGAAGAGAGTGCCGGCGACGACGCGGTCGCCGACCGCGTGATCGCTCACGCCCTCCCCCACCGACTCGATCTCGCCCGCCACCTCGTAGCCGAGCACGCAGGGAGGCTTTGGCGCATCGGGGTAGAGGCCGATGCGCGCCATCGTGTCGGCGAAGTTGATGCCCGCCGCCTTGACCGCGATCCGCACCTGGCCGGGACCGACCTCGGGGTCGGGCATATCCCGCACCTGCAGCACGTCGTAGCCGCCTGTCCCCGTGAGCACCACCGCCTTCACGGTGTGAACCCTACTTCGCGCGCGGCGCTACAGGTCTACCGAGCGACCTACGGAAAAACCGTCGAGCTCGAGGATCTTGGCGATCGTCTCGTCGTGGACGGGAGCGTCGGTAGTGAGCGCCATCACCGCGCGCTCGCCGTCCTCCGCCGCCCCGACCGCGGCCGAGACGATGTTCACGCTCTCCTCGCCGAACATCGTGCCGACCCTGCCGATCATCCCCGGCCGGTCGGCATAACGGAAGACGGCGAGGTGGTCGGCGAAGGGCAGGTAGAAGCTCTCGCCCCAGACCGAGACCAGGTAGGGCTCGTTGCGCGGGCCGACGCCGGTCCCCGCGATCTCGACCTCCTCCTCGCCGGAGTGGAGGCGGATCGTGATCAGCTCGGTGAAGTCCTCGGCGGCCGAGTCCTTGGTCTCGACCAGCTCGATGCCCCGTTCCTCGGCCATCTGCGGCGCGTTGACGAGGTTGACCGGCTCCTCGGTGTGCCCGGAGAGGATCCCGACCAGGACGGCGATGCCGAGCAGCCGCGTGTCATGGGCGGCGAGCCTGCCGCGGAATTCGGCGCTGACCCGGTCGACCGAGCCCTCTGCGAGGCCCTCGGCGAGGCGGCCGAGCTTTTCGCAGAGCGGCACGAAGGGCGCCAGCGCCTCCATCTCCTCCGGGCGCACGGCGGCGATGTTGACCGCGTTGGTGACCACGCCGCCGTTCAGCGCCGCCGTCACCTGCTCCGCGGTGACGATGCCGGCCCGGTCCTGGGCCTCGGCGGTCGAGGCGCCCAGGTGCGGGGTGACGACGACGTCGGGGCGGGCGAGGAGCGGATGGTCGGTGAAGGGCTCGCTGGGAAACACGTCGAGCGCGGCGCCGCCGACCTTGCCCGAGTCGAGGCCAGCGAGCAGCGCGTCGAGATCGACCAACTCGCCGCGGGCGCAGTTGACGATCCGCACCCCCTCCTTCATCGCGCCGATCGCCTCGGCGTCGATCAGGTCGACCGTCTCCGGCGTCTTCGGTACGTGCAACGTGATCACGTCGGCGCGTGCGTAGAGCTGCTCGAGGCTGTCCAGGCCCTCGACGCCGAGCTCGCGGAAGCGCTCGGCGGTGACGAACTTGTCGAAGGCGACGACGTCCATCTCGAAGCTCTGGGCGCGACGGGCGACGAGCTGGCCGATCCGCCCGAAGCCGACCACGCCGAGCGTCTTGCCGTAGAGCTCGGAGCCCTTGAAGCTGGAGCGGTCCCAGCGCCCCTCGGCGAGGCTGACGTCGGCGCGGGGCACGTTGCGGAACAGCGCCAGCATCAGGGCGAGGCTGTGCTCGGCGGCCGCGATCGAGTTCGATTCGGGAGCGTTGGCGACGACGATGCCACGGCGCGTCGCGGCGGGGATGTCGACGTTGTCGACGCCGGTCCCGGCGCGGCCGATCACCTTCAGATTGTCGGCCAGCTCGATCAGGTCGGCGGTCAACTTCGTCGCCGAGCGAATCAGGATCGCGTCGTAACCGGAGATCGCCTCACGCAGCTCCTCGTCGCTCATCTCGAGGCCGAGGTCGACGTCGAAGCTCTGCCGCAGCAGGTCGACGCCGGCGTCGGCGATCTTCTCCTTGACCAGGACCTTCATCGGGTCGCCCCGCCCACGTTCTCGACGATCCACTCGATGCAGGCGGTGAGCGCTTCGACGTCGGCCGGCTCGACCGCGGGGAACATCCCGATCCGCAGCTGGTTGCGGCCCAGCTTGCGGTAGGGCTCGACGTCGACGATGCCGTTGGCGCGCAGCGCCGCGGCGATCGCGGCGGCGTCGACCGCGTCGTCGAAGTCGATCGTGCCGACGACCAGGGAGCGCTTCGCCGGGTCGGCGACGAAGGGGGTCGCGAAGTCGGAGCCCTCGGCCCAGCCGTATAGGTGCGAGGAGGAGGCGCCGGTGCGCTCGACGCACCAGTCGAGCCCGCCGCCGGCGAGCATCCACTCGACCTGCTCGGCGAGCAGGATCAGGGTCGCCAGCGCCGGCGTGTTGTAGGTCTGCTCCTTGCGCGAGTTGTCCAGCGCCGTCTGCAACGAGAGGAAGGCGGGCTGCCAGCGGTCACCGGCGCCGTCGAGCTCCTCGATCCGGGCGATCGCCTCCGGGCTGAGCAGCGCCAGCCAGATCCCGCCGTCGGCGCCGAAGGCCTTCTGCGGGGCGAAGTAGTAGGCGTCGGCCTCGCCGATGTCGACCGGTAGGCCGCCGGCGCCGGAGGTGGCGTCGATCAGCACCAGCGCGTCGCCCGCGTCCGCGGGTCGGCGGACGCCGACCATCACCCCCGTCGAGGTCTCGTTGTGGGCCCAGGCGATCGCGTCGGCGGTGGGATCGGCGAGCGGCGCCGGCGCGTCGCCGGGCTCGGCCTCGACCAGGACCGGGTCCTGGAGGAAGGGCGCCGCCGCAGTCGCCTTGGCGAACTTCTGCGAGAACTCGCC
>Ga0209461_10000252_pt1 | contig 23146 bp, 20 predicted proteins | sample AgamicAsMarz_FD_187162 | JGI IMG/M metagenome (GOLD analysis project Ga0209461, IMG submission 187162) | Agave microbial communities from Guanajuato, Mexico - As.Ma.rz (SPAdes) (version 2) | ecosystem: Host-associated > Plants > Phyllosphere > Phylloplane/Leaf | place: Guanajuato, Mexico... | reverse complement strand
TATGTGGATAACTTGTGAATAAAATTAATAGTTATCGACAGGAAGAAAAGTTTAAGAATTTTCATTTTGGTAGAATTTTGTCGTATCTTTATATTTCTTAGTTACTTGAATTAATTTATAAACAAGCGGTTTGTGGATAAGTATTATATGTTATCCACAAATTGTTAATAAACTTCTAAAATTGTGGGTAATTTTCGGAATTTAAAATGTTTTTTACCTTTACAAGAAATTTAATAATCAATACTTCTTATTATTAAAGAAATTAAAAGGCCATTTCCCAATTGAGAAAAGGCCTTTCTGTTAAACTATTCTTATTTTTAATAAAGAGAATTTTGAACTTGTCTTATATTACTTAACGAGCACCTTCACCAGTCAAGACAACTTTAATTGTTTTAAACATAATTCGAATGTCCAACATGATTGATCGATGTTCAATATAGTGTAAATCCAAGACTAACTTCTCTTTCGGTGTTAATTCATACCCGCCATTCACTTGTGCCCAACCTGTTAACCCTGGTTTGACTGTTAAGCGATTAGTGAAGCCTGGTACTTCATGATTAAATTTAACTAAAAAAAACGCTCTTTCTGGTCTAGGACCAACAAGACTCATATCACCACGTAAGACATTGACGAACTGCGGTAATTCATCGATACGAGTTTTTCGAAGGAAGTGACCAAGTTTTGTAATGCGAGGATCATCCGTACTAGCCCATTGTGGTCCATTTATCTCTGCATCCATACGCATTGTTCTTAACTTGTAAATATTAAAAATCTTCCCATTTAATCCAACTCGTTCTTGGATGAAAAGAGCAGGACCAGGAGAATCAATTTTAATTAATGCGATAAAGAACAAAACGAATGGTAAAGAAATGACAAACGCGAGCGACGCAAAGACTACATCCAATGTTCTTTTTATAAATGAATAAAAAATACTTTTCTTTTTTAATGACTCAAGTTGTTGAATTGAGTAGCGGCTTTCAACCTTTTGTTGAGTATTCTGTAAGGCCATTTAAACACCCCAGTTTATAATTTAGGCCCATCCTTGCAAGTGCATTGCAACATGTCCTAATGTATAACGTTTACGTTTTATAACATCATAACAATTATAAATGTTCGCAGAAAAAAATCAAATTATTTTTATGTTACAAGCTTATTACTCCACATAAAAAGTTCACAAGGGTACCTTACACTTATAGTGTGTGCAAGAATGATTTATTAATCGGCATTACAATAATTAGTAATTAATCAAACTTTTGTCCAGGTCGACTTTTTAGGTATTATTATTTTAGCATAAAGTAAGTGGGAAAATACGTCGCGTTAAAATAGCACTTTCCCAAAGTAATTAAAACCCCATATAAATATAGATTTAGCATAGTATCTTACAGATTCTAACAACAGTTAGATTTGTTTATTTTGTGGGGTGATTAATCCTTTTTATAACCTTCGTTTTGTAATTGGGTATGTAATAACAATATTTTGATGATTCTCCTTATAATTTATTATGAATAAATTTAGATATTTTATCCTTCCTTTAAATCCTTGTTTTTTTTGTTTCTCCAAAAATCAACTCCCTCTTCGTAATTGCTCAAGATTTTTTTAGTTATGGCAAAACCTCTTTTAGCACTTTTCATTGCTGTTATATTTGATTTTGAATTACGTGGGCGCAATTTATAAATTTATGTAGTTCCATTAAGGACCTATTTACTATTCAGAGTGGATTATTGCTTTTTAATCATATGATTGTAAATAAAATGCTCTTATTAACTGCATTTTTAATTACCGCATTATTAAACTTATTACCGCAGAAGAAATATGATTCTAATATTTTTTGATCCTTTAGGATAATCTTCTTCGTAAACAGGCGTAAACTTTAATTTTTAAATGAAAAACAATAAATTAGTGGGGATATGGTTGGATATGACTAAAGATGAAATGGATTTATCACATAGTTTTCAACTTTGTTAAATTTAATTTAAATTGAGTAGAAATCTCTTGATGTGGAATCAGTAATTGATATAAATTTTTTTATTAATAGTGGATATACAGTTTAATATTCGTCTGAATATGAAAACTCTACTTTTTTGTTTGAAATGATTAGTTCATATTGGCTGATTATTGTAGTTACTTAAAGTTTAAAACTAAATAATTAAGCATTATTTCTAATGTTACTGTATAAAATCTTGTCAGTAAATACTTACTTTTGAAGAATGTTAGTGATTTTTAAGGAATGGAATGAATAATTGTAGTAATATATTGAAGTGAGTCGAAATTTTGTTTAATTTAGTCGAAAGGTTAGGTGTTAAATGCTAGCGAATTATTTCACTGTTTGTGGCTTTGGTAGTCATGAAATTGAGATTGAAAAATCGAGATTTATTTGTTACATAAATGAAGCGAAAACTGAAGTTGATGCGCAACGATTCATTTCAGAAATTAAAAAAAAGCATTTTGATGCATCTCATAATTGTTCTGCTTATTTAATCGGTGAAAATGATGAAATTCAAAAAGCCAATGATGATGGTGAACCGAGTGGTACGGCTGGAGTTCCAATGTTAGAAGTTTTGAAAAAGAGAGGATTAAAAGATACTGTTGTTGTTGTAACAAGGTATTTTGGTGGTAAAAAGCTTGGAGCAGGAGGATTAATTCGTGCATATGGACAGGCAGTCAGTGAAGGATTAAACACTGTTGGAATTGTTGAGCGTTCATTAGTTAAAGTAATGAACGTAAAGATTAATTATAAATTGTTAGGTAAAGTAGAGTTCGCTTTACGGAACTCACATTATCACTTAGAAAATGTTAACCACATGGAAGAAGTAAGCTTTGAACTTTGGATTAAGATTGATGAAGTAGATAACTTCAAAAACTGGATGATTGAGTTAACAAATGGTAGTTGCCATATAAATGAAAGTATTGTTAAATACATGTAGTAGTCTAGCTTTATAAATAGTAAATTTATGACTAATTTCAAATAGAACAATCATACTAACTTTAAAGGAGGTCTATTCGAACATATGAATCAGAATCATTCTCGAAAAATGGCCAAGAAAAGAAGAAAGAAAAAGAGAGGCTTAATTGCTAGAATATTATTACTTATCATTATAGTAGCCTTAGTGTTTGTAGGATATAAAGGCGTTAGAACATATCTTGAATTAAATAAAGCAACAAAAGGAGAAGATATTTCTTCAAACTTAAGAAATGAAAAAGTTACAATATCGAAAGATCCAATATCGATTCTCTTCTTAGGGATTGAGAACTATTCTACTGGTGGAAAGGGTGGACGAACTGACTCGATGATCCTTGCTACCTTTAATCCAAAAGAGGAGACAATTAAAACAATGAGTATTCCTCGTGATACATATGTAAGTATCCCAGGACATGCAGATAAAACTAAAATAAACCATGCATATTCATATGGTGGTTTACAATTAACAGTTGATACAGTTGAGCAATTCTTAAATGTACCAATTGATTATTACGTTACAGTGGACTTTAATGGCTTTAAAAACATAGTTGACGCAGTAGGTGGAATAGATGTTGATGTACCTTTTGATTTCTGGGAAAATACAGATACTACACCAAGGAAAAAGGTTTACTTTACAAAAGGTATGATGCATTTAAATGGACAACAGGCGTTAGCATATTCTCGTATGCGTAAACGTGATCCTCGTGGTGATTTTGGACGTGAAGAAAGACAGCAACAAGTAATTAAAGCGATCTTAAATGAAATTAAATCACCTGAAACTATCATGAAAATGGATCAATACGCGAAAGTGTTCAGTAAAAATATTAGTACGAACATGAAAATGAGCGGTGGTATTTCTCTTGCGAAGCATTTACCTAACATCACTGAAAATGACTTAGAAACAATAAAATTAAAAGGTCACGATGATACGATTCACGGTATTTACTATTATGTTCCTGAAGAGGAAAGTGTAAAAGAAATTACTAGCAAATTCCGAGTTCACTTAGGTTTAGAAAAACCACCTACAACTAATACAACTAATACAATTAATTCAGATAGTAGTTCTGAAAATGAAAATAGTACCAATCAATAAATAGGCAGAAAGCTGATTCTTTTACTGGAATCAGCTTTTTTATTGGGTCAATCGTAATATATTTGTAATACTTGTTAATATTGTGTTAAGGATGTTATAGAAGGGTATGTATTTTTTAAAACTTATAATAAAATACCAATATATATTGGTAATATAAGGTTTGAACCGGAAGAATTAAAATTTTTGCTTATTTCAAATTTTTGTACAATTATAATTCTAATTACATTATAATATTAGATATAAATAAATTTATTAGTCATTTAGTAATAGGCTAATGGGGGAAAAGGTGAATGACAGCTAGGAAAATGGACAATCAGACACTAGACGAAATAATGGATAATATGCTCTCATCTGTTATAGATAGTAAGTCCCAAGTGTTTGAAATTGTTGAAGATACTCGCTCAGAATATGAGAAATTAAGAGTAGTGCTTGAAGAAGTAAAATTACAAGTAGTAGAGAAGATTGAAAATACGGTCAGATTAGATTTATTAGCCCGAGCGGCACGCCAAAAACTAACTGAAGTTGATGGGGATTTTAATAGGTATACTGAATCTCAAGTAAAGTCAGTATATGAAACTGTCCAAACTATTCAGGAACAGCATTTTCTTTCATTAAAGGAAGAAAAAGTTCTAAATCATCGTAGAAAAGAATTAGAAAATAGACTTCAAACTTTGCTAGAGAAACTACAAAAAGCCGAATTATTAGTTTCCCGTATTTCAATTGTTTTAAACTACCTTAATACAGACTTTAAGCAAGTTAGTCATTTACATGAAGATGCAAAACAAAAACAAGAGTTCGGATTTCAACTGATACAAGCTCAAGAAGAGGAGCGTATAAAGTTATCACGCGAAATTCATGATGGACCTGCCCAAACGTTAGCCAGTATATTAATGCAGTCAGACTTTTTAATAAAAACATATCGCCAAAGACCAGAAGAAGATGCAAGAAAAGAATTAGGTGATATAAAGGAACAAGTCCGTTGTGCATTAGGGGAAGTTAGAAGAATTATATACGATCTACGCCCAATGACATTAGATGATTTAGGTTTAGTTCCAGCCCTTAATAAATATTTAAAATCGCTTGAATCGTATAAGGATATTGAGATTAAATTTGAATATTACGGTCAAAGCAAAAAAAGACTTAATTCAAAAATAGAAATTGCGATCTTTCGAATCATCCAAGAGGCAGTTCAAAACGCATGTAAGCATGCCGATCCATCAACAATTATTGTAAGATTAGAGTTTTTAGGAAACAAAATTAATGTTTTCGTTCAGGATGATGGAGTTGGTTTTCCGGTTGGAAAAGGCCAAAGTGAAAACTCTTTTGGATTAATAGGAATGAAAGAACGCGTTGAGTTATTAAATGGAGATTTTATAATCGAATCTATACTAGACGTAGGTACGACAATTAGGATCACTTTAGATGTAGAAATAGAGAATGAATTAGAAATGTCATTTCAAAATGAAACGTCTGAAAATTTCTAAAAGTAAAATTTTATTTCACGTTTTTCGGAGATTTGCGTCGTAACTATTATTAAAATATGTTAAAATATACTATAATTTAGAAAAAAATACCAATTTCTACAAATTTCGATAGATTAGCAAACTAGATCAAATAAACAGAGGAGTAATGAAATGAAAACTAGAATTGCAATTGTAGATGATCATAAATTGTTTCGTGAAGGAATTAAGAGAATCCTAGATTTTGAAGAGAGTTTTGATGTTGTTGCTGAAGGTTCAGACGGTACAGAGGTTGTAAATATCATGGATCAACATCAAGTAGATGTATTTATTGTTGATATAAACATGCCGACAATGAACGGTGTAACTGCTACAAAAGCATTACTAGAAAAACATCCTGATGCAAAAGTAATCATTTTATCAATACATGATGATGAATCGTATGTAACTCATGTCCTAAAAGTAGGTGCAAGAGGCTATTTATTAAAAGAAATGGACTCAGAAACACTAATTGAAGCGATTAAAGTCGTTACCAAAGGTGGGTGTTATTTACATCCGAAGATTACTCACAACTTAGTAGAAGAATTTAGAAGACTATCACTTAAAGAACAGTTATTTAAATCTCGCGAAGTAGAAGTGCGCCGTCCATTACATTTACTTACTAGAAGAGAATGTGAAGTACTTCAAATGTTAGCAGATGGTAAAAGTAACCGTGCTATTGGTGAAGCTCTCTTCATTAGTGAAAAAACTGTCAAAAACCATGTAAGTAATATTCTACAAAAGCTAGAAGTAAATGACCGTACTCATGCTGTAGTAACGGCAATTCGAAACGCTTGGGTAGAAGTGAAATAGTTAGATGCAAAAAAGCAGAGTATCGGATGATCGGTACTCTGTTTTAGTTTCTAGACAAAGAACAAAATTTTATTTTTTCACATTTAGTTTGAAACATAGAATCAATAAAATGCCGACTTTATCTTTTCAATATATAGGCTTTTAAGTATAATAAGTCTTTCTAAGTCTACCTGAGTTGTCGAATTGGCTCAGAGTAAAGAAAATGAAATACGATGATTTTACTTAATTAGTTGTGTAAAATTAAACCAATAAATACATAGTTAAACGTTACTATATATATAAGAAAGGATATGACAATGAGAACTGCAATTGTTACAGATAGTACATCCTATATCCCAAAGGAAGTAAGAGATTCTTTAGATATACATATGTTGCCTCTTAATGTAATCTTCGGAGATGCGTCCTACCAAGAAGAAGTTGAAATTACAGCCGAACAATTTTTCCTCAAGGTCCGTGAACAAAAGGAGCTTCCAAAAACTTCACAGCCTGCATACGGCACGATTATTGAAAAATTTGAACAGCTATCAAATGAATATGAGGCTGTTGTTGCTATCACTTTATCAAGTGGAATTAGTGGAACCTATCAAAGTATCGTGTCAGCTGGTTCAATGATTGATAACTTAGAAGTAGTCGCTTACGATTCAGAAATTAGCTGCATGGTCCAAGGGTTTTATGTCATTGAAGCAGCGAAAATGGCAAAGAAAGGTGCTGGACCAACTGAAGTCATTGAGCGTTTAGATGAAATAAAACAAACTGCAAATGCTTACTTTATGGTTTTTGATTTAGATCACCTACAACGCGGTGGAAGACTTTCAAGTGCACAAGCATTTGTAGGAAGTTTACTACAAGTAAAGCCAATTCTAACATTTGTAGACAAACAAATTGTTGCCTTTGAAAAAATTCGAACTGAAAAAAAGGCAATGAAACGAATTACAGATTTATTTGGCGAAGTTGCATCAAAAGGCGAAAAAATGAAAGCAGTTGTTATTCACTCAAATCGTGATGACGATGCAAAAAAGTTAGCCCAACAACTTAGTGAAACATATCCGAATGTAGAATTAGAAACTTCATATTTTGGTCCAGTAATTGGTACGCATCTTGGTGAAGGTGCTTTAGGATTGGGTTGGTATGTTGTTTGAGTAGGAGCTCCTTTGATTAGGGGCTTTTTATTTTTTTGCAGTGAAAGTTTGAGCATTGCAAATAAAAACTAGTAATCGCAATTAAAAAGTGAGTATCGCAAATAAAAATTAGTAATCGCTATTAAAAATAGAAAATCACAAATAAAACCTTGTTATCACAAATAAAATCAGCGAAATCGCAATTAAAAAGAAAAACTCGATAGATCATTGTAAATTTTGTTCAATTTCTTTTAAAGTAGTTAATTTTTAAGGAGTTTATATTGAATTTGATCAAAAATGATTCATTTTTAAGAATTATTGAAAAAAGTATTTTTAATAATGTGGTACTTAAAAAGTCGTCACAATATATCTATATATTTGACAAGGAAATTTCACTGGATTTTATGTCGTTAGTGAATGATTGGATGTAATATTTGAAGATGGCCATATTTATGTTGACCCTTTTAAAAACGCCAAAGTTTTATCCCTCAAAATATTTTATGATAAGAAAGTAGGTTAAAAATGGACAAATTTTACGGTAGAAAACTCCAACTTCTCCCCACAATAAACCTTCAGGACATCCCTTCAACAAGTCTAATCATTCAAGCGGTTCAAAAAGTTAAAAATCGTTATCAATGCTTTCGTTGTGGTAATCAAAATCAACAATTTTTCGCTACTCATTTTTGTGCTAAATGTTCATCACAGTGTACGTATTGTCGAAAATGTATCACTATGGGAAAGATGTCGACATGTACTGAGCTAGTCATTAATGAAGTTGACATGAAATTAGATCCCTCAATTTCTGGGCTCGAATGGGAGGGGAAACTCTCACCACAGCAAAAAGAAGCATCTATTAAAGTAGTTGAAGCTGTAAACGAAAATCAGAATTTGCTACTTTGGGCAGTTTGTGGTGCAGGAAAAACAGAAATGTTGTTTGAAGGGATTGAAGCTGCACTGCAACAAGGGAAATTTGTTTGCATTACAACTCCTCGAGTAGATGTTGTTTTAGAGTTATCGATTCGATTCAGACAAGCCTTCCCTACTATTTCAATTGCAGTACTTTATGGAGGTAGTGAAGAGATATGGGATGGAAATAGGATAACGATTTGTACAGTACATCAGTTAATGAAATTTAGACATACCTTCCACTTATTAATTATCGATGAAGTTGATGCTTTTCCTTATAATATTGAAACACATTTGCACTGGGTTGCAAATGAATCAAGAACGATTAAAGGTTCTACGGTACAAATGACAGCTACCCCAACTAGTGAACAACAACTGCTTGCGCTAAAAAATAAAATCAAAAATGTAATGGTCCCCGCAAGATACCATAGGCAACCCCTACCAGTACCAAGCTTTAAATGGATTGGTAACTGGCGTAAAACAATCCGCAAAACACAAAAACTTCCAAATTCTTTAGAAAAATGGATAAAATTATTTATTCAAAAAGGCTGCCCTATCTTTTTGTTTGTCCCTACAATTAATGAATGTGTTTTCATAGAAGAGGCTGTTAAAAAGATAACAGTTAAATCGGCATCAGTTCATAGTCAAGATCCACAAAGACATGAAAAAGTAAGTGCTTTTCGAAATGGTGATACTCAAGTTTTAATTACAACGACAATTTTAGAGAGAGGCGTTACGATTTCGAATAGCCAAATTGCAGTACTAGGTGCTGATGAAGAGATTTTTACTGAAAGTGCACTAGTTCAAATTTCTGGGCGTGCTGGTAGGCATATTAATTATGCAAATGGAGAGGTTATCTTTTTTCACAATGGAATTAGTGAAGAAATGCTCAAAGCTAAAAAGCAAATACTTCTAATGAATCATTTAGGTATCGAGAAAGGCTGGTTGGATAATAAGTGATTTGTGTATATTGTGGTGTTCGATTTATTGAGAAGTTTTCCTTGCATAAATTGTTTTTTCTAAGCAATGAATCAGCTTGTTCACAATGTGTAGCGAAATTTAAAAAAATTATAGGTCCTGTTTGTGAAATTTGTTGTGGTTACACTATGGAGAATCAAAAGCATTGTAAAAATTGTATAGAGTATATGAGTTTAAAGCTAGATATGCCGTTAATTATTAATAAGTCGATATATCATTACACAAATGAAGTAAAAGAGTGGCTCAGTCATTTTAAGTTTTATGGTGATGTTCAGTTAGCATCTATATTTGCAAGTGATTTGAGAGAATACTATGAAAATTCTTTCAAAAATTATAAAATAGTTCCAATACCTCTAAGTGATGCGAGACTAAAGGAACGAGGCTTTAATCAAGTTGAAGTGCTCGCACACTATGCAGGTTTAAATTTAACAAATTGTTTAGAAAGAAATCATACCGAAAAACAAAGTAAATTAAACCGTTATGAAAGACTTAGCCGAGAACAAGTTTTTTCTTTTTGTGGTGAGGAAAAAATCGATAACGAACCGATTGTATTACTTGACGATGTGTATACAACTGGTAAAACGATACAAGATGCCGCAGCTATATTGTTACAAAATGGTGCTACTGAAGTACATTCTCTCACATTAATTCGGGCATAAAGCTAGGTGGCTTGTTAATTATCTAAGAACTTAATTTTACTACGAGTTTTACCGATATAAATAGTGGTCATTGGACAGAATAAAACAAAAATATAGATAAAGGTTCGTAATTTAATTTAAGCCGAGGTATAAAACGATTAGCGATGAGGTGAGAAAAATGAAGGGTAATACATCTGAAGAGGATAAAGTTCATTTACATCAATACCACGTAGAAAAAATTGAACAAAATAAACGAGAAAAAGAAGGAAAAATAGAAATCTCCCCTCAAGCAAAGGATAATCAAAACGCCAATCAGATAATCGCAAAACGTGATGAACGTATACAGCAATTAAAAAAACAAATTGACGAGGGAACATACAAAGTTCAACCAATGAAAGTGGCTGAAAAAATGCTTAACTATTTTAATAAGAAATAAAGGTTAACAACCGAACTAGGTTGTTACTAAATTATATAAGAAGAAAACAGGAAAGAACTTAGCAAAAATGTTAAGCTCTTTCTGTGTTAGGTAAGGAAATAAAAAAGGAATTTCAAACGAAAATAAAAGCCTGTGTTATTTGAGTCGTGAAGTTTTTAAATTGGACATTCATTATATAGTATTTTAATTTGATTTAGAGGAAAGTTAATATTAATTATTTTGACAAAAACATAATAAAATAATGGAAAGATTTTCTTAATATATCACACAATTTTTTCTAATAATGTGATAAACTCAAATAGTTTAGTTTTTTACTTTTTATGTAGAGGTGTACATATGTTATCGATTTTAAAACGATACTTAATTGGTAAACCACTTAAGTCAACAGAGTTAAGTGAACAAAAGTTATCGAATACGAAGGCCTTGGCAATTCTATCGTCAGATGCGCTTTCTTCAGTAGCATACGGTCCAGAGCAGATTCTGATCGTTTTAACTACGGTTGGGGCGGTAGCGTATTGGTATTCGGTTCCGATTGGTATAGGCGTACTGATTTTATTATTAGCATTAATTTTATCTTATCGCCAAATTATATTTAGTTATCCTCATGGTGGAGGCGCCTATGTCGTATCTAAACAAAACCTCGGTGTTATTCCAGGTTTAGTTGCCGGTGGATCCTTGTTAGTTGACTATATCTTGACCGTAGCGGTTAGTGTGTCAGCAGGAACGGACGCGATTACGTCCGCCTTTCCAGTCTTGCACGCTCATACAGTCTTTATTGCTGTTATTTTGGTTATATGTATTACAATTTTAAACTTACGCGGACTAACTGAATCTGCTTCGATTTTGGCATATCCGGTTTATTTATTCGTTGTAGCACTTGTTATTATCATTATCGTAGGCTTATATAATGCTTTTACAGGTCATGCACCACAAACGGCACATTCAGCGATTGGTACTGTTGTTCCAGGGATTTCGCTCTTTATTCTTTTAAAAGCATTTTCATCTGGTTGCTCAGCCTTAACTGGTGTAGAAGCAATTTCAAATGCTATTCCCAATTTCAAAGTGCCGTCAGATAAAAATGCAGCAAAAACACTATTGATGATGGGTTCGATTTTAGCAGTACTATTCTCGGGAATAATGTTTTTAGCTTACTGGTATGGAATTGTACCAAATGCAGAAGAAACAGTTATGTCCCAACTAGGTTCTGATATTTTTGGACGAAATATAATTTATTTCTTTATACAAGGTACAACAGCGCTAATCCTTGTATTAGCAGCTAATACAGGATTTTCAGCATTCCCATTACTTGCCTATAACCTAGCAAGTGATAAATTTATGCCTAGAATGTATTTACTTCGAGGAGATCGTCTAGGATATTCAAATGGTATTATTACACTTGGTGTAGCTTCAATTTTATTAATTATTGCTTTCCAAGGTAAGACAGAAGAATTAATTCCGTTATATGCGGTTGGTGTATTCGTACCATTTACACTTTCTCAAACAGGTATGGTTATTAAATGGATTAGAGAAAAACCAGCTGGCTGGTTCCCAAAATTAATTGCAAACTTCGTTGGAGCATTTATTTCAGCAACAGTTTCAATTATTTTCTTAACGACTAAGTTAAACCAAGTTTGGTCAATATTTGTTTTCTTACCATTGATTGTTATTCTATTCTTAAGAATTCGTAAGCATTATGAAGCAGTAGGTGACCAATTAAGATTAAATAATGATATTCCTGAAAAAATTAGTGGAAATATCATGGTAGTTCCTGTCGCTGGGATTACAAAAGTAGTTGAACGTACAATGCAATATGCTCAAGGTATTGCTGATGAAGTCTATGCTGTTTATATTTCTTTTGATAAGGAAAGCGAAGAACAAATGAGAGAAAAATGGGAAGCTTGGAACCCTAACGTAAAACTAATTGTTGAACATTCTGAGTATCGAGAAATCACTAGACCTCTTTTAAAAGTAATAGATGAAATGGAAGCTAAAGCTCATGCACAAGGCTTTGAAATTACAGTTTTAATACCACAGTTTATTACGAGAAAAAATTGGCATAATGTTTTACATAATCAATCAAGCTTATTACTACGAGCGTATTTACTTCATAAACGAAGTGTTATTGTGACTACTGTACCTTATAGATTTAAGGTGTAGAGAGCAGGGACTTTAAAGAAGGAAATAAACTTTGTAGGAAAAATGATATAAATTTTCTTTTTATAAAAATAGGAAAAAAATAATGGGACAAGTCAAAAGGTAAGCGAATATGATAGGTAAGGGAATAATTAGAATTTTTCGTTATTTGTCGAATTCGTGAAAAAAAAGGCGATAAGCTACTTTTGACTTGCCCTAGTTTTATGATGTATAGTTGAAATGTGGAGAAGATTCACAAGTTTTCGACTGAAGGGAATGGATTTGAATGCAAGGTAAAGTAAAATGGTTTAATGCAGAAAAAGGTTTTGGATTTATCGAGCGTGAAGATGGAGACGATGTATTCGTACATTTCTCAGCTATCAACGCAGAAGGTTACAAATCTTTAGAAGAAGGCCAAGCAGTTAGCTTCGAAATCGTTGAAGGTAACCGTGGACCTCAAGCTGCTAATGTTACTAAAATTTAATTTTTTCCGTTAATAAGTAAGTATTTGCTTATATAGATTCGGACCACGAGGGCTTACTCATTTGAGTAAGCCTTTGTTTGTTTGGAAAATTTTTGATTATCTTTAAATTATTATAAAAATATAATCTAATATTAACTCAAAAAAGTTCATTAAATGGTCACAGAGATTTCTCATATTTGACAAAAATTTCAAGGAGGAAATTGAGATAGAGGTGTAGAATATAAGTATGACAGCTATCATTTTTGGAGCTTGATGAAGGAGGAAACCCATATGATGCTAAACATCCGAGGCGAAAATATTGAAATTACTCCAGCAATTCGTGATTACGTAGATAAAAAATTATCGCGATTTGATCGTTATTTTGACGAAGAGTTAACGGCGAGAGTTAATGCTAAGGTATTCCACGACAAGCAAAGAATTGAAGTAACTATTCCTGGAACGTATATGTTATTACGTGCAGAAGAAGAGCATGCAGATTTATATGCAGCTGTCGATTTAGTGATTGATAAACTAGATCGTCAAATTCGAAAACACAAAACGAAAGTAAATCGTAAGTTAAGAGAAAAAGGTTCATTAAAATTCATGTTTGCACCATCGATTACTGAGTCAGCTGTTGCAGTAGAAGAGCAAGAAAATGATATTGAGTTAGTTCGAACAAAGCAATTTGATTTAAAACCTATGGATGCAGAAGAAGCAGTTCTACAAATGAACATGTTAGGTCATAACTTCTTTGTATTCTTAAACTGTGAAACGAATAAAACGAACATCGTTTACGCTAGAAAAGATGGGCGTTATGGTTTAATTGAAGCTAAATAAAAATTAATAAAATAATATAAAAGGACTGAGCTAATCATTTAGCTTAGTCCTTTTTTGGTTTTTTGGCTTATTTTCTAAAATATTAATTAATTCTAATAGAACATTCTCGACATAAGGTTGTCACGTATCTTCATTTAATGCTAAAATTAGAAATAGTATCTACTAACTTAATGACATTTTAGTTTATGACTTTATAATAGAGGAGCGTTACGAATGCTTGGAATGATAAAAAAGGTTTTTGATCTTAATCAGCGACAATTAAATAAAATGCAAAAACAAGTTGATCAAGTTTTATCTTTACAGGATCAGTATACAAAATTATCTGATGATGAACTTAGAGGTAAAACATTTGAATTTAAAGAGCGTATTCAAAAAGGTGAAACTCTTGATGATATTTTAGTTGAAGCGTTTGCCGTTGTTCGTGAAGGTGCTACTCGTGTGCTTGGTATGACTCCATATCCTGTACAGTTATTAGGTGGAATTTCTTTACATGAAGGTAATATTTCAGAAATGAAAACTGGGGAAGGTAAAACTTTAACTTCCACTTTACCTGTTTACCTAAATGCATTAAGTAGCGAAGGTGTTCACGTTGTTACAGTCAATGAATACTTAGCGAGTCGTGATGCTCATGAAATGGGTCAATTATATGAGTTCTTAGGACTTACTGTTGGTCTAAATTTAAATAGTATGGAACCAGATGAAAAGCGTGAAGCATATGCTTGTGATATTACGTATAGTACAAATAATGAATTAGGATTTGACTATTTACGTGATAACATGGTTGTATACGCTGAACAACGAGTTCAACGTCCACTAAACTATGCTATTATCGATGAGGTTGACTCAATTTTAATTGACGAAGCACGTACTCCATTAATTATTTCAGGACAAGCAAAACAGTCTTCACAATCATATATTGCGGCGAATGCATTTGTTGGAATGCTTAAGCTAGACAAAGATTATACGTACGATGTAAAAACAAAATCAGTTTTATTAACTGAAGATGGTATTTCACGTGCAGAAAAAGCTTTTGGCGTTGAAAACCTATTTGACTTGAAAAATGTTAACTTAAACCATCATATTACTCAGGCATTACGTGCTCACGTGACGATGACTCATGATGTAGATTATGTAGTTCAAGATGGTGAAATTGTAATCGTTGACCAATTTACTGGTCGTTTAATGAAAGGCCGCCGATACAGTGAAGGTCTTCACCAAGCGATCGAAGCTAAAGAAGGATTAAAAATTCAAAACGAAAGTATGACGCTTGCGACAATTACTTTCCAAAACTACTTCCGTATGTACAAAAAACTTTCGGGTATGACAGGTACAGCTAAAACTGAGGAAGAAGAATTCCGTAATATTTACAATATGAATGTTCTAGTTATTCCTACGAACCGACCAATCGCTCGTATGGATAAACCTGATCTAGTATACAAAACAATGAATGGGAAATTTAATGCTGTTGTTGATGAAATCGTTGAGCGTCACAAAGCTGGGCAACCAGTTCTAGTTGGTACAGTAGCGATCGAGACTTCAGAATTAATCTCTCAATTGCTAAAGCGTAAAGGTGTTAAACACGAAGTATTAAATGCGAAAAACCATGAACGTGAGGCTGATATTATCGCATTAGCTGGTCACCGTGGCGCAGTTACTATTGCGACAAACATGGCTGGTCGTGGTACAGATATTAAATTAGGAGAAGGCATTCGTGAGCTTGGTGGTTTAGCTGTTATTGGTACAGAACGTCATGAAAGCCGTCGTATTGATAATCAGTTACGTGGTCGTTCTGGTCGTCAAGGTGACCCTGGTGTGACAACTTTCTATTTATCAATGGAAGATGAATTAATGCGTCGTTTTGGATCAGAAAATTTATCAGTTATGATGGACCGTTTAGGATTAGATGATTCCCAACCTATTGAAAGTAAAATGGTTTCTCGTGCAGTTGAATCTGCACAAAAACGAGTAGAGGGTAATAACTTTGATGCTCGTAAACAATTACTTCAATATGATGATGTATTACGTCAACAACGTGAAGTTATATATGCTCAACGTTCTGAAGTTATTGATTCAGATGATTTACAACCAATCGTTAAGAATATGATTGAAGGTACTATTAACAGAGTAGTTCAAGCTCATACTCCAAACGAGCAGCTTCAAGAAGAGTGGAATTTAGAAGGAATCATTGATTTCTTAGAAGCAAACTTATTAAATGAAGATGAAATCACAGTTGAACAATTACGTGTAATTGAACCGGATGAAATGGTTGAATTAATTCAAAAAACAGTATTTGAGCGTTACGAAGAAAAACAGGTAGCTTTACCAGTTGAACAAATGCGTGAGTTTGAAAAAGTTGTATTATTACGTACTGTTGATAACAAATGGATGGCTCATATCGATTCAATGGATCAACTTCGTGAAGGTATCCATTTACGTGCATATGCACAAATTGATCCACTACGTGAATATCAAATGGAAGGCTTCGCAATGTTTGAAGAGATGATTGCTTCAATTGAAGAAGAAGTATCTCGCATTATTATGAAAGCTGAAATTGAAGCTGATGTAGAGCGTGAAGCTGTACAAGGCGATGCAATTCATGTAAGTAATGATGGTGAAGGTGAAGTAAAGAAAAAACCAATCGTAAAAGGCGATGAAACTGGCCGTAATGAAGATTGTCCTTGTGGATCAGGTAAGAAGTATAAAAACTGCCACGGTAAAGGAATCTAATAAAATAGAAACTAAATGAAAAGGGGCAAGGGCAATTAGTGATTAGAAAAGAGGAGTAACTTTCAAAGGTTATTCTTACTTTACTACTTGTCTTTACCTGCTTTTTATTGTTCGTAAAATTTAATCGAGGTGTTATGTAATGGAATTAGTAGAAGTAAAGCAAGAACTAGAAAAGATGGCGAAACGCCTTCAAGCATTTAGGGGGTCTCTTTGACGTCGAAACAAAACAAGCAAGACTAGATGAGCTTGAAGCGTTCATGTCTGAGCCAGATTTTTGGGATGATCAAAAAGCTGCACAAGTAGTAATTAGTGAAGTAAATGGTTTAAAAGAAGTTATTAATGAATTCAATGATTTAAATGATGGTTATGAGAATCTTGAAGTAACTTATGAGTTAGTTAAAGAAGAAAATGACGATGAACTATTTGAAGAATTAGTAACTGAAGTAAAATCTTTAACTGGAAAACTGAATGACTTTGAACTTCAATTATTATTAAGCGAGCCATATGATAAAAATAATGCAATTCTTGAACTTCATCCAGGAGCAGGTGGAACTGAGTCTCAAGACTGGGGTTCAATGTTATTACGTATGTACACTAGATGGGCTGAAAAACGTGGATTTAAAGTCGAAACCTTAGATTATCTACCTGGTGATGAGGCTGGTATTAAGAGCGTAACTTTAGCAATTAAAGGCCATAACGCTTATGGCTATTTAAAAGCAGAAAAAGGCGTTCATCGCTTAGTACGTATATCTCCGTTCGATTCATCAGGTCGTCGTCATACTTCTTTCGTTTCTTGCGAAGTAATGCCTGAGTTCAATGAAGAAATTGAAATCGATATACGTACAGAAGATTTAAAAATTGATACGTATCGTGCGAGTGGAGCGGGTGGTCAGCATATTAATACAACTGACTCAGCAGTACGTATTACGCATGTTCCAACTAACACTGTAGTAACATGTCAAACAGAACGTTCACAAATTAAAAACCGTGAACATGCAATGAAAATGTTAAAAGCAAAATTATATCAACGTAAAATAGAAGAGCAACAAGCTCAACTAGATGAAATCCGTGGAGAACAAAAAGAAATTGGCTGGGGAAGTCAAATTCGTTCATATGTTTTCCACCCATACTCAATGGTTAAAGATCATCGAACAAACACAGAGGTTGGTAATGTACATGCAGTAATGGATGGAGATCTTGATCCATTTATTGATGCTTACTTACGTTCTAAGATTTAATGTTGAAAAATGGGCTGATAAGATTGGAGGAAACTTCTTTCTTACCAGCCCTAATCTTTGGGGACAAAAGAGGTATATTTTATTATTTAGTTAACTGTAAATCCATCTTTTAACCTATAACATCTACTATTAGACTCTGCCAAACCTTGAACTTTGTCTAAACGGACATCTTCTAAGTAAGGAGATGTTATTCTTTTGTGCTTTTTTTCTTTAGGGGATTAATAAGGATTTTACCTTACTAATGTGAAGGAGTTATAAGAATCATATTTATTTTTAAGTTGTTTTACAAATGGAAGAAAGTAAATTTTGTTTATATGTAATTAAATCTTATTGTTTTTTTCATAATAAAAAATAGAGAGAGTATCCGATATAAAGGGTATAAAATAGAAAAGTTATCTGTAAGTGAGAAATATTGAGGGGGATAAGTTTGAAAAAGGTCAGATATTCTACTGCTCTAACTGTAGGGTGGGGAAAAACGTTTTTTGAGTACTTTTTTGTATTAATTGGTTCTGCAATTATTGCTGTAGCGTTTTGTGTGTTTTTATTACCAAATCATATTGCTTCTGGTGGGGTAAGCGGTATTTCGACGATTCTAAAGAGTACGATGGGATTTAATCCCGCATTTGTACAATGGGCATTTAATATCCCTTTATTTATAGCTGGTGTAATTTTCTTAGGTAGACAATTCGGAGCTAAAACATTAGTTGGAACAATCTTTATTCCACTTGTTGTTTATTTAGTTGATTTATACAATATAAAACCTGCAACTGATAATCCACTTTTAGCCTCAATTTTTGGTGGACTATTTATTGGTTTAGGTCTAGGAATCGTGTTTCGAGGTAAAGCATCTACTGGTGGAACAGATTTAGCAGCCCAAATTGTTCATAAATATACTGGTTTATCACTTGGGATTTGTGTAGCATTTATTGACGGATTAATTGTTCTTACTTCTGCAATCGTATTTAATCTTGAAAGTGGTATGTATGCACTGATTGCACTTTTTGTTACGAGTAAAACAATCGATTTAGTTCAAATTGGTCTTGCTAGATCAAAAATGGCACTAATTATTACTTCAGAAGTGGAGCCTGTAACAACAGCAATTGTTCACCAATTAGATCGTGGAGTAACAAAGTTAACCGGTGTTGGTGGATATACAAATGAAGACCGTTTAGTATTAATGTGTGTACTTGATCAAACTGAATTTTCTTCTCTACGTGATATCGTTCGATCAGTTGATCGAAATGCTTTTATTACAGTTGTAGATGCAACAGAAGTTCTTGGAGAAGGTTTCACAAATTTGACATAAAAAGGTAAAATAAATATTTTTATTAGTAGTAGACTATAGTTATGGGATTTTAAAGGGGCGATTATTTTTGTGAAAAAGCTACTTCTTGCTTTTATAACTGGTGGTATGCTGTTAACGATTACAGCATGTGGTTCAAATAATAATTCTAGTAAAAATAATGATTCAGGTGAGCCAGTTTCAGTTGCTAATGGAGAAAAGTTATTTAAACAAAGTTGTGCTAGCTGTCACGGTGGTGAACTAGAAGGTATAATTGGACCAAGCTTAAAAAAGGTCGGGGCGAAATATTCTGAAAAAGAAATAGAAAATATTATCCATGATGGTAGAGGTTCAATGCCTAGTGGAGTTGTTCAAGGAAATGACGCGAAAAGTGTAGCGAAATGGCTTGCGACTAAAAAATAAAATGTTTTAAATTTTATAGAAAAAAATGAAAGAAACAGACAATTTTCTGTTAATTAGAAAAGGTCTGTTTCTTTTCATTTTAGTTACATTTTTCCATAATTTGTTAAATAAACCTATGAATCGTTCGGAAATAATCTTGACTATTATTAAAATGTAACATAAATTTATCAATTTTGACATTTTTTAAGTGGTATAATAGAGGAGCTTAGCTGAAATTATCGAAATATGTAAATAGCAGGCAAAATAATAAGATCGAGTAAAGTTAAGTATAATTTCATCCAGAATGGATCTTAAATAGTTTGATAGAAGAAAACGGAACAAAATATTAAGGAGAATGTCATGATTGAGTTAAAAGATGTTTATAAGACTTATCCTAATGGTGTTCTTGCGGTAGATGGTATTAATGTAAAAATTCGCCAAGGTGAATTTGTGTATGTCGTGGGACCAAGTGGTGCCGGAAAGTCGACATTCATTAAAATGATGTATCGTGAAGAAAGACCATCAAAGGGTACAATCTTAATTAATGGAATGGATTTAAGTCATATGAAGGATAAAAAAGTTCCTTTATTACGTAGAAATATTGGGGTAGTTTTCCAAGACTATAAATTATTACCGACTTTATCAGTTTATGAAAATATTGCATTTGCACTTGAAGTTATTGAAGAAAATCCGAAAACAATAAAGAAGAGAGTTATGGAAGTACTTGACCTTGTTAAGTTAAAACATAAAGCGCGATTCTTACCAACAGAGCTATCTGGTGGTGAACAGCAACGTGTTTCGATTGCCCGTTCTATTGTAAATAAACCACAAGTAGTGATCGCCGATGAGCCAACGGGTAACCTAGACCCTGAAACTACATGGGAAATTATGGATATTTTTAAAGAAATCAATGAACGTGGAACAACTGTCGTAATGGCAACTCATAATAAAGATATCGTAAATACGATAAAGCGACGTGTAATCGCAATTGAAGCTGGAAAAATTGTACGCGACCAAGCGAGAGGAGTGTACGGTTATGAAAGCTAGAACTGCAAGAAGACATGTTCGTGAGGGTCTACGTAGTTTAAAACGAAATGGTTGGATGACGTTTGCATCAATAAGTGCTGTTGCAGTTACTTTAATGCTTGTTGGCGTATTTTTAACCGTAATTTTGAATGTTAATCACATTGGAACAACTTTAGAAAAAGATGTAGAAGTACGTGTTTTAGTTGATTTAACAGCAAACAAAGAGCAACAAGCTACTTTAAAAGAAGAAATCAAAAAATTAGATCATGTAACTACTGTAAAGTTCTCGTCGAAAGATCAAGAACTAAACAATCTAATCAAAAGTATGGGAGAAGATGGGAAAGCATTCCAACTGTTTGAACAGCAAAATCCATTAAATGATACGTATATTGTTAAAACAGATTCTCCAGAACAAATCGCACCAGTAGCCAAAAAAATTGAAGGCTTAAAATATATTGATGAAGTAATTTATGGTAAAAAACAAGTTCAAAAATTATTTAATGCAGTTTCGATAGGTCGTAACATCGGTTTAGTACTTATTTTCGGACTATTATTTACTGCGATGTTCTTAATCTCTAATACTATTAAAATAACAATCATGGCAAGACGACGTGAAATTGAGATTATGAGATTGGTAGGGGCAACTAATAACTTTATTCGTTGGCCGTTCTTATTAGAAGGTTTACTGCTAGGTGTGTTAGGATCGGTTATTCCGATTGTTTTACTATTAACTGGCTATAAGGTCATTTATAATATGTTAATGCCAAAATTAGCAGGAACAATGTTTACATTATTACCATTTTCACCGTTTGTGTACCAACTATCTGCAATATTAATAGGTATTGGTGCAGTAATCGGGATGTGGGGTTCTGTCATGTCAATTCGTAAGTTTTTACGTAAATAAGATTAAATTTTTCATTTGTAGTTCTATTGTTTTAATAGTGTAATTCGATTGATAAGCTCTAGTTCCCAATTTAACGTCTGTCTGAGTTGATACAGGTACTAGGGCTTTTCTATATACATATAAGGAGGGATCTTAGATGAGTAAGAGAAAATCATCGAAAGTAATAACGATTATGTTATGCAGTACTTTCATAGTCGGTGCTATCCCATCCGTTTCTTTTGCTGAAAGTAAATACCAATCAGAAATTGACCGCATTAAAAAGAAGCGTAGTGAAGTTAAGGATAAGACGGATGCAACAAACAACAAAATTGCTGAGATAAAGCATGACCAGCAAGAAGTAGTTGCGGAGCTAGAAAAACTTGATGCTCGGATGAAACTGACTAAGCAAAAAGTTAGCCAAACTGAAGATGCAGTTAGTGATGGGAAAAAGCAAATTTCAAAACTAAAGGAAGAAATTAAGTTTATTGAAGAACGTATTAAATCTCGTGAAGAATTATTGAAAAACCGTATGCGTTCTCTTCAAAAAGCTGGTGGAATGGTATCATACATTGATGTCATTTTAGGTGCTAATAGTTTCGGAGATTTAATTCAACGAATGAGCGCAGTACAAATTATTATGAAGGCTGACGAGGACATTATTAAGCAGCAAAACTCGGACTTAAAAGAAGTTAGTAATAAAAAAGATGATTTGACTATAAAACAAGCAAAAATCGAAAGAGATTTAGCGAACTTAAAGAGTCTTAATAATCAACTTGCAAGTCAGGTTAGCGAAAAGAACAAATTAATGGCATCATTAAAAGCTAAAGAAAGTGAAGCTCATGAAGATGTTTTAGATTTAAAGGAACAAGATCAATTATTAGCAAGTCAGCAGGCTGCAATGCAAAAAGCACTTGAAATCGCTAAGAAACAAGCAGCTGAAAGAGCTGCGGCAGAAGCTAGACGTAAAGCAGAGGCTAAACGTAAAGCAGAAGCAGCTGCAAAAAGTAAAAAGCCATCTACAAGTACAAGTCATTCAAGTGGTTCTGGAAGCTCTAGTAGTTCAGGTAATACTGGTAATTCAGATAGTACCGGTAGTTCTGATAATACACCAACCGTGTCTAGTGGCAACTTTACAAGACCAGCAAACGGTTATATCTCTTCAGGATTTGGACAACGTTCATTTGAGGGTGGAGAGTTCCATGAAGGTGTTGATATTGCTTCAGCAGGAAGTGTACCAGTTGTAGCAGCAGGCGATGGGGTTGTAATTCGTGCTTATGTTTCATCTTCTTATGGAAATTGTGTATTTATTACGCATAATATTGATGGACAAGTATGGACAACCGTATATGCACACTTGGCTAGTTTTAATGTATCAACTGGACAAACTGTTTCAAAAGGTATGAAAATTGGTTATATGGGAAATTCAGGTCATTCTACTGGACAACATTTACACTTTGAATTACACAAAGGTGAATGGAATTATGCTAAATCAAATGCAGTAGATCCTATGAAATATATTAATTTTTAATTTACTAAAAACCTATCCTAAAACACTAGGATAGGTTTTTTTCTTTTTTGCTATTTTTGGTTTATTAAACCATCGCAAATAAAACAGTGGAACCGCAGTTAAAAATGACTCATCGCAAATAAAACAGTGGAATCGCAATTAAAAATGACTCATCGCAAATAAAACAGTGGAATCGCAATTAAAAATG
>Ga0209461_10000251_pt1 | contig 23154 bp, 19 predicted proteins | sample AgamicAsMarz_FD_187162 | JGI IMG/M metagenome (GOLD analysis project Ga0209461, IMG submission 187162) | Agave microbial communities from Guanajuato, Mexico - As.Ma.rz (SPAdes) (version 2) | ecosystem: Host-associated > Plants > Phyllosphere > Phylloplane/Leaf | place: Guanajuato, Mexico... | reverse complement strand
GCTCAAGCAACGCTAAAATCGACCAGCTGTCTTCAGACGTTCAGACTCTGAACGCTAAAGTTGACCAGCTGAGCAACGACGTGAACGCAGTGCGTTCAGACGTTCAGGCTGCTAAAGATGACGCAGCTCGCGCTAACCAGCGTCTGGACAACCAGGCTCACTCTTACCGTAAGTAAGAGTTCTGGTTTAAAAATGGCGCCTTTAAGGCGCCATTTTTTTGCCCAAAATTCAGTGCCCTTTCAGGCACTCATCCGCTCAGGGCTGAGCAGCTTTACTTTCGGCCTGCACATCCGGGCTATTCGCGTCTGAAGAGGCACTCTCCAGCCCCACAGGCGGCACGGTATCACTCTGCACCGGCTCGCCACTGCTGACCAGTACAGGCATGCCTGAGCGTCGCGTTAAGCTGGCTTTAATCAGCGCGCTATCACTCTTCTCATTCTTCATGAATTTCTTCAGGTCACTGCCAATCGCAATGGGCATGGTCTGCGGATCGTCTTTATCGTTACGCGACAGTGGCTGATGCACTTCCACATAGCGTTTCCCATCCGGCTCCACGGCGTACTTCACCGGCTGATTGATGATCTGAACACGCGTGCCTTTAGGTGCGGCGTTAAACAGTGCTTCGATATCCTCTGAACGCAGACGGATGCAGCCTGAACTGACCCGCATGCCGATGCCAAACTTCGCATTGGTGCCGTGGATCAGATACTGGCCGGTACCCCGTGCCAGACGCATGGCAAACTGCCCCATCGGGTTATCCGGTCCAGCGGGTACCACGCCAGGTAACGTAATGCCCTCTTTGGCGTAACGCTTGCGGATGTTAGCCGTGGGGGTCCAGGTGGGATTCGGGATTTTCTGGCTGATCTGCGTCACCATGACCGGCGTTGCCGCACCCAGCTGGCCAATACCGATGGGATAGACGATGACCTTATCTTCCCCTTTCGGATAGTAGTAGAGACGCAGCTCGGCCAGATTTACCACAATCCCTTCGCGCGGCGTATCAGGCAGGATCATCTGCAGCGGCACCGTCAGCTGGGTACCCGCTTTGGGCAGCCAGGGATCGGTGCCGGGATTCGCCTCCAGCATGCCCAGTAACCCGACCTGGTAGCGGGCTGCAATGGCTTCCAGTGGTTGTTTATCATCAGGAACCTGAGTCAGAACGTTTTCGCCAATCAGGCGACTGTCAGGCGGTGGCAGCGGGTATTCGGTGGCGAATGCGGGTGCAGAGAGCCCAAAGCAGGTCAGCAGCAATGCACCGGCTAAACGTAAAGCAGCTTTCATGCAATTTTCTCGTCAGATAAAAAAACAGACGCCGGATGGCGTCTGTCGAGTGTAGCTTAGCTGAGGTTCTGAGCGGTATGGCGAATAGACCGAATCATCGCCTCCAGCCCCTGCGACCGGGTGGGCGTCAGGTGCTGCACCAGGGCCAGTTCGCCAAACCAGTGGCGAACGTCCAGCGCCAGAATTTCGGCTGGCGGCAGGTTCTGATAGAGACTAAATACAATAGCAATCAGACCTTTAACGATAGCGGCATCGCTGTCACCTTCAAATGCGATGGTGCCATCTGCCTGCGGGGTCATTCTGATCCACACCTGACTCTGACAACCCGAAATCGCGTTTTCCGGCTGGTGTAACGTTTCAGAAGATTCCGGGAGCTTTGAACCCAGTTCGATAATATAGAGGTACTTCTCTTCCCAGTTAGCGCAACGGTTGAAGTTGCGAACCAGTTTCTCTTTTTCAGGCAAATTTGCCATCAGTGACTCCGTTAAACTGTTCAGCCGCCCAGCAGACGATGAATACGCGTCAAACCGGCAGCCAGACGATCCACTTCCTCTTCACTGTTGTAGAAGGTGAAGGAGGCACGGCACATCGCCGGGACATTGTAGTGCTGCATCAGCGGCATCGCACAGTGATGTCCGGTGCGGATGGCAATACCGTATTGATCCAGAAAACTGCCGACATCGAAGGCATGATGTTTGCCCAGGTTAAAGGCAATAACACCGGCACGTGACTGCGGGCCGTAGATCTGGATATCCGGAACGGTGCCAAGCTTATCGAGCGCATAGTTCATCAGTGCCGTCTCGCGCTGATGAATGGTATCCAGTCCCAGCGCCTGCACATAGGCCAGCGCAGCGCCAAAACCGATAATGCCACCGGTGTTCGGTGTGCCTGCTTCAAAACGCCACGGCGCACTGTTCCAGGTGGTACCAGTGGGTAGCATGACCTGACCGATCATTGAACCGCCGCCTTCCCACGGTGGCATCTCATCCAGCAGCGCTTTGCGCCCATAGAGAATACCGACGCCATTCGGACCATAGAGTTTATGGCTGGAGAAGACATAGAAGTCGCAGCCAATATCCTGCACATCAACTTTGTCATGCATCACGGCCTGTGCACCATCCACCAGCGTAATCACGCCAGCGGCTTTTGCCTGGGCCACGATGGCTTTAACCGGGTTAACGGTGCCGAGCACGTTTGACACGTGCGTGACCGCCAGCAAACGCGTGCGGCTGTCCATCAGCCCTGCCAGTTGCTCCAGCGCCAGTTCACCGTTGTCATTTAAGGGCAGCACACGCACTTCTGCGCCGGTACGCTGCGCCAGCATCTGCCACGGCACAATGTTGGCGTGATGCTCCATCTCCGTGATGATCAGGTTGTCGCCAGACCTGAGGTTACTGCTGCCCCAGGTGTTCGCCACCAGGTTGATGCCTTCGGTGGTGCCTTTAACGAAGATAATCTCTTCCTGGGACCCGGCATTAATGAAACGGGCAGCCTGATCGCGCACGTTCTCCATATCGCTGGTCGCCTGCTGGCTCAGCGTATGGATACCACGATGCACGGCCGCATAGCCGTGCTGATAGAAATGACTCTCGGCGTTAATCACCGAGAGTGGACGCTGTGCGCTGGCTGCACTGTCAAGATAGGCCAGCGGATGACCGTTGACCTCACGCTTCAGGATAGGAAAATCAGCCCTGATGCGTTCGAGATCGAAGTTCATCATACGTCGCCTCCGGGAAAACGTTGTGCGATACGCTGCAGTACGGCCTGACGCATCACTTCATTTTCAAGCGTTTCAGTGAGTTCAGCTGCAAACGCATGAATAATCATGGTCTGCGCCGCATCCTGCTCAATACCGCGAGAACGCAGATAGAACATCTGCTCATCATCGATACGACCGATGGTAGCGCCGTGGCTGCATTTAACGTCATCGGCGTAAATTTCGAGCTGCGGTTTGGTGTCGACTTCAGAAAGCTTGCCCAGTAACAGGTTGTTATTGGTCATCTGCCCGTCAGTCTTCAGTGCATGCTGTGCCACTTTGATATGACCGTTAAACACCGCACGCCCTTTGTCACGCACGATGGTTTTATGCATCTGGCGGCTGACACAGTGACCTTTGTTGTGCTCCAGGTAAGTACGGGTATCCGCCACTTCCTGTTTCACCGGCAGTACCAGGCTGTTAATCGCCAGTGTGGTATTTTCGCCATTCAGCTGCGTACTGGTGTTGTGACGCGACAGGCCTGCACCCAGCAGGAAGCTGGTGCTGCTGACCTGGGCATCGTTACCAATTACCAGATCGTTGTGCGCAAAGTGGTAGCTGGCGCTGCTTTCAAAGGCGAGCTTGGTGTGAGTCAGTTTCGCATTGTCACCGATCGCAAAAGTAAAGCGCGTGCCGGTGAAATGGGCGCGATCGTCCAGAGAGACGTAGTGCTCAATGACTTCCGCTTCGGCACTCTCTTCCAGCTGCAGGTGATGACGGTAGTGAACCGTGTTCATGCCCGTCTGCTGACCGCTGGTGATATGCAGCAGATAGACCGGGCGGGCAGCGGCTTTACTGCGTGCCAGACGCAGGGTCGTCACCTCTTCTGCCAGGCTCTCTGTCAGATGCAGGAAGACTTCCGGCTGAACCGCAGCGGGCAGCGGACGGCGCTCGGCGGCCACGCTGTGCTGAACCTCAAACAGTTCAACGTCGCGGCTGCTGAAGGCAGGCTGGAACTGACCGTCGACGTACACCAGACGGATTGCATCCAGCGGCAGGGCCAGTGCATCAACCTGTTCAGCACTCAGGGTCTGCGGCGCATCGGGCAGCACGAACTGCTGGGACAGCAGCGTATCCAGCGGCGTGTACTTCCAGTTTTCGTGCTTGCGGGTTGGCAGTCCAACACGCATCAGTTGCTGCCAGTGCTGCTGTGCCTGCAGAGAACGCACGTCACCGCGCGATTCAAACAGGTGATGCCACTGTTGCAGCGCAGAATCACTCTTCGTCGGTAAGCCAGCCATAACCTTGCTCCTCCAGCTGTTTCACCAGCGAGAAGTCGCCAGATTTCACGATTTTGCCCTGATACAGAACATGAACGAAGTCTGGCTTGATGTAGTCCAGAATACGCTGGTAGTGGGTCACGATGATAAAGGCACGTTTCTCATCACGCAGGCTGTTTACACCATTCGCGACGATTTTCAGCGCATCGATATCCAGACCGGAGTCGGTTTCATCGAGAATGCAAAGCTCAGGCTCCAGCGCCGCCATCTGCAGAATGTCGTTACGCTTCTTCTCACCACCGGAGAAGCCAACGTTAACGGAACGGGTCAGCAGATCTTCCGGCATCTTCAGCAGATGAATTTTCTCTTCAATGAAGTCCTGGAAATCGAAGCGATCCAGTTCGTCCTGCTGACGATATTTACGCACCGCGTTAACCGAGGTTTGCAGGAAGAACTGGTTGCTGACGCCCGGAATCTCTACCGGATACTGGAAGGCCATAAAGATGCCTTCACCGGCACGCTCTTCAGGGGCCAGTTCAAGCAGATCTTTACCTTTGAAGCTGACTGAACCGCCAGTGACTTCATAATCTTCGCGGCCTGCCAGCGTGGCTGACAGCGTACTTTTACCGGAGCCGTTCGGCCCCATGATGGCATGCACTTCGCCCGGTTTAATTTCGAGATTCAGGCCACGCAGAATGGCTTTATCTTCAACACTGACCTGCAAATCTTTAATGCTTAACATTCTTATTCCTTCACATTGCTTCCGGCAAGGCGTGTGACGGCATCAGCCCACACTGTGCTCAAGGCTGATGGCTAACAATTTCTGGGCTTCCACGGCAAATTCCAGTGGCAGCTCCGAGAAGACGTCTTTACAGAAGCCGTTCACGATCATCGAGATCGCATCTTCTTCACTGATACCGCGTTGCAGACAGTAGAACATCTGATCTTCGCCGATACGTGAGGTCGTGGCTTCATGCTCAAGCTGGGCGGTGTTGTTGCGGGTCTCTACATACGGGAAGGTATGTGCGCCGCAATCCGGGCCGATCAGCATTGAGTCACACTGGGTAAAGTTACGGGCATTGGTCGCGGTTGGCATGATCTTCACCAGCCCGCGATAGGTGTTCTGACTTTTACCGGCCGAGATCCCCTTAGAGATAATGGTCGATTTGGTGTTTTTACCAATATGGATCATCTTGGTGCCGGTATCGGCCTGCTGACGACCGCTGGTCAGTGCCACCGAATAGAACTCACCCACCGAGTAGTCCCCGCGCAGAATGCAGCTCGGGTATTTCCAGGTGATCGCTGAACCGGTTTCAGACTGGGTCCAGGACATCTTGCTGTGGTCACCTTCACACAGCGCACGCTTGGTCACGAAGTTGAGGATACCACCCTCGCCTTCGCCGCCAGGGAACCAGTTCTGAACGGTCGAATATTTCACTTCAGCATTTTTATGGATGATCACTTCTACCACGGCGGCATGCAGCTGATAGCTGTCACGCACGGGGGCTGAACAGCCTTCGATATAGCTGACATAGCTGTCTTCATCGGCAATCAGGATGGTGCGTTCAAACTGACCGGTTTTCGCCGCGTTGATGCGGAAATAGGTCGATAACTCCATCGGGCAGCGAACCCCTTTCGGGATATAAACGAAGGTGCCGTCAGAGGCGACCGCAGAGTTCAGTGCCGCAAAGAAGTTATCGTTAGCCGGAACCACCGTGCCGAGATACTGCTTCACCAGCTCCGGGTGTTCCTGAATCGCTTCGCCGAATGAACAGAAGATAATCCCCTGCTCCGCCAGCTTGCCGCGGTAGGTGGTTGCTACAGAAACGGAGTCAAAAATGGCGTCAACCGCCACTTCCCGCCCTTCACGCACCGGCACACCCAGCTGATTAAAGGCGTTCTCCACTTCCTGCGTCAGGTAGTCGCTGGCTGGCGCGCTGCCTGACGCCTGGGTCACACCCGGCTCTGAGGCACAGGTGTCATCGCAGTTACCGCAGGAAGGGGCGGAGTAGTAGCTGTAATCCTGATAGTCGAGTTTTTCGTAGTGGGCTTTCAGCCAGTGCGGCTCTTCCATTTCAAGCCAAGCACGAAACGCTTTAAGACGAAACTCCAGCATCCACTCTGGCTCGTTACGCTTGGCCGAGATCGCCCGCACCACATCTTCATTGATGCCGTTGGCAAATTCTTCGGTCTGCAGTTGGGTAAAGAAGCCCTCTTTGTAGTTGAGCTTGCCTTCCCAGATTTGTACATCGTCAGATGTTTCGCTGTGTCGTGACATATTTCACTTACTCGACGCCAAAGCTCTCACCGCACCCGCAGGCGTGCTGAGCTTTAGGGTTATTGAATTTAAAAATCTGATTCAGGCCTTCACGAACGTAATCCAGTTCAGTGCCATCAACGAATGGCATCGCCTGTAGTGGCACAAACAGCGTTGCGCCGTGGAATGAGAACTGCAGATCGTCTTCGACGGGTTCTTTCACCAGATCCATGACGTAGCCGAACCCGGCGCAGCCGGATTGTTTTACGCTCAGACGCAGCCCCTTGACTTCAGGGTCCTGAGCCGCCAGATTGAGAATTTGTTGCGCTGCGGTTTCAGTCAGCGTCAGACCTTTCCAGACAAAATCGTCGGGTGAGAAAGAGTCTGTATTAACAGATGCCATGTTGATACCTCTTGAGTCCGGACCTTTTCAGGCTATCCCCCTATGGTAGTGATCTGACCAATCACTTCAACCTCTTGTTTTGCAGGGATAATCATCTTGTGCTGTTTTTATTCGCTCAATTATTAAGCATAGCTGCTTCCGTTCAACCTGTGTGAACAGAGTCAGCCTCAATAAGCCAGTGATAACCTATTAATAAATCACTCTATTTGAAATAACCATTTTTGATAAAAATGCTTATTGATAGGTTACGCCTTTCTCTGATGTAAACAGATTGTTATTTCCGATTATACCGACAGGCAGTATAAATCGATAAATTTTTCTGTCCTGCAATTGCAATCCCGGCATAGATGAATATGATAATTATTATCATTAACATTCAGGGTGACGCCATGATGCTTTCTGTCTCCGCCTGGCTGCAGCATAAAATCGACGAATACCAGTTTTCGGTGCGTGATATCACCGTCGACTTTTATATGGCGCAGGCAAAACTCGACCGGGCCGACTGCACGATTCATCAGTTGCGTCAGTTTAACGATGCCTGTCAGGATATGGCAGAAGTCTGCCAGTTGAACGGTGACGACCAGAGTTACCTTCATGCGATGGGTAAACTGCATCACCGGCTGGTGCAGGAGATGGGAAACAACGATCGCGATCGCCTGTTTCGCCTTCAGGCCTATCAACTGGCGCGATTGTCCCTGACCCGCCTCTGCCATCAACTGGCCATGGTCGGAGAGTCGAACAAAGCCACCGTGCTGCAAAGTGACTTCGTGCGTCACGCAGGCTGGATATTCTAATCCAGCCACGACGTGACGTCGCGCACAATTTTTTTACATTAACGTTAACAATGCCTGAAGCGGATGGCGCATGCCGTTGCCTTCCACACGCTTGACCTGACTGCGGCATGAATAGCCGGTGGCCAGACAGCGCTGGCGCGGCAGTCGCTGAAGCTGCGGATGCCAGGAGAGCGCATAGATCCCCAGCGAGTTTTCAAGGTTCTGACTTTCGTGGCCATACGTGCCCGCCATGCCGCAGCAACCTACATTGATGTTCTCCAGCTTTGCGCCAAAACGGGAGAAAATGGCTTGCCACTGGTTGGGCGCTGAAGGCAGTGCTGTTACCTCGGTACAGTGCGCAAACAGATACCAGGACTCCCCGCCCGTGGCCTGCACCTCACGTTCTGCCAGGGCACGCTCTAACCATTCATGCACCAGCAACACGTTGAAGTCGCCACGCGATTCTCCCAGCGTGTGACGATACTCATCGCGATAGCAGAGCACGGTAGCCGGATCGACTCCCACCATCGGCAGTTCCAGTTTGGCAACCCGATTGAGAAAATCTGCGGTACGGGCTGCCGTGCGGGCGAAACGTTGCAGGAAGCCTTTCACATGCTGCGCTTTACCGTTTGGCGAGAAAGGCAGCAGCACCGGGCGGTAACCCAGCTTCTCAATCAGCCTGACAAAATCGTTAACCAGCTGTGCCTCATAGAAGCTGGTAAAGGGATCCTGTACCACTAGCACACAGCTGGCGCGTTCAGTGGCTGACAGTCCTTCCAGCTGTTCCAGCGTCATGTTCATGGCGGGATGGCCACTGAGCTGCTGTTTCAGGTTAGGAGACGAAAGCAGCGGCAGATCGACCATGCCGATATGTGTTTTGCTTAACTCTTTCACCCACGGCTGGCGCAGGAAAAAGTTAAATACTTTTGGCGCCTTCGCCATCAGAGGCGCATAGCCTTCGACCGCCGCCACCAGGTGATCGCTGACCGGGCGCAGGTAGCGTGTGTGATAGAGCTGCAGAAAGCGCGAGCGGAATGCGGGCACGTCAATTTTAATCGGACACTGGGTGGAGCAGGCTTTACAGGCCAGACAGCCGGACATCGCCTCTTTCACCTCGTGCGAGAAGTCGTACTCCCCTTTACTGGCGTGCCAGCTGTTGCGGGTACGGGCGATCAGCCCGCGTAGCGACAGGCTGTTTTCCGGCAGCTGTTTTTCGAGTGCCAGCGGATCGACGCCCTGCCCGGCCAGCAGTCGCAGCCATTCCCGCGTCAGCGTTGCCCGCCCTTTTGGCGAGTGAATACGGTTGCGGGTGATCTTCATTGACGGGCACATCGGGCTGCGGGCATCAAAATTGAAACATAACCCGTTGCCGTTACATTCCATCGCTCCACGCCATTCATCCCGGACCGTTAACGGAATCTGCCGATCGTATGTTCCGCGCTTCACCGCATCGACCTGCATCATTTCGTCGTTGCTGTTAAAGGGCGTACAGATTTTACCCGGATTCAGGCGGTTAAGCGGGTCAAAGGCCGCTTTGATGCGGCGCAATTCATTAAAAAGCGTCTCACCGAAGAATGCCGGACTGTACTGGGCGCGGAACCCTTTACCATGTTCACCCCACAGCAGGCCGCCATAGCGCGCGGTCAGCGCCACCACTTCGTCGGAGATCTGTTTCATCATCATCTCCTGCTGAGGATCGCACATATCCAGCGCCGGACGCACGTGCAGGACGCCTGCATCGACGTGACCAAACATGCCGTAGCTCAGGCCGTGGCTGTCGAGCAGCGCGCGAAACTCGACAATGTAGTCCGCCAGTTTTTCCGGCGGAACAGCGGTATCTTCGACAAACGGAATCGGTTTAGCCCGGCCTTTAGCATTTCCCAGCAGGCCCACCGCTTTTTTACGCATGTTATAGATGCGCTCAATGCCTGCCAGCTCGTTACAGAACTGATAGCCAATCACGCCGCCCTGCTGCTGCTGCATCAGCGCATCAAGCCGGGCACACAGTTTTTCGATCTGCTGATCGATGAGGGCGGCGTTGTCACCGGCGAACTCAACGATGTTCAGACCCAGCATCTCTTTATCGGGTACGTCAGCAATTAATTCACGCACCGAGTGCCAGACGATATCTTCCCGCGCCAGGTTCAGCACTTTGGAGTCAACGGTCTCAACTGACAGCGCCTGCGCGTCCACCATAAAGGGCGCATTGCGCAGCGCCGAGTCGAAGGAGTCATATTTAATGTTCACCAGCCGCCGCACTTTAGGCAGCGGAGTGATATCGAGACGCGCCTCAGTGACAAAGGCCAGCGTGCCCTCAGCCCCACACAGCAGACGCGTCAGATCAAAGGTTTGCATATCGTCGCTGAAGACATGGCGCAGGTCATACCCGGTCAGGAAGCGATTCAGCCTGGGAAACTTTTCCAGAATCAGATCCCGGTGCTCGCGGCAGCGCGTCAGCACCTGCTGGTAAATACGGCCTTCAGGGGTTGCCGTCTGTGCCAGCGTTTCAGCCAGCGCGGTGGCCATCGGCCGCGTATCAAGAATATCGCCGCCCAGCAGCACGGCGCGCAGGCCCAGTACATGATCTGAGGTTTTGCCATAGACCAGCGATCCCTGACCCGACGCATCGGTATTGATCATGCCGCCCAGCGTGGCGCGGTTACTGGTGGACAGTTCAGGCGAAAAGAAAAAGCCGAAAGGCTTCAGCCAGGCATTCAGCTGATCTTTGATAACGCCGGCTTCGACCCGTACCCAGCCCTCATCAGTATTGATCTCCAGGATGCGGTTCATGTAGCGCGACATGTCCACCACAATGCCCTGATTCAGCGACTGACCATTGGTGCCGGTGCCGCCGCCGCGCGGGGTAAACACCAGGCTGGCAAAACGTGCTTCTCCGGCCACGCGGGCGAGCAGCGCAACGTCCGCCGTCGAACGCGGAAAGAGCGCCGCGTCGGGCAGTAATTGATAGATGCTGTTATCGGTGGAGAGAGAAAGTCGATCGGCATAGCTGGTCGCCATATCGCCGGTAAAACCCTGCTCTTTCAGCGACTCAAGGAACGTCAGCACCAGTTGAACGAGGCCCGGTGCCTGCGAAATCTGTGGGATCATGATTGTCTGACCGAAGGTGTTGTAAACGTTTGCGTTTATACGTGAGCGATTTCTCGTTTTATCATATTTTTTCTGCGGCTGCCCTTTTTTCAGAAAAGACAAAAACCTTTCTCCGCGACGCTGTTTAAACCCTGGCAAATAGATCATGATAAAAACGGGCATCCGAATGCCCTGATATGAAGGATTAAGACGAGGTTATGAGTCAATGATGAAAAGCCAGTACCGGGATATGGATTTACCGCAAATACTCTTCACCCTGATGTTCATTTTGCTGCTGATTGTCGCCTGTTTATGGGTGGTGCAGCCGTTTATTCTGGGCTTTGCCTGGGCCAGCATGGTGGTGATTGCGACCTGGCCGTTGATGCTGAAATTCCAGCGCCTGTTGTGGGGACGCCGTTCGCTGGCGGTGATCGTGATGACAATGCTGCTATTGCTGCTGTTTATCATTCCTATCGCACTGCTGGTCAGCAGTCTGATCGATAACAGTGCCCCGGTTATCGCCTGGGTTACTCAGGGACATACGATGCCGCAGTTGCTGTGGCTCAGGGATGTGCCGATGGTCGGCAAAAAGCTTTATGTCAGTTATGACACGCTGGTGGCGAGCGGTGGGGCCGGCATTATGGCAAAAATTCAGCCCTACATTGGCCGTACTACCGGCTTTTTTGTCGCGCAGGCCGGTCATTTCGGCCGTTTTATGATTCATCTGGGCGTGATGTTACTGTTCAGTGTGCTGCTTTACTGGCGCGGTGAACAGGCTGCCCAGGGCATCCGTCACTTTGCTTTCCGCATGGCGGGACGACGCGGTGATGCCGCTGTGCTGCTGGCAGCACAGTCCATTCGTGCCGTGGCGCTTGGCGTCGTGGTGACGGCACTGGTGCAGGGCGTGCTGGGTGGTATTGGTCTGGCGATCTCCGGCATTCCCTATGCCACGCTGTTAACGGTGCTGATGATCCTCTGCTGTCTGGTTCAGCTCGGCCCGCTGCTGGTGCTGGTCCCGGCCATTATCTATCTCTACTGGAGCGGCGATACCACCTGGGGAACCGTGCTGCTGGTCTGGAGCTGTGTGGTCGGTACGATGGATAACGTTCTGCGCCCCATGTTAATCCGGATGGGTGCCGATCTGCCGATGATCCTGATCCTCTCTGGCGTAATAGGTGGCCTGTTTGCCTTCGGCATGATTGGTCTGTTTATCGGGCCGGTAGTTCTGGCCGTTTCTTACCGTCTCGTTTCCGTCTGGGTTCATGAAGCGCCAGCGCCAGATAATGACCCGCTGGCCGTGGCGGATGCGCTGGCCGATCACGATGGCACCCCGCCAGCCGTCTGATTCACAGCAGTGACGTGCTGTGTCACTCTATCCTGTGAGCATTGATTAGTGCGGTTAATGATGATTAACCGCACCCCTTGTCAGAGACTCGTCAGATTTTGTTTTCCATTAGCGATTTTTAAGAAAAAAGCCATCTTTGGCCTTTATTTGCCCTTTCTGGCCTAAAAAAGATTACTTTCTGCACTGTTTCTTAAGTCAAACGGCGAAGTAAAGGCCACAAAAGATTATCGGCTTTAAACTAATAAGAGGATTCTTAAAGACGCCAGCCAGCGGTATGAATAACATGTTTCCTATGTTCGAAATCAAGCTATTGATTTTCAGACAACCAGATTCCCCTGAGTAGAGTAAAGAATTGCTGTGTGTAGTCTTTGCCCATCCCCTGTGATGGGCTTTTTTTTTGCCTGAATCTGACCAGCTTTAAACAGAAAAAGGCCCGCAGTGCGGGCCTTTCATCATTTCTGCAAGCGGTGTCAGGCGGTTTTGTTTAACTGCGCCAGACTTACCCACGTTTCCACTACGGTGTCCGGGTTCAGCGACAGGCTGTCAATGCCCTCTTCCATCAGCCATGCGGCAAAATCCTGATGGTCGGAGGGTCCCTGTCCACAGATTCCGACATATTTACCCTGCTTTTTGGCTGCATTGATAGCCATGGAAAGTAGCGCTTTCACGGCTTCGTTACGCTCGTCAAACAGCGCAGAGACCACGCCGGAATCGCGGTCCAGCCCCAGCGTCAGTTGGGTCATGTCGTTGGAGCCAATTGAGAAGCCATCAAAGTGCTGCAGGAACTGCTCTGCCAGCAGCGCATTCGACGGGATTTCGCACATCATGATGATCTTCAGCCCGTTCTCACCGCGCTTCAGTCCCTGACGGGCCAGTTCTTCCACCACGGCCTGCGCCTGATCCACAGTGCGCACAAACGGAACCATGATTTCGACGTTGGTCAGGCCCATTTCGTTCCGGACGCGTTTTACCGCTTCACACTCCAGCGCAAAGCAGTCGCGGAAGTTATCCGCCACATAGCGACCTGCGCCACGGAATCCCAGCATCGGGTTTTCCTCTTCCGGCTCATAGCGTTCACCGCCAACGAGGTTGGCATATTCATTGGTTTTAAAGTCCGAAAGTCGGACAATTACGCGTTTCGGTGCAAATGCTGCACCAAGCGTGGCAATTCCTTCTGTCAGGCGGGCAACGTAAAACTCCACCGGATTATCAAATCCTTTCATCATTTTACGGATCTGCTGCTGAAGTTCCGGGGACTGCTGATCAAATTCAAGCAGCGCTTTAGGGTGGACGCCAATCATTCGGTTAATAATAAATTCCAGCCGCGCCAGACCAACACCTTCGTTTGGCAGACAGGCAAAATCAAAAGCACGATCGGGGTTACCCACGTTCATCATGATTTTCAGCGGCAGTTCAGGCAGCGAATCGACCTGTGAACTGCTGACGTCGAAGTCGAGCAGCTGATCATAGACGTAGCCGGTATCGCCCTCGGCGCAGGAAACGGTAACCTGATGACCTTCTCTCAGCCGGTCGGTCGCATCGCCACAGCCCACTACCGCCGGAATACCCAGCTCACGTGCGATGATCGCCGCATGGCAGGTTCGTCCGCCACGATTAGTGACAATGGCCGATGCCTTTTTCATGATCGGTTCCCAGTCCGGGTCGGTCATGTCCGTCACCAATACATCGCCTTTTTCGATGCGGTTCATTTCGCTGATATCGTGGATGACCTTCACCACGCCTGCGCCGATACGATGACCGATGGCTCGCCCTTCAACGACAACGCTTCCCTGACCCTGCAGCGTATAACGCTCCATCACCTGACCATTTGAGCGCACGGTTTCAGGACGCGCCTGAACAATAAACAGCTTGCCGGTATGTCCATCTTTGGCCCACTCAATATCCATCGGCCGCTGATAGTGCTGTTCAATCAGCACCGCCTGTTTCGCCAGCGCCTGCACTTCCTCATCGTTCAGGCAGAATCGGTCGCGTTCGGCCTCAGGCACATCTTCGATGCGTACCTGTTCGCCATGCGCCTGAGAATCGGCATACACCATGCGCACCTTTTTCGAGCCCATGTTCCGGCGCACGATAGACGGACGAGCGGCCGCCAGCGTCGGCTTGTGGACATAGAACTCATCCGGGTTAACGGCACCCTGCACCACCATTTCCCCCAGTCCCAGCGCGGCGGTGATGAAGACCACCTGATCAAAGCCGGACTCGGTATCAATGGTGAACATCACACCTGACGAGGCCAGATCCGAACGCACCATGCGCTGTATGCCGGCAGAGAGCGCCACGCCACGATGGTCGTAGCCCTGATGCACGCGGTAAGAAATAGCACGATCATTAAACAGTGAAGCAAAGACATGCTTGACAGCCACCATGACGGCGTCGATACCCTGCACATTCAGGAAGGTTTCCTGCTGGCCGGCAAAGGAGGCGTCGGGCATATCTTCGGCGGTGGCAGAGGAGCGGACGGCAAACGATGCGGCCGCATCATCGGCAGAGAGTTGCTGATAAGCGTCCAGAATGGCGGACTCCAGTTCCGGCAGAAACGGCGTTTCCACCACCCACTGACGAATCTGTTTACCCGCTTTTGCCAGCGCATCAACATCATCAATATCTGTCTCATCCAGCAGCGCATAAATTCGCTGATTCAGCCCGCTTTGATCGAGGAACAGGTTAAAGGCGTACGACGTGGTCGCAAAACCATTGGGCACGGAAACGCCCAGCGACGACAGATTCGTTATCATTTCACCTAATGAGGCGTTTTTGCCGCCTACCCGATCAACATCATGCATACCAAGCTGGTTATACCAGAGCACCAGTGGCTGTTCCTGAGTGGACATCGCGCTTATCCTTTATCAATTATCAATGAATGGACACAGAGAGTGAGCTGTTTCCAGCCTGGCATATCACCCCATCAATAACGATCTGTTGAATCGTTAAAGCAGAATTTCAGCCGCAGTTTCGGAATTGTGAGCGGATTATTTTGCCGTTGCGCAAAGTCGCTATTTTACTCTAACTGATTGATGCGGCAGGAAATGGCAGATTTTCAGCCACTTAAGCATTCTGTTTTGTTGCGCAACAGACGCAGGGCTATTTGTGGCCCGATTGCCGTTTGCAAAGAATTCCGGCGACTCGAAACGCCTTTTTATTTTTATTAGTGTGATGAAAATGCAGACAAATAATCCGGACAGACATTCCAGAAATTAAAATCAGAGATGATTTATTAAGTCGCATCGCGCATGCTGATGGCTCACTCCTGGCTGAGGCAGAATTCATTATGACAACTGACAGAAGCGTTTTTTATATCTCCGATGGTACAGCGATTACAGCTGAAGTCCTGGGCCATGCGGTGCTGTCACAGTTTCCGGTTAATATTACCAGCCTGACGTTGCCATTTGTGGAAAACGTCCAGCGGGCGCTGGCGGTTAAAGCCCAGATTAACGCGCTCTATCAGCAGAGCGGCGTACGGCCGCTGGTGTTCTTCTCCATTGTCACGCCAGAGGTACGCGACATCATCGTGCAGAGTGAGGGTTTTTGTCAGGATATTGTGCAGGCGCTGGTAGCTCCACTTCAGCAGGAGCTGGGCTTATCGCCTGCGCCGGTGGCACACCGTACTCACGGACTGGACGCCAGTAATCTGGGGAAATATGACGCGCGTATTGCGGCGATCGATTACGCTCTGGCGCATGATGACGGCATCTCGCTGCGCGGGCTGGAAGATGCGCAGGTCATTCTGTTAGGCGTCTCACGCTGTGGCAAAACACCCACCAGCCTCTATCTGGCGATGCAGTTTGGTATTCGTGCCGCCAACTACCCGTTTATTGCCGACGATATGGATAATCTTAAACTGCCGCCCGCGCTGCGCGCCCATCAGAATAAACTCTTCGGGCTGACCATCGATCCGGAACGGCTGGCAGCAATACGGCAGGAACGGGCGGAAAATACCCGTTACGCCTCAATGCGTCAGTGCCGACTGGAAGTGGGCGAAGTGGAAGCGCTGTTCCGCACCCATCAAATCCGCTATCTCAACAGCACCAACTACTCGGTCGAAGAGATCGCTACCAAAATTCTCGACATTATGGGACTGACACGCCGCATGTACTGAAGGGAAATCAGATCGAAGATGTAAAGCGCCGCTGCCGTGGGTTTTGATTTCATTATCAAATCACGGGTTGAATTCGCAGACTAATGGTTTATTGTGACCACCATCACTTCCCGGTATTTCACCGCTGCGAAGAACCGTTTTCGAGAAACTCATGAACAAAACCGACGAACTGCGTACCGCACGCATTGGTAGTCTGATTACTCCCGCCAGTCTGGCGGCTGAACATCCTGTCTCCGCGGCGATTGCCGACAACGTCACCGCTGCCCGTAAACGTATCGCCCGTATATTAACGGGTGAAGATCCCCGCCTGCTGGTGGTGATCGGGCCCTGCTCGCTGCACGACCCGAAAGCAGCCCTGGAGTATGCCGCGCGTCTGAACGCGTTACGCAGCCGCTATGAAGATCGGCTGGAGATTGTGATGCGTGCCTACTTCGAGAAGCCTCGCACCGTCGTAGGCTGGAAAGGGTTAATCTCCGATCCGGACCTGGATGGCAGCTACGATGTGAACCGGGGCATCGGCATCGCCCGCAAGCTGCTGATTGATATCAACGCGCTGGGCCTGCCCACTGCCACGGAATTTCTGGATATGGTGATCGGCCAGTTTATTGCTGACCTGATCAGCTGGGGCGCGATTGGCGCACGTACCACCGAAAGCCAGATTCACCGTGAAATGGCCTCAGCCCTCTCCTGCCCGGTCGGCTTTAAAAACGGCACCGATGGAAACGTGCAGATCGCGGTGGATGCGATTCGCGCCGCACGCGCCAGCCACATGTTCCTGTCGCCGGATAAACTGGGCCAGATGACTATCTACCAGACCAGTGGCAACCCGCATGGTCATGTGATCCTGCGAGGCGGCAAACAGCCTAACTATCACGCCAGCGATGTCGCCGCCGCCGTGGAGAGCCTGGCGGCATTTAATCTGCCGCAGCAGCTGGTGATCGATTTCAGTCACGGCAACTGCCTGAAGCAGCATCGTCGTCAGATGGATGTGGCGGCAGAGGTGGCAGAGCAGATTAAATCAGGATCGCGGGCCGTTGCCGGTGTGATGATTGAAAGCTTCCTGGAAGAAGGCAATCAGAAAGTGGTGAGCGGCGAACCGCTGGTTTACGGCCAGTCGATTACCGATCCCTGCCTCGGCTGGCAGGAGAGCGAACAGGTGCTCGCCCTGCTGGCCGAGGCGGTTTCGCACCGCCTCTGAGTCTTTATTAGCTGGAGCAACTCACCTCTAAGGTTTTGCCCCAGTCTGGCGGCCGCTGACGATACTCAGCGGCTGTCTCATCACTGAAGGGCTGCTGTAACGCCTGATGCAGACGAGCCAGCGCCCCCTGCTCTCCCCGCTCTGCCTCTTCAATCACCTGTTGTGCCAGATAGTTGCGCAGAATCACCGCTGGATTGGCCGCCTTCATCACAGTCTGCCGTTCTTCATCACTAACCTGCTCATCCATGAGACGGTTGCGATAACGCTGATACCAGCCATCAAATGCTTCACGATCGATGAACTCGTCGCGCAGCGGTGAGCGGCTTTCAGCCTGTTGGGTTTCACTCAGCAGCCGGAACGTCAGGGTGTAATCACTGTGCTCCTGCGTCATCAGCGCCAGCAGATCGGTCAGAATCTGATTGTCGCTGCTCTGCTGCGTCAGCAGACCAAGCTTCGCCCGCATTCTCTCACCCCAGACGCGCATCAGTTCAGGCTCATAGGCGCTCAGCGCCGTCCGCAACTGCTCAGTGGTCAGAAGACCCGACAGCGCATGTGCCAGACGGTTAAGATTCCACATGCCAATCATCGGCTGATTTTCAAAGCTGTAGCGCCCCTGATAATCGCTGTGATTGCAGATGAAATCAGGCTGATAATCATCCAGAAAACCAAACGGGCCATAGTCGATGGTCAGGCCAAGGATCGACATATTGTCAGTATTCATAACGCCATGCGCAAAGCCCACGCTCTGCCATAACGCAATCAGGCGCGCGGTGCGTAACACAATGTCGGTAAACCACTGTTGATAGCGGTCCGCTTCCTCTTCCAGATGCGGCCAGTGATGACGAATAGCGTAGTCAGCCAGTTGCTGCACTTTCTCCTGCTGCTGGCTGTAAAAGAAATGCTCGAAATGGCCGAAGCGCAGATGGCTCGGTGAAATGCGCATCAGCATCGCCCCACGCTCGGTTGTGTCGCGATAAACCGGCTCATCGCCTATCGACAGGGTCAGTGCGCGCGTGGTGGGGATACCCAGATGGTGCAGCGCTTCCGAGGCGAGAAACTCACGGACGCTGGAACGGATCACGGCACGACCATCGCCCATGCGGGAATAAGGCGTCAGGCCTGCACCCTTGAGATGCCAGTCAAGTTTGCTGCCATCATCCAGACGCTGTTCACCCAGCAGGATACCGCGCCCGTCACCGAGCTGACCCGCCCAGACACCAAACTGATGGCCACTGTAGACCTGCGCCAGCGGCTGCATGCCGGGCAGCAGTGCCGCACCGTGCCACACATCGTGACCGTGACCCTCAAAGAGGGCACTATCCAGCCCCATTGAGGTTGCAAGCGGTGCGTTGTGATACAGCAGGCGTCCGCCTGCCAGCGGCGTGGGGTTCAGCGCGGTATAACACCCGGTCAGCTCACGGAACCAGGTATTGTCAAAAGAGGCCTTGCCTGAGGACATTGTTTCTCCCATGCGATACTCAGCGATACGTAGGTTAGTCCTTTAGTGTAACGCTGATGGCAGGGATTAACAGGTCAGGTCAGCCAGGATGCTGAGAAGATGGCATGCGTTCGTCGGCACAGAGTAGCGAGTGTAGTGCGTCAGATTTTACCACCGGGAAGAGCGCACCCTGAAAATCGGCACCATTCAGCTGACTGACTTTATCGAACAGCACCTCATCGTCAATGCCACAAATAATAAGGCGATCACAATGGGCGCGGAAATTATCAATAATGCTCTGAATAAACGGCACAAATGAAGCGCGTTTTGCCAGCGAGTGAATAAATTCTTTGTCGAGGCAGATGCAGCTGAATAAATTATCGTAGACCGCATTAGAGGGTGTTTTGCCCGCGCCAAAATGCGAAAGCGCTAAATTAAACTCAGCATGCAGGCTCGCCAGCAGCGGATTATTGTTGCCCAGCTTAAGCTGCGGAAACGTTTCAGTAATATTCAACAGAATGAAGGGCAGCTGTTTTATTTTGCGCATGACTAACTCACTGGCCAGCAGCGTCCGGGCCATACCTTCATCAATACGGATAAAGGCCGACACGGAATGCGCTTCAAATAATCCGCGATTCTGCTCCAGCAATCCAATCTGGCTTTGCAGCAGGCGCAACTGCTGCGACTCATCAAGCTGGGGAAGCAGCAGATCCTGTGGCAGGGTGATGGGCGCACTTTCATGCACAAACTGCGTAACCAGCTCGACAGCGGTCAACCGTCCGTCAACATCACAGACAGGATAAAACCAGATTTCCGACTGATAGTCGGCCGAGAGATGAATTTTCATTTTAATGCCAGAATATGCGGCGATGTTGATATCGTATAGGAATGGTCAGCCGCAGGCAATAGTGCCAAATCATTGAAGAGACGAACTTCTTTACCCTTCCATTTCCGTTTGGCAACAGCCGATCACGCTTAAGCCAAATAGTAGTGATAAAACACCGGTTATTAGTGGAATTAAATCAGCGCTTATTCTGTTTATTAAAATACTCGCCCTAAACGTTCATTTAAAATAAGACTTTTACTCTTTGTTTTAACTCTATTTAAAATTGGACTTAAGTCTGATTTCGCGAGCCTGCTGTTAAATACGGCGAGCCTGCCAGAACACTTTTCGCCAGTAGACATTGTCGAGTGAGGAGCGAATGACGCCCTGACTGGTGGAGGCGTGGATAAAAGCATTATCGGTATCGTAGATGCCCACATGAAGGCCATTTTCACCGCGTCCGGTTTTGAAAAAGACCAGATCGCCTGGCAGCAGTTCATCTTTGCTGATGCGGGTGCCAATATCGCTTTGGGCTGATGTGGTGCGCGGCAGCTGCAGTGCAAATTTATCGCGGAAGGTCAGATAGACAAAGCCGGAGCAGTCAACGCCGTTACGACTCATGCCGCCATAACGATAAGGCGTACCGCGCCAGTGACCGAGCTGATCGTTCAGTTCCGCTATCACGGTGATTGAATCGGAAAGACGGCCATTAATCGGCGGGGCGTGATGACTGCATCCCGTCAGCAGCAGAACTAAAATCAGCAAACCCAGGCGCATCGCCAAATGTCCTTATCAGAAGTTGCAACCGGCATAATGTAGCGGTAAAGCCCGCCAGGTAGCAAGTGTCAGGGCAGAACGGTCAGCAGCGTGCGTCCTTCAAGTTCAACCTGCCGGAATGCAATCTGGTAGAGCGGTGTCAGGCGCTCTGGCGTCAGAACCTCTGAAGGTTCGCCCTGCGCGATCACCTGCCCGCTATCCATCAGCCAGACCCTGTCTGCCTGTTGCAGGCTGTGGTTAAGATCGTGACTGCTGGCAACAACACTAACACCCGACGCGCACAGCGCCGCAATCAGATCGTCCACCGCTTTTTGCTGGCCGATATCCAGTGCCGTCAACGGCTCATCAAGGATCAACAGCCGCCCGTGAAAATTGATGTGAGGATCAATCTGAGCACAGACGGCTGCCAGCCGGACGCGCTGCCATTCCCCGCCGGAGAGCCGGGTCAGTGAACGCGCTAACTTATCCTGCAGCTGAAGCCGCTGCAGCAGCATGCTGAGACGGGCGTCGGCCTGCGGCCCCGCCGGTTTAAGATGGAGACGCAGATAGTGCCAGACCGGCATCTGACTCAGTGGTGCCTGCTGCTGTGGCAGCCAGCCGCGCACTTTGGACAGTGCCGCACCGTTCCAGTTACTTAGCGGCTGTTCATCCAGCAACACCCTGCCGGAGGCGGATTGCAGCCCCGCAATCACACTCAGTAAAGTACTTTTACCGGCTCCGTTCGGGCCTGCAATGTGCAGCAGCTGACCGGCGGCAAGTTCGCCGGTCAGTGGCAGCAGCCGGCCGGGGACGGCGGCCTGTTGCAGGCGCAACAGCATCTATTTTGCCAGCGCCTGTTTAATCGTTTCCAGAATGATGGGATCTTCCGGCGTCATATCTGGTGCAAAACGCTGGATCACACTGCCGTCACGGCCAATCAGGAACTTTTCGAAGTTCCACAGGATGTCGCCCGGCTCTTTCGGCGCGCGCCCTTTACTCTCCATACGTTCGTAAAAACCGCTGCCTTCCGGACGCACCGCGTCAGGCCGGGCCGCAATCAATTGTGCATAAAGCGGATGACGCGCCGGGCCATTGACCTCAGTTTTGGCAAACATCGGGAACGTCACGCCATAGGTCGTACTGCAGAAGGTTTTGATCTCCTCACTGCTGCCCGGTTCCTGCTCCAGAAATTGATTGCAGGGGAAGCCGAGTACGCTGAAACCCTGATCCTGCCAGGCTTTCTGCAGGTTCTCCAGCTCTTCGTATTGCGGCGTCAGACCACATTTCGAGGCAACGTTGACGACCAGCAGGACTTTGCCCTGCCACTGTGAAAGCGTAGTTTTTTCACCATCTAGCGTAACCAGTTCAGTCTCATAAATGTTCATGCTATTTCCTGTAATGGATGCGGTTGTGGATACAGAGTAGCCAGCCGAAGCTAGCGCGAAGATTTCACCAGTAAAATAATAAACAGTGGCGCGCCCAGTGTCGCCGTCACGACGCCTATCGGCAACTCCGCTGACGTCAGTGCCAGACGCGCCACGATATCGGCGGCCAGAAGCACCGCCGCGCCCGCCAGCGCCGATGCGGGCAGCAGATAGCGGTGATCGCTGATGCCGCTCAGGCGCAGCAGATGCGGGATGACCAGCCCGACAAAGCCAATGGCACCGGCCATCGCGACGCTGATGCCGACCAGCCAGCCCATGGCCAGTACCAGCAGGTTACGCCAGTAGAAGAGTGACAGCCCGAGCTGACGGGCGGAGGTCTCGCCCAGAGCCAGCAGATTGAGAATCGGCCCGGTCGCTCCCAGCGCCAGCATTACCGGCAGCAGTGCCAGCATCATCCACCCATAGCGCCAGTCAATGCCGCTGAATCCCCCCATCATCCAGTACATCAGTTGACGCAGATCGAGGCTGCTACTGAAGTAAACCGCCCAGGTCATGATGGCACTGCAGATAATCCCCAGCGCCACGCCAGTCAGCAACAGCCGGGAGACTGAGAGCTGACGATGAGCAAAATGCAGCAGGATTAGCGTAATAATCAGCGCACCGGCCATCGCCGCCAGCCCGAGGCTCCACAGCGAGCCGCTGCCCAGCAGCACGCAGAGCACCAGGCCGATACCGGCACCATTCGAAACGCCGAGCAGGCCCGGCTCCGCCAGGGGGTTGGTAAAAAGCGCCTGCATCACAACGCCGCATACCGCCAGTGACGCACCCACCAGGATTACCGCCAGACTACGGGGCAGCCGCAACTGCCAGACAAAGAGCTGTCCACTATCGCTGAACCACGCAGAGGGCGCGATCCAGCTGTCTCCGGCACAGAGGCTGAGACAGAGCAGTGCAGCGAGCATTAGGGCGAGCGCAATCAGCCATTTCTGACCGCGTTGATCGGCCTGTCGCGCGAACGTGTCGAGCAGAGACATAAGCGGGATTAGCTGAGAAAACAGTGATTTGATTGTAGAGAGATTGGTGAAAAAAGAAAGGCTGATAAGGGGCTCTGCGCCAGGCTGGTGTGGACATTGACGGACGCCGGAAACGGGATCCCGGCTGACTGAAAGCCTGAAAGCTGCTTACCGGAACCATGAAAAAAGGCCGCTTGCGCGGCCTTTTTGAAACGCTGAAATTCAGTCAGTCTCTTTGGGTGTAGCGTTCTCTACGCGGCTTTTCAGCTTCTGTCCTGGGCGGAACGTTACTACGCGACGCG
>Ga0209461_10000250_pt1 | contig 23184 bp, 21 predicted proteins | sample AgamicAsMarz_FD_187162 | JGI IMG/M metagenome (GOLD analysis project Ga0209461, IMG submission 187162) | Agave microbial communities from Guanajuato, Mexico - As.Ma.rz (SPAdes) (version 2) | ecosystem: Host-associated > Plants > Phyllosphere > Phylloplane/Leaf | place: Guanajuato, Mexico... | reverse complement strand
GGAAGGTCTCGGTCGCGGCCACCATGGCTCCCCTCACCCAGCAGCTCGTGATCTTCGAACAGGTCCACTCCGAAGGAGAGGCGCAGTACCGCAAAGCCGGAGAAAGCGCCATGGAGACCGTCGTTCCCGGCTCAAACGAATTCGCAGCGCGCATTCCCCTGAGCGGAGAAAAACACCACTACCTCGGGCTGCGCGGACCGGTCGAAACTCTCTTCTGCGATAAACAGGAACTGGCCCTGTCTGGGACGATCAGCGGCGATTTCCCGCTAGGCGAGGCGCGACCCGTTGAAATCAAAGGCGGAATGGGCACACCGGTGATCGCGGTCGCCGAGCCCGATCGGGACGGCGACGGCTACGGCGACGAGACCCAGGACCGGTGCGAGCGCAGCGCCGCCACTCAAGGCGAGTGCCCGACCATAACGCCGAGCGCCACGGCGAAGGTCAGGCCTGGCGCGATCCTGGTCAGTGTCAGCACCGACTCCGAGGGCCTGGTGAGGGTCGTCGGTCAGGCCAGTTGGAAACTGGCGTCGAAGGCGAAGATGAAAGGGCGGTCCCAGGCGTCGAAGAGAGTCGGAGGGCGGTTCGTCGCTCAACTCAAGGCCACGGAGGAAAAGGTCCTGGGGCCGGGCGCGACCGGTGCCTTCGTGGTGCCTCTGCCGAAATCAGTCAAGCGCCGCCTCGGCGGCATGGCGCCAGGCCGCTCGCTGAAGGCGAGGATCACTGCAACCGCAACGGACCTCGCCTATCGCGAAACGACGGCGACTCTGATCGTCAAGCTCAGAGGCCGCAAGCGCGCAGGGAGTAGCCGGTAGCGAGATCCCGCGCCGCTGGTACCCTCCGGGAGTAGGCGGTTCCGCCTGCGCGTCACGTCCTTTCCACAGCGAGGAACACGCGCCTTGACTCCGGCTGAGGGGTATCCGATCGATCGCGAGGGCCCGCGTGAGGAATGCGGGGTCTTCGGCGTATACGCGCCCGGCCACGATGTCGCCCGGCTTGCCTATTTCGGCCTCTACGCGCTCCAGCACCGCGGCCAGGAGTCGGCCGGAATCGCGACCTGCGAGGGCGGCCACATCACCACCCTGCGCGACTCGGGGCTCGTCTCCCAGGTCTTCGACGAGGAGAAGCTGCGGGCGCTGGAGGGGGACATGGCGATCGGCCACGTCCGCTACTCGACCACCGGCGGCGGCTCCTGGGAGAACGCGCAGCCGGTCTGGCGCGACGACGGCCGCGAGCTGGCGCTCGCCCACAACGGCAACCTGACCAACGCGGTCGAGCTCTGGAGCGAGCTGAAGGAGCGCGGCATCACCTTCCGCGGGACCTCCGACTCGGAGATCATCGCGGCGCTGCTCTCCTCCCACGAGGGCAAGCTGATCGAGGACGCGGTCGCCGAGACGATGCCGCGGCTGGAGGGCGCCTACTCGACGGTGGTGATGACCAAGCGCGCGATCGTCGCCTTCCGCGACCCGCACGGGGTGCGGCCGCTCTCGCTGGGGCGGCTCGAGGACCGCTTCGTCGTCGCCTCGGAGAGCTGCGCCTTCGACATCATCGGCGCCGAGCTGATGCGCGAGGTCCACCCCGGCGAGATGGTCTCGCTGACCGAGCGCGGGCTCGAGACCCGCCAGGTGGTGAAGGCCGAGCGCCCAGCGCAATGCGTCTTCGAGCACATCTACTTCTCCCGCCCCGACAGCCGGCTCGAGGGCAAAGTGCTGCAGCAGGTGCGCGGCCGCATGGGCGAGATCCTCTGGCGCGAGGCGCCGGTCGACGCCGACCTGGTGATCTCGGTCCCCGACTCCGGCAACCCGGCCGCGGCCGGGTTCGCGCGCGCCTCGGGGCTGCCGCGCGACGACGGCCTGATCAAGAACCGCTACGTCGCCCGCACCTTCATCCAGCCCGGCCAGGAGCTGCGCAAGCACGGCCTGCGGCTCAAGTTCAACCCGCTGCCGGAGATCGTCGCCGGCAAACGGATCGTCGTCGTCGACGACTCGATCGTGCGCGGCAACACGACGCGGCAGATCGTCGGCATGCTGCGCGACGCCGGCGCCCGCGAGATCCACCTGCGGATCTCGGCGCCGCCGATCCGCTACCCCTGCCACTACGGCGTCGACATGTCGAGCAGCGAGGAGATGATCGCCCACAAGCTCACGGTCGAGGAGATCGCCGACGAGCTCGATGCCGACTCGCTCGCCTACCTCTCGCTCGACGGCGTCTACGAGGCGATCGGCACCGCGCCCGAGGACCACTGCGACGCCTGCTTCACCGGCCGCTACCCGCTCGGCGACCCCGAAGAGGCAAACGGCAAGTTCGCTCTCGAGCAGGTCGCCGTCGTGCCGGCGAGCCGCTGACTCGACGAGGACTGCATTTACCGTGCCTAGGACGGAAAATGCAGTCCTCGTGATGGTGCTCCGGAAACGCTACGGGGTCAGCGAGCTGACGATCTCCGCGGCGGGGCGGATGTCGGAGATGCGCGTCACGGTTTCGCCCGCGTAGAGCGGGCCGGCGTCGAGGAGCGTTGCCGGGCCGTCGTCGGTCGGGCCCGCCGGGGTGAGCAGTCGACTGTTCGGGCGCTGGGCGCCTACCAGCCTGTGCTCGACCGATTCCGGGACATGCCGCGCGCCGGCGGCGGAGAGGTGGTTAAGGGCGAGGTTGAACAGCGGGACCTTGGAATCGCCGACCAGCCAGCGGCGGGTGGCGGCGTTGGGGACGACGCGATGGGGCGCCGGCCAGCCGAAGCCGAACAGCTCGGTGAGCATCGTCGTCTCTGCCTCCAGCAACCGTTCCCGATACCCGGGGTGGGCACGGCTCTCGGGCGAGAGCAGGAAGCGCGTGCCGGCGACGGCTGCGACCGCACCCTCGTCGAGGGCGCGGCGGACATCTGCTCGGTCGGCAACCCCGCCAGCAAGGAGCAGCGAATAGCCCTGTGGCAGCACCGCCCGGACGCGCCTCAGCAGCTCTAGTCCCGGCAAAACGCTGCGCACGTGCCCGCCGGCCTCGTTTCCCTGGACGATCACTGCGTCGGCGCCCGCGGCGTGCGCTGCCCGTGCCTCGGCCACGGAGCCGCACTGGTGGATCCAGGTCCCGGCGACTCGTCGCCGCGGATGGCCCCAGAAGGTGACGACCACGTCGGCCCGCGCCGCGGCTTCGAACCAGTCGCGGCGAGCGAACGGCAGCAGCAGGTTGACCGCAAGCGACCGGTCCGTCAGCTCACGTGCGGCGGTCAGCTCGCGCTCGATCGCGGCGGCGCCGTTGACCGCGATCGTTCCCAGGCCCCCCGCCTCGGAGACCGCCGCCGCCAGCTCATGTCGGCTCAGCCCGCCGCCCAGTCCCGCCTGGACGACCGGGGCCTCGACGCCGAGGGTTTCGAGGAACGTCACCTGCGCGAAGATACGCGCGTGAGCGGCTTCCGCATAGTGGTGCTTGCGTCAGGCAACGGCTCGAACCTGCAGGCGATCCTCGACCGGCTGCACGGCCGCGAGGGGATCGAGGTGGTCGGCGTCGGCTCCGATAGGCCGGCAGCGCGGGCGCTGGAGCGGGCGCGGGCGGCCGGGGTCGAGACGGCGGTCTTCCCGCGTGAGGAGTACGCCGACCGGGCGGCGCGCGACGCCGCGATCGGCGACTGGATCGAGGCGAGCGGGGCCGACCTCGTCGCCCTCGCCGGCTACATGCAGCTGCTCAGCGCCGAGTTCGTCTCCCGCTTCCGCGGCCGCGTCGTCAACGTCCACCCCGCCCTCCTCCCCGCCTTTCCGGGCCTCGACGCGATCGGCCAGGCGCTCGAGGCGGGGGTCGAGATGACCGGCGTCAGCGTCCACTTCGTCGACGAGGGGGTCGACACCGGGCCGGTGATCGCCCAGCGCGAGGTTCCCGTCCCCGCCGACCGCGATCGCGCCAGGCTCGAGCAGGCGATCCACGCCACCGAGCACGAGCTCTACCCGGAGGCGATCCGCATGATCGCGGCAGGCAGGGTTAGGATCGACGCGAGCGACCCGCGCGCTGTCGTCGTCGATGAGTGAGTCCCCCGCAGACACCAGCCCCAAGACCGTGAGCGACGGCCAGGTCCAGGTGCGCCGGGCGCTGCTCTCCGTCTCCGACAAGACCGGCATCGCCGACTTCGCCAAGAGCCTGGCGGCGCTCGGGGTCGAGCTACTCTCGACCGGCGGCACCGCGACGGCGCTGCGCGAGGCGGGGCTGGAGGTGACCGACGTCTCCGAGTTCACCGGCCAGGAGGAGATCCTCGGCGGCCGGGTGAAGACGCTGCACCCCCGCCTGCACGCGGCGCTGCTGGCGCGGCGCGGGGATCCCGAGCACATGGCGGTCCTCGAGCGCGAGGGGATCGAGCCGATCGACCTCGTCTGCGTCAACCTCTACCCCTTCGAGGAGACCGTGGCCGGACACGAGGTCTCCCCTGAGGTCGCGGTCGAGAACATCGACATCGGCGGGCCGACGATGATCCGTGCCGCCGCCAAGAACCACGCCGCGGTCGCCGTCGTCGTCAAACCGGAGTCCTACGACGCGGTCAGCGCCGAGCTCGAGGAGTCGGGCGGCGCCCAACTGTCGGCCACGACCCGACACTGGCTCGCCAACGAGGCCTTCGCTCAGACGGCACGCTACGACGCCGCGATCAGCAGCTGGTTCTCGACCGAGTACGAGGACTTCCCCGAACACCTGGCGGTCGCGTACGAGAAGGTGCTCGACCTCTCCTACGGCGAGAACCCGCACCAGCGCGCCGCCCTCTACAGCGAGGCCGGGGCGCGCAGCCACGTCCTCTCGCGGGTCTCGAAGCTGCACGGCCGGGCGCTCTCCTTCAACAACGTGCTCGACCTCGACTCGGCGCGGCGGCTGGTCGAGGACTTCGAGGAGCCGGCCTGCACGATCGTCAAGCACAACAACCCGTGCGGGGTGGCGATCGGCGAGGACGCGCTGGAGGCATACGAGAAGGCGCTCGCCTGCGACCCGATGTCGGCCTTCGGCGGCGTGATCGCCTTCAACCGGCCGGTCAGCGCTGAGCTGGCCGAGGCGCTGCACCAGAACTTCGTCGAGGTGCTGATCGCGCCCGACTACGAGCACGGCGCGCTCAAAATCCTGCAGCAGAAGGAGGCGATCCGGATCCTCTGCGAGGAGGAGCGCCGCCAGCGCGACCCGGCCGAACGCGACGTCAAGCGGGTGCTGGGCGGGCTGCTGATCCAGGACCGCGACGGCGACCCGGAGCCGCGCGAGACGATGGAGGTGGTGACGCAGACGCAGCCGAGCGAGGAGCGGTGGCGCGACATGCTCTTCGCCTGGACCGTGGTGCGCCACGTCCGCTCCAACGCGATCGTGATCGCCAAGGACGGGGCGACGCTGGGGATCGGCGCCGGCCAGATGAGCCGGGTCGACTCGGTGCGGCTGGCGGTCGAGAAGTGCCGCAACGCCCGCGGCGAGGACGCGAGCGGCCTGCTCGCCGGCTCGGCCGTCGCCTCCGACGCCTTCTTCCCCTTCGCCGACGGGCCCCAGCAGGCGATCGAGGCCGGCGCCACCGCGGTGATCCAACCCGGCGGCTCCAAACGCGACGCCGAGGTGATCGAGGCCTGCGACGGCGCCGCCGTGGCGATGGTCTTCACCAAGCACCGCCACTTCCGGCACTAGGGATCGCGTCGATTCAGCCGGAGGCGGCGCGGAGCTGGTGCTGCTCGTCGCGGGCCTGGTGCACGTAGCCGCAGATCTCCTCGACCGTGTCGGCGGTGACGAGCAGCTCCATGTCGGCGGGCGCAACCATGCCGGTGTCCTCGAGCGCGTCGTCGATCCAGTCGAGCAGCGGTTCCCAGTGCGCCCTGTCGACGAGGATCGTCGGGAAGAGTTGGATGCGGTGGGTCTGGATCAGGGTAAGGCTCTCGAACAGCTCGTCCAGCGTGCCGAAGCCGCCGGGGAAGATGACGAAGGCGCGGGCGTAGCGCACGAACATCAGCTTGCGGGCGAAGAAGTAGTGGAAGTCGACGGCGCGGTTGACGAAGCGGTTGGTCTCCTGCTCCTCGGGCAGCTCGATGTTGAGCCCGACCGAGAGGCCGCCGGCTTCGGCGGCGCCCCGGTTCGCGGCCTCCATCAACCCCGGCCCGCCGCCGGTGATCACGGTGAAGCCGTCCTTCGCCAGGCAGGCGCTCGTCTCGCGGCAGAGCTCGTACCAGCGGTGGCCCTCGCCGATCCGGGCCGAGCCGAAGACCGAGACGCCGTCCTCGACGTCGCGCAGGGCGTCGAAACCGCGGTCGGTCTCAGCCGCGATCCGCTCCACCCGCAGCGAGTCCTTCGCCTCGACGTCGCTGGGCTGGCGCAGCAGTTTCGCGTCGCGCTTGGCGCCCTCTGCCATGGGGCCTCTCCTACCCGGCGACGAAGAGGTCGAGGCTGCCGCCTGCCGTGCGCAGACGCTCGTAGCGGTCGGCCTGCGAGAAGCCCGCCTCGCGGAGCAGCGCCGGCAGCCGGCCGGAGCGGTGTTCCGCCGTGCGCTCGAAGCCGTCGAGCGCCTGGCTGACGTAGAAGACGGCGCTCATCAGCGGGTCCTGCGGCGGGCCCCAGTCGGTGAGGTGGAAGCTGCCGCCGGGCTTCAGCACCCGCCGGATCTCCGCCAGCGCCTCCCGCTTCTGTTCCGGCAACAGGTGGTGGAGGACCAAGGACATCGTGACTACGTCGACGCTGCCGTCGGCGAACGGCAGCTCTCCGGCCAGGCCCTCGCGCCACTCGACCGCCTCGGAGCCGGCCTTGGCTCTGGCGCGGGCGAGGATTTCAGCGTCGCCGTCGATCCCGGTCACCTGCGCGTCGGGTCGCCGCGCGGCGAAGGCGATCGCGAAGGTGCCGGTCCCGCAGCCGACATCGAGCACACTGCCGCCCCGTGGCAGCGTCGCGTCGACCCGGTCGCCCATCGCCGCCCGGAAATGGCCTTCGCGCATGGTCAGCGCCAGCACCGGGTCGTAGATCCGCGAGAAGACACGCCACCTGGCGGCGGGGATGTACTGAGGATCGGCGTTCATCGACTCCCCCACTATGTGCCCCCGACCGGATTCGAACCGGCGCCGCGCGGCTTAAAAGGCCGCCGCTCTAACCAACTGAGCTACGGGGGCGCGGTCGCCCATGGTAGAGGGGTACTGAGCGATCCGCGCTGGCGGTCAGGAGAGGTCCGGCAGGCCCTCGTCGGGGGTGGAGGCCTCGGCGTGGGTGCGGCGTGGGATGCGGCCGGCGCGGCGAGCTGCGTGGCCGGCCTCGACCGCTTGGCGCATCGCGGTCGCCATCGCCACCGGGTCCTCGGCGCCGAAGATCGAGCTGGCGACCATCACCGCGTCGCAACCCAGCTCCAGCGCCAGGGCGGCGTCGGAGGCGGTGCCGATGCCGGCGTCGAGGATGACCGGGACGCCGGCGCGCTCGGCGATGATCGCGACGTTGTAGGGGTTGCGGATCCCGGCCCCCGAGCCGATCGGCGAGCCCAGCGGCATCACCGCCGCGCAGCCTGCCTCCTCGAGGCGGCGGGCGAGGATCGGGTCGTCGTTGGCGTAGGGGAGGACGGTGAAGCCCTCGCCGACCAGGGTCTCGGCGGCGTCGAGCAGCTCGACCGCGTCGGGGAAGAGGGTGCGGTCGTCGCCGATCACCTCGAGCTTGATCCAGTCCGTTTCGAACGCCTCGCGGGCGAGGCGAGCGGTGCGGACCGCGTCGCGCGCCGTGTAGCAGCCGGCGGTGTTGGGCAGTGCGACCATGCCGAGGCGGTCGAGCACGTCGAGCACCGAGCCCTTCGCCGCCGGGTCGATGCGGCGCAGGGCGACGGTGACGATCTCGGCGCCGGAGGCCTGGAGAGCCGCCTCCATCTGCTCGAGCGAGCGGAAGCCGCCGGTGCCGGTGATCAGGCGCGAGCGCCACTCGCGGCCGGCGAGCTCCCATGTCTGGGTGGTCGGCGAGGCGGCGAGGTCGACGTCCTGCCCGCCCTGGATTGCGGCGAGCACCTCGACCTTGCCACCGGCGGCGAGCGGCGTCGCGTCCCACTCGCTCCTCGGCACCACCTCGCCGTCGAGGGCGACGGCGACGCCGCGGGCCGCCTGCTCGGCCCCCGCCTCGCGCACCGCGTCGGTGAGCGTGGCGCCGTCGGGCAACTCCCAGGGCCGTCCATTGAGCTCGATCCTCACCGGCTTCCCCCCACCATGAGTTCGTCGTTTGTGGGGTCTACGGACTGCAAAAGGCGAACTCGCCGGGTGGGGGTGGCGAGCATCTCGGAGACTGCGTCGGCCGTGAGCGGCGCCAGCAGGACGCCGTTGCGGTAGTGGCCGCAGGCGAGGATCAGGCCCTCGAGGGCGCCGGGGCCGACCAGGGGCAGGTTGTCGGGTGTGCCGGGGCGCAGTCCGGCGGCAGCGCCGAGCAGCTCCATCTCGGCGACGTCGGGGAGCAGGCGGTAGGCCTCGCGCAGCAGCTCGTGGACGCCGCCCGCGGTGACCGTCGTGTCGAAGCCCTGCTCCTCGACCGTGGCGCCGACGATCAGCCGGCCGTCCTCGCGCGGCACCATGTAGATCCGCTCGGAGGCGAGGATCCGCTGGCAGGGCGCGCTGCCGTCGCGGGTGCGCAGCTCGGCGATCTGGCCCTTGACCGGACGCACCGGCGGGCGGGCGGGCTCGGGCAGCCACTCCGCCGCGCCCGACCAGGCGCCGGCCGCGAGCACGACCGCGCCCGCGCGCAGCTCCTCGCCGGCGCCGGTGCGCACCCCGGCGATCCGCTCGCCGTCGAACAGGGCCTCGACCACCTCGGTCCCGGTTCGCACCTCCACCCCCCGCCCCGCGAGGGCGGCGAGCAGGGCGGCGCTCAGCGCCCTCGGGTCGACCGCCGCCTCGCCCGCGGCGTGGACGCCGCCGTTGAAGGACGGGGTGAGGCCCGGCTCGAGCTCGCGGCAGCGCCGCGGCGGCAGCCACTCGGCCTCGAGGCCGAGCGAGCGCTGCAGGTCGTGGACGCGACGCAGCTCCGCGGCCTCGTCGCGATCGAGGGCGATGTGGAGGGCGCCGAGCTTCGCGTACCCGGTCGGCATGCCCACCTCCTCCTCCAGCTGCCGGGCGAAGTCGGGGTAGCGCTCGGCGGCCGCGAGCGTCATCTGCAGCAGCTCGGGCTCGCCGAAGGTCAGCTCGCCGACCGGCGCCAGCATGCCGGCGGCGACGCGGGTCGCCCCGGCGGGCGGCTCGGCGCGGTCGAGGAGCGCCACCCGCGCGCCGGCCCGCGCGGCGCGCCAGGCGCAGGAGAGGCCGATGACCCCGCCTCCCACGATGATCGCGTCGTAGCTGCGCTGCTCGTTCAACTTTGCCTCCGCCGGCATTACCCGGATCAGGTCCAGACGGTCGGTGGCCTCGTCGCCACCCTCTCAGCCCCGGCTCGGGACTCCCGTGCACACCGATGCTACCCCCCTCTCGCCGCCGCCGAGCGATAATCGGGTGCATGAGCCTTGCGTCTCCAGAGGCCCTTGGCCCGCTGCGCCGGGAGCGGCTGCGCACCGCGCGGCTCTACTTCGTCTGCGACGCCCACCCGCGTGGGGAGGATCCCGAGCCCCTGCTGCAGGCTGCCCTGACCGGCGGCGCCGACATCGTGCAGCTGCGCGAGAAGTCGCTCCCCCGGCGCGAGACCGAGCTCGCCGGGCTCACCTTCCGCCGCCTCTGCGACACCTTCAGCGCCCTCTTCATCGTCAACGACGATCCCGACCTGGCCCGGGCCTGCAAAGCCGACGGCGTCCACGTCGGGCAGGACGACCTGCCGGTCGAGGAGGTGCGGGAAGCGCTCGGCGCGGACGCGATCGTCGGCCTCTCGACCCACTCCGAAGAGCAGATGGCCGCCTCCGCCGAGCGGCCGGTGGATTACGTAAGCGCGGGGCCCATCTGGGAGACGCCGACCAAGCAGGGACGGCCCGGCGTCGGACTGGAGCTGATCTCGCACGCGGCCGAGCGCGCGCCGCACCCGTTCTTCGCGATCGGCGGGATCGACACCTCGAACGCCGAGCAGGTGGTGCGTGCTGGGGCGCGACGGCTCTGCGTCGTGCGCGCGATCCGCGACGCGGAGGACCCGGCCGCCGTCGCCACCGAGCTGCGCCAGGCCTTCGCCGCGACCGATGCGGGAAGGGTCGCGCCCGGTGGCTGAGAACCCTCCCGAGGACGCGCCGCGCAAGCGCAAGCAGCGCGGCGGCGGCCCGAACGGGCGCGAGCGGATGAGGCGCGGCTACGCCCGCGCCGAGCAGCGCAACCAGGAAGCGCGGGACGCCCTGGAGCCGCTGCGAGAGGGCGAGCGGCCGCTGGTGGTGACGATCGGCGCCGTGCTCTCGGGGCTGATCGCGCTCTCGATCGTCGGCGGCTACGTCGGCGGGGTCGAGGTCGACGGCGAGCGGGCTAACTTCGCCCAGGTCGCGGCGCCGGCGCTGCTGATGGGCGTGATGGCCTGGGGCATGTGGCGGGCGCGCTACTGGGCCGTGCTCGGCTTCCAGGTGATCCTCGTCTTCCTCATCTTCAGCGCCGTCTTCGGCCTCGCCGCGCAGGCGGCCTCGGTGGCCCAGATCGCCGCCACCCTCGGCCTGCTCGCCGTCTCGGGGACCTTCTTCTACTTCATGGTCAAAGCGATGGCACGGATCCAGATGCCGTCGCGCTTGCCGCGCGACTGACTCTTATAGGCTCGAAGCCGTGGCGGATTCCTACGACGTGATCGTCATCGGCGCTGGTCCGGGCGGCTACGTCGCCGCGATCCGCGCCGCCCAGCTGGGCAAGAAGACCGCCGTGGTCGAGCGCGACAAGACCGGCGGCCGCTGCCTCAACTACGCCTGCATCCCGGCCAAGACCGTGCTGCGCACGGCCGAGATCTTCCACCAGGCCCAGGAGGGCGCCGAGCTGGGCGTCGTCGCCAAGGACGTCTCGCTCGACTGGGAGGCGCTGGGCAAGCGCCGCGCCTCGGTCTCCGAGTCGCTCTCCAGCGGGGTCGAGATGCTCTTCAAGAAGAACAAGATCGCGCTGATCGAGGGCGACGGGTCGCTCACCGCCGAGGGCGACGTCAAGGTCGACGAGGAGGTCTACGGGGCCGGCACGGTGGTGCTCGCCACCGGCTCGGTCGCGCGGCCGATCCCCGGGGTCGAGTTCGGCGACCGCGTCCTCGACACCTGGGGCGCCTGGTCGCTGCCCGCGCAGCCGCGGAAGATCGCGGTCGCCGGCGCCGGCGCCTCGGGCTGCGAGATCGCCTCCGCCTATGGCCGCTTCGGCACCGAGGTGATCCTGATCGAGATGCTCGACCAGATCCTCCCCGCCGAGGACAAGGACATGGCCCGCGTCGTGGAGCGCGCCTTCAAGAAGCAGAACATCGCGATCTCCACCGGTACCCCGGTCGAGAACGTCGAGGTGGGCGGCGACTCGGTCAAGCTCACCTACGGCGGCGAGTCGGCCGAGGTCGAGTACCTCTGCATCGCCGGCGGCCGCGGCCCCGACGTCGAGGGCCTGGGGCTCGACCAGGCCGGGGTCAAGCTCGCGGAGAACGGCAAGATCGAGGTCGACGAGTTCTGCCGCACCTCCAACCAGAAGGTCTACGCGATCGGCGACCTGGTCAACGCCAAGGCGCTTGCCCACAAGGCCTCCGAGGAGGGCGTGGTCGCAGTCGAGCACGCGGCCGGCGAGCGCACCCACCCGGTCGACCAGAACCTGGTCGCCGGCGCCACCTTCTGCCACCCGCAGGTGGCGAGCGTCGGGCTGACCGAGGCGGCGGCGAAGGAGGCCGGGCACGAGGTCAAGGTCGGCAAGCAGAAGCTGGGCGGGGTCGGCGGCGCCACCGTCTACGACGACAAAGATGGCCTCGTCAAGCTGGTCGTCGACGCCAAGTACGGCGAGGTGCTCGGCGCCCACGTGGTCGGCAACCGCGCCTGCGACATGATCGCCGAGCTGGTGGCGACGATGGCGCTCGAGGGCGGCTACCAGGAGCTGGCCCGCGTCGTCCATCCCCACCCGACGATCTCCGAGGCGGTCCTCGACGCCGCCCGCGCCGTCGACGGCTGGGCGATCCACGCTTGACCGCCGCGCGGGCGACCTTTTATTTCGACCTCGGCTCCCCCTACGCGTACCTGACCGCAGAGCGGATCAGCGGCCTCTTCACCGACGCCGAGCTGGAGCAGCCGGAGTGGCAGCCGATCCTGCTCGGCGGCCTCTTCAAGCGCTTCGGCCGCGACTCGTGGGCTAACGGGCCGGGGCGGGAGGACGGGATCGCCGAGGTCGAGCGCCGCGCCCGCGGCTACGGGCTGCCGACGCTTGCCTGGCCCGAGCCCTGGCCCGGCAACACGCTGATCGCGATGCGCGCCGCCACCTTCGCCAAGCAGACCGGCCGCACCGTCTCCTTCGCCCTCGCCGGGTTCCGCCAGGCGTTCGCCGCCGGCCGCGACCTGAGCGAGCCCGAGAGCGTGCTGATCGCCGCCGCCGCCTGCGAGCTGCACCCCAACGCGGTGACCAAGGCGGTGCAGACCGACGTGGTCAAGAACGCCCTGCGCGAGGCGACCGACGAGGCAGCCGAGCGGCGCGTGATCGGCGTGCCCTCGCTCCGCGTCGGCGACGAGGTGTTCTGGGGCGACGACCGGGTCGAGGAGGCGGTCGAAGCCGCGAGCTAAGGTGGCTGGGATGGCCAGCCTCCCCGACGCTTCCACCTGTTACGAGCTGCTCGCCAAGATGACGCTGATCCGTCGCTTCGAGGAGGAGGCGGGGCGTCAGTACCAGCGGGCCAAGGCCGGCGGCTTCCTCCACCTGGGGATCGGCGAGGAGGCGACGATCGTCGGCACCACCTCGGTGATGCGCGAGGAGGACTACCTGATCGGCACCTACCGCACCCACGGCCACGCGATCGCTCGCGGCACCGAGCCGAAGCGGGTGATGGCGGAGCTGTTCGGCCGCGTCGACGGGACGAGCGGCGGGCGCGGCGGCTCGATGCACATCTTCGACCGCGAGCGGCGCTTCATGGGCGGCTATGGCGTGGTCGGCGGCAACCTGCCGCTGGCGGCCGGGCTGGCGCTCGCCTCCGACTACAAGGGCGAGGACGCGGTCACCGTCTGCATGTTCGGCGACGGCGCCTCCAACACCGGCAACTTCGGCGAGACGATGAACCTGGCGGCGCTCTGGAAGCTGCCGGTCTTCTTCCTGGTCGAGAACAACCTCTACGGGATGGGGACCTCGGTCGAGCGCCACTCCGCCCAGACCGACCTCTCGAAGAAGGCCGAGGGCTACGGGATCAGCGGCGAGCGGGTCGATGGCATGGACGTGATCGCGGTGCGCGAGGGTGTCGCCGAGGGGATCCGGCTCGCCCGCGAGGAGCGCCGGCCGACCATCCTCGAGGCCTTCACCTACCGCTACCGCGGCCACTCCGCCGCCGACCCCGAGGTCTACCGCGAGCGCGAGGAGGTCGAGGAGTGGCAGTCGAAGGACCCGATCGAGAGCTTCGCGCGGCGCTGCATCGAGGCCGGCGTGCTGGGCGAGCGCGAGGTCGGGGAGACGCGCGAGAAGGCCGAGCAGGCGGTGACCGAGGCGGTGGAGTTCGCCGACGCCTCGCCGGAGCCGGCGCTCGACACGCTCTACGAGAACCTCTACGTGCTGGAGAGCGAGGCCGCCTGGTACGCGGTCGACGAGCGCAGCCCCGAGCCGCACCGCGGCGAGGACGAGGAGCACATGCCCGACGCGGCGCGCGAGCTGGCCGAGGCGGGCGCCGCCTACGCCGGCCAGCCGGACGGGCCGCGGCCCAACCCGGCCACCCATGGCGACGCCCAGGAGGGGGTCGAGCCGGAGGTGGCCGAGGAGGTCGAGGACTGATGGCGGAGCTGCGGATGCGGGAAGCGCTGCGCGACGCGATGGCCGAGGAGATGCGCCGCGACGAGGCGGTCTTCGTCATGGGCGAGGACGTCGGCGTCTTCCAGGGCGCCTTCAAGGTGACCGAGGGGCTGCTCGACGAGTTCGGCGAGCGGCGGGTCCGCGACACGCCGATCTCCGAGAACACGATCGTCGGCGCCGGGGCCGGGGCGGCGATGGCGGGGCTGCGCCCGATCGTCGAGCTGATGACGGTCAACTTCTCGCTGCTGGCGCTGGACCAGATCGTCAACCACGCCGCCGCGATCCCCTACATGTTCAACGGCCAGGCGCGGGTGCCGATGGTGATCCGGATGCCGGGCGGCGGCGGGCACCAGCTCGGCCCCACCCACTCGCATAGTTTCGAGGCGCTCTACCTGCAGGTGCCGGGGCTGCTCGTTGCCTGCCCCTCGACCCCGGCCGACGGCAAGGCCCTGCTGAAGACGGCGATCCGCGACGACAACCCGGTGATCTTCATCGAGCACGAGTCGCTCTATGGGCGGCGCGGCGAGGTCGCCGAGGGCGGCGATGACGAGGTGCTGCCGTTCGGCCAGGCGGCGGTGCGCTGCGAGGGCGGCGACGTGACCATCGTCGGCATCCTCAAGATGGCCCACGTCGCCGAAGACGCGGCGCGGGCGCTGGCCAACGAGCACGGGGTCGAGGCCGAGGTGATCGACCCGCGCACGCTGCGCCCGCTCGACCTCGACACGATCCTCGACTCGGTGCGCAAGACCAACCGGGCGGTGGTCGTCGAGGAGGGCTGGCCGCACGGCGGCGTCGGCGCCAACCTGGCGACGCTGATCACCGAGCAGGCCTTCGATGATCTCGACGCGCCGGTGCAGCGGGTGACCGGCGCCGACGTCCACATGCCCTATTCGCGGCGGCTCGAGCAGGCGGCGATCCCGCATGAGGAGCACGTCGTGCAGGCGGCGCTGGCGACGCTGGAGGGGTCGCTGTGATCGCCTCTGGCGCGGCGGATCCTGTCGCCACCCCCCGCGAGAGATCGAGACGAGGGACGCCATGCCCGATGTAGTGATGCCGAGACTGTCGGACTCCATGGAGGAGGGCACGATCCTCCAGTGGCTCAAAAAAGTCGGCGACGAGGTCGCCGTGGGCGATGAGCTGGTGGAAATCGAGACCGACAAGGCGAATATGGCGTACGAAGCCGACGCCGCCGGAACGCTGAGCGAGATCTTGGTGCAGGAGGGTGAGACGGTCGCGATCGGGACGCCGATTGCGGTGGTTGGGGATACGGGTGAGGGATCGGACCGCTCGACCGCGGGTGGCGTGGATGTGGAGGAGCCTGCGGGCGGGGGCTCCGCCCCCGTTCTCGGCCCCTCCACATCCACGCCACCCGCGGAAGAAAGGTCTGAACCCGCGGAAGCCCCAGCCACAAAAACTGCCGCCCCGGTCGAGGAGACACAAGCTGGTGATGGGCACAGGCCGAAGGCGTCTCCTCTCGCGCGGCGGATAGCCAAGGAGCAAGGGTTGGATCTGGCGCAGCTGGAGGGCTCTGGTCCCGGTGGACGGATCGTCAAGGCTGACGTGGAGCAGGCGGCCGCTTCCGCGGGTGGCGCCGTAGGGGGGACCACCCCTGAGGAAGCTTCAGCTACCGGAAGGGGTGGTGGGTCCCCTGCGGCGACAGGACCCGCGGACCGCGCGCCTGGTCCTACATCGGGTCAGGAAACCGCCAAGGGGGAAGTCGCTCACCAGGAGCCGACCAAGACTCAGTCGCTGATCGCTCGGCGAATGGCGGAGTCGAAGGCCACGGCGCCGCACTTCTACCTGGCAGCCGAGGTCGATATGAGCCGGGCGGTCGCGGGGCGGGCCCTGATGAAGGAGGGGGCCGCCGAGGGCGACGTGATTCCGTCCTTCAACGACATGGTGGTCAAGGCCTGTGCGCTGGCGCTGCGCGAGTTCCCGCGCGCCAACGGCGCCTATCGCGACGGTCGCTTCGAGCTCTACTCGCGGGTCAACGTCGGCGTCGCCGTTGCCGCGCAGGATGCGCTCGTCGTGCCGACCGTCTTCGACGCCGACCGCAAGGGGCTGCGCCAGATCGCCGCCGAGTCAAGGGCGCTGGCCAAGAAAGTACGCGACGGCCAGATCACCCCACCGGAGCTCTCGGGCGCCACCTTCACCGTCTCCAACCTGGGGATGTACGGGGTCGACCGCTTCTCGGCCGTGATCAACCCGCCGCAGGCGGCGATCCTCGCCGTCGGCGCGATCGCCGAGCGCCCCGTCGTCCGCGAGAGCGAGATCGCCGTTGCCCACCTGATGAAGGTCGACCTCGCCTGCGACCACCGCATCCTCTACGGCGCCGATGGCGCCGAATTCCTCGCCAGGGTCAAAGCGCTGCTCGAGGAGCCGCTCTCGCTGGCTCTCTGAGTCACTGCTGAAGGATTGACCCCCCTATGGAGGGGTCAATCCTTCAGCAGGTCTTTTTGGCGCCCGTCGCGGCCTTCCACGCCCGAGGCAGCGAGAAGTCGGCGGCGACGCGGAAGACGCCCGGCCGTGAAGCGCGGACCATGGTCCAGTCGCGGCGGTGGAGCAGGCAGCCCTCGCCGCGGGCAATCGACCAGTAGGGGGTGAAGTTGACCCTGACCAGGAACTCGCCCGGGCGGCGGACGTCGAGCGCGAACCCCTCGTGGCCGACCCAGCGGGTCTGCGCGGCGCCGCCACCGAGCGGTTCGACCAGCGGCGCCGCGCCGCGCACGGCGTAGATCCGCCAGTGCTCGTTGCTCCAGCGCAGCGAGAGGTACGGCGGGTCGCGCAGGATCAGCCGCCGCTCGGCGAGCGAGGAGTAGTCGAGCGAGGCGTCGGGGAGGGCGACATAGGAGATCGCGTTCTCGCGCAGCCAGTGGCTGTAGGCGGCGTCGCCGAGGTGGCCGTCGGCGTAGAAGATGTCGTCGCGGGTGGTTTCGATCTGCCGCAGCCAGCCGCGCGCGAGGTCCACTTCGGGCGCCAGGTAGGCCGACTCCCAGTGGTTCGCCGTCGGCGGCACCTCGACCCGCACCCCCTCGCCGCCGTTGGCCCGCAGCCACGTCGCCGCCGGCTCGTAGTAAGCCGCCTTGGTCGAGGGGTCGCCGACGCTGCGGGCGATCTGGGTGACGCTCGCGGTCAGCTGCCAGTAGACGCCGCCGGCCATGAAGAGGATCAGGAACCAGGTGGGGACGCGGGGGCGGTGGGCGAGCAGGACGGCGGCCAGGACCGGGCCGCCGAAGAGGGCGCCGAGGCGGACCGCGTTGCCGCCCATCGCGTTCGGAATCAGCCAGATCGCGGTTGCCGCCAGGATGTAGGCGAGCAGGACCTGGCGCAGCTGCCGCTCCTCGCTCACGAGGTCGCGGGTCAGGTAGAGCGCCGCGCCGCACCAGAGCGGGATCGCGATGTAGGAGGAGAAGGCGAAGGGGAACTCGCCGGCGCCGGGGAAGAGGAGGTTGGGGACGAGCGTCAGGGCGAGGGCAATGCAGGCTGCAGCGAGCGCTGGCCCTCGGGTCCCGTCGCGGCTATGCAGGAGCCTGCGGGCGGGGGCTTCGCCCCCGTTCTCGGCCCCTTCATATCCACGCCACCCGCGGGAGAAACGGGGAACATCCAGCGTGCTGGCCAGGAGCACACCCGCCAGGAAGACAGCTGCCACCGGGCTGCTCAGGGCGCAGCAGGTCGCTGCCGCCAGGGCCATTGGGGTGCGGCGAGTCTGCAGGGCCCGAAGGGACGCCAGGCCGAAGGCGACTCCCAGGGCGAAGGTGAGTTGGCCGTCGGCGAGGAGGGTGACTACGCCGGCGGCGAACCAGAGGGTCGCGGGGCGGGCCGCCTCGCCCCAGTGGTCGCGCACGAGGCGGTCGAAGAGGTAGGCGGAGGCGACCACCGCCACCATCCCGACCAGCTGCGGGCTGAGCAGGGCGGCGAGCGGCGGGAAGAGGACGCTGTAGGTGAGGGTGTAGTGGCCGCCGTACCAGCTGCCGTTCCAGATCGCGAGGCCGGCGCGCTCGAAGAGCTCAGCGCGGAAGACCTGGGCGGCGAGGTCGCCGACCTGGGGGTTCCAGGCGAGCATCGCGGCGGCAAGCGCGGCGCTGAGCGCCACGGCGGGAAGCCAGTCTGGTCGGAGGGCCTTGGCCTGAGCCATGAGGAGGTCCAAAGGATAGGACGACGACGTGAGACGATTTCAAGGGTGAGCGAGGAAATCCTGGTCGTCCGCTGCGGCACCCTCCCCTACGACGAAGCCAGCGTCGCCCAGCGCTGGCTGGTCGAGGCGCGGCAGGAGGGGGCGGTCCCGGACGTGCTGCTGCTGCTCGAGCACCCGCCGGTCTACACCCGCGGGCGCCGCTCCGGCGCCGAGGAGCTGCCGATGGCGCCCGAGTGGTACGAGGCGCAGGGGATCGCGGTGCGCGACACCGACCGCGGCGGCCGCGTCACTTACCACGGGCCGGGACAGCTGGTCGCCTACCCGATCGTCTCGCTGAAGCCGTACGGCGACGTCCACGAGTACGTGCGGCGCCTCGAGCGGGTGGCGATCGAGGCCCTGGCCGAGCACGGCGTCGAGGCGGGGACGATCGAGGGGCTGACGGGAGTGTGGATCAAAAAGCCCCCCCGACGGGCCGGAAACGTCCAATATCCGGACGCTTCGGGCCCGCCGGCGCCTGATGAGGCGCGCAAGATCGGCTCGATCGGCGTCCACGTCAGCCGCGGCGTCACCACCCACGGACTCGCGGTCAACGTCGACAACGACCTGCAGCCGTTCGAGTGGATCGTGCCCTGCGGGATCGAGGGTTGCCAGGTGACCTCGCTGAGCCGCGAGCTGGGGGCAAAGCAGGACCTCGACGCCTTCGCCGACACCGTCGCCGCCCGCTTCGCCGAGGTATTCGAGCGCACCCTGGCGACAACCACCCCCGCCGCCCTGGGACTCGACAACGCTAGGCTCGGGGTGGCATGAGCGAGACGGCGACAGAGGCGGCCGAGCGCGTCCACGTCACCCGCTCCCGGGCCAAGCCGGGCGGGACCGCGGCCGACGCCGAGGGCGCCGTTCCCTTCCGCCGCGCACGCAAGCCGCCGTGGCTGAAGGTGCCGGCGCCGGGCGGCCCGACCTACCGCCGGCTCAAGGCGGAGATCGGCGGCGAGGGGCTGCACACGGTCTGCGAGGAGGCCAACTGCCCCAATGTCGGCGAGTGCTGGGAGCGCGGCACGGCGACCTTCATGATCCTCGGCGACGTCTGCACCCGCCGCTGCGGCTTCTGCAACGTGAAGACGGGCGTGCCGACGTGGAACGACCCGCTGGAGCCGCTGCGGGTGGCGAACCAGGTGAAGCGGATGGGGCTGCGCCACGCCGTCGTCACCTCGGTCGACCGCGACGACCTGCCCGACTACGGCGCCAGCGCCTTCGTCGGCACGATCCGCTCGATCCGCATGCAGGCGCCCGGCTGCAAGGTCGAGGTCCTCACCCCCGACTTCCGCGGCCAGGAGATGCCGCTGGCCAAGGTGATCCACGAGCGCCCCGACGTCTTCAACCACAACGTCGAGACGGTGCCGCGGCTCTACCCGAAGGCGCGCCGCGGCTCCAAGTTCATGCGCTCGGCCCGCGTGCTGAAGATGGCGAAGGAGATGGGCGGCGAGGGCGTCGTCACCAAGTCGGGCCTGATGGTCGGCCTCGGCGAGTCCTTCGAGGAGATGGTCGAGACCTTCGAGATCCTGCGCGACCACAAGGTCCAGGTCCTGACCGTGGGCCAGTACCTGCGCCCGACCGAGAACCACCTGCCGGTGGTCCGCTACTGGCACCCCGAGGAGTTCGAGGCCCTGGAGAAGGCCGCCTACGAGCTCGGCTTCGAGTCGGTCGCCTCCGGCCCCCTGGTCCGCAGCAGCTACCACGCCGACCAGAACCTGCCCGAGCGCGTTCGGGACGTGGCCTAGCGGCCTACCTTCAATCTGGCGGGATGTTCTGGTTCAGCCGGAAGAGGTTGTCGGGGTCGTAACGGCGCTTCAACGCCTTCAGGCGGTCGTACTTCTTCGTCCCGTAGGCCTCGCGGACCCGGTCCTCGCCCTCGTTCATGAGGAAGTTCACGTAGACGCCGCTCGTGTGGTGGGGCTCGAGGGCCGACCAGAAGTCCCGTACCCACTCGCGCTCCTCGTCGAAGCCGTCCGGCCCCGCGGTCGCTGCGGTGATGTTGAAGGTGTGGCCGGCCCCGCGGCCGTTGAACGCCGTCTCATCCTCGCCGACGCGCGAGACCGCTCCACCCATCTGCCAGATCGGAAACGCGGTCAGCGGAGAGCGGATGCGCATCGCGTGCTCCACCGTTATGTCGATTACCTCATCGGTGAGCTCCGCCACGTCGCAGGCCCGCATGTAGTACCACTGACCGTGCGGGTAGGAGGGATCGAACATCGATTGGTGCTCGAGGAAAGGCTTCCGTTCGCACAGATCGAGCACTGGCGATCCGAATGCCTTCAGCGGTGCGATCACCTCTTCCCCCTCCTCCACCGATCCGGCGTAGCAGCAGATGACGGCGACGACCGGCTTGCCGTGGAGCTCAGACGGGATGAACGGAAGCGGCGGAGCCTTGCGGTGCATCACGATCGTCATCAGATCGTCCGGCGCCGCGGCGATCCAATCCCTGTAGAAGCGCAGCACCTCCGGTGACTCCTCGATCGGCCAGAAGACCGGCCCGGCGACCACATCCGGACCGAGCGGGTTGAGGCGGAACTCGAACTTGGTGACGACGCCGAAGTTCCCGCCGCCGCCGCGGACGCCCCAGAAGAGATCGGCGTTCTCAGTCTCGCTCGCCTTCACCAGCTCCCCCTCGGCGGTGATCAGATCGACCGAAAGAAGCTGGTCGATCGTCAGCCCGTACTTGCGCTGAAGCCAACCGATGCCGCCACCCAGGGTGAGCCCGGCGAGGCCCGTGTGGGTAACGATCCCGGCCGGAACCGCAAGCCCGTGCGCCTGCGTCTCGCGATCGAGCTCTCCGAGGAGCACGCCGGCCTCTGCTGTTGCCGTGCGGGCCTGTGGATCGACGACGATGCCCTTCATCTCCGCCAGATCGACGACGATGCCGTCGTTGCAGACCGACTGACCGGGGAAGCTGTGGCCGCCGCCCTTGACCGCGAGGGGGAGACGGGTCCGTCGCGCAAACGTCACGGCCGCGCTCACATCGGAGGCGCCGGTGCACCGCGCAATCAGGTCGGGGTGCCGGTCGATGGAGCCGTTCCAGACCGCCCGGTGCCGGTCGTAGGTGACGTCATCCGGCGCCACGAGCTCCCCGACGAAGGAGGCTCTCAACTCGCTCAGCGCCCTGTCCTTGCTCATCGCGTCACCTTGTCGCGAGCCTACCGGTGCAAATGGAGCCAGCCGGATTCGAACCGGCGGCCTCCTGCTTGCAAAGCAGGCGCTCTGCCAACTGAGCTATGGCCCCTCGACTGAAAGTGTAGGCCGGCTGAGCCGATCAGTCGTCGAAGTCGAAGTCCTTGGGCGGTTTCTGCTCGAACCAGAGGTCGTCGTCTTCGGGGGCGTCCTCGAGGAAGTCAGGCGTGTCCTCGAGCACGTCGTGCTCGGTGCTGTCGGAGGACGAAGAGGGCTCGGGGGCGTGGTGCTCCTCGGCAACCGGCTCGGCAGGCGGAACCTCCGCTGACGGCTCATCCTCCTCCTCGGGAAGCGGCGCGTCGAGCGCCTGGTCGAGCTCCTCGGAGAGGCGCTGGTCGCTCCAGAACTCGTCCTCCTCGTCCTCGTCCTCCAGCTCCGTCGCCGGCGCGGCCTCGATCTCGATTTCCTCGACCGCTTCCATGTCCGCCAGCGGGTCGACCGGAGCAAGTCGCGGCTCGCTCATCTCCTCCTCGACCAGCTCCTCGTCGCTGGGCGCGCGGTCGCTCTCCGCCGCCAGCTCCTCCTCGACGTCGAAGTGCTGGGTCGGCTGTTCGGCGATCGCCTCGCGGTCCTCCTCAGCGACCGGCTGCTCCTCCTCGTCCTCGGAGGGTTCCGGCGCCGGCGGCGCCTCCTGCAGGTCGGCCACCGAGGGCTCCTGCCGCTGCTGCGGCTCCTCGCCTGCCCCAGGCACGGCCATGAACTCGGTCGGCGCCTCGGCCTGGGCGTCGCTGGGCGCCTCGGCGCCCGGCCGCTCAGCGGGCCCGAACGCCTCGTCCTCGAGCTGTTGCAGCTCACCGTCGTCGGCGCCGTGCTGCCGCTTCAGCTCCAGGTGCTCTCTGATTGCCTCGTCAAGGATTCCCATGACCGCGTTCCTCGGGAAACCTAAAGCCTATGCGGTTATCCTTGCCTCTGCGAGGGCATTGGGATGAACCTCCCAGCCCGCCAAACGAGGGGCTATAGCTCAGCTGGCAGAGCGCCTGGATCGCACCCAGGAGGTCGGCGGTTCGAATCCGCCTAGCTCCATGGCAGAACCCCCTGCACGTCGGGGTGTTCACTTTTTCCCGGGGACACTCCAACCGCCCCCTAAGAGCGCTCCATTTCAGCCACTAGTGGCTGAAATCGCGTAGATGCGCGGAGATTAGCGGCGACTTCGGGATATTCCGGCGACATGGCCAAGGAGCCATCGAGGCTTACCTCGATGTGATGCGTGGAGGACGGCCTCCCATCCCGACCGCCCACCGCAGCAGCATCGCGGTTCACGCGCCGTGAGGACAAGCTCCGAATCAGCTAGATGCCTCTTACTTAGATAGTTGCAAAAAGCAACTTTTTGAGCAGATCGTTTGCTACGCTGATGCTGCTTAATTAGTTGCAAAACGCAACTCTTTCAAGAGATGCCAGGCAGGAACTACGACAAGCTCGCCCTGATCGCCGCCGAACAGGAGGGGCTCCTCGCCGCCGCCGATGCCCGGGAGGCCGGCATCGATCCCCACCGGCTCGTCGACATGGAGCGCCGCGGCACGATCGAGCGCGTGGCCAGGGGCCTCTACCGCTTCCCCCTGCTCAACTCCAGGCCTCAACTGGGGCAGTTGGCCCAGGCGACGATGTGGGCGGACCGCCGAGGCGTGCTCTCCCACGACACCGCGCTCGACCTGCACGAACTCTGCGACGTCAACCCGGTGCGGATCCACATCACCATCCCAACTGCCTACCGGCTGCAAAAGCCAGTGCCCGAGCTCTACGCCCTCCATCAGCGCGACTTGGATGAGGACGAGAAGACCCGCTATGAAGGAATTGCGGTCGTCCCCCCCCAGCGGGCAATTCTCGACGGCATCGAATCGGGGCTTCGCACCGACCTGCTGCGCCAGGCGATCGACAGTGCCCGCCGCCGAGGCCAGTTGCGGGGCGCCCACCTCGCACGCATACGACGGCGGCTAGCGAGCCGGGCAGCGGCATGAGCAGCTTCCCCAAACGCAAGCGGCCCCACAACGTGCGGGTCCTGCAGAGCTGGATCCGCGA
>Ga0209461_10000242_pt1 | contig 23785 bp, 19 predicted proteins | sample AgamicAsMarz_FD_187162 | JGI IMG/M metagenome (GOLD analysis project Ga0209461, IMG submission 187162) | Agave microbial communities from Guanajuato, Mexico - As.Ma.rz (SPAdes) (version 2) | ecosystem: Host-associated > Plants > Phyllosphere > Phylloplane/Leaf | place: Guanajuato, Mexico... | reverse complement strand
CACAAGACTTACTTTTTGGAGAAGTTGTAACTGAAGAAGAGCAAGTTCTTAACGGAATAAAAAAATTCGCTAATAAAGATAAACAATTCCTAGAAAATACAGTCGAAAATCCATTTGTCATCAAAACACCAAAGCAACATGCTAAACTAAACTACGAAGCAATCGCAAACCGTTAAGTGTAAAAAAGCTAATGATTAAAGCAGTTAATAAAACTACTTAATCATTAGCTTTTTATTTTTTAGGTAGATAAAAGCTCGGATCAAATCCGCTTCTCTCCATCATTAAGTCATCTAAGCTTTTAAATTGATATCCTCGTTTATGTAGGCCAGTAATAATTGCATCCATCGCTTCTGCATTATCCTTCGATACAGTATGCATTAATATAACTGCTCCAGGATGAATCATTTTCATCACATTATCATAAGCATATTTCCAACCTCTTTGTTGATCAACCTTCCAATCGACATATGCCAATGACCAGAAAATATTTTCATATCCCTGTTTATTAACTAGTTTCAATGTACGTTCGCTAAAAACACCTCTTGCAGGTCTGAAATATTTCATGTCTGATTTGCCAGTCAATTCCTGGTATGCCATTTTTACTTGTTCCAATTCCTCAATAATCTTTTGATCACCAATCGTTGTCATATCAGGATGACTCCATGAATGGTTTCCGACTATATGCCCCTCATTAACCATTCGTTTTACTAATTCAGGATTTTCCTTAATATAATGCCCTGTTATAAAAAAAGTCCCGTGAACACCATGCTTCTTTAAAACATCCAAAAACTTTGGTGTAAAGCCATTTTCATAACCATTGTCAAAAGTTAAATAAACATCTTTTTTTGTAGTATCCCCTAAATAAACTGACCCCGTATTTGATAATAATTTATTAAGTTCCGCACCAGCATCAGGTGGAGTCTCATTTTTCGCAGGAACAATCCCCCAGCCATGTGGCGCATTACTATAAGCAAATGTTGTACTAGGAAATACTAAAAAGAAAGTAAGAATATATACAATAATTTTTTTCAATTCATTCACCTCACTTAAAAATAGTATCTGTAAATAAATTAGAAATATGAAAAGAAATACTGCACTTTTGATATAAAACTAAATTTTTCTAACAAGGATTTTTGATGAAAAGAAGATGCGGATTGGTTTTTCGGTTTGGCCTGAACTTTTTTGGACTTAGGACCATTAATTTACCCTAAAAATAGACTTTTTCTTCATGATTTAACTACTTATTTGCAGTTCTTTTCCTTTATTTGTACTATCCGCATCTTTATTTGCAGTCTTCATTCCTTTATTTGCACCAACCACATTTTTATTTGCAGTCTTCTTATTTGCAGCTCTAATTCCCAACAAAAAAGCAATGCCAAAAAAATGACATTGCCTCATAAAACCCAATAATTAAAATACCTTCTCAGCCATAGTAGCCAATTTCTCAAGTGAACTCTTATCCACATCTTTATGCAATGAATTACCATGAGAATCCATTGTTACGACTGCTTTGAAGTCTTCAACTTGTAAGTGCCACATAGCTTCAGGAATACCAAACTCTAGGTAGTTTACGTCTTTTACTTCTTTAATACATTGTGAGTAGTATTGTGCTGCTCCACCAATTGCATTTAAATAAACGCCGCCGTGTTCTTCTAGAGCTTTTAATGTTTTTGCACCCATTCCGCCTTTACCTATTACAGCGCGAATGCCGAATTTTTTCATGATATCGCCTTGGTATGGCTCCTCACGAATACTTGTTGTTGGACCAGCTGCTTTAATGTGATAGTTGCCTTCTTCATCTTTTAATACTACAGGTCCACAGTGGTAAATAATTTGTCCATTTAAATCGACTGGACAATCGTGATCTTTTAAATGATGATGAATTGCGTCGCGTCCTGTGTACATCATGCCACTAATTGAAACGACATCTCCAACTTTTAAATCACGGATTTGTTCTTCTGTAATTGGAGCTACTAATTTCACTTCGCGTGGTGCTTCAGTCGTTTCATCCGTTTCATTTGTAAAGCTAATTTCTTCGCCTTCGCGATATAACCATTCTGAAATATCACCAGTTTCAGGGTTGATTTTCATTCCTAAACGACGGAATGCCCAGCAGTTATAAGCTACTGATACGAAGAAGCTCGCAGGTAGACGGTTCATTACACCGATTTTACAGCCAAGTAGAGTTGTTTCTCCACCAAAGCCCATTGTTCCTACGCCAAGCTTGTTCGCATTTTCCATAATGTAATCTTCCATTGCTTTAAGCTCTGGAATTGAATTTTCATCATCAGATAAACGGAATAATTGATCTTTAGCAAGCTCATAACCGCTAGTACGGTCTCCACCAATACCAACTCCGATGAAACCTGCGCTACAGCCTTGTCCTTGTGCTTGGTATACGCTGTGTAAAATACATTTACGGATACCATCTAAGTCACGACCTGCTTTTCCAAGCCCTTCAAGTTCGCATGGTAAGCTGTATTGGATGTTTTTATTTTCACATCCGCCACCTTTTAAGATTAGGCGAATATCGATATAATCACTCTCATGTTGCTCAAATTTAACAACTGGAGTACCTGGTCCTAAGTTATTTCCGCTGTTTTTACCAAATAAAGAATCGACAGAGTTAGAACGAAGTTTACCATCTTTTGTAGCTTGTTCAATAGCAGCATAAATTGCTTCTTTTATCACAAGTTGGTTTACCCCAACTGGCGTTTTCACTTTAAAAGTTGGCATACCAGTATCTTGGCAAATAGGTGAAACATCGCCTTCAGCCATCATGATATTGTTTGTAATCGTTTCCAATGCGATGGCACTTCTTGTACCTGCAGTTTCACTTGCTTTAGCTTGTCTGATTGCTTTACGTACGTCTTTTGGTAGATTTGTTGATGTTTCTACAATTAATTGATAAATACTTTCCTGTATGTGTTGCATTCATGCTCCCCCTTAAAACCCTTTATAAAAATACTGAATGTTCCCCTCTTCATTATAATACAATTTTTAATAAACGGAATAAAAAAAGCCCTACAGAATTAGTTTCTGATTTGGGCAAATATTTAGCTACTTCTATAGTTAACAATTAAACAATGTACACATTCTGTTTGCTTTCCAATAAAAAAAGCCCATTACAATGGACTCAATCTGGGCGATTTACTTCACGACATTTACTTTCTAAGTCATCTAAAACTGATAATAATTGATCTAGCTCTTCTAAGCTCACTTCTTCAGCTTCTAATGATTCGATTGTTTCCATTACTGAATTAAAACGTTCTTTAATATAGGATAATTGTTCTGTGTTTGACATGAAATGATCGTCCTTTCTAATACAATTGCTAGTAATATTATACCCTTATTCTCCTATATATCGTAAACTTTCGACATTTTTTTAAATTTTAGGAAGTTATTCCTATACAAGGTTTCACTTTCTTTCTTATAATAGTTGAGGAAAATTAAATTAGTCTAATACTTATGGGTGCAGTTTTGTACCTAAAGGAGTAATCACATGAAAAAATTATTACAACAAATAACACCTACATATGATCCTTGGGAAGCATATTTAGATGTTGAAGAGTATGGTAAGAACATGCTTACAAATGTAGAGTTTACGACTACAACGATTTGTAATATGCGCTGTGAGCATTGTGCTGTCGGATATACTTTACAACCTAAGGATCCAAATCCACTACCTACCCAGCTAGTTTTAAATCGCTTAGATGAGATTGAGAAGCTTCGTTGTATTAGTATCACTGGTGGAGAACCGATGCTTTCAAATAAAATGTTGAACGGATATGTTGTGCCTTTATTGAAATATGCACATGAACGTGGCGTACGTACTCAAATTAATTCAAATCTAACATTAGATTTTGAAAGATACGAAAAAATAATTCCTTATTTAGACGTGCTACATATCTCTCATAACTGGGGAACTGTTGATGAATTTGTAGAAGCAGGATTTGCGATGATGGAACGTAAGCCGACATATGCGCAGCGCGCTAAATTATTCGAAAACATGATTGAAAACAGCCGACGACTGGCTGATGCTGGAGTTATGGTATCCGCTGAAACAATGTTAAACAAACGTACACTTCCATACTTAGAAAAAATCCATCGTCAAATTATAGAAGAAATGAAATGTCAAAGGCACGAAGTTCACCCTATGTATGCCAGCGATTTCGCAAGTACATTAGAAGTCCTGACAAAATCAGAGCTACGCGAAGCAATTTCGACTTTACTTGATGTACGTGATGAAAATATTTGGATGCTATTTGGTACTCTACCATTTTATCCATGTAGCGATGATCAAAACGATTTAGACATCATTCAGAGATTATATAATAGTAAAAATGTAACATTACGAAATGACCCTGATGGTCGTTCTCGCTTAAATGTAAATGTATTTGATGGTAGCATCATCGTTACTGACTTCGGTGATGTACCTCATCTAGGTAATATTCAAACCCATACACTACAAGAAGCATATGATACTTGGAAATTATCAAAAACTGCAAATGAACTAAGCTGTCATTGTCCAGCAGTTAAATGCTTAGGACCTAATATTCTTGTAAAAAACAGCTATTATCCTGAAACTGATTTTTCGAATAGAAGTACTAAGATTTTAAAGGGAAATTAAATCCTTGAAAAAGAGCATGTCATAATTATGGCATGTTTTTTTGTGTACTTAAAACAAAAAACCACAAGGAAAATAATCTACCTTGTGGATCTCTCTATTATCTAGGGTGTGGTGATGCAAAATAACCAAATGAAACATAATCCTGAACAGGAATCCATGCACCTACACCTTGTGATACTACATTTTTAACTTGTAGAGTTCTTTTATTACCTTTTAAGATTAGGTACACTTCTCCAAATGTGACTTTTCCTTTTTCATTAACTGCCGGAGCATAAGCATATAAATAGCCGAGTTGCTTTGGTGGTACATTATATACTCTCTCGTTTTTAGTTCCAGCTCCAACTACTGTTTGGAATGCAAGTGGGAGAGTTGTTTTCTCTGATGCATCATGCATCATTAAATTAATCACATCATCTGCATTCCTTACTTTAGCAGTTAATCCACCTTTAACAATCTGTTGCGAATTTTGGTAGTATTTTATTCGTCTGTACGCTTTTTCTCCACGATTATCTAGAAAGTTTGTATTAATTTTTTTATATTGCCAATTGATTGTTGTCTCATTTGACTCGTAATTTAACGGCCAAACTCCTAAGAAAATTTTCGCATTATACCCTATTGCAAATGGTGCTTTGCTGACATATGATTCATTAAACATACGAATTAGATTTGGATTCTCAATTTTTACATTTGATGAATCTAATAACTGCTTAGCTAATCCGCCTGGTTGAAGTTCTGGCAGATCCTGAGTTGGATTTGGGTAAGTATTTTCTTTTGTTACATTTGCAGCAGAACGTGGGACTTTAATATCTGAATGAGCTGCAAAAATTGTTTGTCCATTATTTAAAGAAATAATTAAAATAGCTATATTAACAAGAACGAATGGCTTTAACCATTTAGACATATTCATGCCCCTTTCACAAATAAGGAAATTATTACTCTTAGCATGAACAGTTTATGTAAATATATGTATTCCTTAAATTGAAAAATTTTGCTATGAACTCAGCTTAATATATAGTTTCTCAATTGGACCTCTTAGCCTCTGCAAAATAGGTCCAATACTGAATGTAATTAAGACGGTTCCAATTCCAATTGGACCTTTTAAAAGAAATGCCAATACTAAGGCAAACACTTCACCAATCGTTTTTGCCACGCCTAAACTTACTCCAAACCGTTTATTTAGCGAGATCATTAAATCATCTATTGGACTTAAGGGAAACTTTGCTTGCAAATAAACCGCAATACCTATAGTCATACTTAAAATAGCTAGTACTAATTGAATATATCTAGTGACCAAATTTGAATCAAATAAATGCTCAGATTCTACAGTTAGCCAAAAATCAAGAAATCGTCCAATCAAAATAAACGTAATCGCAGCAAGCCATTCCGGTCTTTTCTTTTGCAAAAAAGCATTTACAAACAACAGTATTGATGAATTAATGATAATCCAATTTCCAACAGATAAGCCAAAGGTTTTCGACTCACCAACAGCTAATGCATCCCATGCACTAGCTCCAAGTCCAGCTTTAATCGCTAAACTAATTCCTAAAGTTAAAAATAGTAATCCAATTAAATAAAATAGTGTTCTTATTATTATTTTCAAGTATTACCACCTTCAATTTTTGTTTTTATAGTAAGTAGAAACCGATCCCCATAATCAAATAAGCAGCTAATAAGGTTAACCCTTCAAACCAGTTTGTATCTCCGTCATTCATAATCGCAATTGTTAAAAATACGGAAGTAATCATCGAAATTAATTCTGGCATGGAAAATATTAATGGCATTCTTTCCCCAATAAACAATGAACAAATCACTAACACTGGCGCAACGAACATAGCAATTTGTAATGATGAACCAACGGCTATTTCTACCGAAACCCCTACTTTATTTTTATATGCCATCACAATTGCAGACGCATGTTCAGCAGCGTTACCAACAATTGCAACAACGATTATACCGATAAATAATTCAGTCCATCCAAACTTATCGCCCACTGTCGTAAACGTGTGAACTAGCTTCTCTGAAACATATCCAACAGCTACAGTAGCTAACGCCAAAATAATCATGGCTTTCCCTGTTTTCCACTCAGCTTCTTCATGTTCTTCTATGATCTCTTGATTTTTAGCTACGTAAACCCCACGATGTGTAACTAATTTGAAGTAAAGTGCTGCTAGATATAAAACCATTAAAACAATCGAAACGCCTACACTAAGTGTCATTTTATCATTTGCAGTCATTTTAACTGAAAAAATTTCAGGAATGACAAAGGCTAGTACTACCGCAAAAATCAATAATCCTGAATTATGTCTCGCATCGTAAACATTAAAGCTTTGACGTTTATATTTTAAACCACCAATAAAAAAGGATAGTCCACCTACAAGTAGTAAGTTTCCTATTACAGAACCTGTTAATGATGCTAACACTACTTCCGATAAGCCATTTTGCAATGCAAAAATCGCGATAATTAACTCTACCGCATTCCCGAATGTCGCATTTAAAAGTCCCCCAATTCTCGGACCTGCTGCAATCGCTAAACTTTCAGTAGCTCTTCCCATAATGCCAGCTAATGCAATAATCGTTAAACAGTAAATGATAAATAATAAAATCTCGCTCCAATGCATTATGCTCCCAATTACCGATAATGGTACACCGATAAATGTAACAATAAAAAATAAACGATGAGCCATAATAACCTCCTAAATAAATTTCCTTATAAATATCATATGCAAAAGACTTAAAAAAATAGGTTTAAATGTAAAACAATTAACAAACACTTAATGTGTTGATGGCAAAAATCATCTATCACTTGGATAAGAGTTTCGTTTTTACCTATATTGCTCAAAGGATTATGACCTCGAGAACTAGAATTACTTATGTTGGAGATTCGGTTGGTAGAATAGATTTCTACCTTCCCTTCTTCTGAACTAGGAGGGAGTTATTAAAAATGATTCAAGAAAATATTATGAAAGTGCTTAAAGCGAAACAATTAGGTCTATTTACAACTATTCGTGAAGACTTTCCACATAGTTGTTATATGGTATTTTTCTTTAAAGGCCTAACACCTTATATCGCCACAAATAAGAATTCACAAAAGGTAGAAGATATAAAAAAGAATCCAAACGTACATATACTACTTGGTCATGATGGTGACCGATTGGATGATAACTTTGTAGAGATGTTTGCAAGAGCTGAAGTAATTGAAAATGCAGGTCCTGAAGAGAAAGTATGGACTGAGGAATTGTCTAGATGGCTTGAAGGTCCCGAGGATCCTAACTATGTATTGATTCAAATGAATCCAGTTAAAATTCGGTTATGTAGAGAAGGCAGGTACAGAACCTACTTTTATAAAGCTGTGAAAAACAATAATCAATTTTTCGTAAAGGAGTATTGTGATGTTGATTTCCACTGCGGGATGCTCGCTTTCCATGGGGCAGACCTGAGCCTCCTCGGCGAGCCTGCGGGGTCTCAGCCTTCCCGCTTATCCCATAGGAGTCGAGCATCCCTCCGTTCCAATCAACTTATTCATCAAAATACGTCTGCATAAAAGGCTATTTTAATTTCCTTTACTTAGAGTAATAACAGATCATTGATCAGTTTTTACTTTTAAGTCGAACATTAACTTATAATAATTAAAATTCCAAAACTATAAACAGTTACTATTGTTTATTTATAATAAAATTTCCTAAACATACAATTAAAATCATTTATTAATCATCAAAAAATTATATATTTATCAACAATAATGTTCACTTAATTTACCGTTTCTCTATTGAACCTTAATATTTCATCACTTTGGAAATGTTTTCTCCTTATAACTTCGTTCTTATTATTGTTTATTATTTCAAACAAAAAAATCCATTCGATTAAACTCGAATGGATTTTTGAACTTTTGCTTTACGCTTCTTACTTATTAATAAAAATAAAGATGCTCCTATTAGTGCTCCGATTGAATCGATTACTACGTCTTGAACTAGCGGAGTTCGGTTTGCAGTGAAGGATTGGTGAAATTCATCTGAAGCTGCATAAAGGATTGAAAAAATTATGCCTACTAAAAAGGCTTTCTTCACATAAAGCTTTGCTAATCTTGTAGCAAAAAAGGCAAGTAGAAGATAGATTGTAAAATGGGATAGTTTTCGAATAAAGAACTCTGTAAATCCTGCTACTCCAAGCTCCTTTATACTTACTTCATGTCCAGCATAGTTAAAGTGGACAAAGGTAAAATGCTTCATTAGGTCATATAAAAATGTAAAATGGCTTATTTCCGGTCTTATATCTTGTTTTTCATACGGTGTTGCGGATGAATAAAAGATAATGCTAGCTATAAGGATCACAGGTATCCAATAGTTAATAAATGTTTTAAAAGGACTAGAAGTTTTCATTCTAATTTATCTATTAGCCTAATTCATCAATTTTTTGTTTTAAATAGTCTAATAAGTCATCCTTTAAATCATCACGTTGAAGTGCAAAATCGATCGATGTTGTAATAAATCCTAATTTTTCACCGACATCATAGCGCTTACCTTCAAAGTCGTATGCAAATACTCGTTGAATTTTATTCAGCTTTTGAATTGCATCAGTTAATTGGATTTCTCCACCAGCTCCAATTTCTTGTTCTTCTAGGAATTCAAAAATTTCAGGAGTTAATAAATAACGGCCCATAATTGCTAAGTTTGATGGTTGAGTTCCTTTTGCTGGTTTTTCAACAAAATTGCGTACTTGATAACGTCGTCCATCTCGCTCAACTGGGTCAACAATACCATAACGATACGCTTCATCTTCAGGAACTTCTTGTACACCGATTACTGAAGAATGAGTTAACTCGTACTGTTCAATTAATTGTGCAACACCTGGTACGTCTGCTTGTATAATATCATCACCAAGTAGTACAGCAAATGGCTCATCTCCAATAAATTTACGAGCGCACCAAACAGCATGTCCTAATCCTCTTGGCTCTTTTTGTCTAATATAATGAATCTCTACTTTTGAAGACTCTTGTACTCTTTCAAGTATTTCATATTTCTTTTTTTCTAATAGATTTTGTTCTAATTCGAATGAAATATCAAAATGGTCTTCGATTGCTCGTTTACCTTTACCAGTTACGATAATGATGTCCTCAATTCCTGCTTCAATTGCTTCTTCAACAATATATTGAATTGTCGGTTTGTCTACAATTGGTAACATTTCTTTTGGCATTGCTTTTGTAGCCGGTAAGAAACGAGTACCTAATCCCGCGGCTGGGATAATGGCTTTACGTACTTTTTTTACTTTGTTATTTTCCACAATTCATCACCTAGTATTTTAAATTTATTCATACAATTTCTCTATAGTTTTTAATCATTCATTAATAGTATTATTACATTTAATACAAGGAAACCTAAGTTAGATAACTTAGGCATCCTTAAAAGTATAATTAATTATGTTGCATATTTTTTTCACGATCTTTTGCACGTTCTGCAGGTGTTAATTTATTATATTCATTTAGGAAATTTTGATAGTTATCGCATACTTCGTTTATTTCACCATACTCAACTAATTTTCCATAGTGAATCCATAAACCCTTTGTACAGAAGCTTCTAACTTGACCTAATGAGTGACTTATAAAGAAGATTGTTTTTCCTTGTTCTTTAAAATCATTCATTTTATCTAAACAACGTTTTGTAAATGTAGGATCACCAACAGATAATGCTTCATCGATTACCATGATGTCTGGGTCGATATTTACAGAGATGGCAAATCCTAGTCTAGATCTCATACCACTTGAATACGATTTAACTGGTTGATTAATAAATTTTCCAATTTCCGCAAATTCAATAATATCAGGAGTGATTTTTTCAATTTGCTTAATCGTAAGACCCATCATCAAACCTTTAAGTCGAATATTTTCTAAACCAGTCAATCGGTTGTCTAATCCAGCTTGAATGGCAATTAGTGAAGCAACTCCATTTACTTCAACTTCGCCATCATTTGGCATTGTTACACCAGCAATTAAATTAGACATTGTACTTTTACCTGAACCATTTAAACCAATGATCCCTACAATTTCACCTTGTTCAATTTCAAAGGAAATATTTTTTAACGCATGAAAATATTCTCCGCCTCTTCCACCAAAGAATAAATCCTTTAGCTTGTCAGTCGGTTTATTATAAATTTTAAATTTTTTTGTAACATTTTTAAAGACAACTTTTTTTGTCATTCAGTTCACCTTCTATAGGAAATCAACAAACTGCTTCCTGAATTTAACATGAAAAATCGAGCCGATAATGAAAAAGGCTAGCAATACACACCAAAAGTAAATAGTAATTTTAGAAAAAATCAAATTAGAATGTCCATATAATAAGGCGCCACGATATCCTTCTATAATATAGTAGAGTGGATTTAACTTCATTAATTTAGTTAAAATATTTGCACCCTTAGGCTCCCATAAAATAGGTGATAAATATAAAAGCATTCTAGTTAATGATTGAATTAATAAATGAACATCCCTAACCATTGTTGATAAAGTAGATGTAAGTAATGCAAGTGCGATATTAAATAGTAAGCCCACAATCATAAAATAAATTAGTGCAAAAATATTTATATGTTCGATTCCTCGATTTATAATTACACCGATTATTAAGACTGCCATCATAAATAAATGCGTATTGAACCTAGATAAAACTACATAAGATGGAATGATACTTAATGGAAAATTCATTTTTGATACAGTACCGATTCGGTTAAAAATAGAACTTGAACCTTGCATGATTGCTGCACTAATAAAGAACCACGGAATTATACCACAAAGCATCCAAATAAGAAACGGTATACCATTTACTGGTGCTCCATTTCTTATCCCAGTTCCGAAAGTTATCCAGTAAACAGCAATTTGAAATAATGGGTTTAAAAATACCCAAATTACGCCAAGTTGGCTATCTGCATACTCTTTACGTGTTTCATAAGATGAAAGACGAAAAATTAATGATAAGTTTTTAGCATGTTCCTGTAAAACTGTCTTTATACTGTTCATAGATTTACCACATTCTCTTTAATTACTTGGTTTAAATTACCATAATTTACATATATTATTTTTGAATCTTTATTAGGATTAACACAGTTTTTAGTATCAAAAACGATTGGTTTTTTCATTAATGGTGCAAATTCTTCAAAATCCATCGCTTTAAATTCGTTATGGTCAGTTAATATTAAAATTAAATGAGCATCTTTTACAGCTTCTTTTGTAGAAAGGAGTTTGAATTTTTCTGAACTAGCAACATGTGGATCATGAGCTGTAACATTAATTCCTTCATTGCGTAATAATTTAATAATATCTATTGCTGGACTTTCGCGCATATCATCCACGTTACCTTTATAAGTCACACCAAAAGCTGCAACTTTAGGATCCTCAACATCGCCTATTAATTTTTTTACATTCTCTACGACATAACTCGGCATAGAAGAATTAGTTTCGCGAGATAGATTTATAATATTTGCAAGTTCTGGTGTTTTTGCAACAATAAAATACGGATCTACCGCTAGACAATGTCCCCCTACTCCAGGACCTGGCGAATGAATATTAACTCGTGGGTGCTTATTAGCCATTTCAATTACATCTAGTACATTAATATCAAGAGTATTACAGATCTTAGTTAATTCATTTGCTAATGCAATGTTTACATCACGAAACGTATTTTCCATCAGCTTTGACATTTCAGCTGTTTTTGCATCCGTACGTATGATCTCACCTTTTACAAATGTACTATAAACTTTTGCACCCGCTTCTGAACACATTGTAGTGATGCCACCAACAATACGGTTATTATTTATTAATTCAAACATAATTTGTCCGGGTAATACTCGTTCTGGACAATGAACTAAAAATAAATCTTCTCCAACGGTAAAGCCGCATTCTTCTACTAAAGGTTTAACAAAATCATCCATGCTGCGAGGCGCAATAGTAGATTCCACAATTAAGACATTCCCTTTTTGCAAAAAAGGAATAGTCGATTTAACAGCATTTAATACGTATGTTAAATCACAAGATTTGAATTCATCGTCATTATTCGGTGTAGGTACAGCAATAATAAACGCATCTGCTTCCTCCGGTGTTAATGACGCTTTAAATAACCCCTTTGAAACTACATCTTTTACAACTTCAGCTAAACCAGGCTCTTCTATATGAATTTCCCCAGCATTTAATTTATCAACAACACTTTGATGGATATCTACACCTACTACTTCGACACCATGTTTTGCAAACATAGCTGATGTAGGTAAACCAATATATCCTAGTCCGATTGTACAAATTTTCATTTAGAAACTACCTCTTTCAGTATTTTAGTTGATTTTAAAATCAAGAATCAACTGTCAGATAAGCACTCACTATTGTAAATGATTATGCAAATAGTTACAACTTTCTTGATGAGTGTTAATTAATTTTCCATATTTATGCTCAAGCTCTGATGCAATTTTAAAGTTAGATTTTATTGAACTAACGATTGATTCAACTACTTCTTCTTCATTTTGATAGAATACTTCTGGTAACATTTCATTTATATCTTTTTCATTAACAGCATAATCACCAATAAAATAATCAAAACCATACATTACAATGGGCTTCTTAAGAAAAATGAAATCAAATAATATACTCGAATAATCTGTTATTATCATACTACTGCTTTCGATGTAATCTTTTACATTTATTTCAGTGAATTTTTTTAGAATAATATTTGGGTGCTCAGCCTCAAGTAAATCTACATATTCTACCATTCTCGGGTGTAATAAAATAGTTAAAGTAACATTATTTTCCATTAAAGCATTTAATAATTTTTGATTATTAAAAAGACTCTTCAAACGCTGATAATATTCGCTTGATAAAAATTCATTTCGATTTCCAATTGATGGTCTCCATGTAAATGTTAACAGTATATTTTTGCCCATAACGTTATTATTTAAAATTTGAGTTCTAGGCAAACCTGTAATAAATAACTGATCCTCGTTAAAACCAAAATGATTCATAAAAATTTCTTTTTCTAACTCAGAAGCACAAGCAATTGAATCAGCAACATCTATTCTAGCATGATAAACATGGTCTACCTTTTTAAAAAGTGTAACCCCATGTCCTACAAAAATTCGTTTTGCATTTCTAAGTGGACGAATATTCGAAGGTAATAGCATATTTACATTGTCAGTACTTACAATATATTTTGCGTTCATACTATAAAATAAATGTTTAAGGCTATAAAACGGAATGGCATTTCCAAGTTTCTTTACTTCCTCATAATCTTTTGAACTTTTCTTAATTAAATAATATACATCTTCATTTGGATGATTTTGACGACAATATCTAAAATAAGCTGCTCCATTATCATTAAAAGTGTCGCCTAATTTTTCACCAACTAAAATCACTTTTCTACCTTTAAAAAATGGTCTAGATAATTCTTTACAAAGCGTTGCAATAGATAATCTGATTTTTTTACCTTTATCTATTCCTCGATTATTTTTTATCTCTTTAATAGTTGATAATTTCTTGCGAATATTATGTTTAACTTTTGATATTCCTAGTTTCAATTTACTTCCTGAATTTAACCTAAATGCAAATAAATTCTTAGGAGCTAAAATTAGTTCATAGTTTTTATGATTCATTTCAAAATAATAATTTCTACATTTCAACTTAAACGTTCTCGTTGGACCAGTAATTTTTCTAGTTTTTACTTTTCCAAAACAAGTTGTTTCAAGAAACAAATCGTATCTTCCTAAATCGTTTATTTCTAATAAATTTATACTGAAAGAAAAGCCACCATTATGATAATCAGAGATTGCAGTATTATATCTATTTGTATATTTTCTTTCAGCTTCAATAATGAAACGATTTTTAGTATTACGATTAACAAGTACTAATTGATGTGAAATATCTTTGTCTGAGGATAAATTAATGTTTTGAAAAAATCCTATGCCGTCAAGTTTAAGAGTAAAATTTTCAAATGAGAAATTCGTTAAATGTGTGACTAATGGTATATGCTCAAAACATTCTGTGATATCGACAGAGACATTTTTTTCATTATAATAGAACGAAAAAATGATCTGATCGTTTTCATTCGAAATACTAATATCTTTTTTACTAACAGCAGATTTGTATCGTTTTATTTCCTCTATTAAATTCGAGAAGGCTATCGCTTCATCAAACTTATTCTGTATTGCTAGATCTATTAGAATAAAATTAAATAAATTTAATTTAGAATAATTTTCTATACATAAATTTCTAAAATAAGATTCATTTAATAATTCAATTACTCTTTTTTTCTCAGCATCTGGAAATAAGCGTAACTGTTCAATAAATGTCTTTCCTATTTTCATTCGATAAATTGCGATTTTTTGATAAAAATCATCTAAATCATTTATATTACTTTCATATTTTTTAATTACATTATCGATAGCGTATACACTTTCATATGCATCTTGGACTATTTTTAAGCTTCTTTCACGTGTAGTCGAATTAGTTCTACCTCTGTAGAAATAGACAAATTTATCTAAAACAACAGTTTTTTTAGACTTGAAGAATGTTTCAATAGAAAATAAGTGATCTTCACCATATTTTATTGATTCATCAAATGTAATATCTTTAATTAAATCAGTAAGATATAATTTTGCACAACAATTTGGCATTTGATATAATACTGGATTCTCTGTAATATGTGTTACATCATAATGATTTATTGACTTAAAATATGCTGCCCTCTCCGAATAATTAGGATTTCTAGTAAATGTTTCAAAAAACCTATTACCAATAAAACTCATCATATTTGCTGCTACAATATCACTATTTTCCTTCTCAGCAATATTGAACAACATCTCACATGCGTTTTCGTCTAGATAATCATCACCATCTAAGAAAGTAATGTATTTTGCATTTGCCATTCGAATTCCAATATTTCGCGGTCTTGATGGGCTTCCACTATTCTCTGAAAATTGATAATAAATATTTTCATTGTTTGTTGCCAATTGCTCTACAACATTTTTTGTTCCATCAGTTGACCCATCATCCACTACTATAACTTGAATATTTTTCAATGACTGATTAATAATCGAATTTATAGCTTCTTCAATATATTCAACCACATTATATGTAACAATCACTACTGCTATATCGTAAAATTTGATTCCTACTTTTTCCATGATTAACCCTAGTATCTCCTTTTTGTTATCTATAAGGTAATATATAGTTTAACTATCTTTATATAGTGCATTATAGATTTCTTCTGTGTGTTGATGATTTGTTCGAATCATGAACTTATTACTTTTTTCTAAATACACTGGTGCAATTTGCATTTCCTGATCAATAATTTGATTTAATTCTGATAATAATGTTTCGTTTGTTTCACAAACTTTGCCAAATAAATCCGTTTTATGGTTAATCGGCCCTTCATTGTAGTGCCTTGAATAAAACTCTTCATAATCAAATTGAAAAAATATTACAGGCTTTTTCATATAGACAAAATCAAAGGAAACTGTCGAGTAATCGGTGATTAGAAGCGCATGTTTTTTTAAAAGATCTTGTACTGTTTCTGATCCTTGTCGAATAACTCTAATTCTATTATGAAAATTAGGCATATCTTCTAATAATAGTTGTGTCTGATAATGTGGATAAAAATTCAGATATAAATCATTTTTTTCTAATATTTGATGTAAGTTACTATTATTAAGTAAATTAATGTAAGTTCTTAAATACCTTGATTTTGATAATTCCTCTGCAGTCTTGATCCAATTTCTCCATGTTGGCATTAAAAGTATTTCATTACCTTTACTAGTATCTATTAAGTTATCCCATCTAGCTAATCCGGTTACAATTACTTCATCATCTGAATAACCAAACTCTTTAACAATATGGTCTTTTTCAAATTGAGATGAAACAACAAAAACGGCAAAATCATATTCGTTTTTATTTAGTGCCTGATTAACTCTACTGACTCCTATTACCCCGTGTTGAATAAAAATTTTATCATTTTTTTGCCACTCAGGATAGTATTTTACTACTTCTTTATAAGCCCTGGTATACATATTGGCCTGTTCAGCATAACTATTAATAGACTTTTTACAAAGTAACAAATAAAGCGTATGCTTGAAACTTCCATATTCAATAATATTTCCTAAGTCTTTTATGCGAAGATAATCAGATGACTTTTTATCAATTACATAGTAAATATTGTTTTCGGCGTGATTTTCTCTTGCGTATTTAAATAAATGATACGAATTATCTTGTGCGGTATCTTTTCTTTCACCGATTATTGTAATATTTTTATTACTATAAAATTTACCTAAAAGCACCTTACATATGATTGTTAACAATACGTCTTTTTCTTTTTTTAATATGAACCTACCTAAGGTACGAGTATGAAATTTTAACTTATTTAAAAATACTTTCGAACGGTTCTTTAACGATGCCTTTCTAACTGTTACTGACAGTGCATTGTGTTTATAAGTTGTTATAAACTGTGTTCCTTTTATTTGAGTAGGTTTTGTATTATTTTGTAATTGTATTAAACTTACATTTAATTTCCCTATAACACTTAATCCTTCTTGTTCAACTTTCAAGAATACGGACCAACTTCCATTGGATAAGAAAGACTTTAAATCAATCGTTAGTTTTTCAAAGCCAGAATGATCATAATTTACTTGATTCTTATCAAAGGTATAAGTTATATCTGTTCGAAGCATTGGCTTAAGAACAATTGTCTTTTCTTCTTTATTTTGGTTATTTTTAAAAACTAATGTCCTAATAATTTTTTCGGTAGATAAGTAGCGAATAAATGCAAAACCCTTTATGGTTAAGATAGATTCTCTAAGAGAAATTTGCTCAACTTTGTGACATAGCTCAAATTTTTCTACCTTTAATAAATTCATATCCTCTTTAAATAGCTTTGCTAAATAATGATAATAAACCCCATTTTCATATAAATACTCTTTAGAAAAATCAACTGAATGTTGACTCTCAATTACTTTTTGAAGCTTTTCTCCACTATTATTTTCTAATAAATAAACAATATATCGTTTATAAAGGTTAAGTGAAGGAACCGCGTCTTTTAAAGTTATATACGAGAGAAATTGTTGACCAATTGAAGCAAGTTTAATTTGCTCATCATAAGTTAACTTAGATGCTTTTAACTCGATTGAATCTAAGAAAAAATTCAATTGTCTTTCTTGAATAAACTTTAATTCTTCCGTACGGTTTTTCTTATAGTAGAGATCCAATAGTTCTTTTTGCAAGGTTACTAGTTGCTCAAAAAAATTAATATTACCTTGTTTTATTAAGCTCTCACTAGAGTTAATAATTCTATATCTAATAATGTCAATTTCCTTTACGACAACTTTATTTGAACTAAGTAAGCTTGTCTGTGTGAAAAGTAGATCTTCACCAACTCTTAATCTTTCATCAAACTTAATATTATCTCTAATTAATAATTCCCTTTTAAAAATTTTATTGCTTGCAGATGGAGTATAATGCAACTCAGGATTATTTTTTAAACTTCTGACTACAGGCAAATTTCTCTTAAATATTTTCTTCATATAAGATAATCGCCATGTTCTCATATCATTAAAGCAAAGAATATCTCCTATCCCTATATCTGCATTGTGTTTTTTTGCTAAGTTATAAAGCTCTTCATATCCTCTAGGAGTAGCTAAATCATCTCCATCTAAAAACGCTACATATTCGCCTTTAGCGTATTCTAAACCTTTATTTCGGGCAGCGCTAGGACCACTGTTAGATTGAGATATGAATAAACCATCCTGGAATTTTCCAATCATATTTTGTGCCATTTGACTACTTTGATCAGTTGAACCATCATCTACTACTATCAATTGTATATCTTTTAGCGTAGATTCTTTTATTGACTCAATACAGGCCTCAATATATTTTTCTTTATTATAATTAATGACGACTACACTTAATTTATAGGTTTTCAATTACGCTCACCTCAAGCATACAAGCAGATAATACTGAATACCGAAGTAACATATTCTTTCTTATCTTATTGACTTTTAATTATTGAATTTCAACAAAAAACATAACTTTATGTTTTGATTAACTAGCATAAAGTTTTTCTGCTGAAAATAACTTATCATAGATGGCTAGGAAAATTTGTTTTTCATTTTCCCAATTATATTTATGTCTAGCGACTAGACAATTTTTGCTTAATTCATTTCTTAATTTAGAATCATCTAATAGTGTATTAACTCCATCAGCAATAGATTGAATGTCATGTGAGTCAACACATATACCTGTGTGTTCACCTTCTACAACTTTTATAATTTCTGGAAAACTACAAGCTACTACAGGAACTCCACTCATTAAGTATTCAAACAACTTATTAGAAGATGCTGAATAATGATTAAAATTTATATTATTTAGAATTTGAAATCCTAAATACGCATTTCGAGTGTAATTTAGTAAATCAGCGACTGGAACTTTATCAATAAACTTTATTCGATCATGAAGGTTCATTTCATTTACCATTTCTAATAATATCGGTTTAATTTTCCCGTCACCAATAAAAACGACTGTTCCTCTTTTAAACAAAGGGGTAGCTTTGACGATTAATTCTAATCCTCTACCTTTTTGAATTCCACCTTGATAAAGTAAAATTGGCTCATCAGCTGGTAAATTTAATTTTTCATGTAAATTAATTGATTTACTTTTTTCAGGATATGATACAAAAGGATAGTTATGTATAACCTCAGGATATGGGATATCATATAGTTCTTGAGTATACTTAGCTCGTGTATCATTTTCATGAATCATTATGTCAATATATTTAATTAAAAACTTTTCAATTTTACCGAAAATTGGATTTTCATACCCTGAACGACTTGATTGAACTTCGTGAGAATCATATATTAGTTTACTTTTTTTAAATAATTTTGCACAAATAATTCCTTGCGGTAAAGTATTTAAATCATTAGCATGGTAGATATCATAATTCTTTTTCAACCCATGATAAATCATTTGAAGAATATTATATCCTCTAGTACAAGCTACTCGAACAATACGATTTCCAAATATACCTATAATCGCTATTATTAGTAAAGAGAAAATAGGTAAAAAATAAATGGCAATGATCGCAATAAGTGCTGCGACTAATTTAGTAAAGAAATTTTTCATACATAATTTCATTATACTATTTGAGTACTTAAATAATAGATTAATACCAAATGGTAATGAATTATTAACACGGATGACTTGAAACCCTTCCAACATTTCTTTTTTTGGAAGGGTCTTTGAGTCATCATGTAAACAGATTAAATCTACCTCATATCCAACCTCGGCAAGTGCCGAACATTCTCTTAAAACACGTGCATCATTTGTAAAATGATTAAATACAAAGGCACAAACTTTTTTATTCATGGATTTCCTCCATTACATTAATTAATTTGAATATATTTGTTTTCCATCTTAAATTTTCATATGCATATTGGTACCCATTTTCCCCCAACATTTTTCGTTCTAATGTGTCGGCAGCCAAATGCTTTATATGCCGAACAAGTTCCTCTTCAGTTCCTTCTTCTAATACTGTACCACAATTTGCATCCTTAATAATTTGTGCAGCATATCCGGCGACATTCCCAATAATTGGCTTTTTGAGACACATATAATCTATAATTTTACCCGGTAATACAGTCTTAAAGACTTCTTGATCAACTAGACTGACATATGTAATATCAGAATTTGAAACAAGTGAAAGTGTCTCAAGTCTTGATTTAGCAGAATATAAAGTTACATTTGTCAATTGATGCTCTTTAATGTAATTTTCAACTTCATTAACGTTCTTTCCGTAACCAACAATAATAAAATGAAACTCTTTATATTCTTTCATTTGTATACTAGCATTTAAAAACTTATCCAAATCTTGCGCTAGTCCTAAATTTCCAGTGTAAATTATATTTATTTTCTCATCATGAATCTCTTCATTTATTGGTGTAAAATTCAATTCATCTTCTGTTAATGAATTTGGTAAAAATGAAATTTTACTTTCTTTAACACCCTTTTTAACCATATATTCCTTAAAACTTCTGCTATTAATAATGATTTTATTTGCCTTTTTGTACAATAGAGATTCCACTTTGTAAGCAATCGATAAGATTATCTTGTTAGAAAATATATTCACACCTCTTAGTGACTCTGGCCATAAATCACGTATATCTAAAATAAGTGGTGCTCGTAAACGCCACTTTGAAATCAAACCTGCAATTCCAACAAAAATCGGTGGAGAGGTTACAAATACTATATCGAACTCTCGTTTATATTTAAAAATTTCAATAATAAAACGAACCATGACTTCTAAATATAAATAAAGTCTTTTAATAATACTCCCAGAATGATTTTTAATTGAAGGATCAATCCTTTTTAGATCTTTTTCATCAATTAATGATTCATTCCAAAATGCTTGATCATTATAAAGTTCTCGAGAAGGATATCTTGGATGTAATGTTAATACTTTTACTTCATAACCTTTTTCCTTCAGTTCAAGATAAATATTTTTTAGACGATTTGCCGCGCTACCTATTTCAGGATAAAAATGCTGCGTTATTAATAATATTTTTATTTTCTTATTCATAAAATACACCTCTTCTTTTAATAGAAGATTAATTCTTTATTTATTTTTATTAAGTTTATGTAAAATTATATAATTTGCGTTCTATTTCTAAGGAAAACGAATATGTATATAGTTTGTACATCCATATAACTAATAATAAAAATAAAAACTTAATAGTATTAATATCCCATATCTCATTCATGTATAAGCTTATAACTAATTATCATTTTTAAATCAAAAAACAATAGTAATTTTAACACAATACGACAGTATATTCCATAAAGTGACCAAACTGTGACATAAACAAAGACTGCCCTTAAACAACTTATACTTAAGGACAGTCTTTCTATTTTGTACGTTAATAAGAATAAATTGGAAGCAACGTAGTTACCAATTCTAATAGAAAGTTACTACGCCTCCTCTATCTATATGATTATCTATTGAGGAAATTTCTTTATTTTTCGAATCCATTTGGATGGGATTGATGCCACTTCCACGCAGTCTGAATTATTTCTTCTAATTTGTATTTTGTTTTCCATCCAAGTTCATTATAAATTTTTTGTGATGATGCAACTAGATTCGCCGGATCACCAGCTCGACACTCACCAATTAAAACATTTGCTTTTAAACCTGTCACTTTTTCGCACATTTCAATTACTTCTTTAACCGAGTAACCTAATCCATTACCTAAATTATATGTTCGAGTAAAATTATCTTGTTCTAGCATTTTCTTTAGGGATGCAATATGAGCTCCTGCTAAATCTGTTATATGTATATAATCTCTTATACACGTTCCATCTGCAGTAGGATAATCTTCCCCAAAAACTGTAATACTATCTCTCTGACCTAATAAATGCTGTAAAATTAGAGGTATTAAATGGCTTTCAGGCGTATGGTCTTCACCAATTTCACCAGTAACATGAGCTCCTGCAGCATTAAAATAACGTAAAACAACATAGTCCAAGCCATAAGCAGAACGAAAATCACTTAATACGTTTTCGATCATCAATTTAGTTCGACCGTATGGATTAATTGGATTTGTTGGTGTTTCTTCTGTTATTAAATCAACATCCGGAATACCATAAGTTGCAGCTGTTGATGAGAAAATAAATTTCTTAACGCCAAACTCTAACATACTTCCCAACAATGTAATCGTTGCTGAAACATTATTTTGGTAATATTTTAATGGATTTACAACAGATTCACCAACAAGACTATTTGCAGCAAAGTGCATAACAGCATCAATGGATTTTTCTGTGAAAATTTCTGATAATAAATCAGCGTCACCAAGATTCCCTTCAATAAATTCTGCTCGAGGATCAACAGCTGAATGGTGTCCCGTTGATAAGTTATCTAATACAAGTACTTCAAAATTTTCATCTAATAATTCTTTTACAGTATGGCTACCAATGTAACCAGCCCCACCAACTACTAATATCATAAGATTCGCTCCTAATAAAAGAAATAAATATACACCAATACACAATACACTACTTTAAACTAATATTTTCAGGATAGTAGAGATCAACTAACAATATTATTTCGACTCTTTTCAATCTTCTTTAAACGGAAATTCCAATCGGATTTAATAATATCTTCCAAGCTATTTTCAACTTTCCAACCCAATTGTTCAATTGCCTTATTATTCGAAGCAATAATCGCAGCGGGATCGCCAGGTCGTCGACCACTATATTCAACTGGCACCTCAAGACCACTAACTTTCTCAACCATATTAATTATTTCTTGAACGGAAAATCCAGAATTAGAACCAAGGTTAAATATGCCACTTTGGCAATTGATAGTGAAATTAGCCCCTAATATATGGGCTTTTGCTACATCTGATACATGAATATAATCACGTATACACGTACCATCTTTCGTTTGGTAGTTTGTTCCATATACAACTAATTTATCATTCAAACCTAAAGCAGTTTGGATCGTAACTGGAATCAAATGTGTTAAATTATCCTTATACAATCCTATTTCACCTGTATAATCTGCTCCGGCAACATTAAAGTACCTTAAAATACAGTAATTAATACCTTTTGCTTGTGCGGTCCAATGAATTAATCTTTCCGCTGCTAATTTTGTTTCGCCGTATGGATTAATTGGTAAACAATAATCATCTTCCGTACAAAGAGAGTTAACTGGCTCACCATATACGGCTGCAGTAGAAGAAAATACAATATTATTAACTCTATTTTCAATCATGACATCTAAAAGAGTTTTAATTCCAATAACGTTATTATCATAATACTCAAGTGGTTTTTCAACACTTTCTGGAACAATAAGCTTTGCAGCAAAGTGCATGACACAATCAATATTTTTCTCTACTTTAAATATTTCATTAAGAGATTTAAAATCTCTAACGTCAGCATTATAAAACGTTGCTAGTTCATGTATGTCTTCTTCTCTACCTGTTGATAAATTGTCTACTACTACTACTTCGTGATTTTCGCGAATTAATTCATATACAGTGTGAGATCCAATATATCCCGCCCCACCAATTACCAATACTTTCACATGAACCCTCCTATTATGTAGAATAGAGAAATTTAAATATATTTTATAAAAGCTAATTATATCATATATT